>Ga0316217_10006641_pt1 | contig 11345 bp, 12 predicted proteins | sample 1anoAmetaG_FD_203633 | JGI IMG/M metagenome (GOLD analysis project Ga0316217, IMG submission 203633) | Freshwater microbial communities from Trout Bog Lake, Wisconsin, USA - 1anoA | ecosystem: Environmental > Aquatic > Freshwater > Lake > Hypolimnion/Profundal zone | place: USA: Wisconsin... | reverse complement strand
TCTGTGTTGTGTTCTCTAGTCATCAGCTCGATCAGGTGGAGGACCTCTGTCAGTCAGTCGTCATCATCGACCACGGTCGCCTGGTGGCGTCGGGTCGGGTGGACGACCTGGCGACAGCCGGACCGCGAAGGCTGGTCGTGCGTGTTGAAGGTGATCGCGACGGGTCCTGGTCGCGGGGGATTGACGGCGTAAGGATCTCGGAGATCGGTCGGGGTGAGGTCCGCTTGGTACTCGATCAGGGCGTCGACAGCGACGAGGTGCTGGAGGCGGCTCGTCGCGCTGGCCGCCTCACCGAGTTCCGGTTTGCGCGCCGGCGAATGTCCGAGGTCTTCCGTGAGGCGGTCGGGTGAGGACGTACCTCGTCGTCGCGCTCGCCATACTGGTGGTGATCGTGCGTCTCAGAAGTCGTCGGCGACGAACGAAGCACTCGCCGTGGTTCGCATGGAGCTGGGGTCCGATGAAGAGTGCCGTGGGCCTGGTGGCCGGCCGCGAGATTCGTGAGCGACTGCGCAGCCGGATGTTCAGGGTGGGCACGGTGATCATCTTGATGGTGGTGGGTGCCGCGATCGTGATTCCGGTCCTGACGAAGTCCAAACCCGCGCCCGAACGCGTCGGCGTCGTCGGCGTGCTTCCCTCGGCCATGAAGTCCGCTTTGGCGACCGCCGCCTCGGTGGTCGGCTCCTCGGTCCGATTCACCAGCGAGTTCGACATCGTCGCCGCGCGACGGGCGCTCGACGCGGGCGACGTCGACGTGGTGATCGTCCGGGGGGATTCTCTGATCGTTACGAGTCCATTGAGCGCGAGTGACACCTCTACGCGTGCGCAGTTCGTCAGCGTCGCCGCCACCGACTTGGGTATAGTCCGGGCGATGGCGCGGGCTCAATTGACGCTCAACCAATCCGAATTGCTGGCGGGCGCCAAACCGCTCACCATCGCGAGCCTCCACCCGGGAAGAGGTGGGGGCAAACACGCCGTCGATCCCACGTCATTGATCGGGGACATCCTCATCTTCACCATGCTCTCGCAGTACAACACGTGGACCTTGATCGGCGTCATGGAGGAGAAGTCGAGTCGCGTCATCGAAGTACTGCTGGCCGCGGTGCGACCTCTCCAACTCTTGGGCGGCAAGGTGCTCGGCATCGGCGCGACGGCTCTCGCGCAGGCCAGCCTGATCGTGGCCTTCGCCATCGTCGTGGCCAAGATCGTGGGATCGACCTTGGTACACGGCAGTTCGCCCCTGGTGGTGGCGAGCACCCTGGTGTGGCTCGTGGCCGGCTACGCGTTCTATTGCTGGGTCTACGCGGCGGCGGGTTCGATGGCCGAACGTCAGGACCAGGTGCAGAGCTTGGCGTTTCCCCTTACCTTGCCCATGATCTTCGGCTACATCATGTCGCTCATCGGAGCCAGTTCGGGCAGTCCGTCGACGCTGCTCAAGGTCATTGCGTATCTTCCCCCGACGGCACCCTTCGCGATGCCGGTGCTGGTCGGAATGAAGGCGGTGACGTGGTGGGAGTTCGCCACTTCGCTCATGATCAGCCTCGCCGCAACCGTGGTCGTGGCCCGCGTGGCGTCAGAGATCTATCGTCGGTCGATCTTGCGTACTGGACGGCGCATGCACTGGCGCGACGTGATGAGCTCGCGCAGCGCCTAGAAGTAGTTCCCAGGTCCGGCGACGACACCGCGTGACACGCGATCAGTCGTGCCGAGTTCGTTCATGGTTTGACTCAAGCGCTGCTCCTCGCGCAACACAAGAGTCGTTCGTCCTGGACTCGTGCAGTGGGCAACCATAGGAGTGCGCAGCGTCAGCGTGGCTCACGGTACTGTTGAAGCGGAGAGGCGCCATACGACGAGAGCAGGTGCACGAGTGGTGTGCACACGCATCGAGGGCACACTAAAGGAAACGATCGACATGGATAAGTTCGCTGGAATCTGGGATGTGACCATTGACACGCCAATCGGCAAGATGGCCGTGGTCTTCAACATCACCGAGCACGATGGCGTGATTCAAGGTACCGCGAGTTCCGACGCGGAAACCGTCGACTTCATCGACGCAGTTGGCGATGGTGATCGATTGACGTGGTCCCAAGCGGTGACGACGCCGATGCGTCTCACCCTGAAATTCGACGTCACCGTGGACGGTGAATCGATGACGGGCACATCGAAGGCCGGGATCTTCCCCTCCTCGAAGGTCTACGGGAGTCGTTCGAGCACGAATTGAGCAGCAACGCTTGACGCGACGCGACTGTTGCGGCCGGTCGATGCATTCGATCCTCGGGCACACTTGAGCATGATGCTGTGCATCTGGAGGGGGGAGCGAGCGACTTTCCCTTTGGTTGTGCGCAGAACTCCCTATCGTCGTCGTCCAAGCACGAGCCTTTGACGACTACTGGCGACCGCTCGGTCGACCGATCGTGACCGGACTTTTCGCCATCATTTGCTAATCGTGACCGCGCCTTCGATTCTGGCGAGTACTATGGAAAACAGCGGGTAGATCAAACAAGTTGGTCTGTCGCCCTGAGAATCGAGTTTCCGTGGCACAAGGTACAGTTAAGTTTTTCAATGCAGAAAAGGGCTTCGGCTTCATCTCGCGCGAGCAGGGTGATGACGTTTTCGTTCATTTCTCCAGCATCCAGAGTGATGGCTACAAGAACCTCGACGAGGGTCAGCACGTCGAGTTCGACGTGGTCCCCGGCAAGAAGGGCGAAGAAGCCCAGAATGTCCGTGTGATCTGAGATCATCCGGCGCCAGTAGGTGTCGGTACACGCCGCAGACGGTAAACGTCCGTCGGTGGATGTCGAAACTAATCCCGTGAGGCTCTCCTCACGGGATTAGTTGTTCCAGGAATCAATTGCCGTCAGCCATAGGACCTCCGCGCACGAGTCGCGACCTCGCGGATGGTGCACGTGTGGCTCGGCCCTCCAGGGGCCTGATCGCGCGAGGTTGGCTGTCCTGCTTGTTGACCATCTGGCGAGTCGAGATACCACGGAGTCTTCACGTCACGTACTGATCGCAATTGAATGTTCGCGTGGACGGCTTCGACTCGCGGTTCGATGAGCTGATCGACATCGGCGTCCTGGTCGCACAGTCGCTGAACGCTAGATCCCACCGACGCCATGACTTCGGTCGCCGTGGCCGTATCGTGTGAAGTCCGCGATCAAGCACAGACTCGATCAGGTGTCGTCGTCGTAACCACATCGGTGCTGGCGCTGCTCATCCTCCTCGGCACGTCGATCCAGCGACGAGGATCGGGGCGGCCCACTTGACGGCGAGCGAGGAAGACCCACCATCGGCGGCCAGCCTTCCAGACCCATTGCTGGCATTAGTGTTGAACATGCCGGCGGAACTCATCCTTCCGCGGGACACGCCCCTCGGGTTGCTAACGCGGCCGCGAGGGGCATCGCACTCTTCGGTGCTTGACCTCGACGGTGCGGCTCAGCCCCGCTCTTCTCCGATCGAATTGCCGCCATCGATGACGAGGCACTGGCCGGTGATGTAGGACGCCCCCGGCGAAGCCAGCCAGCAGATTGCGGAGGCGATTTCATCCGGATGTGCGCTTCGACCCACGGGAACCAGGATTCCCTGTTCGAATTCAAACGGCGTCTGTGAGCCCGTTGCTATCCATCCGGGGGCGACGGCGTTGACCGTCACACCCGCGGCTGCCGTGTCGACGGCCAACGCCCGGGCCAGACCCACCATGGCCGCCTTCGATGCGGCGTATGCGAGTTGGGCGCGCATGGCCATCACCGGACCCGAAACGCTGGCCACGAACACCAGTCGACCCCACGACGACGCCTGCATCACCGGCAGGCACGCTCTGGCGACGAAGAACGTCGTGTCCAGATTTCGCGACAGACTCGCGCGCCACTGCTCATCCGACACATGTTCAATGGTGCCGACATCCGGCTCGGGATTCGCGACCGAGGTCATCCCGGCGTTCTGGACCGCGATGTCCAGTCGACCCCAGTGCGCCAGTGCGACGTCCACCAGTCGCGGGGCGGTGGCGGGATCGGTCAGATCACCCACGAGCCCCCTGGCGTCGGCGCCCACGGCGTGCAGTTCGCGAACCCGATCGTGGATTCGATCGGTCGTCGACGTGATCAGAACCGACGCACCCATCTGGGTCAGCAACTTGGCGGTGGCGAAGCCAATGCCGGAGGCGCCGCCGGCGCCGGTGACCAACGCGGTTCGACCGGTGAGATCAAAGGGAGACGTCATGTGAATGCCTGCAGCTTCCGCGGGTCGTTGGCTACTCAATATAGAAGGTGTTCACAAGCTGATGAACCTCGACGGTCCGACCGACCGGGATGGACAGCGTCGAAGGAGCAATCTCGCAGCCACGAAGGTGCGGTACGGGAGTGGGTCACTGAATTCGCGCGTAGGCCTTGGCGACGAGGCTCTGGAATTGACGAGGGTTGGGTGCCACCGTGTTCGCCTCCTCGACCCACAGCACGTACTCGCCCAATCGAATCAGTTCGATGTCGAGGATTCCCGGTGATCCCCCGACCGTACCGGTGGCGGCAAAGGCACTGCTCGCAGCACCGTAGCGGTGGGTCGCGATCCGCTTGAGTGTCCCGACGACGACCTGTGAATCAATGGTGCCGGTCATCCGTCGACAACCGAGGAGTTGGGCGAGTGACGTCGTATAGATGCCCGGCGCGTTGATGGAACGTTCGAGTCGTTCGGCGAGTACGGGAAGAAGCCCCGTGCTCTCGAACACGACCTGTGCGAGATTCGCCGTCAGTCCTCCCGTGGTGGGAAGAATCGATGTCAGGCATTTCACGTGGGCGCTTCCCGACACGGCCACGACGCTCCAGCCCTTGGACAACTGGCCGGCCGTGAGTAGATGGACACGTACGGCGGGTGCCGCGACTGCGGGCGGGCCACCTGCGGCGAGGCCCAGCGTGAGGGCCGCCACGAGGACTCCGATGCTGGGTGCTCGACGACGAACGAGGGTCAATTCGATGAACCTTCCCTACCTTGATTCACTCGGCGTGAGCGAAGCATGACCGGCGTGCACGCGGGTCAGCCTAGAGCCACGTCGCATTCGGCGTTCGACACTCGCGAGCACTTCACCCGCGAAACGACGAAGAGCGCGCCACTGAGGACGCGCTCTTCGTGTGTGCAGCGTGGGTTACGAGGTCTTGCCGGGGTGCGATGGCGGAGTACCCAGGAGGGTCAATGCGGCGCTGCGGGCCACTAAGGCCGCGCCGATCGCTCCCTGAAGTGCGATGCGCGCCAGACGACTCTGCGCGGGTGTCGCAGTGGCGATCGCTGTTGCGTAGTTGGACTGCGCCAAGGCTACGGCCGCTCGAAAGGCGACGTTGGCGGCTTGGATGCCCGTCACGTACGCCGTGCCGTTATAGCCAGCGGGTGGCGCTGGTGGATCGCCCCAACTGGTAATCGCGGCCACCCGGATGTTGATCGCGGCTGCGAGCGCCGTATTGAGCGCTGACAACGCGCTCAGACGATCCTGCTTGGTGGTGGCCGCAGTCTTGGCCGCGTCGTAGGCGGCACGTGCGGACTGCACGGAGGCATGGTACGTCGCGTTGATGGACTTCAGCCCGCTGATGTAGGTCATCCACGTCGCGTGCCACGTGGTCCAGGCGGTGGGCGCCTTCGCCGTCGGGGCGACTGTCGTCGAGGTCGTTGACGACGCGGTCGTGGAGTCAGCGTTCGCCGCGATAGGAGCTGCAATTCCTAGTGCAGTTACGAGGCTCAGAGCGGTAATCGTTCGGGTTATCAAATTCTTCATTGTTCTCCTTTCAAAGGAACACTCACGAATGTAGAACTGCCACTTGTGAGTTCCATGTGAAACCCGTGTCGACAGCTTGAGAGTTCAAAATTGTCGACATCGTGTGTTGTGCACCGCGGTGACACCTAGATGTCAAGCGTGATGCTGACCGGACAATGGTCGCTGCCCATGATGTCGGGGTGAATTTCAGCGGCGGTCACTCTCGAGGCGAGGTCCGAGGAAACCAGGAAGTAGTCGATACGCCACCCGACGTTGCGCGCGCGTGCTCCGGAGAAGTTGGACCACCACGTGTAGTGACCGTTACCCTGCGTGAAGAGCCGGAAGGTATCGACGAAGCCGGCGTCGATCAACTGGTTGAATCCATGACGTTCTTCGTTCGTGAAGCCAGCCTTGCCGACGTTGGCTTTGGGGTTGGCCAGATCGTCCTCGGTGTGGGCCACGTTGAGATCTCCGCAGATGGCAACGGGTTTGCGCTTCTGCAGTGCCTTGACGTGGGCGAGGAACGCCGGGTCCCAGCGTTCGTGTCGAAGGGCGAGTCGACCGAGGTCGCCTTTGGCGTTCGGCGTGTACGCCGTCACCAGATAGAAGTCGTCGTACTCGGCGGTGACAACGCGTCCCTCGTCGTTGGGGTTGCCGAAGGAGTCGCCGGCGAAACCGAACTTCTTGACGAGGTTCGCGGGAAGGCCGGTCACGACCGAGAGTGGGGCGTGCTTCGAGAAGATCGCCGTACCGGAGTACCCCTTCTTCTGGGCCGAGTGCCAGTGCTCCTCGTAGTCGTCGAGAGTGAAGTCCGTCTGTGACTGCTCGGCCTTGATCTCCTGGAGGCAGATGATGTCGGGTTGCAGGGTCTCGATGAACGGATCGAACAGTCCCTTTCGTTGCACCGCTCGGATTCCATTGACGTTCCACGACACGATGCGCATCTCACATGGTAACAATCACCGATTCGCGTGCCGGGGCTCGAAGGCGATGACAACGTCGCCGGTCACGTGATCTCGGGGCGTTGCTGGCTTCACCAAAGCTTGGAGAGTTGTCCCGCGACGATGCTCGAGCCGTCCATGGGCGTGCGCACAGTGATGGCGTTGCCTCGAACGTCGGTAGTGGGTACTGGCACGTCGTCCAGTGTCGACTTCACCGATTGACTAAGGAATCGCGAGGGTTGGGCCCACGAGTGGTCGTCGCGGACCCGATGATGGTGATAACGCAACGGAACGTAGATGGCGAGATTCCGGCGGGCACGGGTAACCGCCACGTAGAAGAGTCGCCGCTCCTCCTCGAGGCCTTCGGGAGTCGCGAGTGACATATCGGAGGGAAAATTCCCGTCCGCCGCGTGAATCACGTGCACCGCATCGAATTCGAGGCCTTTGGCAGAGTGAACCGTCGAGAGGACCAGCCAGTCCTCGTCCACCATTGGAGGACCGGCGAGCGCGCCAGTCGACGAAGGCGGTTCGAGCGCTTGCTCGGCGGCGATGTCGCTGAGTCGCGAGGCATCGGTCGCCGCGAGCACCAGTGCACCGAGATCCTCGAGTCGAGCTGCGGGGTCGTCGTAGGACGCACTGATCAGCGGGGCTACGGCGAGACGAATCCTTTCAGCGTGTAGTGCCACTTGCTCGCCACCAATACCGACGAGCGACTCGGCGAGGGCGTCCCACATCTGATGGGCGTCGCGGGGGAGGATTGAGGTCACTTCGTGGTGCACCCGTCGGATGTGCTCGTGCGAGAGTGGAAGCGCCCCATCCACGTCGCGCATGGCGTTGATTGCCCGGCGCGCTTTCGCCGGTCCGACGCCCGGCAGAAGTTGGAGGAGCCGGAACCACGCCATCTCATCGCGTGGATTGTCGGCGAGACGGAACGCGCACAGGAGATCTTTGACGTGGGCCGACTCTAGATAGCGCAGCCCGCCGTACTTGATGAAAGGGATGCGCCGACGGGCGAGTTCGATTTCTAGATCGGCGCTGTGGTGGGCAGCACGAAACAGGACCGCTTGCTGCTGGAGCGCCACCCCCTGCTCGTAGAGTTCCAGCACCCTATTGGCGACTGATTCGGACTGGCCTCGTTCGTCGGCGCAATGCACGAGCAGCGGGGGGTTGGCGCCGAGTACGACAGTATCCTCACGCAACACCGACCTAAAGCCCTCGCTCGCGTCGGCAGCGATGGCGTTGGCGACGTCAAGGATGGCCGATGACGAGCGATAGTTGACATTGAGCGTGATGGTGGTGAGGTCGTCGAAGTACTGATGGGCGTCGAGGAGAAATCGAGCAGATGCGCCCCGAAAACCGTAGATGGCCTGCGCGTCGTCGCCGACCAGCGTCAGACGGGGATCGCTCCGGCGAAGCCCCGATAGAACGTCTAATTGCAGACGATTCACATCTTGAAACTCATCGACCAGCACATGGTCGTAGGCCGCGCCGAGTTGCCTACCCACTTCGTCGTCCTGGACCGCAGCGCGCCAGAAGAGAAGGAGGTCATCGAAGTCCAGAAGTTCGAGCGCTCGTTTGCGAGCCACGAACGCATTGAATATATCCGTGGCCTCCTCGTAGCTGTCGACGCACCACGGCGTGTGTTCACGCATCACCGTGGCGAGGGGGAGCCCTGTATTGACGGTGCGCGAATACAGCGCCGTCAGTGTCGCCTTCTTCGGGAGACGGCGTTCTCGACTGACTATCCCGAGTTCGCCGCGTACCAGATCCATCAAGTCAGCGGCGTCACCTCGATCGAGGACACCGAAACCTTCGGCGAGCCCGACCGCGGCGTGGTGGCGTCGAAGCGTCCGGTGCGCAACTGAGTGGAAGGTTCCCCCGGCGACTCGCTGGGCGTGCTCGTTCCCGCCAAGGGAGCGAACCCTGCTCACGATCTCGCGGGCCGACCTGCGGGTGAACGTCAGGAGCAGGATGCGTTCGGGCACGACGGCACGCTCCAGCAGCACCGCGACCCTGGCCGTCAGCGTGGTTGTCTTGCCGGTGCCGGGTCCTGCGATAATCCTTAGTGCACCGTCACCGAAGTTCGCGGCTTCGAACTGTCGTGGATTGAGTTCACGATTAGATACGAACATATGTTCGATTGTATCTCCGGGGTGTCGCACGGCATCAGGACGATTGGCGTTGATGAGAACGCGCCCGATGCATGCGATATCGCCCGCAAGCGCGTCCGCGCTCGCGAGAACGGCCGTGTGGTATCCGGTGATCGGAGAGTTCGTCGGACGAGCGCGCAACGATGTCAACTGCGAACGTCATGCGCAACGTCGCGCCGCAAGCGTTCGAACGTTACCGTCGCGCGCCCGAAAAGTGTCGATCCGGAGCCATTGGCGCGACCGCGACTCCAGCCACAGGCGCCGACTTCCACGTCGCCGCAAGGTTCTCGGCTCGGCCAAAGAGGGCTTCCCAGGGGAGTGGGTACTCATGTCAATTCAGATTGACAGATCAACGATGTCAGTCCATACTGATGGTCATGGACATTCACGAAACGAACGAGAATCTCTCATCGGATGACCCAATGATGGGTCTGCGCGCGTCATTGGCGCTCCATCGTCTTGCTGAGAGGCTCGAAGCGAAGCACGTGGCGGCGGCCCGTGGGATGGGCTGGTCATGGCAGCGCATCGGCGACACCTTGGGTGTCACCCGTCAATCGGTGCATGCCAAGTACATGAAGGAGCGACTGTGACCGATGAATCCGTGTTGCCGGAGGTTCTGCACCCCTGGACCATCTACCTGCGGGCCAGCGAGGAGGCCCGTTGTCGCGGTGATCGTAGAATTGGTACCGATCACGTACTGCTCGGTCTGCTGGACTATCCCGCAATCGAAGTTCTAGTGGGCGTGAGCCTGCAGCAAGCTCGTCAGGCACTTGCGTCGCTCGATCACGAAGCCATGCAAGCTGTGGGCCTAGGTTCCGCCGCCGATGCTCCTGCGCTGGCGATGCGCGCAGTGGCGAACAAGCCGACGTTAAGAACGGTCATGACAAGGGATCGACTTCGAATGACGCCCGCGGCAAAGAAGGTGCTGGAGGAGGCGGTCAAGCCCATGCGCCGCAAGACTCAGGTCACGGCCCAGCAGGTGCTGGCCCAGATTCTCGCTCTCCGATCGCCAGATCCTGCGGCGGTGCTGCTGGCGACCCTCGGCGTGGACACGTTGGAGCTTCGACGCCGCGTGGGTGTCACCACGCCCGACGGTCGATGACGCAGTGACGTTGACGGCTTCGAGCGACGACGCTCTCGTGGGAATGAATCGGGCGCGGCCGCGCCAATGACGGCGACCACGGCTGTTGCGATGGTGCGTAGGAGCGAAGTCAAGGAGCGCCGCTGACCGCGTAGCGGTCCTCGCCCCACATGGCTCGCGCAAGTACCTGACAACATCGACGATGATGTCCGGTTCGATCGGCGAGCGAATTCACTTCGCCAGAGGAGCGGGTGCTGGCCACGGATCGGCGATGCGCGGGGCGTGGGAAGTGGCCGTTGAAGGGCTTGAAGTAGATTCCCTCCATGCGTCGCTCTTCTTCAGTTCTGGTCACCCTCAGCCTGAGCTCGGGTCTACTCGTGACGTCACCCGCTTTCGCTGACACCACGAGTACAACCACCGCCACGACGTCGACATCGACCACGTCGACGTCGATACCGGTGACCGCCACGACGCTACAACCGGGTCCAGTGGCACCACTCACCGGTGTCGCTGATTCGCAGGGCATCACCAAGCGACGTTCGGCGTTGACCATCAAGATCGACAACACGCCTGAGGCGAGGCCGCAGTACGGTATCGACCACGCTGACGTGATCTACGAGGAGATTGTGGAAGGTGGCATCACGAGATTGGCGGCGATCTTCAACTCGCGACTCCCAACGAAGATCGGACCCGTTCGATCGGTACGTCGCACCGATCGTGAAATCGTCTACCCGCTCGGCGGACTCTTCGTATTCTCGGGTGGTGCACCCTACGCGGTGCGGAGTATCGAGACGGCTCCGGTCAAACTCGTGCAGGAGTCGAACGCAGGGTCGGCGATGTTCCGTGACCCGAAGAGGTACCCGCCGCACAACCTGTACGCGAACGCCGTGCTCCTGATGACCATGGGAGGTGTGCCGAAGCCGCCTCGCGCACTCTTCACCTATCGTCCTTCGTCGGTCGCGGCCACCGGCGCCAGGGTGAACTACTTCTCGGTCGGCTTCGCGGCCGGTTACGCGACCTCCTACAACTGGGACGGCGTGACGAGATCGTGGGACCGGTCTATCTTCGGTGCCCGCGACATCACCGCAGACGGAACGCAACTGTCGCCCCGGAACGTCATCGTCATGAACGTGATCTATCGCGGCGGGGCCGGCGTCGAAGGGTCCTACGCGCAGTTGACGGGATCGGGCCCGGTCGACGTCTTCACCGGAGGTCGCGTGCAGCGCGGCACCTGGTCGAGAAGGACGCTGCGCAAGCCGATCGTGTACAAGAACCGGTACGGCAAGGTGATAGCCCTGACGCCGGGCCAGACGATCGTCGAACTGCTGGATCCCACACAGACAGCCATGATTGCACCATTGACCCCGTGAGCCGTCGCCACCTCGAGGCGTTCTATAGTCAGCCTTGGTCCGGACACGTTCGTGCGGCCCAACAGGAGGCGT
>Ga0316217_10006640_pt1 | contig 11345 bp, 9 predicted proteins | sample 1anoAmetaG_FD_203633 | JGI IMG/M metagenome (GOLD analysis project Ga0316217, IMG submission 203633) | Freshwater microbial communities from Trout Bog Lake, Wisconsin, USA - 1anoA | ecosystem: Environmental > Aquatic > Freshwater > Lake > Hypolimnion/Profundal zone | place: USA: Wisconsin... | reverse complement strand
TGCAAACATTGGGCCTACCGTATGCCGGTAGGCCCAATTGGGGACGGACGTGCGGAACTTGGGCTAGCTTCCGGCGGCCTTCACCACGAAGGTCCGCGACAGCCAGAACATGCCGCCCAGGGCGAGGAGCACCGCGCCCGCGGTGCCGAGGAACAGGATGCGATAGCCGAAGCCGGTGATGATCGCCCCGGCGATGGGGCCGGCCAGGAACAGGGAAAGGTCGACGAAGGCGCTGTACAGGCCGATGACCGAGCCCCGGACCGAGGTCGGGAAGCTGTTCGCGGCTTCCACCCCGAGCGCCGGGAAGATCAGCGAGAACCCGGTCCCCGCCAGCCCGCAGGCGAGGTAGGCGAGGAACTGGGAATGGCTGAAGCCGAGCAGGAGCAGTCCTGCCACCTCGACGGCGAAGGAGACGGCGGCGACCGGATAGCCGCCGTGGCGGCTGATGGCCTGGGTGAACACCAGGCGGGTGCCGACGAAGGTGCCGCCGTAGATGGTCAGGCAGAGCGCCGCCCCCTGCCAGCCCATGTGGGCGAAGTAGAGGGTGATGAAGGTGGTGATGACGCCCAGGCCGGTGCCGCCGAGGGCGAGCGCCAGCCCGAACGGGACGACCCCCTTGAGGATGCGGCCGGCCGGCACCTGTTCGCCCTTGAACGGGGCCGTCGGCGCCATCCGGGTGGTGGCGGCGAAGCCGGCGATGGCGATCGCGAAGATGATCATGCCGACCCCGGCGAAACCCACCCGCGACGCGGCGAACACGCCCAGCGGCGCGCCGATGGCCAGCGCCGAATAGGTGGCGACCCCGTTCCAGGACAGCACCCGGGCCGTGTGCTTGACCCCGACCCGGCCGATGCCCCACATGCTGGCCCCGGTGGCGCTCAGGCTTTCGCCGGTGCCCAGCACCAGCCGGCTGAAGGCCAGGGTGCCGAGGCTGAGCCAGAGGTTGTGCCGGAGCAGGGCCGACAGGAGCAGGAGGGCGCCGCTGGCGGCGCACGCGAGCATGCTGTAGCGTACCGTCTGCCGCGGCCCGGCAGTGTCCGACAGGCGTCCCGCGAAGTGGCGGCTGGCGAAGGTGGCGAAGTACTGGAGGCTGACCAGGAAGCCGGCGGCGATGGCACCGATGCCCAGCTGGAGGTGGAGGTACATGGGCAGGATGGCCAGCGGCGCGCCGATGCACAGGTAGGCGAGGAAATTGAAGGCGAGCACCTGCAGGATGCGCAGCGTGGTCTTCTGTTCACTGGTGAGCTGTGGCACGTCGGGCTTCCTTCTCCGCGGCGATCGTGACCATTGAACGTGCCAAACCTGCCTTTGGAACTTCAATGATACGCCCAGACCCGCCGCTTCCGGAACCGGGCGGAGGCCGATGACGGCTCCGCTCCGGCTGGCATCCAATGCGGCATGGACCAGGAGCGACACCCGTGAAGCCCGCCCCCCTCAAGCTCGCCGCGAAACCCGCAATCGTTTCGGAACCATCTGACACCGTGCTGTTCCAACCTGTATTGTCGCTGATCAGGCAGGCTCGTCGACAGGCCCTCCAGGCGGTGAACTCCGCTCTATTGGACCTGTATTGGCGGATCGGAGAATATCTCAGGCGCAGGATCCAATCGGATGGATGGGGGCAGGGCACCGTTGAGGTGCTTGCTGTTTGGTTGCGGGAGCGCGAACCAGGCCTCCGGGGCTTTTCGGCCCAGAACCTCTGGCGCATGCGGCAGTTCTTCGAGGCCTACGAGGAGGACAAAGAACTCTCACCACTGGTGCGAGTTTTGTCGTGGACGCATAACATTATTATTCTTAGTAAATGCAAATCACGCGATGAGCGGGCCTTTTATCTGAGGATGGCGGTCCACGAGCGATGGGGCAAACGGGACCTGGAACGCCAGATTGATGGGGCGCTATTCGAGCGCGTCGTTTGCGGAAAGCTGAATACCACGGCGGCTCTGAAGGCGCTGAGCCCAGGTGTGGACACTTGTTTCAAGGATCAGTACGTAGTCGACTTCCTCGATCTGCCTGAGGGCCACAGTGAAAGGGATCTTCAAAAAGGCTTGCTCAGGCACCTGAGGTCCTTCCTGCTCGAGTTGGGCCGGGATTTCTGCTTCATCGGCAGCCCGTTTCCCCTCCAAGTGGGGAATCGCGACTTCTTCATTGACCTCCTCTTCTACCACCGTGGTCTCCGGGCGTTGGTAGCCTTCGAGTTGAAGATCGGCAGATTCGAGCCTGAGCACCTTGGCCAGCTTTCCTTCTACCTGGAAGCCTTGGACCGCGACCATCGATTACCTCACGAAGGTTCCTCCATTGGCATTCTGCTATGCAAATCCCGCGATGCTGACGTGGTGGAATATGCCCTCAGCCGCACCCTCAGCCCCGCCCTTGTGGCCGAGTACCAGACCATGCTGCCCGACAAGCACCTGCTGCAATCCAAGCTGGAGGAGTTCTACGCCCTGGTCGACCAGGATGAGGAAGAAAAGGACGCTTGAGCGCCTGCCCCACTGCCTGCCGCCCGTCGGCCGAACCCGGATACTCTGGACCTGCCCACTGCCCCGTCCCCCGGGCAGCCTGCGGAACGGAGTCGCCCATGCCCCAATCCCCGACCACCAACCGCCGCATCGTCCTTGCCCGCCGTCCCCATGGCGTGCCGCTGCCCACCGATTTCCGGATGGAGGAGACGCCCGTGCCGGCCCCAGCCCAGGGGCAGCTGCTGCTGCGCACCCTGCACCTGTCCCTGGACCCGTACATGCGCGGGCGCATGAGCGACGCGCCTTCGTATGCCGCCCCGGTGGCGGTGGACGCGGTGATGGTGGGCGGCACCGTCAGCCGGGTTGAGGCGTCCCGCAACCCTGGATTCCAGGAAGGCGATCTGGTGCTGGCCTACGCCGGATGGCAGGACTACGCCCTTTCCGACGGCTCCGGCCTGCTCCGGCTCGCCCCGGACGACCCCCGCCCTTCCCTGGCCCTGGGCGTCCTGGGCATGCCCGGCTTCACCGCCTACATGGGCCTGCTGGACATCGGCGCACCCAAGGCCGGGGAGACGGTGGTGGTGGCGGCGGCCACCGGCCCGGTGGGCTCGGCGGTGGGCCAGATCGCCAGATTGCAGGGCTGCCGGGCGGTCGGCATCGCCGGCGGCGCCCGGAAATGCCGCTACGCGGTGGAGGAGCTGGGCTTCGACGCCTGCCTCGACCACCGGGAGCCGGGCCTGGCCGAGGCCCTGGCCGGGGCGTGTCCCAAGGGCGTCGATGTCTACTTCGAGAATGTCGGCGGAGCGGTGTTCGAGGCGGTGCTGCCGCTGCTGAATCCCAGGGCCCGGGTGCCGGTCTGCGGCCTGATCTCCCAGTACAACGAGGCTTCCGGCGACACGCTCAGCGCCGCCAGGCTCCAGCGCGCCCTGCTCACCCGGCGGATCCGGATGCAGGGCTTCATCATCTTCGATGACTACGGCAGCCGGATGGGCGAGTTCCGGAAGGCCATGGGCGAATGGGTCCGGGACGGCCGGGTCAAGTACCGGGAGGACGTGGTGGAGGGCCTGGAAAACGCCCCGGCGGCGTTCATCGCCATGCTCCAGGGCGGCAACTTCGGCAAGCTCATCGTCCATCTCGGCTGATCCGGCCGGAACGGAAATCGTCGCAATCTTCCGCTGGCCAGCCGGGCGCGCCGGGGCTAAGCTGGGGCTGCGGGATTTTTTTTGGGCAAACAGATGTTTAAACACCTATTATCCGGAAACCCGCACCAGCATGGAGATTCCCAATGACCAGCCCGCTTCCGCCCGCCCAGCCCATCCAGCCCGGCACGTCCGCGCTGCCCGACACATCCGTTCAGCCCGGCACTTCCGTTCAGCCAGGCACGACCGTGCAGGCTGGCACATCCTTTCAGCCCGGCGCGACCGTGCAGCCGGGCACATCCGGCCAGCCCGGCACGGCCCTTCAGCCCGGCGCCGAGCTCCAGCCGGTGCTGTTCGTCTCCCACGGCGCGCCCACCCTCGCCCTGGACCCGGGCGCCTGGGGCGCCGCGCTGCGGAACTGGGCGGGCGGGCTCCAGGGCGTCCGGGCCATCCTGGTGTTCAGCGCCCACTGGGAAAGCGCCGGGCCGGTCCAGGTGATGGCCCACCCGCACCCGGACACCCTGCATGATTTCGGTGGCTTCCCCGATGCGCTGTACCAGATGCAGTATCCCGCCCCCGGCGATCCGGTCCTGGCCGGCCGGGTGGTCGCCATGTTCCGCGCCGCGGGCCTGGACGCCGAACTGGACCCGCGCCGCCCCCTGGACCACGGCGCCTGGGTGCCCCTGATGGCCGCCTTGCCCGGGGCCGGGATCCCGGTCGTCCAGGTGGCCCTGCCGGTTCCGCGGACGCCCCAGCAGCTGTTCGAGCTGGGCCGGATCCTGGCCCCGCTGCGCCGGGAGGGGGTGGCTTTAATCGCCAGCGGCGGCATCGTCCACAATCTCCGGCTGCTGGACTGGTCGGGCAACCCGGCGCCCGATCCCTGGGCCGTGGGTTTCGAGAGCTGGATCGCCGCCCGCCTGGACCCGGAGTCCCGGCCCGCCCTGTTCGACGCGGCCCGCCAGGCTCCGGCCTATGCCAAGGCGGTTCCCACCTCGGAACACTTCGATCCGCTCTATTTCGCCCTCGGCGCCGCCGGCGGCTCAGCGGTCCGGACGATCTTCGATGGCTGGCAGCTCGGCAGCCTGTCACTCAGAACCTGGTCCTGGTCATGACGGAGCTTCCCATGCCGCAGCCCCTGCACTGCCCCTCCTGGGTCATCCCCGCCGAGCGTCCCGGGGCGGGTCCGGCCCCTCTCCTCATCCTCATGCACGGGGTCGGCGGCAACGAAACCGGCATGATCGAGGCCGCCAGGGGCCTGGATCCCAGGTTCATCAAGCTGGTCCTGCGCGGCCCCCTGCCCTTCGGCCCCGGCGCCTTCGGCTGGTTCCATGTGGATTTCACCGCTGCCGGGCCCCGGCACAACGCCGCGGAAGCCGAAGCCAGCCGCCGCCTGGTGGCGGAGCTCATCCCCGGCGCGGTCCGGGAACTGGGCGCCGACCCGCTGCGGGTCTACGCCGCCGGGTTCAGCCAGGGCGCCATCATGGCCATGAGCCTGCTCCTGACCCGACCCGACCTGCTGGCCGGCGCCGCGGCCTGGAGCGGCCGGATCCTGCCGGAAGCGGTCCCGTCCGGCCCGGAGGCCGCTGCACTGGGAGGCCGGGCCGCCCTGGTGGTCCACGGGCTCCATGACCAGACCCTGCCGGTCGCCCACGGCCGGGCCAGCCGGACCACCCTCGAAGGACTTCCCCTGCGCAAGGTGACCTTCCACGAGCTGCCCATCGGGCATGGACTCAGCGGAGACGTCCTGGCCCTCACCAACAGCTGGCTGGACCAGGAACTGGCGGAGCTCAGGTAAAAAAAACCGGGGGGACCGTGAGGTCCCCCCGGGTCATGCGTGGGTCGTGAACGATCAGTGCTTCTTGATGGCGTAGTACTTCTCGGGAACCTTGACCGCGGTGGTGGTCAGGAACTGCTTGCCGTTCAGGCCGCCGAAGATGTAGGTGTCCATGTAGACCAGGGCCAGGTTCTTGACCTTGACGCCGGTGTTGGTGTCGGTGTAGAGCGCGCCGTTCCACTTGGCGCCGGGGGTCCACTTGCCGTAGGCGGCGAACAGGTCGGGCAGGCTGTTCTTCTTGGCCTTGCCTTCGATGACGCGGATGGCATACTCGCCGAGGCCGGCGCTGACGGTGTAGCCGTAGCTGAAGGCCCAGGTGCCGAAGCGGCCAGCGCCGCCCTTCTTCACGACGCCGGCTTCAACCTTCTTCAGGATGGCGGGGAAATTCCCGGCTTCCTTGGAGAGGTCCAGGCCGAGGGCGCCGGGATAGCCCATGAGGGGGCTGGGCAGATCGGCTTCGACGAAGACGCCGTTCTTGGAGGCCAGCAGCTGCTTGAGCAGGGGCTCGGTGTGCGCGTCGTTGGTGCAGAAGAAGGCGACCTTCTCACCGTTGGGGCCGTACTTCTTCAGCCACGCGGGAACCTTCTCCAGGATGAACTGCTGGGCGCCGGCGACACCCACATCAGAGGTCGGATCGGGGGCGGTCTCGAAAGCCCAGGTGATGCCCATGTCCTTGCAGGCCTGCTCCATGATCGACCGGCGACGGCCGAGGCCCTCGTAGGACATGTGGCGGGGGAAGGAGATGTGGACGAAGGTCTTGGCGCCCATCTGCTTGGCGGCCCAGATGATGGTGTAGCCGCGGGAGACGAAGTCGTTCTGGGCGGCGAAATCGGCCGCGCCGGAAATAACAAGCGGATCTTCCTGGCACTCGCCGGCGAGGCAATAGATGTCGGGGCGCTTGGCGTGCACGCGCTTGAAGGCCTCGGCGGTGCCGGGAATGGCCTGGTTGACGATGATCGCCTTCATCTTGGGATCGTCGGACATGGACACGACGTTCGAAATGAAGGTCTCCTGCTGCGACATGAAGTCGTCAGGATAGGTCATGTGCTGGATCATGCCGCCGGTCTTGACGGATCCGTACTGCTTGATGAGAGCTTCCGCGCCGCGGAGGTCATCTTCGGACTGGGACACGGTCCCGGTGCAGATGCCGACATGGAACTTGGCGTCGGCCATCGCGTTGGTGCCGATGAAAAGCATCGCGGCCGGCACGAGGGCCGTGGCGAGTCTCGTCAACCTACTCATGTTTCCTCCAAAGAAAAATGCTTGTTGGACGTCAATTGTAGACCTGAAAATCCGGCGGTCGGGAAAAAAAATAACAGCTAGGAAAGATTCCCGAATAAATAATTACTATTATTTTGCAATAAAATAAATAAAATATTCAAATAATTGATAAGACATTATTTGCTGATCCATATCATATGCCTTTTCCGCTTTCTCCATGGCCTCCCGGGCGGGACAGCCATGCATATGCCGTGGGCAAGTCCGCCCGGCCGCCCACTGGTGCCAGGCCTTCCTCCCCCTGGGATAGGGTCCTGGCGGCGGTCCTGCGGTCAGGTCCCCGAGCGCCCGGGAGAAATCGGCGGAAAGCTCAAGGATGAGTCATGGACCCGGTTTCCCGGCCAAGGCCTCCGGCCCGGCCCAGCCGTCCACCCTCCGGGTCCGGTGCTCCGAGCCGTGAATCAGAAGCAGATCAAGGTGACCTGATAAATTTATTATTATCAATAATGTCGATAGCAATCGCCCCCACTTGGCGACGATTAGTTAATAAATTCAAAAAGGTAAAAACAAGGCAGAGATGAAGCCTGACCATTTTATTTCCTATGAAATCCTTTCTTTTTTAAGCTTATTGCAGGTTTTTTGCAGTTGGATGCAATCCACCATGGCAGAGGGTTCCCACCGGAGGCGCATGGGATGGGAACTGTTTCATATTTTTATTTTATTTTCTTTAAAACGAGTTTTCCGGCTGGAGCCGGACCCAACCAAAGGTCCGACAGACGGGTAAACTGAATAAATATCCATACGGAGTTCCTTCCGCGTCACCGGTCAGGCCGGCGCAGACCACGCCCGAACCCAGGGAGACCAGTCCACCATGCGCATCACCGGCATCAAGATCCTGCCCGTCACCATCCCCAGGCTCAAGGAACTCAAGGTCGCCTACGCGACCCGGACCGTCTACCAGGGCTTCCTGGTGCAGATCTTCACCGACTCCGGCCTGACCGGGATCGGCGAGGCCGCCCCCAACTTCGAGGTCTGCGGCGAAACCCTGGAAGGCACCGCCGAGGCCCTGGGCGCCATGGCGCCGCTGGTTCGCGACTGCCACCCGCTGGAACGCGAACGCATCCTGGGCCGGCTCGAACCCTGGCGCCACGCCCACGCGGCCGCCCTGGCCGCGGTCGACATCGCCCTGTGGGATCTGGCCGGCAAGGCCGCCGGCCTGGCGGTGCGGGACCTGATCGGCGGCTTCCGCCTGCGCATCCCCAACGCCATGACCATCGGCATCCTGCCCCTGGAGCAGACGGTGGCCGAGGCCCGGTCGATCCTGGCGAGCGGCCGGTACGCCGAGATCAAGCTGAAGCTGGGCCTGGACCCGGACCTGGACGTGGCCCGGGTCCAGGCGGTGCGGGCGCTGGCCGGCCCCGGTTTCCCCCTGCACGTGGACGCCAACCAGGGCTATGACCGGGACGGCGCGGTGCGCGTGCTGGCGGCGCTGGAGCCGGCGCGGATCGATTTCGCCGAGCAGCCGGTGGCCGCCGCCGACACCGGGGCGCTGAAGTGGGTGAGCGACCACAGCGCCATCCCGGTCATGGCCGACGAGGCGGTCCACAGCCCGGAAGACGCCCTCAGGCTGGTGCGGGCCCAGGCCTGCGGGATGCTCAACATCAAGCTCCAGAAGGTCGGCGGCATCTCCCGCGCCCTGGATGTGCTGGCCATCGCCAGGGCCGCCGGACTGCCCTGCCTCATCGGCTGCATGACCGAGACCCTGATCGGCATCACCGCGGGGGCCCACGTGGCCCTCGGGTCGCCCACGGTCACCCACGTGGACCTGGACGGCCATGTGGATCTGGCCTTCAATCCGGCCCGGGGCGGGCTCCAGATCGAAGGCGACCAGCTGGGCGTGTCCGGCGCCCCGGGGCTCGGCATCGAACTGGACGAGGCCTGCCTGGAGCGGTTCGCGCAGGTGGAGACGCTGCCGTCCTGACCGGCGCTGTTCCATCGGTAACGCTGGGGAATGGGAATAATTCTTGATCTTTCCTATGTGCGCCAAGTGCGTTTCGATGGAAAATATCAAACTTGCCAAACATCCTCAGGGGAACCCGAATGAGTTTCTGGAAGACTTTGACCATCAGGAAAAAGCTTACCTGGTCCTTCCTCGCGCTGACCATCCTGCTGGGACTGGCGGCGGTCGCGGCCACCGGACTCATGCTCAGCCGGGCCCAGACCAAGGCGATGATGGTGAAGGGCAACAGCCTTTCCAACCTGCTGGGCCAGGCGGTGATCACCAACCTGATCAGCGACGAGCGCTACCTGTCGGGGGCCACCGAACGTTCCCTCAACTTCGTCAAGGGCGATGACGACGTCAGCCTGGCCGGGGTGGTGGTGGTGACCGGGCAGAAGGCCGTGGTGGAATTCCAGAAGAAGTTCAGCGAGGATCCCAAGCTCGACGGCTACTTCATGGCCGGCCCCCTGGCGACGACCGGGCAGACCAGCTACAAGCGCGGCGGCTACATGATCCTGGCCAACCCCATCGCCCTCACCGGGGCGGATCCCGGCAAGAAGTACTACCTGATGCTGATCATGAACACCAAGAGCATCGACCGGGAACTCAGGTTCAGCTACATGCTGATGATCGTCCTGGGCCTCGGCATGGTCGCACTGGGTTTCGCCGCCGCCTTCCTGCTCAGCAACGCCATCGTCAAGCCCCTGGAGATCATCAGCCAGGGCATGCATGACATCTCCGAAGGGGAAGGCGACCTGACCGCCCGCCTCGCGGTCGACGGCAAGGACGAGATCGCCCAGCTTTCCACCAACTTCAACCGGTTCGTGGAGAACATCCAGGGCATCGTCAACCAGGTGATCACCATCTCCGGCACCATCGCCTCCGGCTCGCTGCAGATGTCCGCCGGCATGACCGAAATGGACTCCACCGCGGGTTCCATCGCCCAGACCGCCGAGAACCAGAAGACCAGCGTGCGCCAGGCCACCGACCGGGTGGGCACCATCGCCCAGTCCTCGCAGATCGTCTACAGCAACGTCGCCAACGCCCTCAAGGTGTTCGAACAGGCCCAGGAGGCCGCCACCCGGGGCGGCGCCGCGGTGGGCGAGGTGGTCACCGGCATGGAGGCCATCAACACCAATTCCAAGCAGATCGGCAGCATCCTGACGGTGATCACCGACATCGCCAACCAGACCAACCTGCTGTCCCTGAACGCCGCCATCGAATCCGCCAAGGCCGGCGAACACGGCAAGGGCTTCATGGTGGTGGCCGAGGAAGTGCGCAAGCTGGCCGAGCGCTGCGGCCAGGCCGCCAAGGAGATCACGGTGCTGATCCGGACCTCCAACAAGAGCATCCAGGACGGCAGCGCCATGGTGACCACCGCCGGCTCCGGCCTGAAGAGCATCCAGGAGGCCATCAAGGCCAGCGGCGAGCACATCCAGGCCATCGGCGCCCAGAGCCACACCCAGAGCCAGGACAGCACGGCGGTGGTGGGCTTCATGGGCGACCTGTCCGGCATCGCCGAACAGAACGCCGCGGCCACCGAAGAGATGGCCGCCACCATCCGCGAAACCAGCCGCACCGTCGACGAACTCAGCCGGGCCGCGGAAAACCTCAATGCCCTCGTCTCCCGATTCAAGGTGTAGGCGGAACCTGGGACGGCACAAGAGTATCTGGCTTAATCAGAGGCTTTGGTTTCGGATTCATACCGGCTTCATCGGATAATCCATCGAAAGACTCCACCCTCCCCCCGCATGGATCCCCCGGCCCCGCCGAAGGCGGGGTGGACCGGTCAAGGTTTAATCATGACAAGGTTCGGCCACCAGGTTTTTTCGGCCCCGGCTGCCGGGAACACATGGCCGGGAAGGCACTGGATAAACCTGCTTCTGGTCGCAGACAGCGACCAGAAGCAGGCAGACCGACATCTCGAAAGCCCTGCGTCCCCGGCCGCCGGGGCCGAAAAAATCCCTGGGGGATCCAGGCTTGCCGATGGCTGACGTCGCCAACCTTGCGTGCTCGGCGTGCTACGGTGCGGTCGGGGCGCCTGGTTTGGCTGGGGTGGCCGGGGCCCCGGGCATGGCGGGTACGCCGGGAACCGCCGGGGCGTTGGGGTCGGTGGGGGAGGTGAAGGCGTTGTTGTTGCCTTCGTCGGTCGGGGCCACCGCGTCCGGGGCCACGAACTTGATCACCGAGGGCTGCCCGGCCAGCAGCTTGGGCAGCGAGACCAGCAGGATGTCCTCGTTCAGCGGCACGCTGATCCGCTTCTCGACCTTCTGCCCGTCCTTGACCGTGATCTCGACCCGGTGGCCCTGGCCGCGGATCTTGGCCATGTCCCGGTCGCCGGCGCTCAGGTCGATGGCTTCCTGGCCGTCCACGGACACGCTCAGGCTTTCGATCGCCTTGATCGAGCCGTCCTCGGAGTCCTTGTTGTCGATGATCAGGGTGTGGCCCTTGCCGAAGCTGAACACGCCGGCGATCAGCGCGGCGTAAACCACGATCAGGCCGAGGCGGACCGCCAGCCGGCGGCTCCTGACCTTGGGATCCATGACGCTTCCGCTCATTTGGCACCTCCTTCCGCGGCGGCGGCGGCGCCGCCCCGCAGACCTTCACGCAGCCGGTCGGCTTCCTTGCGGGTGCGCCAGGCGTAGAGCACCAGGGACAGGGCGATCACGCCGTAGCCGATGAACTGGCGGAAATACTCGCCG
>Ga0316217_10006638_pt1 | contig 11348 bp, 15 predicted proteins | sample 1anoAmetaG_FD_203633 | JGI IMG/M metagenome (GOLD analysis project Ga0316217, IMG submission 203633) | Freshwater microbial communities from Trout Bog Lake, Wisconsin, USA - 1anoA | ecosystem: Environmental > Aquatic > Freshwater > Lake > Hypolimnion/Profundal zone | place: USA: Wisconsin... | reverse complement strand
GGCCCCAGCGGTCGGGCGGGGCGAGATCGACGACGCGCAGCCTCCGGCCGGCGAGGCCGGTCAGGGCAGGCGCGGCCTGAGGCGCGAGAACAAGCCCGCCCCAGCGGGCCAGTCGGCCCTGCGCCAGGACGATTTCCCCCTCCGCCCGCGCCCCCGCAACGGTCGCGACTTCGCCGCCAGCGCCGCAGGCCGCGGCCGGGGAGGCGAAGGCGAGGACGAACAGAAGCAGATGCGCGTGAGCGGAAACCATGCTAGTCTTTACGGGCTGGGCAAAGCGTTATAACGCGCTGCGCCTGCGGGGTCCCGGTAGCTCAGCAGGATAGAGCACAGGTTTCCTAAACCTGGGGTCAGGGGTTCGATTCCCTTCCGGGACGCCATGCCCTTTTTAAGGTGCTGATGTTCCGTATGAAAGTTCGATAAGTTCCAAGCCTCAGTCATTTCCTTGGAACTTTTTGTTCCCGGATCGTGCCTCCAACCGCGCGATTGCTGACGTGGCCATTTGGGCCTGCTCAGCCGCTTTGGTGTAGTGATCGACCATCTGCGACGTCTTATGCCCGGTGATCGCCATGATCTCCTTCGTCGAGCAGCCCGCTTCGGCCAAACGACGGGAAGCCGCCTTACGAAGCCCATGGGTAACACAATGGGCGGGCAATCCCGCCATTTCGATGCGGCTCGCCATCCAATTTCCAAACCCCTTTTCCGTAAATGGACGTCCGAGTTGCGTAGTTAGGATGGCGACATGCTCGCGGGGCGCGCCCGTCAGTGCGGCTTTGAGGTCGGCGTGCATTGCAATGGAAAGGCGCGCCTTGGTCTTCCCTTGCAAAACGGTGACCATATCGCCCGTAATGTCGGACCAGACCATCTTACGCACATCGCCCAGGCGCTGCCCCGTGTAGATGAATAGGGCGAACGCCGTACGCTCACGGCTGCCAATCGGCCAACGAGCCTCGAACGCTTGGATTTCCTGCTCGGTCCAAGTATGGTGCTCGCCCCCGTCAAATTTGCCGATTCCGATCGTCGGGTCCTTATCGAGCCATCCGTTGCTTATGGCGAAGCGCAAGAGCACGCGGAACTTCTTCAGAAGGTCGTTTGCCGCTCCTGGCCTATCGGCACGTCTGGTCATCATACGTTCAAGGTGAGGCCGGCGCACGTCCTTGAAAAGCCGGTCGCCGAGGTCCTCCTCGCGAAGGTAACGCTCGATCGCTAAGCGAGAGGCTGTTTTTGTCGATGGCGGCCTTTTCACAAAGTTGACGCTCTCAAAATACTGTCGGGCAAGCCAATTCCACGAGTCCTGAGTAAATCTGATTTTGCTGGCTTTTTGAGGAGGAGACGACCCGGCGAGCGCAGCCTCGTACGCTTCGCGGAACTCGCGAGAAAGCGGATCATCCGGCAGGCGAATACGACGGCCATGCGGGCGACGGAAATAGTACATCCGCTTGCCCGTCTTGCGGTCGCAAAAGGTATCAACGTACTTATACTTGACGCGCGTCATTTCCAATCTGCCATGCTGTCGTGCGGTTGGGGTTTCGTGGACTTGCCGTCCGCCGATCCGGCGCTTTCCGACGTCGGAACGATGCGTAAGACGCCATCAGACGTCAGCTCAACCATAAGGCGACCCGGCCCAACCTGTTCCGCAGCACGCAGCGCACGCGCGACGTCGGCCTGGGTAAACTTCGCAGCAGTTCGGCTCACAGGCCCCTCCCGACTTTCGAGATGGCAAAAGAGCCAAGCGAGTAACTTCCATTCCAGAGCATTTTCAACATTGCAGCCTCATCCGGTTCGTGCGCGTGAACGCACGTTGTTTCACAGTAGGTTTTGATGAAGCGCACCAGCCGGTCATCTCATACCGACCACTGCGCTCGCCTACCGGAACAAACCGGCTGCCTCTATGAGGTCACTAGGCCGCCAACCTGCTCGCCCGGATGATTTCTTTCCGGTCCGTCATACCTCAGATGACCGCGAACAAGAGGCTTTCGGCTGCGTAAGTATCTATTCGAAAGTACCGCCTTTCGGCGCTTTCAGATGCACAGCGCCCTATTGAATCCATAAGTACCCTTTGGAGTCAACAGGAGCCTTTGGTGAAACGCAAAAAAATTCCAAGCCTCTAAGACGCGCAATTAATTGCGTTAGAGACGGCAGGGTGCGTGCGCGGCGCGATAGGCTCCAGCAATTAATTGCACCAATGAATTTGTGGGCTAAGCAGATTTTCCAAACTACGGGAAAGCGAGGCAGTGGACACAAGCCCCATTACGCCACAACATTTGAGCCCGAGCTGAGCGCGCGGGACTCGGCTACCGCCGAATTCTATGCCATTCGCCCTCAAAGTGCATAGGAAATGCACATTCCGCCTGCTCCCCCTATGGCAGCCCTCGAGCTTCGGCTCACGCCCATTCCTCAGCCAATGCCTCCGCTTGCTGTAGCACGTTCTGGACCGCCGTATCCTGCAGATCAGGCGGGTAGCCGTACTTCCTCAGCAACCGCTTCACGTGCCGCCTGATGTTGGCCCGCGCGCTGTCGCGGTGCATCCAGTCCACCGAGATATTGCCCTTGATCACCGTTACCAGCTCGTGCGCTATGACCCTCAGCGCCGGTTCGCCCATGACCTCGCGTGCGCTCTCGTTGTCGGCGAGGGCGTCGTAGAACGCCTCTTCTTCCTTCGAGAGTCCGGTCTCACCACCTTGGGCTCGCGCCGCTCGTATGTCCTTGGCAAGTGCGATCAGCTGCTCCAGAACCTCAGCGGTCGTGATCGCATTCGCGTGATAGCGCGCGATCGCGGCGTCTAACCGCTCCGTAAACGCTCGCGACTTCGTCACGTTGAACCAAAATCGACACCGCACGCCTCAGCGCCGCCAATCCCTTCGAAGTGATCCTCGCCGCCTCGGCTTAAACGTCCGCGCCGATCTGCCGCGCTATCTGCGGATAGAAATGGGTAATTGACTCGACCCATTTAGGAATCATTAACCAAGATTGTTTACGATTTGATCATGCCTATCGCTCGCGCTTCTTTCGTTATGTTAATCGCCTTCGGGCTATCTGGATGTGCGACGTTGCTTTCGCCGACAGACAGCGCCTGCCGACACGTTCTTGCGCCAAGTGGCCAAGCACTACGTTTCTGTGAAATGGACAATTTGATTACAGTCGATGATCACCCGCCTCCGGCAATAGAGCCGGATACTGCGCGGGTAATTGACGACCCCGTGTTCCTTAAGGGTATGTTTACGCAGCTTCCGTCACATTCAAAACCCCCGGCTAAGCGCGTGCAGCCGTCCCCGCCGGGGTATATTACGATTGCGGAGAGCGACTTTGTTGCTCTAGTTCAAGAAGCATCAAGAAAGGGTACTCTGCAAACATACCCCGTTTTACAGCTTCCAATCCGGTGAAGCATAGTCGCGTAACATACGACAGCTAAGGTCCGACCGAATACTCTCCAATTTTTTTCCAAGCGATCCTAATTACGGGCAAGCCACTGACTGAAGCGAATAGTGGTCGCCCTCAATCACATGGCGAGTTTCGAGGTATACTGGCGGATTGCGGATGCGATTCCAGCTATCACCCGAAACCTCCCAATCAACGTGGCCGGCGTTCACCAAAACGCCTCTCGTGTTCACGAGCACACGTTCCGGCACATAGACCTTGTGATAACATGCAATGTAGTGCGACGGGGTTTGCTCAACAACGTAAGTATTAGCGGACGCACTATGCAATGAACCTATGAGCGCGCACACGGCGCTCAACGTCAACGTTACGCCTTTGATATTCATGAAAGACTCCTTGACCCATTTGATTTTACCGACCCGCCGCGTTCTACCTTTAACAAAGAGATTCAGTCGATGTCAAACCGCGCGTTTCGTATGTGAATGTACGCGACGTTCACACTCGCGCATAACTACGACCAAATCGAGCTTCCGCCCATCGTTCCCGACGTGGAATGCACCGCGCTGCGAAGCGGCGAATGCCCTTGCTGCGGCGCGGCCTTCAAGGCGAAGGCGACGGTGGACATGTCCGGGGTTCGCCCATCAGGCCGTACCTAGCAGGGCGTTGAATAGGCATATGCCAACAACTGCCCAACCACCTCGCGCCTCAGGCGGGTATCGCTACTGCGCTTGACCTCGACGATCGTTGGGATCGTGTCCTGGTCGGTGAGCAGATGATCCACTGACCACCGTCCGCCGCCGTCCGGGGCGTCAGCGAGCGCCTGCTCGCGGTTGATCAAGACAAAGCGGCGCGGATTGACGGGGTCAATCTGGTCGCCTGCCAACAGCACTGGGAAATCCGCCACCAGCTCCTGAAACTCGGTCTCCTTGGCGAAGGGCGAAGGCTGCATCGCCACGAGGCTTTTCTCCTTGGTGACGATGAAAACCCCTGACGAACTCGAAAAAGTCATGCTGTCCGCCTTGCCCCACGACGCCTACCCGTTCGCGTCCTCGGGCAGTGTCGCGAAAGACGGTAAATATCCGGTTTTAGGATCATGCGACGACGAACTGGCTGGAGGTCGAATGCCGCCGTGTGGGCATGAACGCCTCCAGTGCGTCAGAAGCATTTACGCAATTAATTGCATAAATCTCGACGAAGACGGGTTGGTAGGTATGAGGCTCTTGAGACGTTTCCGCTTACGCCGACGACGTGACTTTTGCCCAGCTTGCACTAATCCCGATTTTCCCGACTAGGCAAGGAACGTGCGGCGTCTGCAGTATTCGGGGTATGATCGCACGCACTCCGTCGCGCGCGGTTGCCGTTCGACTGGCGGCATAGGAACTGCGGCTCGGTCAGTCGCTCCCAACGACTATAGACCTTGACGGCGAACTCACCCAGCTCAGGCGGACTTCCTCTGCATGGACCAGAACAGGGCGATCACCCAGCCGAGCAGCGTCCAGCCGCAATAGAAATTGAGGAGGCCGATCTGCCACCAATCCTTCCGGCCGTTGGCGCAAGCCTTCAGCGTCGGCAGCAGGTAGACGGCGAGGGCGAAAAGCGCGACGACGGCGATCATCACGAATTGCAGAAGACCGGCGATGGTCACTACGCCCTTCAGCACCAGCATGCCGGGCGCGATGATCCCGAGGCATACGACACCAAGGATGGCTTGTTCTTTGGGGGTGAACTGCTCGTTCATGACGACCTCACTGTAACGGATCGACGTCGCGATAGACCCATCGCTCGACGTACTTCCCCGCTTCGTCTAGGGCGGGTCTGCCGTAGGTCTTCTCGATAGCAAGGCCAATCGGCTTGCATTTCCCGAACATGAAGTTGACGGCCTCAGTCCGGCCTTGGCCCCGATCTCGGGCGGCGTCGTACTGCGACATGCCGCAAGCGATGTACTTTTTCTGCAGGGCTTCTTTCGTCGAAGCCTGCGCCGTCGTAGCCGCACCAACCGTCACCATGAGCGCGAATATAGTCTTCGCCATGATAGTTCCCCTTACTTCTTAGTCCAGGATCGCGCCCTGCTCGGAATTGTTCGGCATCATGCCGGCCCGAGAGTCGCGGGGAGCAAGCTGATAAGCGCAGCGGTGCCGGTGGACGTCTTTCTTGACGTAGCCATCATGCTCGCAGGGAAGCCAGATGACATGCAGCGGCTTTGCTTCTGCGGCGCTGGAAAGGGCAAGCGCGATAAGCGCGATCTGTAGGGACTTCACGGTGTCAACCTCCTTGGCTCTGAGCGTGGTCCCCGTCTAACGAACCCCGTCGAGGTGCCGACTGCGCCATCCGGCAATCGAGACGAAGGCGGATGACGTCGAGGAGCCGCTGGCAAACCGCGTCGTGCGGCGCGCGGGCGAGGCGCGTCGCTGCGTCAATATCGGCTCAAAGCCGTAAATATCCTATTATGGGATAATCGGGAGCTGGCACTAATTCGCGATCCGTCTGCCGCCTGACGGAACGCATGTCGAAAACGCTTCGGTCGCCCGAGCATCTTGCTTTCCAGGCCCTCATGCGCGCGGCCCGACAAGACGCAGACGTGACCCAAGTCGAGCTTGCTGAGCGGCTAGACCGACCTCAAAGCTTTGTAGCCAAGTACGAAAACGGCGAGCGCCGCTTAGACGTCATCGAGTTCATCGAGATCGCGCGCGCGTTGAAGGTGCCTCCCAAACGGCTGTTCGAGCGCCTGCTCGAATCGCTAGACGCTGTTGGTCGCGGTAACTCGCATCCTACCCGCTGAGGCCGCCGCAAAGAGTTCGAGGAAAGGCGTTCCCAGTCCAGCTCACGATGCTTGACTACGGTGCGGGGAGACGTTGCAATCTCGAAGGTCTCGATAGCTCGTGTCTGAACCTCGTTTTCAAAGTCGCGACCGCAGTCCCGATTTCACCTAGCATGGTGATGGTGCGTCTCGGTTGAAGCGAAGAACTTGTTTAGCTATGGCAGCACGCTTTCAACGCGCTCCTGCGCGCTGACAGAACAAAGGAGAAGTCCAATCAGAAGACTGGTAGACCTCCTATACGGATTCCTTCCCTTCTACATTGGCTTTGCTGCCTGGGTCGGCGGCGCTGATATCTTAGAACGGGTCGCAGTTTGGGCCGGATTTGCCGATAGCGGGGGCCTTGCTTTAGTCGCCATCCTCGGCTCAGGAGCCGCATGGGGGCTATTCATCTTCCGGCTCGACCGAATCGGGGGGCTTGGCGCGGCGTTCTGGAAGCAGGACAGGCGCGCAAGATACGTCGCCGTTAGGAGCGCCGGTAGGCAGCCCCCATTGCCGTCTCAACCTTGCCGATTGGGAGTTGGACCCAAATTCTGGAGGCACGACCTCGGTCTTGGCATATGCAATTAATTGCGTGTTATCTTGCCCTGAAACCCCTGGCTTAGCCGCTCGGGCGTCTCGAAGTCCTGATCCCACATTCGGTGCATGCCCGATCCGGGCGGATAGGGATTGTCGCTTTGCGTGAAGCCCATTTGCCGGGCGATGAGTCCGCTGCCAGGCATATCGACGGGTCGAGCATAGACTTGAGCCGCCGTGACCTGGCCGGCGACCTCGGGACGGGCGTCCAGTTCCGCGTTCAGAGTGGGCAGGGCTGCTTTGAGGACGAGATTTAGCTCCTCGACGAGCGCGCCGCGTTCGGTCTCGCCCCAGGGACTATCGTTCACGATGCGGAGCGGAAGGATGACGGCTTCGATCGGCGTCCTGGGGTCGAACTGCAACGACAGCTTGGCTGCCGCCGCTCGGTTCGCGCGCTTGAAAATGTCCGCATCCGATTCCTGCTGCCGACTTTCGCGGGCGCGTCCTTTCAGCACCCGGTCCAACTGCCCCCGCGTGAGCCGAAGCTTGGCGACAATTCCACTCGAGGCGTTGCCGAGATCGACGATCTCCTTCAGCTGCGCCAGCGTGTGCCGCTCTGCAAGCTCCAGAAGGGCTGTCGCGTGTTCGGCGCTCACGAAAGGCTGTATGACGTGAAGCCGCTCCAGGCCGATTTCCGCCAATCGGCCGGTCGGAAACATGGGCGTCGCCAGCGCCCCGATGTTCATCAGCTCCTCGGTACGGCGCTCCGACATGCCCAGCCTCGTGGAGAGTTCGGCGGCCGTTGCCACGCCTTGGCGTCGCAGGTCCGACATGAGCACCCCCAGGTCGATGGCGATTTTGTCCGCCATTAGGAGCATGTTCTTGAACGTCTGGGCGTACTCATTGAGTTGTTCTGACATTTTTGTCCTCCGCGTTGATGTATTAGGCACGCAGAGAGATCGTAAAATACATGGCGATGAGGTCAATTAGGGCGAGATGTATATCATTGATATTGGTGAATATTGCAAAGCTAACCGCAACAAGGCTGAATACTAACCCGCCTCAAAGCTTCGGCAAGGACCCGTTGCGAAATCCCGAGATGCTCGGCAAGCGCAGTTTCGTTAGTCTTCCCCTCGTTGATGAGGGTCTTGACCGCGTAGAGCGTGCCCAAATCGACGGTGCCCGTTTTGCCGAAAGCCCGTCGTTCCTCGGTGGACCCGTGCAGAACGTGCGCCGGGTTCACGCACCATGCGTTACGACAAACCGCGAAGGCTTCGTCCGAGCACCTGAGCGCCACGCCCCGCCGTTCCAACTCAACCCGGCGCACCTGCTTGTTCTTCCCCCCAACCTTGACGCGAGCGCGGCCGGCCCCATCATGGGAGCCCCGCCAAGCCCAGCAGTTTCCGGCAAGCCCCGGCACGATAAGGTCGGTGACCAGGATTTTCGCCGTCATGTCTCGCTTCAAGGCTTCCATGCAGCTTCGCCCTTCAAGTAAGCGTTGGAAATCAGGGCGAAAATTACGCTTCAGCCGCTGTCCTATCAAGGCCGGAATTGACGTCGCACGCATAGCTTAGGACGTGTTGTACGTCTTAAGCGCCAAAACTTCCGAAATCTCGACAGTGTTCACGCGACGAATAGTTTAGGGTCAAGTTGCGCATGCCTATCCACTCAACTTGGCTATCCGCACGTTGATGCGAACATAGTTTGCCGGTACGGGGCTGCCCGACATGTGGCGAATATCGCAAAGCCACGTCGCCGATTGGTTTAGCTTAGCCCTAGCTTCCGAGGGGTCAACGTGGTCGAGATTCGCAAGCTGGCAGCGGTTATGGCGGCCGATATTGTTGGATTCAGCCGGTTGGCTCATGCCGATGAGGACGGCACGCTGGCTCGCTTGCGCGTCCTCCGATCCGAACTCATCGACCCGAGCGTTTCCCGCAACAGCGGGCGGGTGTTCAAACGAACCGGCGACGGAGTCATTGTCGAATTTCGCAGCGTGGTCGATGCCGTCAAATGCGCTACCGAAATCCAGATCGGTATGCGCGAGCGCAACGCTTTAGAGCCTGCGTTGCCTTCGCTGGAATTTCGCATTGGCGTGCACCTCGGCGATATCGTTCAGGAAGAGGACGGTGACCTCATGGGCGACGGGGTCAATATAGCTGCCCGGTTGGAGGGCCTGGCGCGACCCGGAGCAATCTACCTTTCAGAGGACGCCTACCGACAGGTCCGTAACCGGGTCGATTTCGCCGTAACGGATTTGGGACCAAGCCGCCTCAAGAACATCGACGATCCAATCCGCGTTTTCGCTTTGCAACCGGCGATCCCAGCGCAAGATGACACGTCGGCTAAGTCCCGCCGCCGCCTGGGGCGCTATGCTTTCTACGTTGCGCCGGCTTTAATTGTGATCGTCGCGTTTGGATGGCGCGTTTTAGGTATCGGAAGCGGAACACTATCTGAAGTTGAACTGGATCGGTTAGTGCGCGTCGCTGATGCCGAGTTCGATAGCAAGGCGTATGAAGATGCCGCAGCTGCTTATCGCAAGGCGGCAGAGGCTGGTGACGCACGGGCACAGGCGAGACTCTCTGCCATTTTTCAGCAGGGACTTGGTACGAAGGCAGATTATGCAGCGGCCCGTCACTGGGCTGAACTTAGCGCAGAAAAGGGGAATGCGCGCGGTGAAACAAGCCTGGGCTTTCTCTACTATCAAGGGCTTGGAGTTCCTCGCGACATAGAGAAGGCGAGGACATGGCTGATGAAAGGCGCAGCCGGTGGCAATGCGAGTGCGCAGTATGCCGTTGGGTCGCTATATGACTACGGTAATGGGGTGAGCCGCGACTACAAAGTTGCACTTTCATGGTACGCTAAGGCCGCAGATCAGAAGTATGGGCGTGCGGAAGGGCGGCTCGGCGATATGTATCGTTGGGCGCTTGGGGTCGATCAAAATCTGGCAGCAGCTCGCGACTGGTACACGCGCGCGACTGAACATGGCGAACCCGGTGGCTACAACGGACTCGGCAATCTTTATGAGAATGGAGAGGGCGTAGACGTAGATTACGGTCTGGCGAAAAGCATGTACGAGAAGGCTGCCGATGGCGGCTACCTCGATGCGGAGGTCAATTTGGGTTTGCTCTATCAGCAGGGCCTTGGCGTCGTCCGAGACGAAACAATAGCACGACAATGGTTTGAAAAGGCCGCCGCCCAAAATTTTACGCGCGCCCAGATCGCGCTTGGTGACCTCTATCGCAACGGCCTAGGCGTACCGCGCGACACAACTCTGGCCGCCCAGTGGTATCGCCGAGCGGCGGACGGGGGCGACTCTTGGGGCCAAGTCAGCCTCGGCTATCTCTATGCAAAAGGCGACGGCGTGCCGAAAGACTGCGAGAACGCCCGCAAACTGTTTGCCGAAGCGGTAACCGCAGAAAACCCAGCCGCCTTAGCATGGATCAAAGACAATTCAGATTGCCCCCCAAACTAGAAACTCAATTGTAACGGCAAGTTGCTCCGAGAGCAACAACTTTGCTGCAATAATACATCGTATCTGCAAATAACGTATATTGATTTGCCCCCGACTTACGAGATACACTGATACGCGCGGTGCAAATTTCTTTGTTTAAATCTATTGATAGGTGCAGAGAATTATTTGGTAGGTCCCATATCATATCAAATTTTCCGGGCCCTAAACTGCGAATGCTTGTTGACCCGCCCGGCGCAACATGCGGAGGCCCGTTTACTTTTCCCACAAACGGGATGCGGGCTGAGAGCATCGGGGCGAGATGAATGGTTAGGTCAGCACGACCCTCGGATTTAGAATTGACGCTACCCTGAAAGTCCGCTTCGACTTTAAAATCCTTTACTAGGCGAGGGGTTTCACAATCTAGCTGAAGATAAATTTCGCTCTTAACAGCAAACTGAGCGCCCGATTCTCCGATTACGGCGTCATCTGCAACTGCAACAGTCGATGTTGTCAGAACGATTGCGACAGTCGAAGCAATATTGGAACGCAATCGCATCGCGAACCTCGAAATTCATCCCGCAACGATTAATCATGCGGCTCATGGAGATCATATGTGCAGCTACAAACCACGTCAACCCGGGTGGGTTCATTCTGATTAGGCGACCTCAAACGGCAAATGCTCGGCTCGCCGAGACCGCATTTCATTTAGTCACCTCTCTTTTCCGGCGCTTCGCCACCAAGGGATTATCTGCCGCAACCGCATCGAACCCGGCCATGGCCTCATCGTAAGCCTTCGCCGCCCAGGAGATAACAGAAACGTCCAGCTTCGCCGATTTCAAGCGTTTAGCGAGGGTGGCGTCGTCGATGTTGCCGACCAACTCGAAGAAAGTGAGACCGAGGCTAGCCGCGATCCTAACCAGGGTGTCGATGGTTGGGTTCGCACCGCCTCGAGCCATGTGGTTATATGAGGCTTCGGATATGCCGATCATCTCGAAGAACGCTGCCTTCGAGGGGTGCTTTGTCTTCTTCATTTTAATTCTAGTGGTGTAAACCTGATACTTTGTTGCCTCAGGTTCACACTCGGCAACGCGCGCCATCGACCCCAGGGCTGTTCAGTTCTCGATACTTTGACGACCGGTTCCCGATTCCCCTAGGCGTAAATGTCTGAATCTATGTGCGACAACCCGAATC
>Ga0316217_10006636_pt1 | contig 11350 bp, 7 predicted proteins | sample 1anoAmetaG_FD_203633 | JGI IMG/M metagenome (GOLD analysis project Ga0316217, IMG submission 203633) | Freshwater microbial communities from Trout Bog Lake, Wisconsin, USA - 1anoA | ecosystem: Environmental > Aquatic > Freshwater > Lake > Hypolimnion/Profundal zone | place: USA: Wisconsin... | reverse complement strand
CTTGGCCTGGCCCATCGCGGCAAGGGCTGGGGGCCGATGGAGCTGAAATGTGCCCATAATATGGCGTATCTCTCGCCCATAGCACCTGAAAAACGCGGGCTTGCCGGGGATGACCCCGCCGCCGGTCAATGGGGCAAACTGCGCCTGGTGGCTATGCCGGGCGGGCCAGCGCTTGCCGCCTTCGCGCGAGGCGATGCCGATGTGGTATTGGGCGGCGGCTTTGCCGATCTGCCACGCACGACCCCCGGCGTGCTGAGCAAATCCACCGCGCGGCAAGACCCGGTTGCCGGGCTGTTCGGCCTGGTGGTGGCGCGGGCGCAGGGGCTGCTGGCGACGCCGGCGGGGCGCGAGGCGCTGGCAATGGCCATCGACCGCGATTCCTATGCCGCCGGGCTGGGGGTCAGCGGCTGGTTGCCGACCACACGCATCGTGCCGCCGGGGCTGGAAGGGGGTGCCGGCCTACTCAACGCCGGTGTCGCTGATGCCGGCCCCTTGCGCGAAGGTTGGGCCGATATCGGCATCGAAGGCCGCCGTATCATCGCCGCCCGCCGTGTTGCCCAATGGGCCAGCCAGAAGATCGGCGCCAGCCGTCAGATGCCCAGCTTGCGTATCACACTGCCTGCGGGGCCGGGGGCGGATATTCTGTTTGAGCGGCTGAGCAGCGATTTTGCCGCCATCGGCGTCAGCATCCGGCACGCCAGGCCGGGTGAGGCGACGGATTTGCGCCTGCTCGACAGCGTGGCGCGCTACCCCCGTGCGGCGTGGTATCTCAACCAGCTGAGTTGCGCCGCTTTGCGCGGCCCTTGCAGTGCCGACGCCGACGCCGAGGTCGCCCGCGCGCGCGCCGCGCCAGACCCCGCCACCGCCATCACCTTGTGGGCCAAGGCCGAGCAGACGCTGACTGCCAGCAATGTCTTCATCCCGCTGGGGCCACCGGTGCGCTGGTCGTTGGCGCGGGGTAATATGCCTGGTTTGGTCGCCAACCGCTGGGGCGTTCACCCGCTGCCCGCGCTGGCGCGCAAGCTGCGCGGGGCCAATACCACGTAAAAATACCCATAAAATCGTCATTTTCTGGCGTGGTTACGCAAAATTAACCTTTTGCGTTCATTGATCATGTGGTTAATGACGGTCACCGTCCCTCAAAACATGGGGACACACCTGATATATCGGGCCTAACGGGGGGAAACCCATGCGCGTGTTGCTGATTGAAGACGAGCCGACCACGGCTAGGGCGATTGAGCTGATGCTCACCACCGAGGGCTTCAACGTCTATTCCACCGATCTGGGCGAGGAAGGCCTCGATCTGGGCAAGCTGTATGATTACGACATCATCCTGCTCGACCTCAACCTGCCCGACATGCACGGCTATGATGTGCTGAAGAAGCTGCGTGTCGCCAAGGTGCAGACGCCGGTGCTCATTCTTTCCGGCATTGCCGAGATGGATTCCAAGGTGCGCAGCTTTGGCTTTGGCGCCGATGATTATGTGACCAAGCCCTTCCACCGCGAGGAACTCGTCGCGCGTATCCAGGCCGTGGTCCGCCGCTCCAAGGGCCATTCGCAAAGCGTCATCCGCACCGGCAAGCTGGCGGTCAACCTTGATGCCAAGACGGTGGAGGTCGATGGCGCCCGTGTTCACCTGACCGGCAAGGAATATGCCATGCTCGAGCTGCTTTCGCTCCGCAAGGGCACCACCCTCACCAAGGAAATGTTCCTCAACCACCTCTATGGCGGCATGGACGAGCCCGAGCTGAAGATCATCGACGTGTTCATTTGCAAGCTGCGCAAGAAGCTGGCCCATGCCTGCGGTGGCGACAATTACATCGAGACCGTGTGGGGCCGCGGCTATGTGCTGCGTGAGCCCGGCGCCGAGGCCGAAGCCGCCTGACCCCCATTTTTATAGCGTACCCCCCGCTGACGGCCCGCCTCGCAAAGGCGGGCCGTTTTGCGTTTCTGATTTTAAGGCGATCTGCGTCAATTTATCCAAAGCTTCCTCAATACGGGCCAGGCGGGTGATTACGTTTCCTTCTGAATCAGGATGCGGTACCTGATATACCTGCTTTGCTGCTCCAAACGCTCCGGCTTGTTTGTTGAAACCGGGGTTGATGATCGCGATTGTGATGGCCTCAAGTTGCTGAAGTGCGACCCTATTATCAATATTTTCTTTGAGTTATTTGCAGCAAAACCAAGAAAAACTGTCCCAACGACCTGAGAGCGGCCCTTTCCTATGTGCTTTTAAGCGGGTGAAAAGCGTTTGTTTGGTGCCCAAGCCAGCCTCCCCTATGTAGAGCAATTTTCCCTCGCCATAAAGACAGTAAAGGCCAACAAAGTCATTATAATCGCTCGCATTATCACGCTGCTTGGTGGTCGGTGCACCCTTTCTGCCAAGGGGTTCTTTTTCTCTACCAAGTAGTGATGAAGGTTTGTTTTTTCGTCCTGTCCAAAAAACGTCGGCTTCAGACCAGAAAAGTCCGTAATGAGTTATCATCAGCTAAGACTCGCCAAAATTTTCATCTGATTTTGGTATATTGTGTAAAGCGGGAAATGCAAAATAAAATCCCGCCCTTGAACCCACCGTCCCCCGCTGCCATCGCGCCCACGCATGACAGCGCACAAACCCGGTGACCCCACCATGCTCAACCGTCTCTATGGCCGCGCCCAAAGGCGTTATGACATTGGTATTACCCGGCGACCTTGCGTTGGGCCCTAATGCCCGCCCGGTGCATTGCCGCCCAGCCGGGTCAGCGGTACGCGCGGGGTCAGCCAGACAATGGCCGAGCCCAAAAACAGCACGCAGGTTGCCACCAGAAAGGCATGGTCGACCGCGATGGTCGTCGCTTCCTTGTCTACCAGGGCAGAGATATAGCCATGCGCCTGCAGCGTGCTCATCCCCATTCCGGCCAGCACATGCTGCGCGCCATCGGGGTGGATGCGCTCCACCAGCATGGCGCGCGCGCTGCCCTGGGCGTTGCTCCATATCGTCAGCACGGTGGAGGTGGCGATAGCGGTCGCCATGGTGCGGACAAAGTTCTGCAAGCCGGCAGCCGAGGCGGTCTCCTCGGGCCGCACCGCGCTCAGCGCCATGGTGGTGACCGGGATGAACATGAAGGGCATACCCACCCCCTGCATGAACATCGGCAGGCCGAGCGAGAACATGTCGTGCCCGCTGGTCCAATAGGTGCGGGCATAGGTCGCCAGCCCCATCCACAAGGTGCCAAAGCTGATCATCAGCCGCGGGTCGAGCCGGGGCAGCAGCCGCGCGGCGATTTGGCTGAAGACCAGCGCGGCATAGGCGTTCATCGCGGTGATCACCCCGGCCTGGGTGGCGGAATAGCCCAGGGTGAGCTGCAACCACTGCGGCACCACCACCACGCCCGAGAAGAACGCGCCATAGCACAGCGCCTGTGTCAGCACCGTGGCGGTAAAGCCGCGATGGCGGAAGATGCGCAGATCCACCACCGGGTGTTCCTCGGTCAGCTCCCAGATCACGAAGACACAAAAGCCGATGGCGGCGATGATGCCCAGCGCGGTCATGCGCGGGTCGGCGAACCAGTCGCGGTCGCGCCCCAGGTCGAGCAGCACCTGTAGGCAGCCGATCCACAGCACCAGCAGCCCCAGCCCCACCTTGTCGATCGGCAGGCGGCGGGTGGGCGTTTCCACCGGGGCCAGCATGATATAGCCGAAAAAGGTGGCCAGCACCCCGATCGGCACATTGATGAAGAAGATCCAGTGCCAGCTATAATTGTCGCTGATCAGGCCCCCCACAATCGGCCCCATCGCCGGGCCGAGGATCACCGTCATCGACCACAAGCCCATCGACATCGCGCGCTTTTCGGGCGGGAAGACGCGGACCATCAGCGTCTGGCTCATCGGCATGATCGGCCCTCCGCACAGCCCTTGGCCGATGCGCGCCACCACCAGCATCTGCAAGGTCTGCGACAGGCCGCACAGCAACGAGAAGCCGGCAAAGCCCATCATCGCCCACAAAAACACCCGCACCGTGCCGAAACGCTGCGCCAGCCAGCCGGTCAGCGGCACGCAGATCGCTTCGGCCACCGCGTAAGAGGTAATCACCCAGGTGCCCTGATCGGGCGAAACCCCCAGGTCACCGGCGATATGCGGCACCGAGACATTGGCGATGGTGAGGTCCAGCACCACCATGAAATTGCTGAAGGCCAGCACTGTTCCCGCCAGAATGCGCTGGCGCGGGGTCAGCGCATCCCACGAGTTGCGCACCCGCTGCGCCAGGCCAGGTGTGGCGGGGGCGGGGGCACCGGGGCGGATGGCGGCAGTGGCGGGGCTGGCAGCCATATCAGTGCCCGGTAAGGTCGATGGTGACATTGGTGGAAAGGCCGACGCGTAAGGGGTGCCGCGCCAGTTCCTTGGGGTCCAGCTCGATCCGCACCGGCAGGCGCTGCACCACCTTGATCCAGTTGCCGGTGGCGTTCTGCGCCGGGATGAGCGCGCTGGCCGCACCTGTTGCGCCCGAAACCCCCGCCACCAGGCCATGATAGACCACGCCGCTGCCGTAAATATCCGCCGTCACCTCGGCGGGCATGCCGGGCAGCACGCGGTCAAGCTGGCGTTCCTTGAAATTGGCGCTAACATAGACCTGGCCGACCGGCACGATCGTCATGATCACATCGCCCTTGGCCACCCGCTGGCCCAGTTGCACATGCCGCTGGCTGACCACGCCATCGATCGGCGCGCGCACCACCATGCGGTTCAGCTCCAGCCGGGCGGAATCGAGCCGCGCTTGCGCCGCCAGCACGCCGGGGTCGGTATCTTCCGACAGGCCCCGGGTCAGCGCGTCATTGGCGGCGAACTGGCCACTGGCCGAGCTGCGGGCCGATTGCGTCTGCGCCCGCGCCGCCTCGGCACTGGCCAGCGCGGCCTCGGCCGTGGCATAATTGCGCCGCGCGGTGGAAAGCTCCTCGCCCGAAACCCCGCCCGATGCCGCCAGCGCCATGCGCCGGTTCAGCTCCATATGCGCTTCCTCGGCGCTGGCGCGCGCCGCCTTCACCTGCGCCTCGGCCGCCGCGATGTCGGCGCCGCGTGCCCGCACCTGTGCCGCCAGCGCCTGGCCGGTGGCAAGGTTCTGGCGGAATTTGCGCTGCGCCTCGGCCAGATCGGCCGCGGCCTGGGCCACGGCGATTTTCGCGTCGGTGGGGTCCAGCTCCACCAGCACGGTGCCGGCCCGCACAAATTGCGTGTCATTCACGTGGATCGCCACCACCGAGGCCGAGGTCAGCGGCGTCACCTGCGCCATCTCGGCATCGACATAGGCATCGTCGGTGGCAACATGGTTGCGGCCGACCAGCACATACCACACGGCCCATGCCAGCCCGAGCAGCAGCACGACCCCCGCCAGCCTGATCAGCCAGCGCTTGCGGTTGGCGAGGCGCGCGGCGGCGGCCGCATCGAGGCCCGGCTGGGGATCGGCGTTATCGGTCATGGTCGTGTCCTTGGGGGGATGGGGTGTCGGGTGTGGTGGCATCGGCAAAGCCAGCGGCCTTGCCGGTTGGGGCGTCGGCATAGCCACCACCCAGCGCGCGGATCAGCGCGATGTCGGCCTGGCGGGCGGCGCTGTCGGTGGCGGTGAGCGCGGCGCGGGCGGCCAGCAGCCGGTCCTCGGCGCCCAGCACCGCCAGGTAATTGTCGAGGCCGTTCGTATAGCGCGCCTTGATCAGCGCATAGGCCCCCTCGTTGGCGGTAACGGCGGTGGCGGCCTCCTGTCGCTGGCGCAGCAGTTGCGCGCGCAGCGTCACGGCATCGGCCAATTGCTGATAGGCGCCGACCACCGCGCGGTTATAATCGGCGATGGCGGCATCGGCATCGGCCTGCGCCCCGCGATAGGCACTGCGGATCGCGCCGCCGTGGAAGATCGGCAGGCTGACCGCCGGGCCAACGCTGCCCATGGTCGAGCTGCCCGCCAGCAACTCGCTCAGCCCCAGCGACTGGAAGCCGATCAGCGCCGAGAGGCGGAGCGAGGGGAAGAAATCGGCATGGGCGGCGCGCACCCCGGCGCGGGCCGCCTCGGCACGGGCGCGCGCGGCGGCGATGTCGGGCCGGCGGCCCAGCAAATCGGTGCTGACATCCGCCGGCAGCGCCGTGGTGCCCAGCGGCGGCAGCGCGGGCGCGGTGATCGCCAGGCCCCGGTCGGGCCCCGCGCCCATCAGCGCGGCGATCTGGTCGCGCGCCAGCGCCACGGCGGCCTCGGCGGCGGCAAGGTCGGCGCGGGCGGTGGCGGTGTTGCCCTCTGCCGTGTCGAGGCTGGCGCGGTTCTCCAGCCCCTGCTGCATCCGCTGTGCCACCAGATGTTCGGTCGTCTGGCGGTTGGCGAGCGCCTCGGCACGTTGCTGCTGGGCGGCGATGTCCCCCGCCAGGGCGACATAGGCCCCGGCAATCGCGCTGGCCAGCGCCAGTCGCGCCGCCTGCGCGTCAATTGTCGCCGCCTGGCGTTCGGACAGCGCCGCGGCCAGCATCGCGCGGTTTTTGCCCCAGAGGTCGGGGTCAAAGCCGAAGTTCAGCCCCAGATTGCCCGTATTGAACCAGCCATGCGGCAAATAGGGCTGAAATTGCGGCGGGAAGCCCATATTCAGGCTCTGACGCGTCTCCCCCACCGTGCCATTGGCATTGAGGGTGGGCAGGCGTGCCGCCCCCGCCACACCCGCCATGGCGGCGGCCTTGCGCAGCCGCGCGGCGGCGGCGGCGACATTGGGCGAATGCGCCAGCCCCTCGTCGACCAGCGCCGCCAGTTGCGCGTCGCCATAGCTGTGCCACCAGCCATCGCCGGGCCAGTTTGCGGGGGCAGATGTGGTGGCCGCGCCCAGCACTTGCCCCGCCGGCAGCACCCCCAGCCCGCCATTGGGCGGTGCGTCGCCCTGCGGCACGCTGGCGCAGGCGGCCAGAAACAGCGCCGCCACAGCCGGCACACCCTGGCGCGCAAGGGGGCTGAAGGGGCGGTGCCAGGCATGGGGCGAAAGGCGCGATGGAATAGTGCGAGGCAAATGCATAGAAAACCATACCAGAGAGTATGACGCTGCAATCGGGGTTTCTGCCCCGGTTGTCAATCAAAAAAGCATACTGTATGGTATGAAATTATGTTGGCAGCGATTGCACCCCCCTGCACCCGGCGCGAGGCCCGCCGCAACCACCGGCGCGAGGCCATCCTCGATGTCGCCAAGGCGTCGTTCATGGAGCACGGCTATGCCGGCACCACCATGTCGGGCATTGCCGCGATGCTTGGCGGCTCCAAAGGCACGTTGTGGAGCTATTTCCCCTCGAAAGATGTGCTGTTCGCCGCCGTGGTGGACCGCGCGGCGCGCGATTTCCGCGCCCAGCTCACCCCCATCCTCAACCCGCAAGACGACATCGGCGAGGTGTTGCTGCGCTTCACCCGCGAGCTTTTGCAAAAGCTGACCGCGCCACCGGCGCTGGCGCTCTATCGCATGGTGGTCAGCGAGGCGCACCGCTCCCCCGAGATTGGCCGCATCTTCGATGAACATGCCGCCGGCCGCACCCGGAAATTGCTGGCCGATTATCTTGCCGCCGCGATGGCGCGCGGCGCGCTGCGCCAGGCGGAGCCGCTGGCGCTGGCCTATCATCTGCTGGGGCTGTGCGTCTATGGCCGTCATCAGCAATTGCTGCTGGGCCTGGCCGACGAAACGGGCCGGAACGCCATCGGCGACGCCATTTGGCGCGATACCGAGGCCGGTGTCGCCGCCTTTCTGCGCGCTTATGCGCCCTGAATGGCCTCTAAACCGCCTCTAAACCCCCTTCTAATGCGCAAGAATGTGCGCAAATGGGCTATCAACCGGGCCAAATCACCCTTCCCATTGCGCTGGCTGACCGAGGGGCCTAACCGCCTCGCCGGCCGGCTGTAATCGCCCGGCGATTCGGTTTCGCATATTTCGGCGCGAAAAGGGGAATAGGCGTGGCAGATAGGGCGGAGAACACCACCGTTGCGGCTGAAGGCCAGAGTATGGCCCCCAGTTCCGGCCAGAACGCCGGCCAATATGACGAAGACACCACCGGCCATATCGGCGGCGCGCTTTCCACGCTGATGCTGGGGGCCACCGGCGTCGTCTTCGGCGATATTGGCACCAGCCCGCTTTATGCCATTCAGGCGATCATGACCGGCGAACACCCGCTGCCGATCGACATCCTCAACGTCTATGGCGTCATCAGCCTGATCTTCTGGACGATGGTGGTGGTGGTGACGTTCAAATATGTCTTCATCGTCATGCGGTGCGACAACCACGGCGAAGGCGGCAGCCTGGCGCTGCTGGCGCTCATCCATTCCAAGCTGGGCAAGACGCCGGGCCTCGCCTGGTTGACCGCCTGTGGCCTGCTGGCGACCGCGCTGTTCTATGCCGATTCGATGCTGACACCGGCCATCTCGGTGATCTCGGCCGTCGAGGGGCTGGAGGTTTATAGCATGAGCGCGCACCCCTATATCGTGCCGATCGCGCTGGGCATTCTGATCTTCCTGTTTTTCATCCAGAGCCACGGGACAGAGCGGGTGGGCAAATGGTTCGGGCCGATCATGCTGGTTTATTTCGTGGTGATCGCGCTGCTGGGGGTGCTCAATATCCTCAAGCACCCCACCGTGCTGTGGGAGCCCTTGAACCCCCTGTGCATGTGGTGGTTCTTCCAGGCGCATCCGCTGGTGTCGTTCCTCTCGCTCTCGGCCGTGGTCTATGCGATCACCGGGGTGGAGGCGCTCTATGCCGATATGGGGCATTTCGGCCGCCGGCCGATCACCTATGCCTGGCTGTATGTGGTGTTTCCGGCGTTGATCCTCAATTACATGGGCCAGGCGGCGCTGCTGATCAGCACCCCCAAGGCGGCGGCCAACCCCTTCTTCATGATGGCCCCGAAGGAGCTGCTCATCCCGCTGCTGGTGATCGCCACGCTGGCGACGGTGATCGCCAGCCAGGCGGTGATCTCGGGCGCCTTTTCGGTGACGCAGCAGGCGATTCAGCTTGGCTTTATGCCGCGGCTGAAGATCAAGCACACCAGTTCGGAGGCGGCGGGGCAGATCTATATGCCGGCGGTCAACTGGTTCCTGGCCTTTATGGTGGGGGCGCTGGTGGTGGTGTTCAAGGCCTCGGCGGCGATGCTGCCGGCCTATGGGCTGGCGGTGGTCGGCACGATGCTGATCACCACCGCCATGCAATATGTGGTGATCTTCCGCATCTGGAAGTCGCCCTTGTGGACGGCGGGCTTTGGCCTGGTGTTCTTCACCCTGGTCGATTGCGCCTATCTGGCCGCCGGGCTGTCGAAATTCTTTGAAGGGGCGTGGTTCCCGGTGGTGGTGGGGCTGATCATCTTCACCCTGCTCACCACCTGGTCCGACGGGCGCAAGCTGCTGCGGCAGAAGATGGAAGATGCGGCGCTGCCGGTGGATATTTTCATCAAGTCGTCGGTGGCCTCGGCCATCCGCTCGCCCGGCACGGCGGTGTTCCTGACGGCCACCGAGGAAGGCGTGCCTTCGGCGCTGCTGCATAACCTGAAGCACAACCATGTGCTGCATGACCGGGTGGTGCTGCTGACGGTGAAGATCGTCGGCGTGCCCTATGTGGCCGAAAACGCCCGTTACACGCTGACCGACCTGGGCAAGGGCTTCTGGCGGCTGAAGCTGCGCTTTGGCTTCATGCAGGATACCAGCGTGCCCGATGTGCTGAAACTGGTGAACGGCTGCGGCACCGATTTCAACCCGATGACCACCAGCTATTTCCTCAGCCGCGAGACGCTGCTGCCCTCGAAGAACCCCGGCATGGCGCTGTGGCGCGAGGTGCTGTTCACCTGGATGATGCGCATGGCCGATACCGCGATGAGCTTCTTCCGCCTGCCGCCCAACCGCGTGGTGGAGATGGGCAGCCAGGTGGAGATCTGAAGCATGGCGAGCCGCCATGGCAGAAGGCGGCTCTGGCTAACGCGGAGTTAACCCGCGGGGCGCTATGATGCCAAGATGAGCGAGATTTCGGCATCAGCCCATGAAGGCGCCAGCGCAGAGGCGTCCCTGCTGCGCGACCTTGCGCGCGGCGATGCCATGCTGCGCCTTGCCCCGCAGATGTTGCGCCATCTGCTGGCGACCGACCGGGTGGCGTTGTTCAGCGAAGAAGTTGTGGCAAGCTTGCGCGGCATGCTGGGCGATGTGGCGCGGCAATTGCTGCCAGAGGGCAGTGCCAGCGGCGCAACCGATCGTCTGATCGTCAGCCTGGCGGAAAACGACATCCTGCTGGGCCATATCCATGCGCTGGCGCTGGAAGCGGGGGGGAACGAAGGGTTGCGCGACAGCCTGGCGCTTGATCCGGTGCTAAGCCCGCTCGCCCAGGCGCTGATCACTTCTGGCGATGCCGCCGTGGCCGATACCGCGATGCGCTGGCTGGCCGCGCAGGCGCGTTTTTGCGATTATCAGCGTCATATGCGCCTGCCCCTGGCCGAACTGCCGCCCGAGGTCTTGCGCGCGGCCCTTCTGGTGGCGCGGGCGCAACGTGCGGTCGAGGCCGAAGCCGAGGGGGGGGGCGCAGATACCACCGCGCCCCATGCCGAAGCCCTGGAGTTGGCTGCCCGCGCCACTCATGACGAAAGCGCCACGCGGCTGGGCCTGGCGGCGCGGCTGGTGGCAGGCATGGCAGCGGAAGGGGGGGCGGGGCTGGCCACCGCGCTCATTCTGCCCCATGCCGGCCTGGGGCTGTTCGCCACCGCCTTGGCGCAGGCTTGCGGGCAAAGCCGCGATCTGGTGATGCAGAGCTTGCAGCCGGGGCTGGGTGCGCGCGCCGCGCTTTGCCTGTGCGCCGCGGGCCTGCCGCACGCAGAAGTGGTGCAGACATTGTGGGTGCTTGACCCCGCAACCACCCTGCCCGAAAGTTTCGCGCTTCTGACGCCCGCGCAAGCGGCGGTTGTGCTGGCTCGGGGTGAGGAGGGCTGAGCGATGGCTGCGAAACCATCTCCGTTGGCTGTGGCGCATTGCGATGCGGCGGGCCATCTTGTCGATGCGACAGAGCCGCTGGCCAGGCTGCAACAGCGTTGCGGGGGTGCCATTCCCGGCCCCATCGCCATACCCGCGCTGGCCGAACTGGTGACGCAGGCGCTAGCTTATGGCCTGAAGCTGGGGCGGGCGATCACCGCCGAGGATGGCGAGCAGGCGATCCGTGCCTGGGTGGAAGTGGTGCCGGGTGGCCCTGCCGCGGATGGGGGGGGCGGCCTGCTGGAAATCATGCTGCATAGCTGGCAGGCCACGCCGCTGCCGCCAGAGGATCCGCTGGCCGTTGCGCTCCGCCGGGCCGAGATAGACCGCGCCCTGGCCGAGCTGACCGCCCGGCTCGACGCGCGCCAGACGGTG
>Ga0316217_10006635_pt1 | contig 11353 bp, 8 predicted proteins | sample 1anoAmetaG_FD_203633 | JGI IMG/M metagenome (GOLD analysis project Ga0316217, IMG submission 203633) | Freshwater microbial communities from Trout Bog Lake, Wisconsin, USA - 1anoA | ecosystem: Environmental > Aquatic > Freshwater > Lake > Hypolimnion/Profundal zone | place: USA: Wisconsin... | reverse complement strand
TCGGCCTGACGTGAACGCCGTTTGATGCGGTTGAGCAACACCTCAACATTCGAGGCCGTGGTTTCTAATTCGTATTGCAATTCCGCCACTTTGCCACCGAAGTAATTCAACGGAACCAGTGAAACGATGGCGATGCAGAGGCCGCAAGCGGTGGCAATCAATGCCTCGCCGATGCCGCCCGTGACCTTGCCAACAGCCAATTCGGCACTGCCAATGGCCGTGAACGAGCGCATGATCCCCGTCACCGTCCCCAGCAGCCCCAACAACGGGGCCAACGTCACCAACGTGTCCATCACCGGCAAAAATCGGCCGGCCCGCCGCAACACGGCACCGGCGGCGGCTTGCATCGCGACTTGCAACGAGGAATCGTGGTCATTCAGACCATGATTCACCATCTGGATGATGGGGTCGCGCGCGCCCTTGGACAGGGTGGCGGCCGCGGTGACGTCGCCCCGCTGGAGCGCGTCGATAATCTTTAAGAGCGCCAGCTGATCCCGGTGCCGTGATTCGTGCCACCACCAAAATGTGCGCTCGCCGACAACCGCAACCGCGACCAAGGTGCACAGCAGGATCGGCCACATCACCGGGCCGCCTTTCAGAAAAAGTGCAACGATAATATTTCCCATGATTTTTTGTTCTCCAGTTATTGGTTTGGGGTTAGGTGAAAATAGATCGGGGCTTCGTAACTCCGGCTGCCAGTGGCAGAGACGAAAAGCCAGTGGCGTCTGACGTAATCAGCTGTCGCCCGGTCCAGCTGCAAATGTCCGGACGAACTCTTGACCGTGACGGATGTGATTTTTCCGGCTGCATCCACATCAATAAGCAGCACCACCCGGCCTTCTTCCCTGTTCAGCAGGGATTGCTCCGGGTACGGTGGCGCGGGTCGACCGCCGGCGACGCCGGTCACTCCGATTTGCTCAATCGGTCGCGTGTTGATCGGCACGGTCCCTTGCATGGCCTTCGGGGGCGGCGGTTGGGCAAGCGTGAGCGGCACCAGCAGATTGCCGACAGTCGGCACGGAAAACGCAACCGCCGGTGAATCCAACGTGACCCTGACCGCCGCGCTGTTATTTTCCGACGCCGGCTCGCTGGGCGCTTCCGCGGGGCTTGAATCGGCGGTGATCGTTTGCACCGGAGTTACCAACGGTTCGATAATCGTCGTTGCGGCTTCAAACGCGGCCGGTGGCGACCGGTGGATGCTGGGGGCCGCCGACTTGAAACTCAGGACCCCAATCACCAAGTAAACGAAGCAGATGGAATTCACCCACGCCAAGACCCGTTGCTTCTCCGCCGGATCCAGCTCCAGGCAAAACGCTGGGAGGTCGGTCTCCACCGCGCGCGCGGGGACCAACCCTGCCGGCGCCCTCGCGCTGCCATCCGCCGGGGCGCTGACAGTTTTTGAATATCGGCTCGATTTCATCTAGCTGTTCACCGAATTAAGCGCGGGGGAATTTCCTCAGAATGCGTAGCCCAGCGAACTGAAAACACCGCGCCGCATTCCATATTGGGCAGCGTTGACGCCGACCCCACTACCATTGCGCAGTTCATAGATGTTGTCGGTCACGTTGACAACGTCCAACCGGACTTTCACCACTTGTTTGGCTCCCATTTTGAAACTTTGTTCCGCGCCCAGGTTCACGGAGTAGTAAGCCGGGACCGTCCCACCGTTGGGGATGTTGATGCCGCCAACAGTCGCGTCGGTGCGGAGACCACTGCCGTACAGCGCATCCACATAGACGCGCGTGCTGCCATGCGCCTCCTGCCAAAGGTAAGACGTGCCAAAGGAGCCACTTATCGTCTGGTCGTGATCAAGCGAAATCCAATGGGTCTTGACGTACGCCAAATCGCTTGGATCAAACAGGAACTGCGACGAACTCCAGTCTTTACCCTGCGCCTTGGAAACCGCCACGTTCGCATAAGTCGAAAAACCGTTGGTGATGTATGACGTGGTGAATTCCACGCCCTCAACCCGGCCTTCAGCATAATTGAACGCGGACAGAATCAGCGTTTGTCCAAACAATCCATCGTCGAGTTGGTTCTTGGCGATTTTGTAATAGCCGTCAATCCCCGCTTGCAAACCGGGCAACAACTTCTGGCTAATACCGGCGTCGAAATAATGCGAGCGCTCGGCTTTGACCGAACTATCCTGCGTCACCGCCGAGGCATTCGACGTGCCGCTGAACTTCGCCACGGTGCTGCCCGAAATGTTTTCCACCGGCGGCGGCGTGAAGTAGCGCGCGTAACCGGCGTGCAACGTCGTTGCATCCCAAGGTTGATAGATGAGGTTGACGCGCGGGCTGAATTGGTTTTCATCATCAAACGAGGAGGAAAACACGTCAAAGCGCGCACCATAATTAAGCGTCAGTTTGGGCGCGATTTTCCATTCGTCCTGCAAATAGAGACCGTAAAATAAACCGTGGAGCGTTTGGTTGTCCACGATGGGAAAGGCTGGTCCCGTTGGATTGCCGCTGCCATCGACCGGGAACACCGTCGTCGTTGAATCGGCGGAAACAGTTTCGTCCAGCAATGAGCCACCGAAACGCAGCGTATGCTTGTCGTTCAGGTCATAACTGCCGTCGGTTTGGAGACCACCGGAGTAAAGCGTCCGCGCCACATCGCTGGCCACGCCATTAAAGAACAGGTCGCCGACTGGATCCGGCCTGAAATGCACACTGCTGTTGCGACCAAAAACGGAAGTTTGAAAGTTCAAATCGCCCACGGTTTTTTGGTAGGTGACAACACCATAATAGTTCTGCTCGTTTTGATTCTCGTTGAGGTCAGCAGACTTGAACGGCCCCGGCAGCCACGGGTTCCCGTTGGGGGAAGTGCCCGCTGCCAGCCCCGGCGTGTTGGGAATCTGGAAATCACTATCAGACGCGCTGCCCATGAAACTGACCCGGCTCGTGTCGTCCAAAAGATATGACAAATACGAAAACATCTTGCCTTGATCCGTGGTATCGTGGATTGGGGTGGCGCTCTTCGTGGGATTTTCAATCCCGATCCCGTTGTGGTCGTAGCTGCCGTCAATGAAGCAGCTCAGCTTGCCTTGCGAACCGCCGTATTCAAAGCTGGGAAGCAACGTGTTGTAACTGCCGCCATACATCTCCACTTCACCGCCCGGCTCGCTGGCCCCGCTCTTGGTGTGAATGTCCACGACCCCGGCGGTGCGAAACCCGTACTGGGCCGGCAGCGAGCCCGTGATGAATTGCAGGTTATCCACAAACCGCGGATCCAATTCCAATCCAAACCCTGTGATCCCTTCCGGCAACAGCACATTATTGATGCGGTATTGCAAATTGGCGTGCTCGCCCCGCACATGCAAATCACCATTCGCCGCCGAATCCTGCGCCACGCCTGGCGCATGCAAGATCACTTGGTTGAACGGCGCATTGTCGCCTTGCGCCTCCGACTCAATTTGCACCTTGCTCATGGAATAAGCCGTGGCCCCCAAGTTCGGCATAATCTGGCTGCGCGCCTGGTCGAGTCTCCCATAAACCGCCACTTCGGGCAGTTGCGTCGCATTCGTTGAGCTTGCCGCAGTCGGTGGCACCGATGCTACAGGCGGGTTGTTCGTTTCAGCTGCACTGACAGGGACGACTACTGGTGTGGCTAACAACGCCGCCACCAGTACGACCAGACATAATTCACGATTCATAAATTCTCCTGAATAGGTTATTGCCGGCACCGCAATGCGGAACCGACGCTTTGGTATGGGAACAACCGGACGTTGGATTAGACCAACGATTCAGGAGGGGCGCGGCTGGCAGTGGAAGAGAAAAACGGCGATTCAGCCGGTAAGCTGGCCGGAATGGTCAACGACCGGTAATCCACCGGCAACACAACCGGCGCAACTTCACAGACCGGCGCGTCGGTCGTTGCGCAAGCTTGCCACTGGCAGGCGGCGCAATCGTCGTCGTGGCCGTCGCAATGGGTGGTGGCGTGGTGATGCTCGTGCAAAACCGAAAACAGAATCGCCACGCTCGCATAGAACGCGCAAATTAGTCCGCCCAAGAAACGCCATTTCACGCGGGCAACATGTTCTCAATCCCGGCCGCTGTCAAGTCGCTTCTTGCAAATGATTTGCATGTGATGTAGGCTTTGGTTGATGCACAAGCGACCCGAGAAAAGCCTTGTGGAGGCCATTAGAAATTGCGGGATCCGGGCGACAACACCCCGGTTGCGGGTGCTCGCATTCTTGCAACAGTCGAAATACCCGCTGAGCGTTAAGGGCATTGTCAGCGGTGTGGGTCGCATGAATATCGATCAAGTGACGGTTTACCGGATTCTCGACACGTTCAAGAAAGCCGGTCTGGTTGTGCAGGTGGACTTCCAGCAGGGCTGCGCCTACTACGAGCTGAAAGATGCCAAACACGATCATCATCACATTGTCTGCACTGAATGCCACCGGGTTGAGGATTTTACCGGCTGTGATTATGCGAAGCTTGCCGTCAAAGCCCTGCAGCAGGTCAAAGCCTTCGCAAAAGTGACGCATCATTCGCTCGAGCTATTTGGGCTGTGCCATTCGTGCATCAACAAATAATCGCGCATTAACATGAGCCGCAACTATCGCATCGGTCTGGGTTTGGGAATCGTTTTGGTCGGTCTCTTGTCATACCTGTTTGTCTGGCCCCGACCGGCCCCCCCAGCACCGCCGTCAAAACTGCAAGTGGCGGCCAGTTTTTACCCGCTGTACTATTTCGCCCAGCAGATCGGGGGCGACCACGCCACCGTTATCAACATCACTCCAGCGGGCGGCGAGCCGCACGATTACGAGCCGACCGCCCAGGACATCGCGCGAATTCTGAGCGGCCAGCTGCTGATCATCAATGGCGGGGGACTCGAAACCTGGGGTGAGAAAATCCGCCGGAATCTCGACCCGAAACAAACGCTGATTGTGACCGCCGGCGCCGGACTCACCACCCAACGCGTGCTGGAAAACGGGGAGAACACCATTGACCCGCATGTCTGGCTCGCACCACCACTCGCCGCGCAAATGGTTGCCAACATCGCGGCGGGATTTGCGCAAGTTGATCCCGCACACGAGCCAGCCTATGCGGCGAATGCGCGAGCCCTCACGGCGCAGTTGCAGGATCTCGATGCGGCCTATCAGCAAGGCCTCGCAAATTGTCCCAAAAAGGATTTTGTCACAGCGCACGCGGCGTTCGGGTATCTCGCGACCACCTATCATCTGCATCAAGTCGCCGTCGCCGGGATTTCCTCGGACGCGGAACCCTCGCCGCAACAGCTGGCCGACATTGCGCAGTTCGCAAAAAAGAATAACGTGAAGATTATTTTCTTCGAGAATCTCGTATCTCCCAAGCTGTCACAGACGATTGCGAATGAGGTTGGGGCGCAGACACTGGTGCTGGATCCGATTGAAGGTCTGACCGATGCTGATCTGCGGGCGGGCCAGAATTATCTGACCAAAATGCGGGCGAATCTGACCAACCTGAAGATCGCACTCCAATGCCCACCGTAGACCACCAACAAAACATCATTGAAGTGCAGAATGTCTCTTTTGCCTACAATGGCCACGCCGTGCTGCACGATATCAATCTGAGCATCCATCGCGGTGATTATCTAGGATTCGTTGGCCGGAATGGTTCAGGGAAAACGACGCTAATCCGGATTATTCTTGGCCTCTTGAAGCCGGCCGCCGGGACCGTCAAATTATTTGGTGAATCCAGCAATGATTTTAAGGATTGGTCCAAGATCGGCTATGTCCCGCAGAAGGCCACCAGTATCGATGCCGGTTTCCCGGCGACCGTGCAGGAGATCACGCTCATGGGCCGGTATGGGCGGCGCGGCTTATTCCATCGGATCACCGAGGAAGATCGGGACAAGACGCGGGCAGCGCTTCAGCATGTGGGAATGTGGGATGATCGCCGGCGACTCATCGGTGACCTGTCGGGTGGGCAGCAACAACGGGTGTTCATTGCCCGCGCGCTCGCAACCGAGCCCGAAATCATCTTTCTTGATGAGCCGACCGTGGGAGTCGAGAAGAGCATCAAGGATGACTTCTACGCCTTACTGAAGAAACTGAATGGACAATTGCATCTCACCGTGGTGCTGGTGACCCATGATATCGAAAGCATGGCCCACGAAGCCATGCACGTCGCGTGCATTGACCGGACGTTATTTTATCATGAGTCCGCCGATGACTTCTTTCGCGAAACACATATTGAGAAGCACCCCCATCAATAATCATGCTTAATTTGTTCCATTACAGTTTTGTGCTGCGTGGTCTGGAAGCGGGAGTGATTGTGGCGCTCATCGCCCCGCTCATCGGCATTTTCCTCGTGCTCCGGCGCTATTCCTTGATTGCCGATACGCTCGCCCATGTCTCGCTGGCCGGCGTCGCACTTGGACTGCTGTTAAATATCAGTCCAATCTTGACGGCGCTGGGGATCACCGTGGCCTCATCGCTTGGGATCGAACGCCTGCGAACCGCCAAGCGGATCTACGGTGAATCGGCACTCGCGCTCTTCCTGTCGGGTTCGCTGGCGCTCTCAACCGTGCTGCTGTCGTTGCGGCATGGATTCACCACGAATCTTTTCAATTATCTATTTGGCTCCATCGTGACAGTGACCCAAGGCGACGTGGCCACAATCGCAATCCTGGCGATCATCGTGGTAACGATTCTGGCCTTATTTTACAAGGAACTCGTGTCGCTCACATTTGATGAAGAATTTGCCACTGTGAGCGGCATCCCGGCCCGCCGGATCAGCACAATTCTGATCATCCTCGCCGCGCTCACGATTTCGCTGGCAATCCCGATTGTCGGAATTCTGCTGATTGGCGCGTTGATTGTCATCCCGGTTGTCGCCGCACTCCAGCTGCGCAAAAGCTTCACCCAGACAATTCTCTATGCCGAAGGCATCTCGCTAATCTCCGTCGTCGCCGGCATCATCGTCTCGTTCTACTGTGACCTCTCGACTGGCGGAACGATCGTCTTGATCATGCTCGGCATCTTCCTGGCAATTATCGCGGCCAAAGGCAAACTGTTCGCGCGCAGAGGGAACCCCCCACGATGAAATCCACCCGCTTGACTGCCCGCGAATTATACGTCCGCATTCTCGCGACTGTTTCTGCCAAATCAGCCGCCTTACCACCGCAGGAGCGGGACCCGATTTTTTGTGGCGAACTCATCGAGGAGGGCTATCTATTGGGTGCGGTTGTCAAAGATTCCAACGGCAGCATTATTGGCGCATCGGTCACGGGCATTACCGTCAAAGGCCGGCTGTTTCTGCAAACCCTCCGCAAAGAGGAAACGGAGCGCTCGTTGACCGGGCGCGCAAAACGTCTGTCCATATTCATTTTCGGCGTCCTCGCAGGAGTGGTGGCGGCTTTGCTGGTCGAATTTGTGAAGTATTACCTGGCGCGACTCGAGTATTGACCGTCACCAAGAGTTCTTCCAGTTGACGCCGTAATCCAAATCGAATCCAAACGCCCGGCTGGCCGCAGGGCTTGCCGGGCGTTTGCATCCGCGGGTGCCGTGGGGACGTTTATTAATTTTTAACGGTTTCGCCCCGGCATTTAATTAGCCGCGGCAGCCGGCCGGTGCCATGGTCACGGTATGAATCCGAACCAACTTTGTCCGCTCGAAGATGTGAGTTGTTGGCGGAGCGTGACCGAGGCGCACGCGCCCGTGGACGCGCACCGGCTTGGCGAGTTGCACCCCGGCGACATTCTCGATGACCGGTTCTTGATCACGGAGGTGATTAGCCGCAGCGGGATGGCGCTGATCTTTAAGGCGCAGGATTTGCATAACCACAACGCCAACGTCGCGGTGAAGGTGCCCCATGCGGAGTATGAGAGCGATGCGGGATTCTTTGCCCGGTTCCAGCGCGAAGAAGAAATTGGCCTCGCGCTGAACCATCCGTTCATTTTGAAATTCATCCCGGTAACCGGCCCGAAGGGCCGGCCGTACATCGTGACCGAATACCTGCGCGGCTGTACCCTGGCCCACTTGCTCAATGCGATGTCACCGTTACCGGAAAAGGACGCACTTAAAATCGCCAGTCTGCTCTGCGAAGCATTGCAATACCTGCACGGCCAAGGCGTGATTCACCGCGATTTGAAACCACAAAACGTCATGATCGGCTGCGACGGCACAATTCGCCTGCTGGATTTCGGTTTGGCGAAATCCACCGAGTGGCGCCGGGTGACTTTTGCCGGGTGTACGCCGGCAATGGGCACGCCCGATTACATGGCGCCGGAGCAGGTCAAAGGCAAGCGCGGCGATGCGCGCACCGACATCTACAGCCTTGGCGCGATGCTGTACGAGATGCTCACCGGCCACACGCCGTTTGAGGGCGATAATCCACTGGCGGCGATGAACGCCCGCGTCCTCGGTGATCCGGAGCCATTGCGGCAGTTAAACCCCGCGATTTCGCCGCACGCCGAGGAACTCGTGTTGCATGCGATGGAGCGCGAGCCGGCCCGGCGGCACCCGAGTGTGACCGGCCTTCAAGCCGAGCTGGATAATCTTGACCTCGTCCAGATCACTGGTCGCTGTGATCGGGTCGCGGAGGTAGTGCCCTGGCGACGCAAATGGCGGCAACACCGGGCGTTGATTTTGACGTTTGCCGTGCCGATCGTGGTACCGGTGGCGGTCGCATTGTGGTTATTGCTGCACCATGGCGGGACGCGGTGACGGTTACCGCCAGACCTGGCAGCGTTGTAGGAGCGCCCTTCCGGGCGCGACCGGCAAACCAATCACCACCCATCGCGCCCGGAAAGGCGCTCCGACGCGGCTGTGTCGGGATCGATCCCGCGCCAACCGGCGCGGAAGTTTTGAATGGTCAATTCCGATCAACAAGTTAAAGTAACGATATGACCGAGCCGCAACGACCAAACCCCGATGCGTTGCTTGCCGAGATCCAGCGCGCGGAACAGATCACCAAACGCGGACGGCTGAAGATTTTTTTCGGCATGTGCCCCGGCGTGGGCAAAACCTACGAGATGCTCCAGGCGGCGCAGCAACGCAAGGCCGAGGGCTTGGACCTGGTCATTGGCGTGGTCGAAACGCACGGGCGGATCGAAACGCTGGCGCTGGTCGCCGGGTTGGAAGTCATCCCCCGCAAGCAGATCGACTACCGCGGCGTCACACTCACCGAGATGGACATTGACGCCATTCTCGCCCGCCGGCCGAAGCTGGTGTTGGTGGATGAACTGGCCCACACCAATGCGCCCAACTCCCGGCATCCGAAACGCTACCAGGACGTGCTCGAATTGCTCGATGCCGGCATTGATGTTTATTCCACACTCAACGTCCAGCATCTGGAAAGCCGCAACGATCTCGTGCAGCAGTTCACCGGCGTGGCAGTGCGCGAAACGGTGCCGGACTCGGTACTCGACCAGGCGGACAATATCGAACTGATTGACATCACGCCGGACGGGCTCCGCCAACGGCTGACCGAGGGCAAGGTCTATCTCGGCGATCGGGCAGCGACGGCGTCGGAGAATTTCTTCCGCGAGGAAAACCTGACGGCGCTCCGCGAGATGGCGTTGCGCAGCGCGACGGAACGTGTCGACCGCGAGCTGCGCGATGTGATGCGCGCGAAACGGCTTGGCGGCCGGGCATCCGGCCAGCGGCTCGCGGTGGCAATTGGGCCGAGTCCGTTCAGTGCCGCGCTGATCCGGCGGACGCGGCGGATCGTTTCAACAATGGACGCGTCGTGGATTGCGATTTATGTCGAGACGTCAACGCCACTCGATGAGGACGCCCAGCTGCGGCTGACAAAAAACCTGGCGCTGGCGCGGCAGCTCGGCGCAGAAATCATCATGACGCGCGGGGACGACATCATCGAGGCCATTCTGACGACTGCCCGCGAACAAAAAGTGACGCAACTCGTCGTCGGCCGGCCGATTGGGAACCGAGTGGTGGAGATTTTGCGCGGCGGGTCACTTGTCAGCAAACTGGTCCGGCGCGGTGGTGACATTGACATTCACGTGATCCGCGCCGAGCGCAGCGGCGGTGGGCGCGCGCCGGCGGTGACGCAGTTGCTCGGGTTGCATTTGGGCCGGGATTTCGGGTGGGGGTTGCTGACGGTGGCGGCGGTGACGGCGGTGTCGTGGTTTTTGCAGGCGCTGACCGGCTACCAGGCGATCGGCATTTTATACATGCTGACGGTGGTCGTCCTGGCGACGCTCTTGAACCGGTGGGCGGTGCTGTTCGTGGCGACGCTGAGCGCGGTGGCGTGGGATTTTCTGTTCATTCCGCCGGCGTTCACGTTCCGGATCGACTCGGTGCAGGACAAGATGATGTTCGCAATGTATTTCGTCGTGGCGGTCGTGGTCGGGCGGTTGACGAGCCGGTTGCGAACCCGCGAGATCGCTGAACGCAAGCGGGACCAGCGGACCCAGGCGTTGAACCGGTTGCTGGAAACGGTGGCCGCCAGCACGTCGCTCGACGACAGCCTGCAACGCGCCGCCCGCGAAGTGGACGCGGTGTTTCGCGCGCACACGGCGGTCTTGCTGGCGGATGCGGATGGCCAAAAACTCGGGGGCGCGCCGCATCCAGCGAGCACGTTCCAACCGGATGAACGTGAACTGGCGGTGGCAACGTGGGCTTTTTCAAAACGGCAGGCGGCCGGCCGGTTTACTGACACGCTGCCGAACACAGCGGCGCTGTATCTGCCCCTCGAGACATCGAACGGCGCCCTTGGCGTGGTCGGGATTAATTTTGGCGACCGCCCGACGCTGACATTGGACGAACGCGAATTGCTGGAGACGTTTGCAGCGCAGATTGCGGCGCTGGTTGAACGCTACCGGCTGCTCGACAACGCCAGCGCAGCGCGGTTGACGGCGGAGTCGGAGCGGTTGCACCGGACGTTGCTGGATTCGGTGTCGCACGAATTGAAAACGCCGCTGGCGGTGATCGAGGCGGCCACCGACGGGCTGGATGAGCAACTGACCGACGCCGGTGTACCGCTGGCCAAGACGTTTCTCGACGAAATCAAGCAGGCGAACAAACGCTTGAACCGGGTCGTCAGCAATCTGCTCGATATGACCCGCATTGAGACTGGCCGGCTGCCGTTGAGCTTGGAATGGTGCGAGCCGGCGGAATTGCTGCACTCGGCGATCGAGCAGGTCAGCAACGAGATTTCCGCTACCCGCATCCACATCCACGCGCCCGCTGATTTGCCGTTAGTCCGCCTGGATGTTGGCTTGCTTGAACAATCGCTGTGCAACCTGCTGAATAATGCCGCCGCGCATAGTCCGGCTGGCGCGCCAATTGAGTTGGCAGCGCAGTTGGAGGAGAAGACGCTCGTGTTGAGCGTCGCCGACCACGGCGTCGGGCTGGGGCCGGGCGAGGAGAAAAAAGTGTTCGAGAAATTCTACCGCGGCC
>Ga0316217_10006634_pt1 | contig 11354 bp, 11 predicted proteins | sample 1anoAmetaG_FD_203633 | JGI IMG/M metagenome (GOLD analysis project Ga0316217, IMG submission 203633) | Freshwater microbial communities from Trout Bog Lake, Wisconsin, USA - 1anoA | ecosystem: Environmental > Aquatic > Freshwater > Lake > Hypolimnion/Profundal zone | place: USA: Wisconsin... | reverse complement strand
GGGTTGGCTGCTTTGAGGTTTCTTTTCTGATGATGTCTCTTTGGCATTTATTGGCTTGCTTTTGACGGGAGTTGGATTAGGCCCCATTTTGAGAAGAAGTGTCTCATATATCTCTCTCATTTCATTCTCCTTCAGCGTTTTAAAGTCCTTAGCCATGCTTGGGAACTTCTAAATGCAGTAATTTAGTATATACTCAAAGGTAGGCTTTTCAGGTTAAATTATTTCAATGATTGGAGGAGGGGTTTGCTTTGGTTTGGATTCTTAGATCTCTACTGTTTTTTAGACATGAGACTTGAATAATTCTTTGATACTGCTGTCACTCAAAGAGTTAACTTTTGCCTCCAAATCAGGCACTTTGGCGATAATAATCGACCTCAACTCATTCACACTGGAAACTACAATCTTCTAGTTGGCTGGCTTTTGCTGCAAACTAGGTTTTTGCTATATAGCCGCAACCTGGGGTGAGGGCGGAACCACTTTCTATACCAAAACTGGTGCAGATGGTGCAGGGTGAGGGTGTTGTACCTGCTAGTGTTGCTGCACCCGAGGGGAATGGGTCTCCGGTTTGTGCTAGGTCGGTGGCTAAGGCTTCATATTGTTGGTGGCTGCGGATTTGCGTAGTTAGGCTAAGGTCTAATCAAGCATACTTATAAGTTCTGTGTAGTTCATCTTAGACACTTCTTCCTTCCACTCAGGGTTCATCGCACTGATTTGCTCTCTGAGCTCGGCTGGGCTCAAACTCTTCATGAGTTCCAGCTGCATGATGCTATCAGACTACTATTCGACCTTCTTGCCTTTTTTGTGTTCGGGCGTGGAGCTAGAGGCACTCATCGGCTGTGAAGCAACTTATAAATTTCGGATGGGCTGCTGAGATGGCTATTTTGGTAAATTGGGGACTGAAATGGTTTGGGCGGCAATGGGTGCTTTAGGTTTCTAGATTTATATGTTTTGAACCAATTGTTTGTTAGGTAGGTTGGTGGGCTGGTTGCTAGGTTGGTTGAGTTGGCTGAGGGTTTGGCTGCTGGGTTGATTGATGGGTTGACTGATGGGTTGAGTGATTGATTGGTTGAGGGATTGGCTGATAGGTTGATTGTTGACCGGTGCCATAGGTGCCTTCAAATCAAAATTGATCTCCTGGTTGACAGCCTCGCAAATCTCCAAAAGCTCATCCCTGGTAATCTCATTGATTCTGCCTGCCAGTTCCGGAAAGAAGGCAGCGATATTCCTCTTCATCACAGCAATCTCAGCCTAATTCAGAGCTTTAGTCTGCATGTTTTGATGTGCGACTTCGACTATTGGTTGGGCAGTGGGGGTGGGCTAAACTGGTTAGGTAGTTTTTTATAGGCCTTGGGGGCTCACAAATGTATTTTAATAAACATTCTCAGTTTGTTTTGAAAGTGGATTTTACTACGCGTTTTACAGTTGCGAAAAAGGTTAATTTACATGCAGAGTGGGAGTGGGGACGGGTTCTACAGTTGGGCTGAATTGTGGTGAAACTTCAGCATTTGCATTGGCCTATGCAGGCTTTTACTCATTGAGGGGTTGAGCAGTCTCTGCCTGCAGCTATTGTTGTTGGATTTGAGCGTAAATATGTTGATGTAGTTAGGGATTTGGAAGAGGCTGGTTGTTTGAGAAAACTTCTATTGTGTTATGTTAGAGAGGGGATTGGAGTGGGGTTTAGGCATTTTGGGTGTTCTGAGGGTACTAGATCTACATTTCCTTTGGCTGTTCCTCACAGATAGGTTGGCTTAGCACCTGATTAGAGCTGTGATAACTCAAGTTCTCATTGGCTGGCAGAAAGTTAGTCACCATGGAATCATGAGCCTCAGAAGAACCCTTCTCGACATCCATCGACATATTCTGAGCCATCTCACTGGGCCTCTCTTCCTCCATCGGACTATTCTCAACATTCACACTCTGACTCTCACCATAGTTCGATATCTTCTGCGAGAACTAAAGGATCAGCTCAGAGATCTTCTTTCGATTCTCAGCAGCAACCTCAACATTTTCTGGCCCCTGACCCACTGCAGGCTAAGGACCTGCCTCCCTAGACTATTGCACTGCTTCAGGAACAGCCATTTGGCTGGCCTAATTTTGGCCAACTTCATTTTGGTTATTTTGGCCGTTGTCTACAAGGACTATAGTGTTGGTTCCTTACTCCTCTATTTAGATGTGGTTTGGCTCTATTGGCTAGGGCTCAACCTGGGTTGAAATCACGATGGCTTCCACCGGCGTTCGCCCTTCTTTTTGGGTTTCAGCCATTTTGAAGTTTTCCCAAGGTCTAGTTTTGGCAGAGTAGTCCTTTACTGATGAGACAGGAATTCCTCCAAAATCTTAGACCACTTCAAACAATTTTTCAGGCGGCATGCTGCGGGTAACTTCTTGGACCTAATCCACAGATTCCACAGGGATGGGCCGAATGATTTCAATGGCTGCCGGCTTCTCAACAGGGGTCAGCAGCTGGGGGAGTGGGGTTGGCACAGATGGGCTCATTAGCTCACTTTTTTGAGTTCCTGTCCATTTTTTGAGCATGGATGTTAGGAAGGGGAAATTTTTCTGGTTGAAGTTGGAGGGTTAGTAGTTGGTTGGTTGTTTTGGCGTAGGGTCCTGCTTGACGACAGTTTAGTCCCTTTCATCCTCGATTTAGATGACGTTGGAAGTTGGCAGTTCCGACATGTTTGGCAAAGTCAATTATAAACGATGGAAAGTCAATTCGCTCTTATGATAAATGATAATATATAAAAATGGAAAAATATACTTTTTTTAATTTGGCCCAATCCCCAATCACTGCCTTTTTTGGCATTTTCATATTATAGGTCTATCAGGGCTGGCAATAGGAAGATCAATATTGGTCATTAGGGTAGATGGTTGGCTCTTATTTGTCGGGTTCGATAGTTTGTCTGAAATCAAACGAATGTGCTTTTCGTGTTTTTTCGCATTATCACGAATCATCACTAAATCAGCATTTTTATGTACCTAATCCTCCACTTTCACATAGCAAACATCTCGACATCAAAGCTCATACTGCACAACCCCTCTCAGCCCAAATCACTCAGTCTACTTCACATCTCAAAAGAATGAATAAATCACTAGTTGTACATTGAAAGGTCAGTCTTCAACTGTGTTTGGCACCTTTGCATGCTTCTGTATCTGCTTCTGCTCGAGCCCGGAGAGTTAGAGCTCCATTTGCTGAAAGAGGTCGCCGTACGCTCACCTTTCCCACTCTTTTCAGTGGCCAACCCCAATTTGCTCTACCCGCCCAAAAAATTGTTTGAAACTGATCGGCATTCCAAAGGTCTCAGCTGAAAGCCGTCTCTGATCATCCCCTTGTGTATCAAAACGGTATTGAGGAACACCTCGGACTCTATTTCGCAGGCCGTGTTCTAGATAGTTGGTGCCTTACCTTCTCGAAATGCAAGCTTATCTTTTGGGCGCATTTGTGATGCGGGGTGTCTTAGAGTGATTCGCTGACGTGACGCAGAAATCTTCGGATGGGTACCCTGCGCAGATCCTTCTGCCTACATAGCCTTTCAAACCACACATGGAAAACTGTGTACTTCCTGGCCATAAAATTCATCCAATACTCAAAACAGCGGCCCTTCATATGCTGCCTCTCTTCTTAGCTCGGCAAAATCTCCACAACACTGCATATGACAGCCATTACCTATATTTCCTGCTATGTCTGGCAACAACCTGGACCAGCTTCAGCCTTGAAAGCAGCTCCTACTTGGAAATCTGTCCGCGTTGGGTGAACAAAGTTTTGCATTTGTTGGATTAGGGTTAGGACAGGATTAGGCGGGCTTGGTCGATGAGGAGGAGGAATTAGAGGTGGTTTAGGGAGTAGCCTTGGAAGTGGCTCAGCAGGGTTAGGACCTAGAGTTTGAAGGCTGCTTTCTGCCAACTCTGCACTTTGCTCATTTTATTAATCAAAGGCGAATTATAATTGCTGACTGACTTGCCCAATCTATGGGCCAAGATTGCAACTTTTCAACTCACTCCAACTGCACGGACAAACACGAAGCTGTAGTTTTGAAAGCATGCACTAAAACATATGCTATTAAGGAGCATTTAAACAATAAACTTGGTCGAACCTTGAATTCACCCACCTTTCAACCTTCAAACTTTAACCTCAACTTTCAACCTTCAAATCTTCAGCCAGCTCTTGGACTCATTATTATGTCCAAGTACTTCACTATTGATGATAAGTAGCAAACAATCATTAGAAACGGTACCTCAAATCATGGAAAAAGCCCTTGGTGAATATATATTCCCCCGCCCTCGCTGGCAGAGTGGTGCCCAAAACCGAGTAGTCTCCCTTTTTGAGCTAACTCACCACTTAATCATCAAATCTGTACATTAGCGCAGATGCCTCGCACGGTCGGCAGTCTCCTCAAAGGAGGCAAGAACTTTGCTCTCATGAAACAAATGACAAATCTCCTAACTCGTTATTTAGTTACAATGTAAGCAGTGCGCTGCTGGAGTTTCCTCTGATAAATTTTGGGCACATGTTTGAGCAAATATCGATAGTGCCCCAAAATCTACACTTTGTTGGAAACGTAGAACGAAGATTAGCGTTCGAGTTGGCGTTTGCGGAGGGATTCTGGACGCAGGGATTGTTTGAGCTGATGGTAATATTTGTACATAACTATTATTAAACTATGGGATTTGGATATAACCAACAATATTAATAACGCTAACCGTTGTTTCCGCAGAGACCATAGCTGCGGGGAGGGAGTGGTCGGAAAAGAGCGTTATTGTCCTAGCTGCTAAATGCGTGGTGATGGCCAAAGCGGGGTGTGTTGGCTCAGAGCTAGCCAACCCTTGGACTGCCGTTAGATGGTAAAATTTCAACCATGGATTTCGGTAAATGACATTATTTTTTGATCTCGGCTGGTTTATTGATACTGGGAGTGAGAGCACCACCAATCATAGATGAGAATTGGATAGGAAGTTAGATGGTTTTTGGGATGGAAAATTTTGCAATATTTTTGATGAGATGGGTATAGGAAATAACGATTTAGTCCGCCTTTCCTGCTATCTTCCAAATATCATCCACCCTCACTCTCAAATCCGACAAGAACCTCCCCACCGACCCTGCAACAACTCCGCCCCCATCCCTCTACCCTCTCCTCTACCAAAAGTCGCGTTGTTGTCCTAATTTTATTGCGTTGCGACCATCGCCCACAGTATTATCTATGATGTCCACTTACAAGGTGATCATCCTCCTCCTGCTGGCCACTCTGGCCTGCCCCGCCCCCACACCCCTCTTCATCTACTCAGTCTCCAACAGCCCCTCCGCCGTCCAGTACCCCGTCCTCTCCAGCCTCCGCGGCGGCAAGTTCATCTACATCAAGGCAGTGGGTCACAACCCTGACCCCTCGCAGAACCTCATCTTCGTCGGCACCATCCCATGCACCATCCCCTCCGATGGGGTCACTGATACCTTCATCTCCTGTCTGACGGGCGACAGTGGCTCTAGCAGCGATATCAACGGATTGCCTGTAACCCTCATCGCCTATGGCACTAGCTACACTACCTCTGACCCCAACCTCGTTTCCTATGTCTGGTCCTCCACTCCGCAGCTGTACTCCGTCTCCCCCACTGCCGGCTACGGCGGCCAAAACATCAACTTTTACGGCAACCACAAAATCACCAACATCGGGGATGGCCTACGCGTGTTGGGTGACATCACCAAACTCTCCACAGGCAACGACCTCTGCTCCAGATTCGACGTGAGCCAAAGTCCCCTCCTGGCCGGCTACCCCGGCAACATCCTCTGCGTCAAATCCAGTCAGCAGGAGGCAGGCAAGTACTCTCTCACCGAGCAGCTGGTCATCGGCCAGGCTGACCATTCGCCCTATTTGCGCAGGACTTCGTTTACGGCCAGCTAGTATTTTGAGTTTACGGCATTGCCCACTGTCACTGTTGTTAGTCCTGCAAGTGGGAGTGTTGCGGGGCAGTATTTGAAGATCAGAGGCAATGGGTTTTCGCCCACTGCCGGCAATAACAGTGTGACACTCGATGGCAACCCCTGCGTTGTTACCTCAGCCACAAACTCGGAAATCGACTGCACTCTTGCCGCCAAATCAGCTCCTTCGTCGATACTCCCAATGAATTTTAGCTCACAGTAGAATGGATACTTCTCAGGTGCTGGAGTCAATTACGTTCGCTACACTTTGAGTGATGCGATAGGCGATCTCTCCAAATTCACGACCGCAGTGAGAACCGCAGATACGGCCTCTTTGGGCAGTCCTCTCTAAAATGGCTACCGCGCAGATATGCGAGAAACAGATGTTTATGGCTCAGCCTACGCGCAGCATTGGAACGGATACTTCACTCCCCCAGTCAACGGAGATTACACCTTCCGAGGGGTAGCCGACGACCTCTTCGCAGTCTACCTCTCCTCAAGTTACGGCACAACCAACGACCTCCCCCAAACCCCACTGATCTACAGCCAATCCTACCAAACCCAGAACAACTTCTACATCAATGACTACCCATCAGCCGAAGCCAACGTGACCCTAATCGACGGCAAAAGCTACTACCTCTAAGCCTATCACATCAACATCCTGGCCGGGGGGCACTTCAGCCTCGAAGTCGATATGCCCAATACCGACACCTCTGCGTCCTTCCAGGTGCATCAGGTGGACTACCTCACCCTCAGCAGCATCGTCCAACCATAGACCCTGACCTACCGCTGGTCAGCTGGCACTGGAAGCATCAGACTCAACCTCAAGCGCTACAGCAACTACGCCCTCGTCTACAACGTCACCACAGCCGTCTCCTATGGCTGCAATGCCACTGTCTTCCAGAATGCACTCAACCAGTTCGACATCTACGCATACTATCTCACTACGGTCACCATGACTGCCTACGACAGCAACAACCAATCTTTGCCCAGCATCGTTGGGGCGGCCTATGTCGATTATGTGGTTAGTATATACAAACTGAGACCCGCGTCCGTGGTCAGCCAGGCGCTTAACATCGCTAGCATCGATTATACTGGGACTGTGACAGTGATACCTGGATTCACGCACTCTCCACTCATTACTGGCACCTTTTCGCTGAGCATCCTGGGCGCCAGCATCAAAGTGGCCGGCAGCTCCAACATCCCCTACAATGTCGATTCCGCCACCCTGCAGTCAGCCATCCGCAACTCCGGCCTACCCGACTTCCAATACATTGAGGTGGCGCAGTACGCCTCCGTTTCCTGCGAATACAGCTGCAATTGGATCATCCAATACAAACTCCATAACTCAACGGTCTCCCCTCTCGCAGTCAACGGCATCAACCTTTCAGGGGGCAACAGCACCCCCACCATCACAGCCACCACCAGGAGGCACTACTCCCCCAATCTGGCCTTCGACCCACTCGACTACCGCTATCTCAACACCCCAGCCAACGACATCAGTGTTCTGGTCACCACCAACGGCATCCCTGCCATCTGCAATGGCACCTGCTCCTACGCCTTTGTCACTTCTTGTGAGGTGTCTTCTCTGAGTGTGACGGGTTCAGTGTTGACTTTGGCTCTGCATAATCTCGACCCCACTAACGTAGTCTACACTGTGGACGATATAAGCGTCAGTGTGGGAGGCCTGGCCTGCACCATAGATCCCAGTGCCACTACCATCGATACGGTCAGCTGCCAACTCTCAACCAATACGGATACTGGAGTGACCCCGATCCTAGTGGCAGGGCTGACAACCCCTCTAGTCTCAATCGGCAGCCTTGGAGTGATAGGCCTGCAATAAGGCGTAGACCCCATCTCCACCCCTCTTTCGGTTGCGGGTGGGCTGTCAGCAACCTCCGGAGGGCTGAACGGCGGGATACTACTGACTCTTTCCGGCTCAGGTTTTCCACTTGACAGCAGTCGGATGACGATCAGCATCTGCAACAAAAACGCAGCTATCCGCAGCATCACCAATATTCATGTTGAGTTCTATCTGCCCTCCTGTGATACCATCGGAATCACAACTGTTACTGTCACAGTCACAGCTGTTCCCAATAGCCCCATAGTTGATTCCACTCTTGCTTTCGAGTATGTTGCTGCAACCCCTACTGCGCCATCCATCACCTCAGTCAACCCCACCTCCGCCAACCCTGCCATCAAGGCCACGCTTTAGATAATTGGACTCAATTTCGGAACCGACCCTTCGCAGGTCACCGTCTCTCTGGTTGGAGTATCCATCGACAAAACCTATCAACTGACCATCCTATCAATAACCGACATCAACATCAAAGCCGGTCTCCCTGGCGGCCTCCCGGGCACCTACAACGTCGTAGTCAGCACCCAATCCGACGGCAACACAATCGGCCTGAAATCCTTCACCTACACCTTCACCGTCCAACCTCTCAGTCCCACCACGGGTAGCTACTACGGCGGCACGCTACTAACCATAGCCGGCACCAATCTCTCCCCCTCCTCCCAAAACACGCAGGTCTACATCGGGAGCAGTCTCGACTCACTCTGCGTAATCTAACACATCAACACCACAGGGCTGACCTGCCGCACTCCGCCCATCAGCCCCTCCTACACCCCCGGGACTGCAGTCGATGTCTCAGCCTCGACCAAGCTGACCACCCTCAGCACGTGTGGGGTGGCGGGGACGTGCAAATTCACCTACATGACCGCTGCCAGCTCCCCCACCCTGCTGAGTCTGTCGAGCAGCAACGTGAGCGCAGGCAACACCAACCTCACCCTCACTGGGGCCAACCTCCTCGATAGCAATAACTTTGCCCAGGGGGTGCTCACCAATACCATAACTGGGGACGTTGTGGTCTTGTCCAGCTCGTCCAGTTCTGCAGTTGTGTGGAGCATCGGCTATAACTTGGTTTCTGGTACCTATGCAGTCAAAGTAAGGAATGCCTATGGGGAGAGCAACTCTCTGCAGCTGGTAGTGACGTGGAACCCTGGAACCTTGAACGTGACTGCTGGGTCAACAGCTGGCGGGATAGTCAAATTTTCTTCGGGCGCAGGTTACCCCTCCTCCATCGACGGGGTTGCCTTCTCAGTGACTGTCTCCACCTCAACAACCAAATACCCCACCAATATCATCACCTGCTGCACGGGTAACACCCTCGAGTTAGAAATGCCCACAGCTGCCGATGGTAGTGTTCTCGTGATCTCCTTCGCTGGTCCCGTCAACACCGTCAACTATACCTTTTACTATTCGACCAATAGCACCCCTGCTGCCAACATCATCGCCCTCATGGATCTGGACAACGGAGACAAGAAAGTCTCTTTCTTCAACACTACTGACCTCACAGCAACTATCAACAGCATCAGACTTGTCTCAACCCTCGACAGTTCGCACTCTATCAACGTCAATGTCGGGTCACTGGTTGTCACCCAGAGTGGCACTTCCGTGTTCACCAGCTTCACAGCCACCCTCAAAGCCGGCTCCTACAAACTTCTGGCCAACACCTCGCCCTATGGCTACATCCTAATGAACACCACAGTCAACGTCCCCTTTCCCACCAACTATGCCCCCTCCTCGCCGCAGCTGTCTTTCAACGGCGGTCAAGTGACCATCACAGCCGATCTGCTCTCACCCGTCAGCTATATCACAGTCAATGGGTTCAGAGGCTCCATTCTCACCTACTCTGACACTGCAGTTACCTATGCTGTGCCTGCTTTGGTTACTACTGACACTCAGACAGCCTTCACTTTGGCCTCAGTTGCACTCCTACCGACCTCCCAGTTCACTCTCATCAGCGACCAACCATCCAACCCTTCTCTGCCCTACTCCTTCGACAACTCCATCACAACCTACTACAGTTCAACCAACTCCGAATGCTGGATGGGTCTGGACTCAGGCCAGAACCTCGCCACCTCCGTGTCCCGTATCTCCTTCTTCGCCAACCTCAACTGGCCCAACGTGGCCCAATACATCCTCTACTCCACCTTCTAGGGCTCCAATGACCTCACGAACTGGCACACCCTGGCCACTGTCGACCAGACTGTCCACTCCGGCTGGAACACCTACGTCTCAGCAGATGCCACAGCCTATCGCTACCTCCGCTTCCATCACAACTCCACCTCGCACTGCAGTCTTGCAGAGGTACAGCTCTACGGGATTGTCTATAGCACACTCACTGTGGACCTCACCTCACAGTTCGCAGACGTCGTCTACCATGACGGACTCAACAGTCCAACCTTCAGCAATGCGGTAGAGTACAGATCAGACAAAACTGCTATCGTTGACTCAGTCTAACCTCGGTATGGAAATATTCTCGGCGGGGACACTCTGATCCTGACTGGCAGCAATCTTGACATTGATACGGCCACTAGTGTGTTGATCGATGAGGTGGACTGTGTGAACATTGCCAAGACTGCCACGACCATCAGCTGCGTAGTGGGAGCCCGTTCGGACACCCCCACAGTGTCCAACTCCTTCGCAGTGACGATCGGCATCCAGAATGTCCTCATCCGTGATACCTTCCTCTATGCACTCAAATGGAGCAGTGCATCCACCTGGGGAGTGGATCCAGCGCCAGTCGACGGCGATCTGGTGTATGTGCCACTGGGGATGACTCTGCTCGTCGATGTGGATACCCCCATCCTCGAAGGGATAGCAGTCTAGGGCGGCACTCTGGTCTTCTCCGACGCTTCTGACCTGGTGGTCCAGGCAGGGTTCATCACCATGAATGGCGGTACCTTCATCGCCGGCACTCCACAGCACCCCCACACCCACCAACTCACCTTCATTATGCATGGAGACTACTATGGGGTGCAGCAGCCTATGTTTGGCAACAAGGGCATCGGATGTCTCAACTGCAAGTTTTATATGTACGGAACTCAAAGAACCCACACTTGGTCACACATAGCAGCCACTATCAACCCAACAGACACTACCTTCACACTCACCGACACAGTCGACTGGGCAGAGCAATAGTAAATCGTGGTGGCATCGACCAGCTTCCTACACAGCGAGGCCGAGCGTAAGAGAATCAGCCAGATCACAGGCAGCACCTACATAGTCGACAGCCCATTCCAGTTCCAGCACATAAACTCAGTGTAGAGCTACGGAGACAAGTCGCTGGTGATGCAGGCGGAGGTCGGGCTGCTGACCAGGAACATCAAGGTTATGGGCAGCAGTGACTCCCTTGCCAAGAAGTATGGAGCCCATCTGTTGCTCACTGGGCAGGCTGCAAAGGGGTTTGAGGCGCAGGTTGGCTACACTGAGTTTATGCATTGTGGGCAGCCGCAGATTTTGGGGCGCTATTGTATACACTTCCATATGGCTGGGGATATACCCACTTCCTTCGCCAGGGGCAATGCTGTTCATGACTCGTTTGCGAGGGTGATTACACTCCATGGGGTGCACTCTCTGACGGTCGAAAACAATGTTGGG
>Ga0316217_10006632_pt1 | contig 11358 bp, 8 predicted proteins | sample 1anoAmetaG_FD_203633 | JGI IMG/M metagenome (GOLD analysis project Ga0316217, IMG submission 203633) | Freshwater microbial communities from Trout Bog Lake, Wisconsin, USA - 1anoA | ecosystem: Environmental > Aquatic > Freshwater > Lake > Hypolimnion/Profundal zone | place: USA: Wisconsin... | reverse complement strand
CTTGGGCCGGGTCCAGCGAGAGCACGGCGGCCATGGCGCCCTGCCCGGCGGGAACGGCCAACTGCATGGCCCGTCCGCGGGCCTTTACGGAGCGCACCGCATCGGCAAAACTCATGGTTCCGGCGGCGACGTGGGCCGACCACTCGCCCAGGGAGTGTCCGGCGGCCAGTGCCGGCTCAATGCCCCGCTCGGCCAGCACGCGCCAGGCGGCCACGCTGACGGTCAGAATCGCCGGCTGGGTGTTCTCGGTGAGCTTCAGGTCCTCCTCGGGACCCTCGAAGCACAGACGCGAAAGCGAAAAGCCCAGGGCTTCGTCGGCCTCGGCAAAGGTCTGGGCGGCAACAGGAAAATGCTCGGCGAGATCGCGGCCCATGCCCACAGCCTGCGAACCTTGCCCCGGAAAGAGAAAAGCGATCTTTTTGGTCATTTCAGTGACGATTGTAAATCGCAACACCTTATTCCCCGCTGTGACGAAGGCCGATCGACAGTCCCAGTCTCTGGCCGCCTGTTCTTGTACCCGCGCCGGGCGGCCTAACTCTCAATTTTGGGAGCAGGGGACGAGGGCTTTCCAGTGATTCCGAAGCTTCCGAGTGGCGCACTGCGCGCCTCATCGGCGACAATCGCTCGTGATATGAAAACTTTTTCTCGCCGGGATTTTATGCTGACCGCCTCCGCCGCCACCCTTGCCGCTGCCGCCGCGCCCGCGCTGGCCGCTCCCCGTTTGCAACGCGTCTTCGTGGCGTCGAGCACGCCCGAGGGGATTCTGGCCTACGACTGGAACCCGGCTACCGCAGAACTGACGCCCGCTGGCGTGGCCGCCAGGGTGCCTAAAGTTGCCTGGATCGCCTTCTCTCCCGGCCACGAGTTCCTCTATGCAGCCGCGGAGCTGGATTCCTTCAACGGCAAGCCTACCGGCGAAGTGGCCAGCTTCCGGGTGGTGAACGGCGAACTGCATCCGCTCTCCCAGGAGAACTCGGCTGGCATCGGCACCTGCCATCTGGCCCTCGACCACAGCGGCACGGTACTGATTTCCGCCGACTATATGGGCGGCAGCGCGGCCAGCTTCAAGGTTACCGAAGGCAAACTGAGTCCCGCCGCCTGGACCGATCACTATACCCAGCACGGCCCCAACAAGGACCGTCAGGAAAGCGCCCACGCGCACTTTGCCTCGTTTTCGCCGGATAACCGCTTCGCCTACATCAACGACCTGGGCGGGGATTGCATCCATATTTACAGCCTGAACGCCGCTTCTGCGGTTTTGACCCCCGCGGGATCGTACCAGGCAAGAGCGGGCGCAGGCCCGCGCACGCTGCACTTCCACCCCAACGGCCACACCGCCTATTGCGTGAACGAGCTGGATTCGACGGTGGATGTGCTGGAGTGGAGCCGCGCCGATGGCAGTCTGACTTTGGTCACGAAGATTGAGATGCTGCCCGCGGGCTATCGCGGCCAGACCCGTGCCTGCGATACGGTGATTACCAAGGATGGGAAGTTCGTCTACTTCGCCAACCGCGACAACGATTTCCTCTTGAGCTTCAAGGCCGACCCCGCGACCGGCGCGCTGACGCCGATCAACCGCTCGAACTGCGGCGGCAAGATTCCGCGCAACTTCACGCTCGACCCCACCGAGCGCTGGATGCTGGTGGCTAACCAGGACTCGAACCTGATCAGCGTCTTCGCCCGCAATCCCGAGACCGGGGTGCTGGCCGGCGAGGGCAAGAGCTATCCGGCTGCCACGCCGATGTGCATTCTGTTTGCGTAAACAGAGATCAGAGATCAGAGATCAGAGATCAGGGGTCAGAGGTTAGGGATCAGGGATCAGGGATCAGGGGTCAGGGGTCAGGGATCAGGAAACAGGAATCAGCACCGGGCGGATGAACGGGCCGTAGCGGCCGAGTTTCCCCGCGCTCCTACGGGGCGCAGGGCATACCCTTTACCTTGACCCAGGGCTGCGCTTCGCTTGCTCTGGGCTACCCTCGTTGCATCTCTTCGGGATGCGTTGCGATCGGATCGTCGCAGCCGAGACTCGTCGAAGCGCGTCAGGTTGCTCCGGATCGCAACAGAGACGAGGCGCTGGGCAAAATGGGGATGGTCTTGTATTTCCGACCTCTGATCCCTGATCCCTGATCCCTGTTCTCAGGCGCTCATCAGCGCGGGGCTGTTGAGCGCGCCGCCGGCCACGGTGTCTTCCGCTTCTTCGGCGGGCGAGGCCTCGACGGGCACATGGGCCAGTTCCCAGGCGGAGCGATCTTTAATGAGGCGCGAGACCAATGCCGTGTGCATGGCGTGTCCGGCGCGCTCGGCGACTACGTGGCCCTCGATGCGGCGCCCGGCCAGGGCCAGGTCGCCGATCAAGTCCAGCATTTTGTGGCGCACGTACTCGTCGGCGAAGCGCAGCGGACCGTTCACCGGGCCGTGGGCGTCCAGAATGATGGCGCTCTCCGGGCCCGCGCCGCGAATCAGTCCCATATCGCGCAGGCGCTGCTCGTCGGCCTTGTAGCCAAAGGTGCGCGCGCCGGCGATGAAGGCGCCGTAGGTCTCCGCGGCCAGATCGATGTAGGCGCGCTGGTGGCCGATGGGCGCGGGAAAATCGATGGCGTATTGAATGCTATAGCCGGAGCCGGGATAGACGCCGATGAACTTGTCGCCCTCGCGCACCTCGATGGGACGTAGGACGCGGATGGTCTCGCGGCGGCGGCGCTGGGTGCGGATGCCCACGCTGAGGAAAGCCTCGACATAGGGCAGGGCGCTGCCGTCTAGAATGGGCAGTTCCAGGTTATCCAGCTCGGCGATCACGTTGTCCACGCCCATGCCGATCAGCGCGGAGAGCAGGTGCTCGGTGGTGGAGATGAGCACGCCCTGGCGCATGAGGCTGGTGGCATAGCTGACCTTGGCCACGTTGCGGCCAATGGCTGGAATCTCGAAGTTGTCCAGATCGGTTCGGCGGAAGACGATGCCCGAACCCGCCGCGGCGGGCAGGAGGCGCATGGTCACCGGGGCGCCGGAGTGGAGCCCCACGCCGGTAAACTCCAGCGGCGCGGCGATCGTCTGTTCCAAGTGCGCGGGATTAGCCAATAAGAAGGTTCTCCATCTGAACAAGAATCAGGCGCAACGTAAGGGTAGACGCCAGGGGGTATCTGCGTCTTGTGGCATTTTTGCCACACTCTGCGCTATTCAGACCGATCTGTTGCCTGGAGAGCGGGTTCTTGGATCTGCGTTAACCGTCGTAGAATCAGAACGTCGCCGATTTTGCCTGTTGCGAAACACCACCGAAAGGGAATCAAATGCCTGTCTCTGCCGAAACGCCCATCCCGATGCGCGCCTTGCTGGCCGGCGCCCGCCGCAAAGAAGACGCCCTCCTTGCCCTGATCCAGCAACTGGTGCGAGCCGAGTCGCCCTCCGGGGACAAGGCTGCCGTGGACGCCTGCATGGCGCTGGCCGCCGAACATGCCAAGGCGTTGGGCGGACGGGTGAAGCTGCACCGCCAGCGGGCCTTCGGCAATGTGCTGGAGGCGCGCTTCGGACCCAAATCCAAGACCGGCGCGGCGGGCCGTACCTTGCTGCTGGGCCATCTGGACACGGTTTGGCCGCTGGGAACGCTGAAGACCATGCCCTGTCGGGTGGGCGAGGGCCGTCTGTGGGGTCCTGGGACGCTGGATATGAAGGCCGGCGCAGCCATGGCCTTTGCCTCCATCGAGATGCTGACAGAAGCGGGTCTGCTCCATCGGGAGATTGTGTTGCTGCTGAACAGCGACGAGGAGGTGGGCAGCCCGGTTTCGCGGCCCATTACCGAGGGGCTGGCGGCCGAGTGCGGCTCGGTCTACGTGCTGGAGGGCGCGCTGGGGTTGGCCTGCAAGACCGCCCGCAAAGGCACCGGCAACTGGCGGATCGAAATCCAGGGCGTGGCGGCTCATGCCGGGGTGGACTTCGAGAAGGGCGCAAGCGCCCTGCGCGAGTTGGCCCATGTAGTGGAAACCGTGAGCGGTTGGACCGACCTGAAGCGCGGCCTGACGGTGAGTGTGGGCGTGGCCGGCGGGGGAACGAAGAGCAATGTGATTCCCGCCGAGGCCTGGGCGGAGGTGGATGTGCGCATCGCCCGCAAGGCCGACGGCGCGCGCATCGAGCGCAAGTTCGCCGGTCTGAAACCGGTGGACAAGCGCTGTTCGCTGACCGTGACCGGGGGCATCAATCGCCCGCCGATGGAGCGCACGCGGGGGACGGTGAAGCTCTACCGGCAGGCGCGGGAGCTGGCCGCGGAGCTGGGGTTTGTGCTGGAGGAGGCCGCGACCGGCGGCGCATCCGACGGGAACTTCACCTCGGCGCTGGGCATTGCCACGCTGGACGGCATGGGCGCGGTGGGCGAAGGCGCGCACGCCCGGCACGAGTTGATCGTTTTGGAGCACCTGGCGCCGCGGACCGCGCTGCTGGCTGCACTTTTAGCCGGACCCGCGTTCAAGGCCTGATAAACTTCCCATCGAGAACCATCCGGAGTAAGAAAACTCTATGAAACAAACTGTACTGATTCTGTTGATGGCGGCAAGCGCGGCTGCCGCATGTGCGCAAACCCCGGCCAAGCCGGCTACCCCCGCAGCCAAACCGGCTGCCACTGCCTCTACCGCCAAAGCGGCGACCGCGGCTAAACCTGTTACTGTGGCAGCCTCCCCGGCCATCGCCGCGACCATCAAGGCTCCCGCCAACCTTGCCGTCGTCAAGGGTCTGCAAAAGCCCGTCTTCACGGTTGCCCTGCGCTATCAGGACATCGAGGTAGGGAAAGGCGCGGTGGCCGAGCCGAACAAGCTGTATAAGGTGCTTTACACCGGCTGGCGCGCTGCCGACGGCGTAAAGTTCGACTCCACCGACGACCACCCCCGGCCTCCGGTGATGGACAAGGACGGCAAACCGGTGATGGGCGAGGACGGCAAACCCAAACAGGGCCCGGTGCAGCCCTACCAATTTCCGCAGGGAATGGGAGCCAGCATTGTGGGCTTCGACCAGGGCTTGACCGGCATGAGAGTCGGCGGCAAGCGGAGGCTGTTCATTCCCTGGCAACTGGCTTATGGGACGCGCAGCATTCCTGACCACGGCCCCGAGCATCCGGGAATTCCCGCCAAGTCCGACCTGGTCTTCGATGTCGAACTGGTGGAAGTAGCCGAGATGCCCCCCATGTCCAACCATGGCGGCATGATGCCGGGGATGCGCACGATGCCCGGCGGACGTCCGATGCCGGTGCCGGCCAAGCCCGTCACGCCCGGCGTTCCACCGAGTCCGGACGTTACGGCAAAGCCGGCGGTTCCAGCCGTTGCTCCCAAGCCGGTTGCGCCTGCTACTCCGGTACCGGCCACACCGGCCAGTCCCGCAACCCCGGCGCCTCCGCAGCCGAAATAGTTCGGCGTTCCCCGCAGGCCAATCGATTTCCGTGCCCCATCCATTTCGCGGCTCTTCGCGAAATGGGTGGGAAGGCACGAACCTTGGCCAGCAATCGCCGAATCGTGGCTTCAGAGGCTACGAAAAGCTCCTGGAAAGCATCCTGCGGCGGCTAACGTTAATCCTTATTATCATGCAGTTACGGCATGATCGAAGACGCTGCCTTGCTCTTTAGGATATTAGGGGCATTTCGGTCGCCCCTCCGGGGCTTTGAGCCTTGCTGGTTGGCATACCCAGGGCTGCCGCCCTGGGCTACTCTGATGTCGCCCCTCCGGGGCGAATACGCTCAGGCCACGCCGGCAGGCAACTCCGGCGTAGCCGCAATCAACTGGCGGGTGTATTCCTCCTGGGGATGGGCGCAGAGAGACACAGACTCGCCGGTCTCGACGAGCCGTCCGTGCTCCATCACCGCGATGCGTGTGCTCAAGTAGCGCACCAGCGGCATGGAGTGGGAGATAAATAAATAGGTCAGCCCGAACTCGCGCTGCAAGCCGCGCAGCAGATTCACGATCTGCGCCCCCACGCTCACATCGAGCGCCGAAACCGGCTCATCCAGAATCAGCAGCTTGGGCCGGAGCGCCAGGGCGCGGGCGATGTTGATGCGCTGTCGCTGCCCGCCGGAGAACTCGTGCGGATGGCGGCCGAGCGCCGACTCGTCCAGGCCGACTTGGCCGAGCAGTTCGACGGCTTTGGCGCGCAGGGCGGCGCGTCCATTGGCGATCCCCATTTCCTTGCCGTGGATCGCCCACGGCTCGGTGACAATGTCCAGCACGTTCATGCGCGGGTTCAGGGCGGCGTAGGGATCCTGGAAGACGGGCTGCATCTGGCGGCGCAGGGCGTGCAACGCGGCGGCCGAGGCGCTGGCCACTTCGATGCCGTCCACCAGGATGCTCCCCTGCGTCGGCTCGACCAGCCCCAGAATCATGCGCGCCAGCGTGGTTTTTCCCGAGCCGGACTCGCCCACCAGGCCCAGGGTTTCCCCGGCCTCGATCTTCAGAGTGACGTCCTGGACCACCGGACACAGCTCGGTGCGCAGCCCCACCCAGCGAGGATAGCTCTTGCCGACCGAGTTAACCTCAACCAGGGCCATGATCGGATGCTATCGTATTGGCCTGGCGCGCTCGCTCCAGATTTTCAACAGGAATTCTCCCCGGAAGCACGGTTTAGTAGTAAAAAGGCAGGCGAGGATTCTTGCGGCCTGCGACCGGGCTGCAAATCGAACAAGGAGGCACAATGGCGAAATACCGGGTACTTTCATTGGACGGAGGAGGCTCCTGGGCGCTGATCGAGGTGATGGCGCTGATCGACCTCTACGGCGGCGACACGACCGGGCACCAGGTGCTGGCGGACTTCGACCTGGCGGCGGCCAACTCCGGCGGCAGCATCGTGCTCGGCGCTCTGATCGAGAACATGACGCTCACCGCCATCCTGAACTTCTTCCTCAGCGAAGCGGCGCGCAAGAGCGTCTTCGTCGAACGGGTGCACTTGCCCTACACGCCCAAATACGAGACCGAGCAGAAGCTGGTCGGGTTGCAGGCGGCCCTGCCGCTGCGCGGGCGCGCGTCGCTGAAGAGCGCCGCCGAGGAGATCCTCTGCACCAGCACGGGAAAGCCCGTGCATCTGATCATCGCCGGCTTCGACTACGATCGCGCCCGCAGCCGCTTCTTCCGCTCCGCGCCGGCCAGCGGGCCGGAATGGGGCGAAGGCAGCCCGACGCTGGTGCAAGTGACCGAGGCCATCCACGCCTCGACCAACGCGCCGGTGCTGTTCTTCGACAAGCCGGCCGAGTTGCCCAGCGAGCCGGGAAAACGCTATTGGGACGGCGGCATCACCGGCTGCAACAACCCGGTGCTGGCCGGGGTCACCGAAGCCATCGTGCTGGGCGCCGCGCCGGACTCGATTGTGGCGCTGGCCCTGGGCACGGGAACCGTGGTCCGTCCGCCGGCCCCGGCTGGCGCCGCGCCTTCCTCGATCTATGCGCCGGTGGAAGACCCCGGCTTTGTGCACGACCTGGAGAAGATGGCCAGCTCCATCGTGGACGATCCGCCCGACGCCGCCACCTTTGTGGCTCACGTGATGACCGGCGGCTCGCCCGGATTGCCCGCCCCGGTCGATAGCCGCATCGTGCGCATGAATCCCATGATCTCGCCGATTCTTGCCGCGGACGGAAGCTATTCGCTGCCCAGCGGGCTGGACGAGGACGCCTTCAACACGCTGGCCAACCTGGCCATGGACGCCGTCGAGCAGGCCGAGGTGCTCGCCATTCAGAACTTCGCCAGCCTCTGGCTCCAGGACAAGGTGAGCAACCAGCCGATCCGCATGGATGCAAGCCTGAAACCGGAGCTTGGCCCCGGCGTGTATTCGCAGGCCAAGGCGGCCTGGCTGGCGGTGCGCGGGTAGGCGGCTTCCTCAACCGGTCTCCTTTCCGCTTTCTTCTTTGAAGAGCCGCGGAGAGGATGGGGCGGCTGGCGGCGGAAGGAGTCCTTATGAACAGATCATCCAGTTAGGTTTCGCAGCGCCCCTACAGGGCGTTCGAGTTCATTTTGCCTCTTTCCCAGGGCTGCGCTTCGCTTGCCCTGGGCTATTCTCGCACCGCCCCTCCGGGGCGAATATTGGCCCGCTCAGTCCAGGTTGGGGTGGAGCTTGTGGAAGCCGGTCGCCTGCTGGTAGGCGCTTGCGAAGGCGGCCAGCTTGGCGTCCTGGAAGTGCCCGGCCAGGAAGGTGAGCGAGACCGGCGTGCCCGGCCCGCCGATGTCGTCGCTGTCGCCGTCGTCGATCGCGGGCGGGTGGGGAGCGTCCGCGCCGCGCAGGCCGTTGGGCACAATCAGCGCCGGGTGTCCGGTCAGGTTGGTGGCTACAAGCTGCGTGCCGGTGGTCGGAGTAACGATAATGTCCACCTGCTCGAAGAGCGCGGAGACTTGCTGGATGGCCAGGGTGCGGGCGCGGTTGGCCTGGATGTACTCGACCGCCGGGTAGAAGCGGGCGATGCGGAAGTCATTGGGCCAGTCCTCGACGCCTTGCTCGGTGAGCAGGCGGTCGCGGCCGGACATGGACAGGTCGTCGAAGGCTGCGGCGGCTTCGGCAGTCAGCAGCGCCGTCATGGCGTCGTAGGGCAGCTTGGGCAGTTCCACCGGGATCGGCTTCACACCCATCGCCCGCACCTTGTCCAGAGCGGCCAACTCGTAGCGGCGGTCGTAGTCGCGGCGCAGGCGGGCGACCTGTAGGGCGGCGTTGCGCTCTTCGCGCTTTTTCTTCTCGTCGGCGGTTTCGCCCGGTTGGGGGTCGGCCAGCTTGAGCGGCGGCGGTGGGTCGAACTCGCTTTTCAGGTAGCCGATGCGCAGGCTCTTCCAATCAACGAAGGGACTCCAAAAGAAGTCGGCATTTGCGGCCGAAACATCCTTGCCGTCCGGCCCATGAATCGCATCAAGGATCAGCCCGCAGTCCTCCGCCGAGCGGGCGATGGGCCCGAGCTTGTCCATGGTCCAGCTCAGAGCCATGGCGCCGGTGCGCGGAACCAGGCCAAAGGTGGGACGCAGGCCGGTGACGCCGCAACGGGTCGAGGGCGAGGAGATGGAGCCCAGCGTCTCCGAGCCGAGGGCGAAGGCCACGCATCCGGCGCTCACCGCGCTGGCCGAACCCGCCGACGAGCCGCTCGATCCCTGCTCGGGGTTCCACGGATTGCGGGTGCGCCCGCCAAACCACTTGTCGCCCATGGCCAGCGCGCCCAGCGCGAACTTGGCCACCAGCACGGCTCCCGCCGCGTCCAGCCGCTGCACCACGGTGGCGTCCTCGTCGAAGGATTGATGCTCGAAGCCGCCCGCGCCCCAGGTGGTGGGGTAGCCCTTCACGGCGAGCAGGTCCTTGGCTCCCCAAGGGATGCCGTGCAGCGGGCCGCGATAGTGGCCTGCGGCGATCTCTTCGTCGGCTTTTTTGGCCTGGGCGAGGGCGCGCTCTTCGGTGAGGGTGATGACGAAGTGCAGCTTGGAGTCGTAGCGCTTTAGGCGGGCGAGGTACATTTTGGTGAGTTCGAGGGAGGTGATCTTGCCAGAGCTAAGCAGACCGCCCATCGTCCTCACAGTGGAAAACGCCAGGTCTTCGATAGCCTTCGGCGCCTTCAGCCAATAATCGCAACCAGGGCCGCCGCAGTCGGACCCCAAAACCAGGGGCGGTAGATCCCTGCAATCCAATTCTGGTACCTTCGCCGCCGGCAGAGGATGAAAGACAAACGCCGGGGCCACGGAGTTGGCCATTTTGAGCGCGCGGATCGGCTCATAGCTGCCCCGCTGGTCGTTCAGCCCGTCGAGCATCATCTGTTTCTGCTCGGCGGTGAACGGCCCCACCCCAGCCAGCGCGGCGGCCTGGTCCAGCATCTCTGGGGTGATCTTTGCCAGGCTCTTGGCTTCTTCGGCGTGTGCACCCTGCGCGGCCAGCGTGTACAAAATGCCGGGCAGCAGCGCGGAGGTGATCCCGGCGCGGCTGCATGCGGTGAGAAAGTCTCGACGATCCATTGCAGGAGCAAGCGAAGATAAAGCCATCTCTTCCCTCAGATTCGTAGTTGCTGGCAAGTGTAGCAGCCCACGGCGAGAGTCAGAGTGCCGTCAGCCGCGGGACTTGAGAGGCTGCGGGAAAACTTCTGACGGGGTGCGCTTTGTAACAGGGCATGACTTTAATCGTGCCGCAAGATGTTGATAATAATGATGGGCTTTAGCCCCTGCGGGATGCTTTTTCGGGATAATCGCCTGTTTTCCGGGCTTTCCCGCAGCCTCTGAAGTCGTGCCCTGAAAAGAGACACGTTGAATGGCTCGGTCGCCCCTACGGGGCTGACGGTCCTCTTATCGTCCTGACCCAGGGTTCCGCTACGCTTCACCCTGGGCTATTCTCTGACGGCCCCTTCGGGGCCTGCATTGTGCGCTCTCGTTGAAGCAGGAGGCTCCAGGTTTCATCCGCCGCGGGGCGGAGACTCCGGTGCCGGACTGTTAGAAGACTCGGCCCATCGGGAGATTTTCCGCAACCTGCAATGCCCGCGTCGATTCTGTTGGGTTTGCATGCGGGCTAAAGCCCGTACCCTTCGTCCTTGAGGTGCTTACGCAGGCGCCTCCCCGTCACGCAGCGCGTTCAGGATAGCCTGGGCGATGGCGGCGTCGGAGTCGAGCGAAGGGTCCTTGGGCGTCTTGGCCGTCAAATCCGAAAAGAGGCGGAAAATACTCACCGCGAGGGCGGCCAATTGAACCGGATAGTTGGGCAAGCTGCCTGGGGGGAACAGGTCGCGGTTGGCTTGCAAGAAGGCTGCCGCCGCCTGCACCGTTCCATGCTCTGCGCGGCTTTCGCCGCTTTCGTACGTGAAGGCCCACGCCGCGACGCGGCGCGCGATCTTCGGCTGGGCCTCGCGGTCAACGGCAATTCCCGTGGCGGCAAAGACGCGGCAATCGTAATCGCGGCAGGTCTGGGGGCGGTCCTCGTAGATGGAGCATCGTTCGTCGATCAGCATGGGGCAACGCCCCTGGTCGTCATAGCCCATGAGGACGTGGCCCTTGGGCAGGCCAGGCGCGGGAAAGAGCAGCTTGCGGGGAATGCGGCGGAGAGTTTGCGTCTCTTCCGGCCGGATGTGAATGAACATGGAAGAGCGGCAACAGCCTCGGCACGCGCCGCAAGGGACATCGGCCGATCCGGTTCCCGAACGCAACGATGCCTCGGTGACCAGCAGCCAGGCGGAGAAGTCGCCGGCGGGGACGGGGGGGTCGTCGTTCTCTTTGATGCTCATTGTGTGGGACCTGGCCGGACGGGGCTCCTCGCGAACAGAGCTCGGTTGAGTGGATCGGTTTCCCACCCATTCCGCACAGAACGCGGAATGGATGGGGCACGGAGCGTTTTTGGAGGGCCAACGGGTTGATTTCGCGAACAGAGCCTGGTTGAGTGAATCGGTTTCCCACCCAT
>Ga0316217_10006631_pt1 | contig 11360 bp, 7 predicted proteins | sample 1anoAmetaG_FD_203633 | JGI IMG/M metagenome (GOLD analysis project Ga0316217, IMG submission 203633) | Freshwater microbial communities from Trout Bog Lake, Wisconsin, USA - 1anoA | ecosystem: Environmental > Aquatic > Freshwater > Lake > Hypolimnion/Profundal zone | place: USA: Wisconsin... | reverse complement strand
TGAGCTCGAAAACGTTCAACCGGTAGAACAGGTCTTCGCGAAAGCGGCCCGCCTTTACTTCTTCCTCCAGGCGCTTGTTGGTGGCGGCCAGGACGCGCGTGTTGACCCGAATTTCGTGGTTGGATCCAATGCGGTTGAACGTGCCCTCCTGTGTCACCCTCAAGAGCTTGGCCTGCAAGGGCGGAGACATGTCGCCGATCTCATCCAGGAAGATCGTGCCGCCGTCGGCTGACTCGAAGCGGCCGCGGCGCTGGGCCACCGCGCCGGTGAAGGAACCCTTCTCATGCCCGAACAATTCCGCCTCCAGGAGGTTCTCGGGGATCGCCGCGCAGTTCACCTTCACGAGCGGTCCGGACTTCCGCAGGCTCCAGTCGTGGATGACATCCGCCAGCACCTCTTTGCCGACCCCGCTCTCACCGGTAATCAAGACCCGGCTTTCCGACGGGGCAATGACCGATGCCTCATGGAAAACGGCCTGCATAAGCGGGCTCTGGGCCACGATGTGGGCCGGCAATTGCCGCTCGGCGACGAATTTCCGCGGCGCGGTCTTGGCCAACCCGGTTGCCTGTCGAACGCTGGCCAACAGTTCGTCCAGATCGATGGGCTTGGCCAAATAATTGAGAGCCCCGTCGCGCATCGCGCCGACCGCTTCGCGGATGTCCGCGTAGGCGGTGACCAGCAGGACCGGCAGAATCGCGTGTTCCTGGCGCGCCCGGCGCAGCGTCTCCAGACCCGAAAGCCCGGGCATCCGCACATCGGAGATCATCATTCCGAAGTCCGCGCCGCGCAGCTTCTCGAGGGCGTCCTCGCCCGAATTCGCCAGCACGGTGTCAAATCCCTGGCTCCGCAAAAAGGAATCCAGCAGGCTCCGCTGTCCCGGGTCATCGTCGACGATCAGGATACGCGGCGTCTTCGTCCCATTCTTGCGTGCTTCGGAAGTCATGCTTCGCCCGGCGGGGCCGGAACAGGGAAAATAGTAATGCCGGCAGGCCGCCGAAGAAAGCGGGAATTCATGCTCTGAACCGTGAGGTCGAGGGCCGCCGTCGAGAAAATTCAGCTTTCATCTTTTGTCTTTCCTTTGCATGTTGGGCGCGTGGTTAAGAAGCTAATCGTCATCCTAATGTCCGCCGTGTGGCTGGCGGCCGGCCGGGCGGGGGAGCCGGAAAAATCCGTGATTCAGATCATGGTGTTCGTTCAGCCGCCCTCGTGGGAAACGCCGTGGCGATCGGAGCCGGTCCGGCGCCAGGGCGGCTCGGGATTCGTCATCAAAGGCAAGCGCGTCATGACCAATGCTCACGTGGTGAGCTGGGCGCGCGAAATCCTCGTCCGCCGCTACCAGGATGCGCACCCGTACGTCGCCGAGGTCGAATACATTGGACACGACTGCGACCTGGCGGTGTTGAAGGTCGGAGACGAGCGGTTTTTCGAGAATCTTCCGGCCCTGGAATTCGGCGAACTGCCCAAGGTCCGATCCAGCGTGGTAACTTACGGCTACCCGGCGGGCGGGGAGGAGATTTCCTATACCCGCGGCGTGGTGTCGCGCGTCGAGATGGAGGTCTTTTCCCACATTGGCAATCGCCAACTCCTCACGGTGCAGACCGACGCCGCGATCAATCCCGGCAACAGCGGCGGCCCCGTGATCCAGGAGGACCACGTGGTGGGCGTCGCCTTTCAGGGCATGCCGGGTCTCGAGAACACCGGCTTCTTCATCCCGCCGCCGGTGATCGAGCACTTCCTGGCGGACATTGCCAATAATCATTACGACGGTTTTCCTTATACGGGCATCCGGATGGCGCCGCTGCAAAACCCGGCCTACCGGCGCCGGCTCAAACTGCCCGACAACGATCTCGGCGCCCGGGTGGACGCCCTCCTGCCCATTCCCAGCACTTGCAAGGTCTTGAAGGAAGACGATGTCATTCTGCGAGCGGGCGCCTTTCCAGTGGCCAGCGACGGCACGATTCTCTACCAAGGCAACCGCGTGTCGGCGGGAGTGGCTTTTCAACTCGTCCAAGCCGGCGAAAGCGTCCCCCTCCAGATCTGGCGCGACGGCCAGCAACAAGACGTTTCTTTGCCGGTTTATCCCTATTCCGGCGACCGCGCCACGGGTTACCAGCACGATGCCCTCCCGCGGTATTATGTCTATGGCGGTCTGGTTTTCACGGCCCTGAGCTTGGATTTCATGCGGACGCAGGGACGCGCTCCCGGGGATCCCGCGCACAACGAGTTGCTCTATGAACTCTATTATCATCGCCTGGAAAACCCCGCCACCGCTCGCCCTGAACCCGTGGTCCTGGCCACTATCCTGCCGGATGCGGTCAACGCCAACGTGGCCAACCGCGGACGGGCGCTGGTGAACCAAATTAACGGCCTGCGCATCGAGAAGTTGGAAGATGTCATCCGCGCCTTCGAGACCAACACCAACGCTTTTGACGTCGTCGGGTTCCTGCCCAACCATTCCGTCGAATGTCTCGACCGCGTGGAAACCGCCAAGGCCAACGCGGGGATCCTGAAAAACTATGGCGTGACCAAGGACCGTCGCCTATGAGCACCACCGCGCCTCCTTCGCACCCGGAATTTCCTATGACTCGACCGACCCGATCGCGGTGTTTTCCCGGCCTGAGACCGCTCTTACTGATCCTCTTTCTCCTGGGCGCCGCGGCGTCCGCCCCGGCCGAAGGCACCCGGCGCAGCGATCGCTCCGCTTGGGAGCGCTCCATCGTCACCATCGAAGTCGCCCGCAAGCAATACGACTATTACCAGCCCTGGGCTCAGGGCACCCGCCGGGCGCAGAAGTCGGGGCTGGTGGTGGGTGCCAGGGAGATCCTCACCACCGCCGACGAAATGTTCGATCGGACGCTGGTGCGGATCCAGAAGAATGGCCGCGGCCGGTGGGCGGTTGGCGAAGTGTCTTGGGTCGATTACCACGCCAACCTTGCCCTGGTGACCACCTCCGAAACGAACTTTTGGCCGGGGCTTAAACCGGCCGCGCTGGGCAGCGCGGTCGCCAGTCCCGACGGCAACCTGCAAATCCTCCGCTGGCGCGAGGGCAACCTGGAGCATCGCCAAGCTGAGTTCAGCCAATTTTCCGTCCGCGAAGGCCAGTTGAGCCCCATCAATCAGGCGGTGCTGGAGGTCAGTTCCGAAATCCAGGGGGCGGGCTGGAGCGAACCGCTGGTCGCGGGTTCGCGCGTGGTCGGGCTCCTGGTTTCCCAGGAGGGTCGCAATGGCTATGTCATGCCCGCCTCCTTCATTCAAAGCATCCTGGAGGCCCGCCGCAAGGGCCAGTACCACGGCCTGGGCTATTTCCATTTCTATTGGGAACCGGGCAAGAATCCCGCCTCCCTGGCCCGCCTCAAGCTCGCTGGAGAACCGCGCGGCGTCATCGTCATCCATGTTCCCGATCGGCCGGACGGCGGCGAGCAGGTGGTCAAACCCGATGACATCCTCTTGAACATCGACGGCTTTGACTTGGATATGCAGGGCGATTACCAGGATCCCGAGTTCGGCCACCTCAATCTTGAGAATCTCGCCGTCCGTCGCAAGTGGGCCGGCGACGCCCTGAAAATACAGCTCTGGCGCGATGGCAAACCGATGGAAGTCAGCTACCGCCTGCCCAAGTTTGAGTACACCAACAGCCTCGTCCCTTACGCCGTCCACGACAAGGAACCTGATTACGTCATCGTCGGCGGCCTCATTTTCGAGCCGCTCACCGATTCCTACCTCCAAAGTTGGGGAGCCGAATGGAAACGCAATTCACCCTTCCGCCTCAACTACTACAATAATGAGGAGCCAACCAAAGAACGTCCGGCGTTGGTATTGCTCTCCCAAGTCCTGCCCGACCCCTACAACATCGGCTACCAGGATCAGAAGTTCCTCGTCCTCGACAAATTGAACGGCCGGAAGATCAGCCGACTGACAGAACTGCAGGAAGCCCTCCAACAACCGACCGACGGCTGTCATGTCCTCGAATTCGCTCCGGGTGATTCCATCCGCCGCATCGTATTAGGAGCGGGCGACGTCGAGCGCGAGGCGACCGCGCGCGTCCTGCAACACTACAGCATCCCCGCCGCGGCTCGGATACATAACTAATAACCATATCATGAAAAACATCATTACCTTGGCCGCCGTGGCAATTCTCGCCGCGACGGGTTCCTTCGGGTTCGCGGCCGACGCGGACGAGCCGGGGTTCCGCCCCTTGTTCAACGGGGTGGACCTCACCGGCTGGAAATTGCGCCGCCCTGACGCCCACAACTCCTGGAGCGTTTTGCCGGGAGGCGTCCTCAAGAACACCGTCGTCGCGGGCGCGCATGGCGTGGACCTGGTCGGAGACCAGAAATTCTGGAACTTCACAGTGCGCTACGAGTACATGACCCCCAAAGATTCCAACAGCGGGTTTTACCTGCGCGGCCGGCACGAGATTCAAATCCTGGGCGACTATGAAGCCCATGGGACATCAGATTCTTCCAATGGGTCGATCTATGGGTTCAAGGCGCCCGACAAATTCGCCACCAAGCCGGCGGGCGAGTGGCAGACTGTCGAGGCCACCATCATCGGCAACCGAATCACCGTAATTCTCAACGGCGTCAAGATTCACGACAACGTCGAATGCAACAAAGCTACAGGCAGCGAGTTGGACGGCAAAGTCAAGGAACCCGGACCGATCTTCCTCCAAGGCGACCACGGCACCGTGAGTTTTCGCAACCTCCGCATCAAGGAATTGCCCAACGAACCCCCTCCGGGCCAGTAATCGGAACAACGGACCCTGGCCGCCCCGAAGGCCTATGGCTTCGATGCTCGCTTTGCGCGCGCCTGTCGAGGCTGGACCAGCCTGAAGCCCGCGTCTGGAAACGAACGCTTCGGGCGGTCTCACTTGGGCGATATCCCTATGGACCGAGATCGGTCCTGGTCTGCTGACGACGGGGGATTTCTGGTTCGAAAACTCCGCGACGTCGAGCGCGGTAAGTCTTGACGTGGCGGGGTGTTTGGATAGAATAGCCTTATAACTGCGGTCGGGAAGCAAGTCCTTCTTCCAAGGCCGTCAGTAAATGCCGTGGCCGCGAAACGAAACTCCGACGATCCAGCTGCTCACCCGTCTCGGGGTTCGACCGGGGGCGGTTACTTGGCCGGCCGGTTCCACGCGGGAATGAGAATGAGTCATGACAGATAAAGCGAATGGGGCGATGCCCCCGGTTTCTGTTGAGGAAATCCAGCAGAGTTGGAGCAATCTCCTCCTGCGGGTCGGCCACTTGGAAGCGGAGCGCAACCTGCTCGAGCAGGAGAACAAATCGCTGCGAGCCCTGCTCGAACGCATCGTTGAACATCGCCAGAAGTCTCACAGCGAACTGGTGCTGATCCTCTCCAACCTGGTGGGCAAACTGCCGCTCAACGACGTCGGCGTCATCGTCTCGCGCCTGGTTGAGCACAACACGAATGTCTGTCATGCCTTGGCTGCCCTCGGCAAAGGCGCGACCGAAGGCCTCCTGGCTCAGCCTGAAGTGCTCAGGAACCTGGAGCAATCGAAACGCGATCTGATCGCCGCCCTGAAGCCGGTAATCGAAGAATTGATCGGCTTGGACACCTCGCTTGAAACCGAGGACATCCAGTCGCTACTCACGCAACCCGACCGGTTTTTCTCCCAGTCCATGGTGCGGGCCAATCGCTGCTTCCTTAAAGGCTACGTCTCCCGGGAGCGCATCCGGCGCGAGTTCGGCGATGAGGCCCTCCAGTTCTTCAACGACCTCACCACCGACCCCAAGCTCAATCCGCGCCCCAAACCCGACGAAATCGTGCTCGGGTTTAAGGACGATTTCGAGGCCCTCCTTCAGCGCCAACCCGACGCCTTGCCCAACAAACGGGAGGCATTGCTCGCCCTTTACCACCGCATTCAGCGCGGCAAGGCGGTAACCGCCGAGGCGCGCGCGCAAAAGAGCGCCTTCCAACGCCTTTCCTTCCTCCTCGAGTTGCTGCACTTCTACCAGCACCAGGACACCGAGGCGCCCGATGTCATTTTTGCGCAACGCCTCCCCAGCCTCCTCGAGCAACTGGTGTTGGCCGGCCCCCAGGAAATCCCGGACGAGAAGCTCATCATTCTGGCGGAGAGTTTGCTCGGCTTCATCCTTAACCCGGATCATCGGCTGATGGTCATCAACAACATCGGCAAATCCGGGGAAGCGGGCAAAACCCTCAAGTTCATCCTGCGCTTCCGCGCCGCCAAACCCACCGATACCGAGGTGGACCACGTCGTCACCGAATTTGTCCGCCACCTGATCCCGAATCAGCAAGCCCCCTCGGCTAAGTCAGTTCTTCCTCTGCTTCGGCTTATAAGCCCGGAAATGCAGCGTTTGGTCGTGCGTTTTATTATGGGCACGGAGCGTATTCGCAAGCATGAGGCCGAGGCGCTTGGCAAGGCCTTGGCCGCCGACCTTGGGATCGCTCTCGCCGCAAACGCCGCCGAAAAAGTCGATTCCCCCGAGGCCGAACGTCAGAAAGCCTGGGCGCGCATCAAGGACCTAATCACCCGCCGGGAGGACGCCACCTCCATCGCCGCCGCCATCCGCGACCGCTTGCACGCCCGGTACGACGCCGACGAAATGCGACAGAGCTGGATCACCCTCACCGAAGCCGACACCATCGCGCTCATCAAGATCTTTTGCCAATTGCCCTACCTGGCCAGCGGCAAGACTGACCCGATCGCCCGCACTGTGATCGAGACCTACGTGAACCGCCTGACCCACGAAAAATACGCGCCCACCTATCACAAGGTGGCCAATAGTCTCAAGAGCATGTTCCACGCCCGCCCCGATAACGCGATCCTTCTGACGTTTCTGGCCCTGGTGCGTTGGACCGATCCGGCGGCCGCCAACAAGCTCTGCGCGGATATCGGCATGCCCGTCCCGGGCCAGTAAACTCAATCCCCGCCTCCCCGGTTGCGGTCCCACTTCGCTATAGGAGGCCTCGGAATTCTCCCAAGGATATGGTTCGTCCCCCCTTGCGCGGTCGAGGTGGAACACGTTGAGCGCTTGGGCAAGAAATAATTCCGGTTTCCCTAAGCACGCAAGCTGCCAAAGCGCGGGCATACCGCGCGCTCCGCGGCTATCCACGCCAATCCTGGTTTCACAATGCTGGATTTACGCCTCAAGTGCCGCCTTTAATTTTGCACGGACCCTAAACGCGCCTCATGAACACGAACACGATCCGCGCTTTGAGCCAGCGCCGACTCGTGGCGGACCAATGGATTCCAACGTCGAATTAGAAACTCTCAGCCGAGTTTTTCGGGGATCTCTTTCATGGGTCCTCTCCATCGCAGTTCGCGTTCGATGTCGTCGTGCATTCGGTACTTGCGGGTCACCTCCGCGAGCCTGGGGCCGCGGACTTCAATTTTCGAAAGGTCATCCTGCCCCAGGCCGAACTGGGCGCAAAAGTTAAGATAGCCGACCCATTCGGGCTTCAGGCCCATGACCTCGATCCCCACGCGGTCGGCCGCGACGAAGTCCGTGGACGCAATCGCCACTCTGGAAGGCACCAGGGTGCCGCTGCCAGGACCGTTGCCTTCCATGCCTTCCCAGCCGTCTAGCACGGCCGCGCCCCAACAGGGCTGGAGCCTTTGAGCCGTCATCGCGATGCCCACGTGGGTTTGGCGCACGCCGCCGTGGTAGAGGCGCTTGTCGTTCCAGGGCTGACTTTCTTTGCGCGCATTATGGAGCGGCGCTCCCAGCGCCATGTTCTTGAGGGAAAGCGTCGCGACCACCGTGTTATGGGTCTTGAGCATCGCGGAGCAGATGACGAATGCCTCCGGGTCGAGCAACCGCGCCGCCAACCGGACCGGCGTCAGGTGGAGGTCGCCATCCAAGATAGAATGGGTCAGGTACTTGCCCTCTTCGTTCAAATCCACCAGACTGACTTCCATCGGCTTATGCTCCGCCGCGATCTTGGAGTACCCGAAGTTGTCAAATCCTTCCATGGTGTATCCGGCGGATGATTCGGCGATCACGACCGGGCCCCGAAAACGCGGCTCGAGGAAATCCAGGATGCCATGCAGGGCGTCCGTATGAGTCGAGGCGAGCTGGTTGGAAGTGCTGACAATATTCGGCTTGATGACAACGCGCTTCTTGGTCTTAAGCAGCGGCATGATTTGGCCTTCGATGGCCGCTAGCGCTTCGCAAACGTTCTTGCGTCGATTCGTCCCGTTCGTGATCGCGACCACCGACCGCCGGCCGGACCAGCCACCTGACTGGACGGATACGGTTGGTCGCTCCTGCGGGCGCAGCCAGGCGCTCGAGGCGGTGAACGCCGCCGCGCTGATGAGGAACTTCCGGCGGGAGAAAGCAGGGTGATGCGTCTTCATTTGCCGGCGAGGGTAATGTCGCGGTTGACCGCGTCAAGTTGATAAACTTCAGTTGAAAAGCCGGTCGGGTGTTTGGTTAGATTGCTCATTCCTGCCTGTGCGGCGCCCCCGCCCTCTTGGAGCAACGTGGCGAGATCGCCAACATGGGATGTGGTCACGGCATCTCCACGACGATCATGGCCAAGGCAATTCCAAACTCTAGAGCGCATGGCTTTGACTTCCATGAGAAATCAATCGGAGAAGCGCGCAAGCGCGTCAAGGAGCGCACGGTGTCGAACATTGGCTTCCAGACCCGGGAAGTGAAGGACATGCAGGGAAAATGCCCAGGCAGGCGGCTGGCAGTGACAGCGTTTCGTTCAGTGAGGGAGGGGAATTCGCCGTACCTCACCAAAATCGCTTGGTTCAGTTCATTGTCCGCGCGCGTAACATGCGCGTACATTACCCAAAGAATAAATGAATGTAACGCACCGGCCGGAGGATAACTGCCTGTTCACGGTCAAGTTGGATCTTGGCAACCAGTTTTCCGGGTGATTCGGGCGAAAGATCCTCGGGCGCCGCGCCGCATGATGAGGAAATCCAGCGCGCCGCGAAGAAAGCCCCAACCGTATCCGGCATGATAACACGGAAAGACCAGGAGGAGAAGGGGAAGCAGCCGCCAGTCGGTTTGCTTGGCGGTCGCGATTGAAGCGCACGCGAGCCCAAGCCCATAGCACCCGCCCAACACCTGAAGACAACGCGGAGCGAAGGACAGCCAATGGAAGGCCGGGACGGTTGCAACCAAGGCTGCAAGCGCGAGGGACATGAGGGTCAAGAGGAAGACGCCAGGGATCAAGTGTCGCCACGAGCCGGGCAGACGATGCTTCTGGATCACACGGACTTTCCAATAGCCATATTGGGCGTACTGAGCAAACAGCGAACCGAGAGCAGCGCGGGGTTGGTACCAACTTCGGATCCTGGGGCTTTGCCAGATTCTGCCCCCGCCACGGACGATCCGCAGGTTGTGTTCGTCATCCTGGTTGCGCACGAGAGTCTCGTCAAAGAACCCAAACTTCTCGAAGGTGATCCGCCGCCAGCAACCGTAGGGCACCGTATCCGCCCACCCTTCGTAGCCTGGTCGGTGGAACCTCGCGCCGCCGGTGGAGAAGGGGGAATGGTAGGCGGCCGCAATGGCCTTTTGCAGCGGAGTGTAAGCGCGTGTGCGCACGGGGCCGCCCACATTGTCGGCTCCCGTTTCGGCGAGCACCTCCCGGCAACTGCGGACATAATCGGGCGCATATTCGGTGTGGGCGTCGAGCCGGATGAGAGTGTCGCCCCGCGCCGCCCGAATGCCCGCATTAAGTCCGGTAGAGACGATGCGCTCGGGGTTGTCCAGGATCCGCACACGCGTATCCGTCTTGGCAAAACGTTCCAGGATCTGTCGGGTGCCATCATCCGAACGGCCGTCGATTACCAGGATTTCCGTGTCTTCGCCCAACTGGTCCTGGGCCAGTACCGAACGCAAGCAGCTTTCAATAACGGCGCCTTCATTATGGCAGGGGATGATTAGACTGACAGACACGGCGGGTGGAGCAGGTGAAAGTTGATCCAACCACGAACTCCACTCGGGTAGGAGGGTCTCGGTTTGGTGAACAACACGTTTGATTGGTTTGCGCTAATATCTTTACCCCGGGGAGGAACCACATCGGTTGCAGGGCTCATGAGACACGGATCCGGGATGCTGGCAACGGCGGTGAATTGGGGACCAACCGCGAGTGAACCCCGGTCGGTTCGCCATCCAGGATAGCGATTACCGGGAGGCCCAAAGGCGGGCTCCGATCCCACCCGCCGCCCAGACGAAACCTGACCGCAGCCCTGGGCGCAATTTGGCGTTGGTGTACGCAAGGAGCGCCCAAACTAACCGTTCCCAGACGTTCATTCACAATCAACTGAACGTTATCGTTACGAATGTTCCTCCCTTGATAGTCCATGCCTCCCCGCATCGGGACCCGGAAGGCCCTGGTTCCAAAAAATATCACCCCGCTGACGATGGCTCATCAGCGGCGTGAAGAAAATGCCACCTTATAAATGGATGAAACCGACTAGGTCGTGAGCTTGCGGCGCAGAGCCGCAACGCCGGAGACTGACAGCAAAGGGGCGCATCCTCTCGGGGGGGGGCGAGTGACCGAAAAATCGCGCCAACCGGTCGTTCCGAGTTGGCCGGACGCCGATCCGGGGTGGGCGCTCCGAAAGATGTTGCAAGGAACGGATGTGGAATGCCCGGCGGCAATTGCGCGACGCGCCTCGGTTTCCTGGATTCGCGTCAGCGACCAAAGCGCATGGCTTTTTCAGTGATCCGAGGATGCGAATGGCCTCCCCGCGTCGGCGCCAATTGATAGGTATTTGATTTCTTGCCGCGCCGCCGATTATTGAGGCTCCGCGCCTGAGCCTGCCGATGCCCTGGTGTTCGCAAGCAGATGCTAATTGCGCGAGCGAACGCGGCAAAAGCGGCGAACGGCGCCCGGCGCCTCGGTGAATTGAAAATGCCCGGGGTAAACCTCGGGGACCGGGCCCAGGTTGCTCCAGGTATTGGCGGGCGCTGAGGCGTTGGTGGCGGCCAACGCGGTGAAGGACATGCCCGGCACGCTGCTAAACGCGAAGGCGAACGCGCCTGCCGCGGCTTTGGCGGGATGAGTCAACGTGATCATCGGTGGCTCAATGGAGAGCAGACTCGAGGCGCGTCCAAGACCGCCGGCGCCAGCGGCTACGAGCGTCCCGAGCAGCGCGCCCGTGTGGAGATCGTAACGCAGTACCTTATTCGGTCCGTAATCATCAAAGAGCACGTTGAGATTGCCGTCCTGGCCAAAGGAAATCGCCATCGGCGCGTAGGCGGTATCAAGCGTGGCCAGCAGGGCATGAGTATTTCCATCAAACTTATACACTGGAGAGTGACAGGTTCACCGTCACTTTGAGGCGGCCTTTGCCGCCTCCTTTGCCGCCTGGAGTTTCATTTTGGCCGCTTGGAGAGCTAACTCGACCC
>Ga0316217_10006630_pt1 | contig 11361 bp, 2 predicted proteins | sample 1anoAmetaG_FD_203633 | JGI IMG/M metagenome (GOLD analysis project Ga0316217, IMG submission 203633) | Freshwater microbial communities from Trout Bog Lake, Wisconsin, USA - 1anoA | ecosystem: Environmental > Aquatic > Freshwater > Lake > Hypolimnion/Profundal zone | place: USA: Wisconsin... | reverse complement strand
GCCAGTACTGGGCAAGGGAGCCGAGATTTTGGACGGCAGCAGGGAGGAAGTCATCGACAAAGTGCTCGAGTTAGTAAGAGTAAAAGGAGGATTGAGATGACAGCTCGGATCTTTGCCTATGTTGCACATAAGCGCGGCGTACCGGATGAGGCAGCGCTTGAGTCTCTGGCCGCGGCAAAACAGATCGATGGCACCGCCTCTCCGACGGCAGTGGTCACCGGCTCCGGTTCCGACCTTGATGCGGTTTGCAAGAGCTTACAGAGCTCCTATGGCGAGATTTGGAAGCTCTCAGATGAAGCCCTCGCCTATCCCAACGCCGAACTTGTTCGTAAGGCCCTGATGACTGTTCTGCCGCCCGGCAGCATTGTGTTACTCCCTCACTCTCACTTCGGCATCGACCTTGGGCCGGGGCTTTCGATCAAGTTGAATGCAACGTTTGTTTCAGATGTTGTAGCCATCGACGCCTTCGATGGGCGGTGCCTTAAGGTTGTCCGCCAGGAGTTCGGTGGACAGGTGAGCGCGCACGTTCATTGCGATATCTCCACCGGAGCAGTGATTAATCTGCGTCCCGGTGCGTTCAAGGCAGCCGAAGTGTCTTCCGCTTGCGGAGCGGTGGTCGATAAGTCGTCTGAGGTGGGCACGCTCTCTGCAGGAAGACGCTATCTAGAGACGATTGTTGCGGAGTCTGGCGATGTGGACATCAGCAAAGAAGCCATCTTAGTTTCTATCGGTAGAGGTATTCAGGAAGAAGAGAACATTCATATCGCGCAGGAGTTGGCCGATGCACTGGGCGGAGCGGTAAGTTGCTCGCGGCCGGTTGTTGACGCCAAGTGGCTGCCGAAATCCCGGCAGGTAGGATCGTCGGGACAGACGGTAAAGCCGAAGCTATACCTGGCCTGCGGTATCAGTGGTTCGTTCCAGCATCTAGCCGGCATCAAGGGCAATCCCTTTTTCATCGCCATCAACAAGAATCCCAATGCTCCCGTCTTTCAAGTGGCAGACGTAGGAATCGTCGAGGACATTCTCGAGTTTCTTCCCGAACTTACCAGCAAACTTCGCGAAGCGGTGAACATGCGATAGAGGCGCGCCATGATAACGAAGAAGACATTGAAACTGAGCCTGAAGTCCCTTCGGGATTTTGCCAAGAAGGAGTTGCCAGACCAACTGCTGATCGACCTGGATGCCCGTGATGAATGCCCGCTTAAGATAATCCGCACGATGTGCGATCCCAAGGGAATCGGCATTCAACTGCTCTTTATTCCCGAGGAGTACGGCGGCTTTGGCGGCGGCGCTTTCGATGTGTATTGCGTCTGCGAAGAGATGGCGCGCATAGACCTGGGCGTGGCGACCGCTGTGCTGGCTACGTTTCTCGGCAGCGATCCTATATTCGTCGGCGCCACTCCGGAGCAGAAAGAGCTCTGGCTGGGCCGCATCGCGGAGGAGGGATTGCTATTTGCCTACGGCGCCACGGAACCTGATGCAGGAAGCGATCTGGGAGCGCTAAAGAGCATGGCGGAGCGGGTGATGGACGGAGATCGCATCGCCGGCTACAAGATCAATGGCCTGAAACAGTGGATCAGCAACGGCGGCATCGCCGACGCTTACACGATTCTGGCCGCCACCTCTGCTGGTCCAAGCTGGTTCGTCGTGGAAAGAGACACGCCGGGTTTCAAGCATGACAAGCCTGAAGATAAACATGGAATTCGCCTCAGCAACACGGCTGCACTCGCGCTGGATAACGTCTATGTTGACGCGAACCGGCTCGTTGGGGGAGTGGAGGGACAGGGCCTCAATCAAGCGCAGGCTGTGTTTGGCTATACGCGCCTGATGGTTGCGGCATTCGGTCTCGGCGCGGGTTGGGCCGCACTGGATCGGGCAATTCCATATTCCACCAAGCGCATTCAGGCCGGAGCGCCACTGTCGGAAAAGCAGGGATACACCCACAAATTGATTGTGGCCCGCCTGGAAGCGGGTCGTTCCTCAATTGAAGAGACTGCGGAGCGCATCGACGCCGGCGAGGGCAGCCTGAATACCGAAGGTGCCGTCGCGAAATATATGTCGACGGAGGCGGGCGACAAGGCAGCCGATGCAGCCATTCAGGCGCTTGGCGGCTATGGCTACACTCACGAGTACATGGTGGAAAAAATCAAGCGCGATGTGCGGATCACCACGATCTATGAAGGTACCTCCGAGATTATGGAGATGACGATTGCACGCGACCGCTGGCAGCTACATCTAAAAACGCGCGGGTTCCACTACCACAACCAAGCGAAGAAATTCGAAGAGATGCATCTCGCTCATCGTGAAGCAGGCGCCGACATCGCAGCGCTGGCCTTGCACGCTCTCGCAGAAGTGATGGAGAAAGCACGTGCCGCCCGGTTGACCCGGCACCAGCACATCCTGCTGCGTCTGGGCGAACTGATCGCCTATGCGGAGTGTGCAGGCAGCCTGGCTCGCCGGGCTGCGTTAATGGCCGAAGGCAAGCTGAATGAAAAAGCCAGCCAGCGCTTTGACGCCACAGCTCTAGCGGCGTTGAGCCGGATCTTCGCCCGTGAGGCTACGCTCAAAGTCGGTGAAGAGGGATTGCGGTGGGTGTGCGCGAGCGGAGGAGTGAGCGATTCAGAGATGGCGGCGTTTGAAGCGGCGTTGGGGCTGTCAGCCATTCACCGCGCCCAGGCCGGCCTGATTGCCGATATGGACTACATCGCTGACGTGCTGTTCAATCGCGTTGCTAAACGTGCAGCTGTCTAGTCAATAGATGTCAAGGGTTTTGTGAGTTGACGCGCTCAGGCCCATGTTACGTCGACGGACAGGTTTTGCATTAATCGCGTACTTATCAGGAGTGTCATCGTGGAAGATACAGCTCATCGAGCAATCGCGATCGTTGGCGCGGGTGCAGTTCTGCCCGACGCTCCGGACGTAGCGGCATTCTGGCAGAACGTTAAGTCTGGCCGCTATTGCATCAGCGAAGTAACCCCTGAGCGTTGGGATTTAGCGTCCTACTACGATGCCGATCACCGCGCCCCTGATAAGACCTACTCCAAAATCGGCGGATGGGTTCGGGAGTTCCCGTGGGATCCGATTGGGTGGCGATTGCCTATCCCACCACGGGTTGTAAAAGCTATGGACGAAGCGCAACAGTGGGGACTTGCCTGTACACGCGAAGCGCTGGCAGACTACGGATTTCCCGAGCGGTCGCTGGATCTCGATCGTACAGCGGTCATAATCGGTAACGCCATGGCCGGCGAGAAACACTATCTGACGGCGTGCCGCGTTTACTTCCCGGAATATGAGCGGGAATTGGCTGCCTGCACTGCGTTTACCGCGCTGCCCGGGGCCATACAGTCCGAAATCACTCGCGAGTTCCATAACCGGGTCGGAAAGCGCCTGCCAGAGATTACCGAAGACAGCATGCCGGGCGAATTGGCCAACTGCTTAGCCGGACGCATTGCTAACATCTACAACTTTCATGGCCCCAACTTCACTGCCGATGCTGCTTGCGCTTCGACAATGGCAGCGCTGAGCGCGGCGGTGCATGGACTGGTGGAGCGTGATTTCGATTTTGCAGTCGCAGGCGGTATCGATCGTAATATGGGTGCTCCAACTTTCGTTAAGTTCTGCAAGATCGGCGCGCTCTCGGCGACTGGATCCCGTCCCTTTGCTGAGGGTGCGGACGGCTTCGTCATGGGCGAAGGAGCCGCGCTCTTCCTGCTCAGGCGTCTGGCCGATGCCGAGCGCGAAGGAGACAAAATTTACGCGGTGCTGCGTGGCATTGGTGGGTCAAGCGACGGCAAGGGCAAGGGCATCACAGCACCCAATCCCATCGGACAGAAATTCGCCATCCAGCGCGCATGGGAGAATGCGGGACTCTCTCCTGCCACTGCAACGATGATTGAGGGCCATGGCACATCGACGATCGTTGGCGATGTAGTCGAAGTGCAGAGCCTGGTTGAGTCGCTGGCCGGATTTCATCTCCCCCACGCCTCGGTGGCTTTGGGATCGGTCAAGTCGAATCTCGGGCATCTCAAGGGGGCCGCTGGCGCCGCTGGCATGCTGAAGGTGATCCTTGCAATTCATGACAAAGTGCTGCCACCCAGCGTGAACTGCGAGCGCACGAATCGGGATATTGATTTTGCGCACTCGCCGCTATACGTCAACAGCGAATTAAGACCATGGACACTTCCTCAGGATGGTGTGCGGCGCGCTGGACTGAGCGCGTTTGGATTTGGTGGGACCAACTTCCACCTGGTGCTCGAGGAATATATTGCCGGCAGGCTGAACGGGGATGGCAGACGCTCGTTGGCTGTTCGCTATCCTTCGGGGGCGACGGGCAGCGTGGTTCCATCCCAATCTGGCTTCGGCAAGGCCCGCGCTTCGGTAGGCTCGTCCGGCGCGGTGTCACTTAAATCGCCGTTGCGCGGCGCTCTTGTGATCGGCGCCCAATCGGCTGCAGGGCTGGCCGAAAGGTTACGCGCGGTACAGCAGTCTGCCTCGGCAGGTCAGGCTCCTCCTCCGTCGGCTCCCGCGGAAACAGACCTGCGCTCGCCAGAACGCCTCGCGATTGATTATGCCGATGCCACCGAATTGGCGGACAAGTCGGCGAAGGCGCTGAAGGCGCTCGTTGCAAACCAGTCTCCGATCTGGAGAGCTTTGCGCGCTCAGGGCATCTTTCGCGGTCATGGCCCCTCGCCCAAAGTGGCGTTCCTGTATACCGGACAGGGCTCGCAGTACGTAAACATGGTTCAGGAATTGCGTCGCACAGAGCCGATCATCGCCCAAACTTTCACCGAAGCCGATTGTGTTCTAACTCCGCTCCTCGGAAAACCGCTGAGCAAGTACATATTCGTTGACGGGGCCGATGCAGACGCCGTCGCGAAGGCTGAAGCGGATTTGCGGCAGACAGCCATTACTCAGCCAGCCGTGATAGCGACGGATGTTGCGATCACTCGTTTATTAGCTGCTTATGGTGTCCGGCCTGATATGGCAATGGGACATAGTGTCGGGGAATATGCCGCTCTGGTGGTGGCCGATGCTCTTCCCTTTGAGGATGCAATGGAAGCAGTCAGCGCCCGCGGTCGCGAAATGTCGCAGCTAGCGCTTATCGACAATGGAAAAATGGCGGCTGTATTCGCGCCGCTGGACAACATTGAGCAAATACTGAAGACAATCGACGGCTACGTGGTGATCGCCAACGTCAACAGTAAGAGCCAGGTCGTCATCGGCGGCGCGAGCCGCGCAATCGACCAAGCGATCGATGTGTTCCTGAAGGCTGGCTACAACGCGGTGCCACTCCCCGTGAGTCACGCTTTTCACACCGCGATTGTCGCTCCGGCGAGCGAGCCACTGAAGCGCATGTTGAAGCGTCTGCGTCTTCAGCCACCGCGATTGCCGATCATCGCAAACATCGATGGCAACTTTTATCCCACTGGGGCTGACGCTACGCCGCGGATGTTGGAAATATTGGCGAAGCAAGTCGCGTCCCCGGTGCAATTTGTAAGAGGACTGCGAAGGCTATACGAGGCCGGTGCGCGCGTTTTCCTGGAGACCGGGCCCAAGAAAGCACTGCATGGATTTGCCGAGGACGTGCTCGGTGAACATGGCGATGTCATATCTCTTTTTACAAATCATCCAAAGCTAGGTGATCTTATGGCATTTAATCAGGCATTGTGTGGCCTGTATGCTGCAGGCCTTGGAAGTGGGCAGCCTGAAATCTCCCATGGGCTGATCACGGAAACGCCGAAACAGACTCCAATCGCGGATGCGAACATTCCATTGAAGGTTCCAACTGACGGGAAGCTTGCGCAGCGACCTCTCGCCGATGCGGATGAGGCGGTGGTGATTACCGGCGCAGCTTTAGGGCTGCCCGGGGTCGAGCACGTTTTCGACGATGCCAACATAGGCCGCATTCTAAACGGTGAGCAATTCATCGATGTGATTCCTGTCCGTTTCCGCCGCGCCATGCTCGACAAGCACATCACGCGCCTGGTAAAGAGCGAGAACGGAGGCGCGTTTGAGACAATCGACAATGTTAAGGATGTCATTAAGTTGGCGGCACGGGGCGGCGCATTTGATGTCGAGTCCGAATTTGGCGTGACCGCCGAGCGTTCGGCTGCGCTAGACCGCGCAACTTCATTGGCTATTGGCGCCGGAATCGACGCTCTGCGTGACGCAGGCATTCCTCTGGTGATGCGCTATAAAACGACGAGCAAAGGAACACAGTTGCCTGATCGTTGGCAATTGCCGGAGTCAATGCGAGACGACACAGGCATAATCTTCGCCTCAGCTTTTCCCGGATACGATTCTCTTGCGACCATGTTCTCGCACTACTATGAAGACCGCATCCGTCGCGAACAGTTGTCCGTGCTGAAGAGCCTTCAGGCCCGGGCAGCAGAGGTAAACGGTCAATCCGTACTGGCGGAGGAAATCAATCACCGCATCGAAGAATTGCGGATTGCTGTCGACAAAAATCCGTATATGTTCGACCGACGATTCCTGCTCAGGGCCCTGTCGATGGGACATTCGCAGTTTGCGGAGTTTATCGGCGCTCGGGGACCAAACATGCAGATCAATGCCGCCTGCGCAAGTACTCCGATGGCGGTTTCGCTGGCCGAAGACTGGATACACTCCGGACGGTGCTGCCGTGTGATCGTAATATCGGCCGATGACGTCACCTCCGACCATCTGCTCGAATGGATGGGTGCTGGTTTCTTGGCCAGCGGTGCGGCAGCCACCGACGATGTGGTGGAAGATGCAGCCATTCCCTTTGATCGCCGCCGTCATGGCCTGATCATCGGCATGGGCGCTGCGGCCCTAGTCGTCGAGAGTACAAACGCAGCGCATGAGCGCGGCATTCGACCGATTTGCGAGGTCTTGAGCACGGCCACGGCAAACAGCGCCTTCCATGGGACTCGACTCGATGTGCAGCATATCGCTCATGTGATGGAGGAACTGATTGCAGGGTTCGAATCCCGCACAGGAATCTCACGCTTCCAAATTGCTCCTCATACGGTTTTTGTCTCCCATGAAACCTACACCCCGGCGCGGGGTGGCAGTGCCTCGGCAGAGATCAATGCATTGCGACAGGTCTTCGGCAAGGGCGCAGATCAGATCGTGATTGCCAACACCAAGGGTTACACCGGACATCCGATGGCGACAGGCATCGAAGACGTCGTCGCGGTGAAAGCTCTGGAAACTGGATGTGTGCCTCCAGTGCCCAACTTCAAGGAGGTCGATCCCGAACTGGGGACCTTGAACCTGTCGAAGGGAGGCATTTATCCGGTCGAATACGCTCTGCGTCTGGCAGCAGGATTCGGTTCAGAGATAAGCATGACGCTATTGCGTTGGGTGGCGACTAAAGACAGCGTTCATCCCAGCCATGGCGCACTTGGCTACGCTTACCGTATCGCAGATACGGAAGCATGGAAGTCCTGGCTCAGCCGTATCGCGGGCAGTGCGACTGCGAATCTGGAAGTGGTCCATCGCACACTGCGCATTGTCGACGCTCGAGCATCTCTGCGTGTACCAGAAGCCGTCCATGATGCCCAACCTGTGCCCGAGGTAATGCATCCGGCCCACGAACCGCTCAGTAGTACAGCAGTGGAGGCCAACCCGGTATCCGCACCCCAAGTTGATCGGGCTGTAGCAGGTGATCCGGTCAGGGAGCGAATACTGGCGCTAGTCTCGGAAAAGACAGGCTATCCGGTTGACATGCTCGATCTCGATCTCGACTTGGAGGCCGACCTGGGCGTTGACACGGTGAAACAGGCAGAGGTATTTGCTGGCATTCGCGAAGTTTACGGCATTGCCCGTGATGATCAGATTAGACTGCGCGATTTCCCGACGCTATCTCACGTTATACGGTTCGTGTACGAGCGCTGTCCGGAATTGACGGTTCAATCGCCGGCTCCGCCCGCAGCGGATGTAAAGGCGGAGACGTTCAAAGCGACCGAATCTCCTGAATCTACAGTGGCGCCACTAAATGGCGACGCGAGCGATGCGGTGAAGGAGCGCATCCTGGCCCTGGTAGTGGAGAAGACAGGGTATCCGCGAGAGATGCTGGACTTGGACTTGGATCTCGAAGCAGACCTTGGAGTTGACACAGTGAAGCAGGCGGAAATGTTTGCTGCGATCCGTGAAACCTACAATATTGAACGCGATGAAAACGTCAAACTGCGCGACTATCCCACGTTGGCCCGCGTAATCGCCTTTGTACGCGAGAAACGGCCGGACTTGGCTGGCACGGTTGCCTTGCAGTCAATCCATGCCGCGGAATCTGTGGCTCTCCCTGTTCCCGCCGTCCCCTCGCAAATCGATCCAATTCGAGAGAAAGTGCTGGAAATTGTCGCTGAAAAGACTGGCTATCCCAAGGAAATGCTTGATCTCGACCTGGACCTCGAAGCAGACCTCGGCGTGGATACCGTGAAACAGGCAGAGATGTTCGCCGCAGTGCGCGCAGCCTACAACATTCCGCGTGATGAAGACCTGAAGCTACGCGATTTTCCAACCCTGGCACATGTCATCAAGTTCGCGCATGGAAAACAGACGGTGCCAGCGGCGCTGCTGTCATTGACTGAAAATGCTCCAGCTTCGACACCTATGCGCGCAGCCGAAACGTCTGCAGATGATCCGCTCAAAGAGAAGATTTTGGAGATTGTCGCTGAGAAAACAGGTTATCCCAGGGAAATGCTGGACCTCGACTTGGATCTCGAAGCGGATCTTGGGGTGGATACCGTGAAGCAGGCGGAGATGTTTGCCGCCGTGCGTGCTGCCTACAACATTCCACGCGACGAAAACCTGAAGCTGCGCGAGTTCCCTACGTTGGCACATGTCATTAAGTTTGCCCATGACAGACAACCGGTGCTGGCTTCCGTGCCCCAGTCGGTCTCCGAATCCGGTTTGCTACGGCCTCAGGAGGCAACAGTGTTACGGGCGACTCCACCGCCGGTTGAAAGCTCGCGTCCTGTACTCGCATCGTTTGAGGCGGCAGACCGCATTCCACGCCGCGTGCCGATACCACTCTTGCGGCCCGCACTAAACATTTGCAAGCCGACTGGAGTTTCGCTAGGTCCGGGCTCTCGCGTGGCCCTGATGCAGGACAAGGGAGGAGTTGCGGATGCCCTGTCACAGCGGTTGCAAACCATGGGCGTAGAGGTCTTACGGATCGAAGGAGCGCCTGACGCGGATGCACTTGTCAATTGCCTTAAGAACTGGATGGCGACTGGCCCTGTGCAGGGCGTCTATTGGCTCGCCGCACTCGACCGCGAGGCAGATTTACTATCCATGGACTTGGCGGCGTGGCGTGAAGCCCTGCGGGTTCGGGTTAAGCTGCTGTTCAACACCATGCGCACGCTGTACGAGCAGGTAGCTGCACCCGGAACGTTTCTGGTTTCAGCAACATTGCTGGGAGGACAGCACGGATATGACGACGCTGGAGCGGTCGCCCCGCTCGGCGGCGCAGTTGTTGGCATGACCAAGACGTACAAGCGGGAGAAAGGCGATGTGTTAGTCAAGGCGGTTGATTTTGCACTGGGAAGCGATGCGTCGTCCATTGCCGAAGTTCTTGTCGAGGAGACTCTGCGCGATCCCGGCGCGGTAGAGATTGGCTATAAGGAGGGTGAGCGCTGGAGCGTGGGGCTGGAGGAACGACCAGCGGCAGACGGCCAGCCGGGCTTAGCGTTAGACAGCCGCAGCGTCTTCGTAGTCACTGGCGCAGCAGGAAGCATCGTCTCGGCCATTACCGCGGATCTGGCCACCGCTTCGGGCGGCACATTCTATCTGCTCGACCTGGTGCCCGAACCCGATCCAAGTAATTCTGACCTGGCGCGATTCGTGAACGATAAAGAGGGGCTGAAGCGCGATCTATTTGGACGGATACAAGCACGCGGTGAACGCGCAACTCCAGCTCTGGTGGAAAGAGAACTGGCAGCCTTGGAAAGGGCACATGCCGCGTTAAGCGCAATCCGGGCTGTGCGTGCGGCGGGAGGCACGCCGCTGTACTTCAGTGTGAATCTCACTGATGCGGGCGCAGTGGCCGCAGTCATCGAGCAGGTACGGCAACTCAGCGGTCACATCGATGTGCTTCTCCATGCAGCTGGCATGGAGCGTAGCCACTTCCTGCCGGATAAAGATCCTCGGGAATTCGACCTGATCTTTGACGTTAAGAGTGACGGCTGGTTCAACCTTCTACGTGCGATTGGCGACATGCCACTGGGAGCGACTGTGGCGTTCAGCTCGATTGCCGGTCGCTTTGGCAACGGAGGACAAGCAGATTACAGTTCGGCAAATGACCTGTTATGCAAAATAACGTCGAGTTTCCGCACAACCCGGCCGGCAACGCGTGGCATTGCAATCGACTGGACGGCTTGGGCAGGCATCGGTATGGCCACGCGCGGTTCCATTCCTAAGATGATGGAAGTGGCTGGAATCGATATGCTACCGCCCGAGGCAGGCGTTCCTTGGATTCGCCGCGAACTAACCGCTGGAGGAACCCGCGGAGAGCTTGTCGCTGGACAGCGTCTTGGTATTCTCACAAACGAATTTGATGCGGCAGGGGGCTTGGATGTGGATGCCGTCGCTGCTTCCGCTGAAAAGCTCTTGCCCGCAGAAGGTCCGATGATAGGCAAAGTTGTGAGCATGGGTCTCCACAACGGCCTCACGATCGAGACCACTCTTGATCCGGCGGTTCAACCTTTCCTGCGCGACCATCAGATCAGTGGCACGCCGGTGTTGCCCGGGGTGATGGGCATTGAGGCATTTGCGGAAGCAGCACTGGTAGTCCTGCCTGGCTGGCGAATCGAAGCTGTCGAAGACGTTCAATTCTCAGCTCCATTTAAGTTTTATCGCAAGCTGCCACGTAGGGTGACGATCCACGCGATAATCTCTCAGCAACGGGACGTTGTTGTGGCCGAGTGCCGATTGACCGGCCAAAGGACGCTTCCGACAAAGGCGGAGCCGGAAGTGACAACTTACTTCACGGCGCGGGTGCGCTTGACCAAGCTGGCACCGGTGAAGGTTTCGGCGATCGATCTTCCGGCCGTGAAAGGGCCGATTGTGCAGGCCGCCGAGATTTATGGCGTTTATTTTCACGGACCCGCATACCAGGTATTGGATCGTGCATGGCGAAATGGGAACACGATTGTTGGGCAGATGGCGAAGGAGTTGCCGACTCATCACCAGCCGCCCGAACGCCCGCTATTCATGGCTCCGCGCTTGATTGAGCTTTGCTTCCAAACTGCCGGACTTTGGGAGATGGGAGCAGAAGGTCGAATGGGATTGCCTCAACATGTTCGTCGAGTCTGCTTGTTGCGGGCGCCGGAGGCCGACACTTTGCTGTATGCGGTGGTTACTCCTGATCCGGAGCGA
>Ga0316217_10006629_pt1 | contig 11361 bp, 11 predicted proteins | sample 1anoAmetaG_FD_203633 | JGI IMG/M metagenome (GOLD analysis project Ga0316217, IMG submission 203633) | Freshwater microbial communities from Trout Bog Lake, Wisconsin, USA - 1anoA | ecosystem: Environmental > Aquatic > Freshwater > Lake > Hypolimnion/Profundal zone | place: USA: Wisconsin... | reverse complement strand
CTGCCCCCACCCCGATTCTCCAAATGGAGACCTGCAGCGATGGATGGCGGTGCTGTTCTCCGGGTAGGGGAAGGCAAGCTTGGCGTTGACGAGGACGAGGACGATTTGGTCTTCGGAAAATTTGTTCGCCTGCTGCCGGCATTTTTTGCATCATACGCCGATGAAATCCATGACAGGTTATGGCCGCGGCGAGTGCGCCCAGGACGGCCTCAAGGTCACGGTGGAATTAAGTTCCGTGAACCGCAAGCAGGCCGAGGTGTCGGTGACGCTGCCGCGCGAAGTGGAAGTGCTCGAAGCGCCGCTGCGCGATGTCATCCACCGCGCCGTGGCGCGCGGGCGCGTGAACGTGCGCGTCTCGCTGCATGCCGCCGACGGGAAGAATTCCGCTCGCAAGCACATTGACGTGGACCTGGCCAAAGCCTACACCGCCGAACTGGTGAAACTGGCCAAACAACTGAAGCTGTCCGGCGAGGTCACGCTGGATCAGGTGCTGCGCGCGCCGGGCGTGTTTCAGACCGATGAACAACTGGCGGAATCCGAAGACCTCTGGCCGGCGGTGGAAAAGGCGCTGCAGCAGGGTTTGGCCGCCCTGCTGAAAATGCGCGGGCGCGAAGGCGCCCATCTGGCGAAAGATCTGGCCTTGCGCATCAGTGTGATGCGGAAATCGGTCGCGCAAATCCAAAAGCAGGCCCCCACCACGGCGGAGAATTACCGCCGGAACCTGGTCGAACGCGTCCGGGCGGCCGGCCTCGAAAACATCACCCTGGACGACGAGCGACTGCTGAAGGAAATCGTGCTGTTCGCCGACCGTTCGGACATCACCGAGGAACTGACCCGGCTGCAAAGCCATTTCACCCAATTCGACGATTGCGGCAAGTCCCAGGAGCCGGTGGGGCGCACGCTGGATTTTCTGGCGCAGGAGATGAATCGCGAAATCAACACCATTGGCTCCAAGGCCAACGACGCGGTCATCTCGCGCGAGGTGGTGACGCTGAAGGCGGAACTGGAGCGGTTTCGCGAGCAGGCCCAAAACGTGGAATGAAAAACGCATCCCCCACCGGCCATTTTCCGCCGCCCAAGCCGGCGAGCACCAGGAAGCCACCGGCGACCGGCATCGCCTCCCGCGGCGCACCACCCGTGCCCGCAAATCCAGCCCTGCCGCCGCTGCTGATCCTGATTTCCGCGCCGTCGGGGGCGGGCAAGACCACGCTGGTCAATCTGCTGCTCAAGGCGCAGCCGCACATGACCCGGGCCATCACTTGCACCACCCGCGCGCCGCGGCCCGGGGAAACGGAGGGCGTGGATTATCATTTTCTGACGGCGGCGGATTTTTTGAAACGGCTGCAGGCGGGCAATTTTATTGAACATGCCACGGTTTATGGCAACAGCTATGGGATTTTGAAGCGCGAACTGCTCGATAAACTGCGCGCCGGCCGGGACGTCCTGCTGAACGTGGACGTGCAGGGCGCCGCCACCATCCGCGCGCAGGCCGAAACCGAGCCGGAACTGCGCCAGGCGCTGGTGACGATTTTCCTGACCACGGCTTCCGTGCGGGTGCTGGAGCAGCGCCTGAAACAACGCGGCGCGGACGCGGAGGCGGTGATTCAAAAACGGCTGGCCGTGGCGCGCCAGGAAATCGCGCAGTGGAAAAATTTCGATTACCTGGTGATCAGCGGCAGCAAGCAGGAGGATTTGCGCCGGACCCTGGCGATCGTCGAGGCCGAGAAAATGCGGTCCTTGCGCTCGGCGGCGCCGGATTTCTAAGCCGGAACGATGCCGAAGACGTTTAACGCAAAGACGCAAGGATTCGGAGAACATTGGTCTCGTTGTTGGACGTCACCATTTGGTGATCACCAGTCTGGTCAGGTTTATTTTCAAGATTTGCCATGTCCAATTTGCGCCTTTGCGCCTTTGCGTTGAATTCCGACCGCATGGTTGCGGCTAAGCCCAAAAGATTCCCGCACAGAAGCCAGTTGACGCGCGACGGCGGTTGCGATAACAACAGTATATGTCCGTAGCCAAGAAGATCATCCTGGGCGTGACCGGCTCGATTGCCGCGCACAAAGCGGCCGACCTGGCCTCGCTGCTGACCAAGGCCGGTGGCGACGTGCGCGTGGTGATGACGGCGGACGCCCAGCGGTTCATCACGCCACTGCCGTTCCGGACGCTCACGCGCCATCCGGTGGTGACGGACCTTTACGATGAGGAGGAAGGCTGGAAGCCGACGCACATTGAATTGGCCGACGCGGCGGAAGTGCTGGTGATTGCGCCGGCCACCGCCAACATGCTGGCCAAACTGGCGCACGGCCTTGCGGACGACGCGCTGAGCTGCATCGCCCTGGCGCTGAATCCGCAGGCGAAAATCCTGATTGCGCCGGCCATGAACGGGAAGATGTGGCGGCACGCGGCCACGCAAGCAAATGTGCAAACCTTGAAACAGCGCGGCGTGCTCTTCCTGGGGCCGGACGAAGGCATGCTGTCCTGCGGTTACGAAGGCATTGGGCGGCTGTGGCCGGTGGCGCAAATCGCGGAAGCGGTGTGGCAATTGTGAATTGGCCACGCATCAAAACCTTGCGCGGGCTGCTGGCCACGGGGCCGCCGGAACCGGCGCAGCAGGCGGAGCGCATTGCCCGCATGCTGCGCGACGTGGTGCTGCCGTCCAAGGCGGGGTTGTCGCTGGTCGTCCTGTATTATTTGTTTTCCTCCGGCTGGTACGATGAGCAAACCGCGCGGCTGGCGCTGGACACCCTCAAGAAGTTCTTCCTGATCTATCTGCTGTGCAATTTTGTGGGCGCGATTTGGCTGGTCTTCTGGCGGCGGCTGCCGCCGGGGCTGATCCAATGGCTCGCGTTCACGCTCGGATTGCTGGACGGCCTGTTCATGGCGGGCTTGACCATCGTCACGGGCGGCTTTGCCAGTGATGTCTTCCTGGTTTTTCCGGGATTGGTGTTGTTGAATGCCTTGACCATTCCGCTGGCCACGCCGCAAATCGTCCTCAATCTCCTCTTGAGTTTGTTTTACACGGGCGCCGTGGTATTGACCCCTGAAATCGGTTGGGACAAACCGCTGCCGGATCGGCAAATCCTGGCGAACATGACAGCGGGCAAACCGGGCACGACCAATGCCGCGGCTGGCCGGGGCGCGGCGATGTTGCCGCCCGCGCACGCCCTCCGGCCGCGCCCGGGCGGCCTGTCCCCACCGGGCTTGGGCGGCAGCGGACTTCACGGGACGAATCAAACCGACACGCTGGCCAGGCTCAACCAAGCCGCTTGGAAAAGCCAGGTTGGGGAGGATAACTCGGCGGAAGAGGTGGTGTCCGAACAGTTAATGTTGCGGGTGTCCGTGCTGTGGCTGCTGACCCTGTGTTGTTATGGCGCGCAGGTGTTGTTCGCGCGCCAGCGCCAGGCGATTCTGGAGGCGGCGGAATTCGGCGCCCGCGAAGCCCAGTTGCATGCCGCCGGCCGGCTGGCCGCCGAGTTCGCGCATCAGATCAAAAACCCGCTGGCGATCATCAACAACGCCGCCTACTCCTTGCACCGCTCGCTGCGCGAGCAGCAAGGCTCCGCCAGGCAACAGCTCGAAATCATCCAGGAAGAGGTGGCCCGGGCCGACAAAGTCATCACCCAGATCATGGGCTACGCGCAATTGAGCGAGGGCCGGGTCGAGCGGTTGAAGGTGGTGGAGGAAATCCAGCGGGCCGCGGAACAGGTTTTTCCCGGCGCGGTGGCCGCCGGAATCAAATGCCAGCAGCGCTTGGCCGGACCGTTTCCACCGCTGCTGATGCAGCGCGGCCATCTCTCGGAAATCCTGGTCAACCTCCTGTTGAACGCGCGCGAGGCCCTCGACGGGCGCGGGCAGGTCGTGCTGAGCGCGACCTGCGACGCGGAGCAGGCCGTGGAAATAGCCGTGGCCGATGACGGCCCGGGGATTGCGCCGGACAAACTCGGGCGCGTCTTTGAGGCGTATTTTACCACCAAGGAAAAAGGCACCGGCCTGGGGCTGGCCATTGTCAAACACAATGCCGAACTTTACGGCGGCACGGTGCGGGTGGAATCCAAGCTTGGACAAGGCGCGAAATTCACGGTAACCTTGCCCGCGAAATCGCAACCCAGACCATTTGCCAAATGACCGAACCGCTGCCGCCGGTGTTGATTGTGGACGACGAACGGAATATGCGCCGTTCGCTCGAAACCATGCTCACGGACGAAGGCTACGCCGTGCGCGCCGCGGAATCCGCCGAGGAGGGGCTGGGCCTGCTGGCGCAGCACCCGTTTCTCATGGTCATCACCGACGCCCGGCTGGGCGGCATGAGCGGTTATGAATTCCTGCGCAAAATCCGCAGCCAGTGGCCGGAGTTGCCGGCGCTCATGATCACCGCTTACGCCACGCCCAAACTCGCGGTGGAAGCCATTCAGGCCGGGGCCATGGATTATCTGGCCAAGCCGTTCGCGGCGGAGGAACTCTTTCTGGCGGTGTCCCGCTGCGCCGAGCGGCACCGGCTCCTGCGGGAAAACGCCCTGCTGCGGACGCGCGCCGGCGAAGTCTTCGGCCTCGAGCAAATTATTGGCGAATGCCCCAAACTGCGCGAAATGCGGCAGTTGATTCAGACGGTGGCGGCGACCGACGCCCGCGTGCTGGTGCTGGGCGAAAGCGGCACCGGCAAGGAACTCGTGGCCGGCGCGCTCCACTCTTTGAGCCGGCGCCAGCATCGCAGCTATGTGCGCATCAACTGCGCGGCCATTCCGGAAACGCTGCTGGAAAGCGAGTTGTTCGGCCATGAAAAAGGCGCTTTTACCGGCGCGTTCCGGCACAAGTCCGGCCGGGTCGAAGAAGCCGACGGCGGCACCATATTTCTTGATGAAATCGCCGACATGGGCAAGCCGCTGCAGGCGAAATTGCTTCGCTTTTTGGAGGACGGCACCTTCACGCGCGTTGGCGGCACCGAAGAGTTGCGGGTGAATGTCCGCCTGGTGGCGGCCACCAACCGGGACATCGTCAAAGCCATGTCCGCCGGCGATTTTCGCGAGGATCTCTTTCACCGCCTCAATGTCGTGCAGTTCAATCTGCCGCCGCTGCGCGAGCGGGGCGACGACATTGTGCTGCTGGCCGAACATTTCTTGAGGATTTTCCGGGCCGCGCTGGGCAAACCCATCACCGGTTTCACCGCCCTGGCCCGGCAGAAACTTCAGGCGCATCGCTGGCCGGGCAATGTGCGCGAATTGCGCAACGTCGTGGAGCGGGCTCTGATTTTGGAAACCAGCCACGAGATCCAACCGTCCAGTCTGCCGGAATTTGCCGTCGAATCGCGCCTGCAAAAAGGCGCGCCGGTCACCGTCGCGGCGGACGAGTCGCTCGATCTCGCCTTGGAACGGCTGGAACGCGAATTGATCCAGAATATGCTCGAACAAAGCAGTTTCAACCTGACACGCGCCGCCGAACGTCTTAAGCTGTCGCGACACTCATTGCGTTATCGCATGCAACGATTAAACATGAAGACCGCCGCCGCTGAGGGCGGAGAATCCACTGCGGTGGCCGACTGATGAAAAGCTGGTTCCTGCCAACTGCGGACAGCCCGGTGGTTGAGTGGCTGGGCTTTGTTGCGTTCCTGCTGCTGGTGTTCCTCTGCGTCGGCAGCTTTATCGTCTGGATGCGGATGGCCGGAGGCGGTAAGGCCAAGCGAAAACGCCGCAAACTCCGGCATCACCGTCCGATCAATCCCACCCTGGCCCAGACTGGCGGTCTGCCGCCGAAACGCGATCCCAACCTGCCGCCGTCTGGCCTGTGAACCTGCCGCATTGCCGCGCGCTCACCAAACAGAGCGCGTCTAACTTCGCCCCCGCCTTCCGCCTGCTGCCGCGCGCGAAACGCGATGCCATGGCCGCGCTCTACGCCTTCTGCCGGGCCGTGGACGACGTGGCCGACGAGGATGCGGCGCCGGTGGCCACCCGCCGCCGCCAGCTTGCCGCCTGGCGCGAAGACATCCGCCGCGCCTGCGAAAACCGGGATCCGCAATTCGCGCTCAACCAGGAATTCCAGCCGATCATCCAACAATTCCGGCTGCCTTTCGCGCTTTTCGATGAACTCCTCAAGGGCTGTGAAATGGACCTGGAAAAAACGCGCTATGCGACTTTTGCGGAGTTGGAACTGTACTGCCATCGCGTGGCTTCCGTCGTGGGGCTGTTGAGCATTGAGATCTTTGGCTACCAGCAGCCCGCCTGTCGTGACTACGCGGTGCATTTGGGCAAGGCGCTCCAGCTCACCAACATCCTGCGGGATGTGAAAAATGACGCCGCGCGCGGACGGATTTATCTGCCGCAAACGGAATTGCAAGAATTCCGCGTCAGCGAGGCCGGCATCCTGGCTTCCCAATACTCTGAAAACTATGCTGCGCTCGCCGCCAGCGTCGCCGGGCGGGCCCGGGAATTTTACCGGCTCGCCCGCGAGACCCTGCCGCCCGCAGACCGCAAGGCCATGATCGCCGCCGAACTCATGGGCACGGTGTATTGGCATTTGTTGCAAAAATTGGAGCGCGGCAACTACAATGTTTTCGGCCCCCAACCGCCGAAATTGAGCAAGCCGTACAAGCTGGCGCTGGTCGTCCAATCGTGGCTGCGCCATGTTTTGGGCGTAAATTCGCCAAACTACGGGACTCCGTAAATGTCCTCCGACCAGTCCAATCGCAAATCGGAAATCGCAAATCGTAAATGTGTCCGCCGGCTCATCGTCAATGCGGACGACTTCGGCCTCTCCTCTGCCGTCAATGAAGCCGTCGCGCGCGCGCATCGGGAAGGCATTTTGACCTCGGCCAGTCTGATGTTGAACGAACCCGGCTTGGACCAGGCGGTGCAACTGGCCCGGGAAAATCCCCGGCTCGGGGTCGGTCTGCATTTGACCCTGCTGCTGGGCCACGCCACGCTGCCGCCGGCCAGGATTCCCGGACTGGTCAATGCGCGCGGTGAATTCTCCCGCCACCCGGTCGGGGCGGGCCTTGACTATTTTTTTCAGCGCCGTTTGCGGCCCCAGCTTCGGGCCGAAATCCACGCGCAGTTCGAGCGCTTCCACGCCACCGGCTTGCCCTTGGATCACGTCAATGGCCATCTGCACTTGCATTTGCATCCGGCGGTTTTCAGCATTTTGATGGAAGACAGCGCTCAACTTGGGCTTCGGCGCCTGCGGCTCACGCGCGACTGCCTTTCGCGCAGCCGCAAAATGTCGGGCGGCCATTGGTTCTACCGGGTATCGCACGCGGCGATTTACGCGTGGCTTTCCCGCCGCGCCCGGGAACCGCTCCGGCAGCGCGGCATCCAACACGCCCTGTTCACTTTCGGACTGTTGCAAAACGCCCGCGTGGACGAGGCCTACGTCTTGCGCTTGCTGCCCGAACTGCCGGCTGGTGATTCCGAGCTTTACTCGCATCCCTCCTTGGACAACTTTAAACATGAATTCGACGCCCTGACCAGCCCGCGCGTGCGAGAGTTGGTGAAGCGGCTTGGCGTCGAACTGATCCGGTATCAAGATTTATAACATGATCAAACTGCTTGTCATTCTGTTGATCGGCCTCGTGCTCGAAGCCGTGGGCGTGGTTTTCATCAGCCAGGGCCTGCACGAAATCGGCGAAGTGAAAACCCTTTCGTGCGGCGAAGTCGGCCGCATCATCCTGCGCGGCATGGTCAACCGGAACATTCTTCTGGGCACCCTGCTGGAGACGTGCTTTTTCGGCGTGCTGCTTTATCTGCTTTCGGTTCGGGACGTGAGTCTCATCTGGCCGCTGACCGCGCTCGGTTTTGTCCTGACCGCGCTGGCCGCGCGGATGGTGCGGCACGAGGAGGTCAGCGCCTTGCGCTGGACGGGAGTCGTCGTCATTGTAATTGGCGCGGCGCTGGTCGCGTGGAGTGAACAAGCCAAAACCAAACCCGCGCCGCCGCCGGTGGCTGCGCCGGTGTCGGTCACGGAGAAATAATCCGCCTCAAGAGCGCGGACGTTGCGTCGCGCGGGCGGGGACGCCCGCGCCACTACGGGTCACGGAGAAATGACCTGCGCCAGGACGGCGGCCAGTTGTTTCGCCGCCAAACTGGTGTGCTTCTGTAATTTCCTCAGCGCCCCGATCTTTCCGGGCGACTTCGCAATGGCCCAGGCCAGCTTGCCGAAATCCAGGCTTTTGTCCGGCTTGGCCAGTGCGTTGAAATCCAGCGGCAAGTCCTCGTCCGCCGGGTCGGAAATCACGCGCACCGTGACGCACGCAAGGCCGTGTTCGCGGCAGACGGCGTGGATCGCGCCCGATTCCATTTCCACCGCATCCGCGCCGGTTTCGGCGCGCAATTTCTTCTTCTCCGCCGCAGTGGTGGCGATGCGGTCGGCGCAAAAGAACTTCACCGGTTTCGCGCCGGCGGCGACCAGTTTTTCGTAGCAGCCGACGTAAGGAGGCTCGGATTGACTGCCGGTTGCCGGTTGCGGATTGCCCATTTCAAACACCACGTCGCCGAGTTTCAATTCCGGATTCAGTCCCCCGGCAAAACCGCAAGTCAGCACCAGGTCGGGGGTGCTCGCCGCCAGAAAGCTGCGCACAGCCTTTTCGGCGTTCTGGCGGCCGATGGCGACGATTAAGGTGCAGACGCCTGGCCTTTTCGCCGCGATTTTGTGAAACGGCGCGGCTTCTTCTGCCAGGGCAAAACAAATTAACTGTGTCACTTTATCCCCGCCAGCCTTTCCTTCCAGATTTTGTACAGGTCCACCGTGGCGCGGACGTCGCGCAGGCAGTATTCGGCGATCTCGCGGAATTTGCCCTCGGCCATCAGCTCCTTCACGTCCATCCCGGTCACACCGTGGCTCTTGGGCGATTCGATGCCGAAGGCCTTGCAATAAAAATCCAGATTGAACCGCCGCGCCGCGCCGTCGCGTCCGCTTACGCTGTAAAAGGTCAGTTGCTCGGCCAAATCACAGTGCGGTTCGGTGGCGAAACGGTAGCCCAGCCAGTTCTTTTTGGAGATGGGCACATTGAGCAGCGCCGAGCGCAGGTAAATGAACGGCACGTCGAAGCCGCGTCCGTTGAAGGTGACGACGTTGTCGTAGTGCTTGGCCACGTCCCAGAAGGCGGTCAGCAGTTCGCTTTCGTCGGCGCACGGCATGAAGTCCACCGGCCCGGCTTCGCCGGCATCGTCCTCGAAGTCCTCCGCCAGAAACTGCACCTGGCCGCGTCCGCTCTCCGCGTTGAGCATGGCGATGCATACCACCTGCGAGGTGAACGGCCACAGGCTCATGAACCGCGTGATTTCGTCGCGCTTGGCTTCTTTGGCGCTGGCATCGCCAATCTTCTCAGTTTCGCGGAAGAGGTATTCCTGCTGCGCCTCGTCGAATTGTTCGAGCGGCAGCGCGGAGGTTTCGATGTCAAATACAAGTGTGGCCATGGGCGGTATCCTGGTTCGTTGGGCAAAAGGTTACGGCGGCAGGCGAACCCATTGCAATGGCCAAAAGTTATTTTTTTGAACAAAATCACCCCGTCATGGTCAAACCTTATGCTGACCTGAAATTCTTTTGCGGCCGGCGACGCCAACGCCGCGAAAGATTCTTCAACCTCAACGGGACGGCGTCGCCGTCCGTCCCGACAATTTCTTCCGAAATTAGTATTGGAAAAAGTCCGGTGCTTTGTGGAATATAAACTCATGTCCGAAACCCAGAATGGCGCCGGGCCGGTTCCGTCGCTGGAAGCGATCCAGCGGGACTGGCACGAACTGACGCTGCGCGTGCAGCAGTCGGAAACGGAATGCCGCGCGCTGGAACAGGAAAACAAGGCGTTGCGCTCGCTGGTCGAAAGAGTCGTGGAGCATCGCAAGAAATCCCACGGCGAACTGGTCAACCTGATCACCACGCTCGTGACCAAGCTGCCCATCAACGACGTGGGGGTGATTGTCTCCCGGTTGGTGGAGCATAGCGCGTCGGTCAACGAGGTCAGCGCGGCGCTGATTCATGGCAAGAACGAGGAAAACCTGCTGCAACCGGCCATCCTGAAGGCGCTGGACAAGACCAAACGCGATTTGACCGCCGCCATCAAGCCCTTGGTCGAGGAATTGATCCGGCTGCAAGCGCCGCTCGATCCGGGCATGTTGCTGGGGTTGTTGGAAAAGCCCGAATCCTTTTTCACGCCCGCCAACGTCCGCGCCAGCCGCGCGTTTGTCAAGGGCCAGGTCGCGCGCGAACAGGTCGTGAAGGAGTTTGGGGAAGAGACGCTCATGTTTTTCAAGGACTTGACCACGGACCCCAAGCACAATCCGCGACCCAAGGCGGACGAGATCATGCTCGGCTTCAAAAGCGATTTTGCGGAGTTGCTGCAACAGCATCCCGACGTGGTCTCCACCAAACGCGCGGATCTGCTGGCCTTGCAGCAGCGGGTTCGGGAGGGCCGCGAATCGCGCGCCCAAAAGGTGGCGTTTCTCAAACTCTCCTTTGTTTTGGAGCTGCTGTATTACTATGGCAACCAAAGCACGGAATCGCCGGACGTGGTGTTTGCCCAGCGCCTGCCGCCCTTGGTGGAACAGCTCGTGGTGACCGGCGAGCAGGACGCGCTGGATGAAAAATTCATCAAACAGGCGGAGGAATTGCTGGCCTTCATCATCAACGCCGACTACCGCCAGGCCGTCGTCAACAACTTCGGCAAGGCCGGCGGCGCTTCGCGGACGCTGCGGTTCGTGCTGACGTTCCGGTCGGCCATTTTCACCGAACACGATCCGATCACGACGGATTTCGTGAAGCACCTGATCGGCCGGCAAAAAAATCCCGCGCCCGGCCCCATCGTGGCGGCGTTGCGGCTCGTGCCGGTCGAGGCCCAAAAAGTGATCGTGCGGGCCATCCTCAATTCCGACCGCCTCTGTCGCGAGGACGCTGAGCCGCTGGGCAAGGAGTTGATCAAGGAACTCGGGCTGCCGGCTCTGCCTCTCGGCGCCGTTGGCGGCCTCACGGACAAGGCCCAGATGGGGCCTTGGGACATCATCAAGGAACTCATCGCCCATCGCGCGTCGCCCAACGAAATCACCGATGCCGTCCGCAAGCAGCTCCACGCCAAGTACGATTCCGACGAGGTGAAACAAAGCTGGCTGGTGTTGGCGGATTCCGACCCGATGTCGCTGGTCCGGGTCTTTTGCCAGTTGCCCTATTTGCCGAATGGCCAGACCGACCCGATAGCGCGGGCGGTTTTGGAAGCGTACGCCAACCGGCTGACCCACGAAAAATACGCGGCCACCTACGCCAAAGTCGTGCAGGCGCTGAAGAACCTGTACAAAGTCAAGGCCGACAGCCCGGCGCTCGTCAATTTCATTGCGCTCGTGAAATGGGTGGATCCCGCCTCCGCCGAGAAGATTGTCAAGGACA
>Ga0316217_10006628_pt1 | contig 11361 bp, 22 predicted proteins | sample 1anoAmetaG_FD_203633 | JGI IMG/M metagenome (GOLD analysis project Ga0316217, IMG submission 203633) | Freshwater microbial communities from Trout Bog Lake, Wisconsin, USA - 1anoA | ecosystem: Environmental > Aquatic > Freshwater > Lake > Hypolimnion/Profundal zone | place: USA: Wisconsin... | reverse complement strand
CCCCGTGGACCAACCGTTACCAGTTCCACCAACAGTGCAGGCATCACAAACCGTTCCAATTCCTCGACCTTGCATCCAGCAACGAGGCACATGTGGTCCTTGCTCACCGGCCCCTTGTCCAACGCCTTCAGGATGCGGACCCGTTGTTCAGTCATGCCCCATTCGTCAATGCCGTTGTTGGCGGCGACACGCTTGGCTACGTCTTCCCAATCGGCAGGTTCCATCTCCATCTCGATGCGCATCTGGCGGGCGAAGTCGAGGGCTTCACGGGGAACGTGGCTTCCGTAGAAGGCTACCAGTTCGTTCAAGGCGTCGTTGAAAGTGGGGTTGTGCAGTCCAACGATCTGCGCCATTTCCGCCCGGCTGTACAACTCCAGATTTACCTTTATGAACCGGGTGTCGAACGCATCGAACAGCAGGCCACGATCCGTTGTCGCACACATCCAGCAGACGGCATCGCACAGGACTTTGTACTTGCCCGTATCTAGAACCGGGTTTGCTTTGTCCGTCGCCTTGAGCAAGGACTGCACCAGTTTCGGGTTCATCAGGTGGATTTCGTCAATGAAGATGACGCACGGTGGAAAGCGGAACGTAGTCGGTTGCCGGACCCCACCGGGGCAGTATGGTTGCAGTTCCAGCGTACCACCGGGGATAGGGGAATAATTCTCAAACACTTCTGCCGCCTTCACCATGATGTCGAGCGCACTGTTCACGGCCCTCGGGTGGATTTCGATGAAGGGTACTTCAAGGGTGTCCGCAAACATCTTAGCCAGCGTAGTCTTGCCGGTGCTGGCGGGGCCGAAGATGGCAAAATACTGATCTGAAATCTGGTGGAGATGGTCCTCCAATGCCTTAAATGCTGCCCCTTGGAGAATACGCAGTGCCTTGTCGTTACCAATGAACTTGCTGAACGGGCAGTCGGGGTTGCGACGGTCTACAGCCCAACGACGTTCATCAGCGGTTGGCGGGGTGGCCGGATCGTGAAATTGATAGTAAGTCTGTAGCATTTTCTAGTCCTTGAGGTGCAACCACCAGCCGTCAGATTGTTCGAGGTCGTGGAGGGCGGTGTGCAGGTGAACTACGTCCCGGCATGCCTTGCAGTTCCGGCAGTGGGTTTTGATTTCGTCGGAGCCGGTCATGTCGCCGTTGAAGATGGCACGAAGCAAGGCGAGTATCCGATCATGATGCGGACAGACTGCCCGAACTGGGGGTTTAGGGGATACGGGCGCACTGAACCACAAGTGCATGGCCTTTCGGCAATCAGCGCACTGGCCAACGTGGTTCTTGAAGTCAGGGTCGTCCATGATTTCACCGATACGTTCTGACAGTGGGCATGTCATTTTGCATCCTTAAAAACACAAAAGTCGTCATGGCCGGTGGAACATGGGGGCAGGAGTCCCAAGTTCTCAGCTTTATTCAAATAGTTTTTCCATTGCAGGAAATGCTGCAACGACACCGTTGAAGAGAACTGCCGCCATCATGCCCCTATCCAACACATTTCAATTCAGGTTACCTGACCGAAACCGCAGGCGGTCTTTGCCTCGTGATGATGATCTTGCTATGCCGCCCAAAGCTCCACGGTTTTCGTCCAGTCGATATCCGTCCGCTTCACCCGGATGCGACCATAGCCGGGCGCACTGCCGATAATGGTCCGGCTGTATTGTGTACCGATGGATTCAATGGTGAGGACACGGGCATCGTGGCCGGGGATGTACACCCCATCGTCCAGTACGACTTGCTTGCCGGGCGTCAGTTTGTGCATGCCGTCGATGCGGCTTACCAGTCCATTCCACCGCTTCATATCGGGTTCATCGGGCAACTCGATATCAATGCCCAACGTCTTGAACTCATCCGGTGTCACCGCCGCATGGGCAAGCATTTTGAGATGCTTCGCCGCCCGGAACACGCTGGTATGCGTTTGCTGGCGCACCGTATCGGTCCAGTGTCCAGCCGGGAACGTACCGCCACTGACATTAAGGATGAACTGTTGACCGCTGATAAGGACCGGCACGTAGCTGTAACCAGCCGTGGGCACCATCTCGATCTTGCTGGTGGGGATGCAGAAGAAGATTTCATAACCCGCTTGTGCGGTCCAGAACTTGCCCCCGCTGGAACGGTAATGCTTGAACTCCAAGACACGGGGCAGCTTGTGGAGGATGTTGGGGTGGCAGTGGCGAGCCGCAGGCGAGCCATAGATTGCACCCGCCACAAGGATGATATGTTTGGTTCCGGGGAGGGCAACGTGATAGGTTTCGTTTACGTTGAAACAGGTTCCGGCTTCTTGCATGTTCATGGTCTGGTTCCTTTCGGCCCTCACCAACACATTTCAATTATGTGGTTCAATTGAAATGTGTTGGTACACAGCAGGAGGTGCCCATGACCACGGATGTGACCAATGAAGCCCAGACGTTCTTTGCAGGTGAAGTGCTGAAGGCCGAACGCAAGGGAACCAACACCCTGATCTTAGTGAAACTCGATCACGCTAATGGAGTGACCCTTGACCGCCGTGAACGGCGGAACCGGTATCAAATCCATTACCGCTGGCACGCCTCGCCGGATTCCCCGCTGACCAGCGTGATGGGCAGCGAGAACACGTACTGGCCCCGCAAGGACGTGGCCGAGGTGTTGCGGAAGCCGAACCCGAAGAGCCTGTTCGATGTGTTCAACCTGTTCTGACTGCTGGCCGAGGTCAATTGAAACGTGTTGGTGAGGCGTAGAAAGGAGTCAAGCATGGATAAAGAAACAAGGCGTCATCCACTGGTGTCCGTCGAACAAGCCAAGGAACTGCTCGCCATCCACACCGAAGGCGGCAAAGAGCGGGTTCACAGCTTCACCGGGGGCATGATCTTGATGGGGTGCGATGTTTATCTGGTTGACCTGCTGAAGTCGGCCAAGAAGAACGGTATCCAGCTATCTGGGCCGAACATGATGCGGCTGAACCATGGCTTGGTCATTCTCGAAGGCAACCGGGCCGTCTTCTATGAAACCCGTGAAGACAAACGGGACGAGTTGGACAAACTGGTAGCGGCCTTCGGGGAATAAGGTAAACCGCCGCAGGGCGGTGAATTGGAGGACTGCACATGCAAGATACCGTAATGGTTGAACTGGACACACCGGCGATCACATTGGCCGAGGATGTTGCCGCCGTGAAGGCTGCACTTGATGGCACGTACACAACCTACGTCAAGGGTGGCCGGGTTCTGGTGGATGTGCAGGACGCCGATGATGCTGTGGAATCCGTCCGGTCCAAACTGGAGGACGCTGGAATACCCTGCATCGTTTACGAGTGGAGCGATGGGCAGGCGTGAACTGGGCAGTGCAAGCAAGATGAATGAAAGGAACCAGACCATGAAAGGCAAAACGCTGAAATACGGCGACCACGGCGTTATCGAGTTGAGCGACGGCGGTTGCCTTGAACCACCCGAACCGGAGATTCGTCGCCGTGACAAGGACGGCAACTGTGAAGAAGTCCGTCGCCCCGGCGATGCCAACTATCAGGAGTGGAGGAAGTTGTTCCCGTGATGGCGGCGGTCGGTCCTGCTGCCCAGTGAATTGAAACATGTTGGTAAATTCCAGAAAGGAACCAAACCATGCCCGAGTGTGAAGAAGTCCCGCCCCAATACACTGTTGTTGCGGTCGGCCCTTTGTACCGCATCCTCAAGAACGGCAAGCGGCAACCGTTGCCCCGGTTTCTCAACAAATGTGCTGCCGACGAATACGCCGCCAAGATGAACTGCGTGAAATGAAGCGTGTTGGTAAGGACCAGAAAGGAACCAAACCATGAAAACCAAGTTGCCCGAAACCCGTCCGTTCCCCGATGAACTCATCGACCATCTGATTCCCGACCTGACCCCGGAGCAACGGGAAAAGGTGTTCTGTCTTTTTGACCATGCCTTCAATCATCCGTGGGTGGATGATGAGTGTCGGGCCAGCATCGCCGGGAACATCTGCAATGGGTACGATATCGCAATCCCCAAGCAATATGAGGAGGACGGGGATGGGGATGAGGACGAAGAATAAGCCCTGCATTGTTCACGATTGGAGCGATGGGCCGACGTGAACGGGACACCAGTTGGGGAATTCCCCACGTCATACACCGCCAACGGGAAATGGCGGGGTATGCTACGCCCGTAGCGTGATGACGATCTTGCGGGTCTTCTTGCCGCACTTGAAGGCCACCTGGCCCCGGCCTTTGTGCAACGCCCGCAACACGGCAACCGTCTGGTGCATGTTCCATTGCTCGCACATTTCGATGGCGATATCGACGCACACCGCAGGTTCATTCAGGGTGTAAAGCGAGTGGCCAATCGCCATGCCTATGGGGACGGGGCTGGATGCTTGCCAGAAGGCATTACGACCGTATGCTTCCAACACGTCCATGGTCTTTTTGAGTTGACTGCGAGTTGGGGTTTTGGTCTTCATCTGGTCCTCCTTATGCCCCTGACCAACACGTTTCAATTCAGGTGATATCGTCCGGGTTCAACTCCAAGAACGTGCCATCAGTATCCGGGCGCAGGCGGATCAATTCGTCGCCGCAATACTCAATGTCGCCAACCGCCACCTTGCACATCTTACCGGTATGGTTCCTTTCTGGTCCTAACCAACATGTTTCGGTTCAGGTCATTCTTCTTCTTGCTGTTCTTCGTTGTAGACCTCTTCGGCGTCAACCGATATGACATCAAAGTCCAAGCCCTTCTCGTCGCAATGATGATGCAGTTGCGTCAATACGTCCCGCACGCCCCCTTGTTCATTGGTGCCTGCCCGATCCATGTAGTCATTCAAAAACGATTTCAGCGGTTCAACTAATCCATTGATCATGGTCTGGTTCCTTTCTATATTGCCCATCAGCTTCACGCCGCCCTTTGTGACTGGTCGTGCCACTGGTTGACTTCTTGTTCGACCGCTTCACGCTCGGCCTTGGTAAGCGGCTTTTCAAACCCGGCGTCACTGTTGCCCCAAAAGCACGAGACATGGTTGGCGGCTTCAAACCCGGCACACTGGAATCCGGTTTCGTTCCAACTGAAAGGGGTACGACACCCGGCTTCGGCAAGGTGAAGGGCCACAGCGTCCAAGTCATCGCCGAAACTTTCATACCCGCACGCATCTCCGGCCCTGACCCAAAGGCATTGTTGTTTGATCTTCTTCTTCATGGTCATCACCAACACATTTCAATTCTTGCACGATCACTCTTTCCACCACTCCGGCAGGATGATTGTCAACTTGCGCCCCTTGCGGGTTACCTTGCCCTGCCCCTTTTCGATTGCCGCCACCGCAGCAACGGCAAGGTGAGCGTTCCAGTCCTCCAGCATGGTCATGGCGGCATCCACGACTTCCTGTGGTTCCGACAGCCGGGCGAAGGCGATGCCGATGCACTGCCCACGACTGACTTCCGCCTTGTGGTCGTAACAGGTGCGGCCATAAAGTTGAATCCGATCAAACAGGCCCCGCACGGCTTCAAGCGTTGGCCCATGCTTTACGGCTTGGGGATGGTCCTTCAGGCGACCGGCTACCTTGAGGGCGTACTGGAATGCCGATGGCTCTTCCTTGGTGGCATCGACCGATTCCACGATCTTGCGGCCCCGTGTGATTTCAGCGTGCTGGTCATCGCCAGCCACGGAGAAGATGCCGACCTTTTCATGCGTGGGTTTCATGGCTTGCTCCGAAAACAGAATGGATCGCTCGCCCCTCACCAACACATTTCAATTGATGGCGATGTAGTGAATTGAAATGTGTTGGTTAGGGGCACAGGTCTTACGAAAGGAACTGACCATGACCCCTGATATTAACCGTATCCTCAAGCGTCCAGAGTTCTATGGCTGTTCTATTCGTGGCGCAGAGTATGGACGTGCCAATCGCACCGGTGACGGCATCCAGTCCACAAGGCTCTACGTCCAACGCCTGCGTATGGTCGATGGGGCTTATGACGTGTCTGGTGTCTACTGGGGGTCGCCCAATGACCTGTGGTGTGGCTTCACCGCTGACCTGACCGTCATGGTGTTTGTCAGGGCGGATGACCGGGGAGAAGCCCGCAGCAAGGTGCTGGAACGTCTTAGTGACTGTCAGACTGCTATCCCCTGCACATCCTGATTGAAAACTTCCCCGCCCCGGTGTGAACCATCGGGGCTAATTCATGTCCGGCGTTACGAACACGTTTCAATTGAGGATTGGTTGCAGTCCCGTCACGGGGAACGGTCCAGCAGGGGCAAATCGTTCAACTGCGTCCGCTGGATCGGTTCGGGAATGTCCTCGGTGCCGCTGAGTTCCATCAACTTCACCTGCACATTGTCGCCCAGTTTGAGAGGAATCGGCTCCCAGTCCACGGTCTCCGCTTGATTGGTTCCACACGTCTCCACCTGAATTTCATCACCGCTCGGGCCACGCCGCCAGCCGATTAACGTGAATAGGAACCGTCCATCCTTCAAGCCAAATGTCATGGGCTGTTGGCCGTTAATCGAAATCGCAAGTCCGAGCATGGGGTTCTCCTGTTACAGTTTCAGATAATTTGAAGACGAGTCGAGAGGTTTGGCGTGGGCGTACCGGCCCGTAGTTTGGATGCTAGAGTGCCCAAGATTAAACGCCAACAAATGGATCGGGCAGGAATGGTCGAGAGCATGGCTGGCATGGGCGTGCCTTAACCAGTGGCAACTGACCGCTTTCTTGATTCCGGCCCGTTGTGCCGCACGCAGTACAATCCGCCGCACCTGCACTGGGGTCAGGTGACCTTTCTTCCGGCTGCGGAACACCGGATCGTTCTCGCCAGCTTCTCCCCGCAATGCAATGAGCTTGTTCCATACTGATTGCGGCATCAACACGGTGCGAGTCTTTTCACCCTTCCCGAAGACCGTCACCTGCCCACCGCTATCACGGCACTGAAGGTCACGCCATCGCAGGCCGCACAATTCAGACACCCGCAGGGCCACTGCGTAAAATGTCATGAGTATGAGGTGGTTGCGGGGCTGCACTTCCAAAGCAATCATGCGGACCACTTCTTCCTCGGACAGAATGCGTTCCGCCAGACAATCCTTAACGCCCGGCACCCGGACAGGTCGGGAAACATCGAACTGCAAGTAGCCGAGCCGGTGGGCGAAGGCAAACAGTGACTTCACCACGGATAGCTTCCGATTCCGGGTGGCCGGTCGCAGGCCCTGCCGCTCAAGCTCGTCGGCATAAGCCTGAATGTCACCGAGCGTGATCTGGTGAAGCGGCTTGCCGACGAAGTTAAGGAACTGGCGACTGTCGGCGTCGTACACGGTCGTGGTGCCCTTGCCTCGCCCGTGAAGCCACAGCCCGATGAGCATTTCATCGCTGTCAGCCTGCCGGAGAACCGGCTGCGATCCGTCCGGGTCGAACTTGACGATGGGGTTTTCCATACAGAATCCTCAATGTCATGAAAGGTGACTTTCATGACTAAAATGAATACCAGACCTTTTCCAGACCTTGGCTCGATATCACCGCACTCTTGCTGCAATCTGCACTGAAACTGAACGGTCTTCTGCCGGTCATTGAACTGATCTGGTCGGTTTCCGTTCCCTGTTTGTTCACGATCCATACCATGCTGTACCGTTCCATTCCTGTTATTGGCCCAAACCTGAACGCCGCAGTTGCCGGTAAACACTGCGGAGAAGCACCGTGTCCTCGATATGGAGGCCCGGATCGGGGAAGCAGGCGGCGATGGCTTCCTCCACCTGTTGGGGGGTCACATTCGTCATGCCCAGTGACTTCAAGCCTTCCATCACTTCCTTGGAGGCTGTGCGACGACTGGGTGTCTTGGTGGGGGCCAGTTTCGGTTCACGGCGTTCGTAGAAGAGGACATAGGCACCCGCAGGCGTAAGTCCGGTCTGCCGTGTGGTCAGGATTTCTTCCTGCATGTCCGAGGTGTAGAACGGGCGGCGATTGGTCACCGAGTACAAGGGCCATGGAAACACGCCCTTCTTCACATGCGAATAGAAGCTGGTCTTTGAAAGTGCCACCATGCGGCACATTTCGACCACACTTACGGCGGCTTTGCGCCTGAAACTGGACGGTTGCTGTGCGGACATTTCATGGTTCCTTTTCAGTCTTTGGAGAGTTTTCGTTCGCCTCATTTAAGTGCGATGCGCCCAAAGCGGTGAGCATCCTGCCATCCTCCGCCTTCGATACCAGTCCCAAAGAAATCAACTGTCCCTCAAGCATCTCGATGGTCTTCTTGGGCAGGGACATCTTGGATGCGAGAAGATTCTGCCGAACCGGTCCCTGACTGTCCCGAAGAATCCGCAGTAGGTGCCTTTCTGTTTCGTCCAAGCCGAGGGTGTCATAGCCCTCGATATCGCACATCCGCTGAAGGTGCATTGCCGTAATCGTCGTGGCGTTTTCAGACCGTGCCACACGCCGGGTGGCCTCCAACATGCGGATGGCGATACGGGGAGTCCCCCGGCCACGAGCAGCAATTCCCTTTACCGCCTCTTCGTTGATGGCCCATTGCAACCGCTTGCAGCGTTGGGAAACCAGTTCTGTGATTTCGGAATCAGCGTAGTGGACCAGCCGCAGCACGAGCCGGAATCGATCACGGAGGGGCTTGCTCAAATGTCCTTCATGGGTTGTAGCCGCCGCCACGCACATCGGCGGCAACGTAACATTCTTGTTGCTGCCACCCAGAAACAGGCGGCGTTCTTCCAACGCCCGGTACAAGGTGGTCTGCACGAGGGGGAGCAGTTCATGCACCTCGTCCAAAAACACGATGTCACCCGGCTCGGCCAACATGAGAAGTCCGTGGAGATGTCCGGGGGTCAAAATATTCTGGGCCAGTTCTTCATGGCAGATCGTCCCAAGCTCTCCGGCAAGGATCGACGCCAGCATCGACTTGCCGACACCCGGTGGGCCGACCAAGAGAACATGGGGAAATGCACCTTCCTCTGCTCCTGCTGCGGCAGCGGCCCGGTCGTTATAGAACGCATCCAATGCGACTCGAAGCTGCTGGACGGCCCGCTTCTGCCCAATTACATGGTTGAGCGTTGGGGGTGCAGGATTTGTGTTGTTGTCGCTCATTTTCAATACTCCGATGGCAACAGCAGTGTCGTCGCCGCTCTCGACGCTTCGGTGATAATCCAGATCACAATCCCAGTTGCCAGCTTGTAGCTGGACAGCAGCCGGGTACGTTCTTTGATGGCCTGTTCGTTTGCTTCTGCATCAGCTTTGCACACAAGACCCCAGTCCCCGGTGACATGCCTGATGAGGAGTTCGCCCGGACTCTGCCCTGCGTTTTCCATTGCCTTGAGTGCGCCCGGCGTGGCAAGCAATTGGCCCAATGGGAATTTTGGTTTGTCAGTTTGCGTTTTCATAGTGGCAACCCAAAGTAAATTCCGAAATCGGCGAGCAGCAGTTGTCCCCAAGGAATTCTCTCGGGGTTTCCATCCTCGGCTTTAAGAAAGTGAAGTACCCGATTGAAATAACACGTCGCTTCTTCCTGCGCCATCACGCCGAGTTCCACCATTTCCCGTATCCGGTCCATTGCGGCTTCAAGTTCCTGCTGCTCTCCACAGTTGAGCGCACGATCAAGCCGGGTCGATTCGAGACAGGCCAGCCGATTCATCCAGTAGCGGCAGATGACGGTTGCCTCAGCGGGAGAACAGAAAATTGTGGGCATATTCCTCATGCCGCTCACCAACACATTTCAATTCAGGGGTTGGCGGCTTCCCACATCGCCGCAAAGGAATAGGGCGGGTTGGCCATTTCCACGGCGTCCACATCCTCGATATCGAACGGTTCAGAGGCGTTGCCCAAGAGGGCTACGCCATCATTCCAATCCAGCCAGACCACGCTCCCATCGGGCCGGGTCACCTTGTACCCGTCATCGGCTTCGACTTCATGCATGTAATCGGCCTGCACTTCGGGTTTGGTGGGGTCAAGCTGGAACCGGTCCAGCTTGTTTTCGTCCACCGCTTCGTCCAGCGCATCTTGGAGCGAACTGGCAAAGACCACGCAGATCACGGTGCCGTGATCGTGGAGTAGGAACGGGTGGACGTTGTGGGGGTTATACTCGCCCAAGGGAATGAAATTGTCCTTGTTTACCACATCGGCATCGGTAAACTTGATGCCATTAACTTCGGCTTCCATGGTTTGGTTCCTTTCTGCCGATTACCAACACGTTTCAATTCAGGTTGTCTTCCAATCCCTCGGCAAAATACGGTGGCCGTAAATTGGGGGGCAGCAGGACGCAATGGGGTTGTGCAGGACACTTGCCCTTGGCTGGAGGGAGCAGTGGACAGATTATCCACTGCCCCAACTTTGCGTTCCCTTTGCCGGAAAATGGCTTGGGACAGCAGCCCCCTTGGTACTGGCGGGCGAGGCTGGGCGTTTGCTGGGGCTTTCTAAGATGGCTGGCGACAGGCTGGTGTCCTGTGAAATCTGGCAGCACACTACAGTGGTTAGGACTGAATTAGGTCAAACCGCCAGTTAGCTGAAATAAACCCCATTTTCCCCAGTGTTTTTGGCACTCTTTTATTTAAGTCATCATTCTCCCCCGGTCTTTAGACCGGGGAATGTGACTAAATTAAAGCCCGACCAATGACAGTAACTAAATTGTTCGCCAGTAAACCGAAGATGGTCGCCCATGTCTTGCGGACGGTAGGGTTTCGCCAGCCTTTCATCAGCCAGTCCCATTGCATCTGGTCGGTAATCCTTCCGCAAAGGTTTGGTTGGAAAGGGCGGGCTTTCGAGGAGGCGGGTGTTCTTCTATCAGAGAAGAAAGAAGAAGCATCTATCATTACATCCCATTTGACTGATCCCTGTTGGAATTGGCCTGATCCTATGGCTGAACCCCCCTTTGGATGATGCCTTCTTAGCCGAAATGCTTCCATTCTCGATGGGCGAAAGGCTGAATCGTCGCTAGGACCAGGTTCTTGTTCCATGTGCGAAGCACTAAACTTGACTGGACCGGGCGCACGCCCGGTCCCTGCCTCGCCGCAGGCGAGGCATTCCCCTCAAGGTGGTCCCAGTGCCGAGCCGGAACAAAATGCAGTGGTTCCCCCACCCTCCAGAATGCCGCCGGGGCTTCCAGAAATAGTTTTTAATCTATCCGTGGGACCGGAAGGCGGTTCTGGGACCGGTTATCAGCAGCGTGTTGTGGCGGGCCTTCTGCCCGGCCCGAAAGCCCCGACTACCCTTTCTTGTGCCAAGTGCCTGATGCGGTAAGATGCTTTCATGATTCGTTGCTGGATTATCCGTGGTTGTGTTCTTGCGTTGCTGGCAGCGACGTTGGGGTTGTGGGTCCGAAGCTATTGGGTGTGTTACGGCTATTACACGACTGTTGGAACGTTGGCCGTAAGCGCAGGGCATATCTATGTCTGGGATTATCTGAGCTATCCTCAAGGTATGAGCGGCGAC
>Ga0316217_10006627_pt1 | contig 11363 bp, 12 predicted proteins | sample 1anoAmetaG_FD_203633 | JGI IMG/M metagenome (GOLD analysis project Ga0316217, IMG submission 203633) | Freshwater microbial communities from Trout Bog Lake, Wisconsin, USA - 1anoA | ecosystem: Environmental > Aquatic > Freshwater > Lake > Hypolimnion/Profundal zone | place: USA: Wisconsin... | reverse complement strand
CGCTCGCGCTCCAAAGCGCTCATCGCAAAAAGCCCCTCCGACATCAAATACCCCCCCTTTACAAAAACCACAAAGGGGACATTCTCACGTTGCTAAAAAGGGGACATTCTCACGTTGCGCTAACAGACCGCAAAAGATTTCCCCCTCATCCTGAGCCGCACCAAAGGTGCGAGTCGAAGGACGTGGTTCGACAAGCTCACCACTCGACTCGCCGCTGACGCGGCGGCTCACCATGAGGAAAATTGGCGAACGAACGGTTGACCTTCCATCCCGCATCCCGCCATAAAGCGTCACGCGTTTAGAAGGAAAATTTCCGTGGCGAATGAACAAGACCTGCGCAATGCGCTGTCTCTTTTGAAGGGACCGGATGGCAAAACTCCGTTTTTGCGGTCCGGCCTGTTGGGTGGCATCTCGATTCAGGGCGATAAAGCCTATATTTCGCTCGTTATCGATCAAGCCCAAGCCAAGACCATCGAGCCGATGCGCGCGGCGGTCGAGATGGCGGCTTTGTCGGTTAAGGGCATCGACAAAGCCATGGTAACGCTCACGGCGGAGCGTCCGGCGCAAGCCAATGCTCCGGCGGCTCCTGGACCGCGTGCGCAGGCGGCAACCGCCAGAGCGATGATTCCCGGCGTGAAACATATTGTAGCGGTGGCTTCCGGCAAAGGCGGCGTTGGTAAATCCACCGTTTCGGCCAATCTCGCGCTCGCGCTTTCCAAACTTGGCATGAAAGTCGGCATTCTGGATGCCGATATCTATGGCCCCTCTTTGCCAAAATTGTTCGGCATCACGGGTCGCCCGGCGATTGATGAAAACAAGATCATGCAGCCGCTCGATGGCTATGGCATCAAGGTGATGTCGATCGGTTTTCTGATCGAGGAAGAAACGCCGATGATCTGGCGCGGCCCGATGGTGATGTCGGCGCTTCAACAGATGATGCGCGAAGTCAATTGGGGTACGCTCGATGTGCTCGTCGTCGATATGCCGCCCGGCACGGGGGACGCGCAGCTCACCATGGCGCAAGCGGTAACGCTGGCAGGTGCGGTGATTGTTTCAACGCCGCAGGATCTGGCGCTGATCGATGCCCGGCGTGGCGTGGCGATGTTCAAGCGTGTTGAGGTTCCAATCCTCGGGATCGTTGAAAATATGAGCTATTTTCTTTGCCCGGAATGCGGCTCCCGGTCGGATATTTTCGGCCATGGCGGCGCGCGCCATGAGGCGGAGCGGTTGGGCGTCCCGTTCTTGGGCGAAGTGCCGCTGCATATCGATATCCGCGAACGCTCGGATGCCGGAACGCCCGTAGTGGCAACCGCTCCCGATAGCGCCCATGCGAAGATTTTTATGGGGATTGCCGAAGCGCTCAAAACACGGCTGGAGACAGGTGCACCGGCGCGTCAGGGGCCGAAGATTACGATTGAGTAACGGCCAAGAAATAATGGCTGGAGCCGTGGATGGATGAAAAAGCGATTAAAGATATCTCTGAGAGTTTAGACGAATTTGCAAGGGATTGGGGCAACGGCCTTGCTTTCGACAATAAAGAGGCGCTTCGGATTTATAAGGACGATGGCTCAGCCCTCATCAACAAAACGATATTGGGTGACATCAAATCTATTTTTGCCTTAAATTTGGCCAAAATCCTTGATGAAACATTGGAATCAGCTCCCGCGTTGGATCGCGAACTTGTTGTATTTCGAGGAATTAGTCCCCTTGATCCGATTACAAAAGTCAAAACTGGGAAAACGTCGCGTTACAAAACCTTTTTATCATCTTCAATTTCACGGGCTGTTGGCGAAAATTTTCGTGACGAGTATGTTGATGGCGTACTGATTGAAATTCGCGTTCCTAAAGGGTATCATGGCGGAGCCTATATCCATTCGGTGCCTGATGTTCATTATCCTGAATTTGAAATGCTTTTTCGCCCGGGCGTAAAATATAAGGTTATCGCCAATGAACCTACTTACATTCACATCGAACTCATTGACGAAGGACGCCGAAAAGCGCGCCTTGGGTCTGCACGCCGATTTAAGTGAGAAAGCATGGCTGCTTTCGAATAAAAATGAGTTGGTCCGCAAGCTAGCCAAGAATAGTTCGATTGATGAGCTTAAAGTTGTTGTTGCCGAATTTGAAAAAATGGCAAAAATGTCGCCAAAAGAACGTCTGATTGCGCGCTGGAATAGTGAACGCTCAGATACTGTTTTAGCTGACAAAGCAACCGATCCTGAATCTCCGTTGACAAAAAGGCGTAAGTCAACAAAGTAGTCTGCGGATGTTATGATAATCCCAAGCAATCCTTTATCCTCTGCCGATATCGTCATTGTTGGCGGGGCTGTTATCGGCTCGTCTGTGGCGTTTCATTTGGCGAGCGATCCGGCGTTCACGGGCCGCATAATAGTGGTCGAGAAAGACCCGACTTACACTTATTCGGCGTCGGCGCTTTCGGCGGCCTCGATCCGGCAGCAATATTCCAGCGCGGTGAATGTCAAAATATCGCTCTATGGCATCGATTTTTTGCGCAATATCGGCGATTATCTCGCGATTGATGGCGAAAAGCCTGAAATTGGCCTCTACGAAGGCGGTTATCTCTATCTGGAGACCACGCCCGGCGCGCCGATATTGATGGAAAACCAGAAGCTGCAAAACGGCCTTGGGGCCGATATCGTATTGTTTGACCCCGATGCCCTGAAGCAGCATTTTCCATGGTTGATGGTGGATGATATCGCGGCAGGCGCTTGGGGCCGGACGGGCGAGGGCTGGTTTGACGGCTGGGGCCTGATGCAGGCTTTCCGCAAAAAGGCCCGCCATCTCGGCGTAACTTATGTTGATGGCGAGGTGACGGGCGTTGAGCGGGAAGGCGGCACAATCACCGCCGTAACGTTGAAAGATGGCTCGCGCATCGCGTGTGGCGCGCTTCTCAATGCGGCGGGTGCCTCGGGTGGGCGCGAATTGGCGGCGATGGCGGGGGTCGATATTCCGGTGCATAGCAAAAAACGCTGTGTTTTTAGCTTTATCTGCAAGGGTGATGTGTCCAATGCGCCGCTCTTGATCGATACCTCCGGCACATGGTTTCGTCCTGAAGGGCAACGCACGGCGGAAGGCCAATTGTTCATCTGTGGCGGGTCGCCAGGCGAGCAGGACCCGGATTCAAAGGAGTTTGAGGTAGATTGGACGCTGTTTGAAGACCTCTATTGGCCTGCTTTGGCTACTCGTGTGCCAGCCTTTGAGCAGATCAAGCAAGGCCGCGCCTGGGCCGGGCATTATGATATGTGTGTATTCGACCACAACGCGATTGTGGGCTTGGCGATGGGCTATAAAAATCTTTATCTCGCCAACGGCTTTTCCGGCCACGGCTTGCAGCAAAGCCCGGCCATCGGGCGGGGCTTGGCCGAGCTGATGCTTCACGGCAAATACCAAACCCTCGACCTTAGTGATTTAGGCCATGAACGCGTTGTGGACAATCGGCCCTTGCTCGAAAAGAATGTGATTTAAATTGGACTGCGCGATAGTTGAGATAATCTAGGAAGGCGAGCCGGGAGGCTCGCGGTCCATTTCAGATGGCCCGATAGCCGATATCGTTTCTATAAAATCCACCCGGCCAATCAATCGCATTAACCGCCGCGTAAGCTCGGGTGCGCGCTTGCTTAATCGTCAACCCCATTCCCGTTACCGCCAACACCCGCCCGCCATTTGCAATCAGCGCCCCATCGTTGCGTTGCTTTGTGCCTGCATGAAAGATCGTTACACCGTGCATCGTTGAGGCTTTTTCAAGCGCGCCGATCACGCTGCCCGTCTCTGGCTTTGCTGGATATCCTTTGGCCGCAAAAACAACCGTCAACGCCGCTTCATTGGACCATACAAGGTCGCTTGGGCGTAATCGCCCCTCAATCGTTGCGAGCAACACGGCCAGCAGGTCACTCTTCAAACGCGGCATCAAGACTTCGCATTCGGGATCACCAAAGCGCGTATTGTATTCAATCAGTTTAGGTCCCGTTGCTGTCATCATCAACCCGGCAAACAGGACGCCCTTAAACGGTGTGCCACGCTTGGCCATAGCGGCAATAGTTGGATGAATGATTTCCACCATCACGCGGGCTTCCATTTCAGGCGTGATTACGGGCGCGGGTGAATAAGCCCCCATGCCGCCGGTATTGGGTCCTGTATCACCCTCCCCAACGCGCTTATGATCTTGCGCAGATGCAAACGCCACGGCGTTTGTACCATCCACCAGCGCGAAGAAAGACACTTCTTCTCCAAACATACATGCTTCAATCACGATTTCAGCACCGACAACGCCACCACCGAGATTATCTTCAACGGCGGCAAGCGCCTGTTCAATCGTATCGGCCACAACAACGCCCTTGCCCGCGGCCAATCCGTCTGCCTTGATCACGATGGGTGCGCCTTGCTGGTGCACATAGGCTTTTGCCATCGCACAATCGGTAAACCGCGCATAGGCCGCAGTCGGGATATTGGCTTCGACGCAAAGCTCTTTTGTGAACGCTTTTGAGCCTTCAAGCCGTGCCGCAGCCTTGGACGGCCCAAAGGCCTTGATGCCCGCGGCCTCTAAATCATCCACCAACCCGGCAACCAAAGGTGCTTCCGGGCCAATAACCACAAGGCCGATCCGCTCGGTATGACAAAACCCGATCACCTCGGCATGGTTTGCAACGTTAAGCGCAACATTTATGCCGCATGGCGCGGTGCCGGGATTACCGGGTGCGATAAAGAGGGTTTCAAGCAGCGGACTTTGCGCGATCTTCCACGCCAAAGCATGTTCGCGCCCGCCAGAACCGATCAATAAAACGCGCATGAACTTTTCTCCGCCGAAATAGGCCGCTAACCCGTATTCGGGAAACGGTCTGTCTGTCACGGAAAATCAGTGCCTGGTCAAGGGTTGCCCAAACGGAAAACGGTACAATCCAAGCTATCTGGCGTCGGCACGTCAAAAAACCATCATCAGAATGGTTTGAAAATAGGTACACAATTAGCTTGGCGAGCTAATTCTAAGGCCGATGAATTAATACGAATTGGACTTAATTTAAGTAGGACAATTCACTATTATATTTATTTTGATTAGAATAACTTGGGTAATCATAATATAAACTGATTGGTATGATGTCCAAATATTCGCATATGGCCAAGAGTTCTTGGGGTTGAAGATGTCTTCGACCAGCTTCGATAAGATAAATCTGACGAGCAGTAAGATTGACGCGTTCACCAAAATTGGCCGCTGTCTGGCGGATTTCCTTTCGGATCGCTTTAATTTTTTTACCAACAAAGATATCAACGGGGCCTAAACGAAAGTAACTTTCAAGTTGAGGATTGTTTTTAAACATTGATCTTTACCTTTAAAGCCGCAAGGTTTAAACGATATCAATGTCATTAGCCGGGCAAAAGGGACGCTATTGTCCCCTTCAATTTTTAAATTTTTACGGAAAAAACAACTTCAGTGCTTAGAATGCTACGTGGATAATGATGCTTATGGGATTAAGGAATTTTAATTGGGACTTCTAATCGGATGGTCGTCCCGAAATTCTGCTCAGAAACGATGGTTATGTTTCCGCCCATGCGTTTTATAAATTCGCTGCAGCTTGTTAAACCGAGACCTGTATGAGAGCCGGATCGGGTGGAGAAGAAAGGTTTCGTTACTTTTTTTATTAAGTGGTTTGGTATCCCGATACCATTGTCAATAATTTCAATTTGAAAAATAGGCCGATTAAAAAGGGATTTTTTAATTTTTGCTCTCAAGGCAATAACAGGTTGAACGAGATGAGCGGTTGCTGCAATTGAATTTGTGATGAGCTCGCTTAAAATAAGTTGCCATAAAGAGCTTGGTAATTTTACATCAATACAATGCTCTTCAACCTGTACATTGATCAACTGCGGATGTTTCATTTTAATAATTTCGATGATTCTACCTAAGCTCGTTTGTTCTTTATTTTCATTGTCATTTGTTAGATTTAACAATGTCTGCGTTATCGACGATAGCTCCGTTGACGTTTCAAGAGCCGCATTGGCCATTTCGGTATTTAGAATTTTTAATCGTTGTATTTGTTCGATAAATAATTTTAAGGATGCAATTCTGGATTTTGTCATATGCGAAAATAGGGAAAAAAATATTTTGTCCCGATCAATATTATTTTGATTATTCTTGTTTTGAACGAAAATATAGATTGCCGAAATTGATAAAAATAAAGCAAAACAAAATCCAATCACTCGATAATAAAATGCTGAATTTTCGTGTTGCTGAAGGGTCGAGAGTGCTTCGTTTCCAATGATTGCATTTCCCTGCAAATCATTTACATCAGATAAAGTATTTATTACCCATGAATGAGTGTCTAAGGGGTTAGCCGTAGAAAAATTTTTAAAATTTTGTTGGTCAATCCATTCATATGCGGTTTGTGATTTTTTTATATCTTCTTTTGTTAGAAAACGACCAATATAAGGTAGTGAATTCAACAATTTAAATTCAAATTTGATCAATTTAAATTGTTGAATGTATTCTGCATCATCAATAAGTCTTGGATTGTTATATCTTAATATTATTAACTTAGTTTGGATTTTTGATAGTCTGGTTTGAATTTCCATCGCTTGACGCATAATTAAAATATCCGAATAGCGTCTTTGCTCCAGATTGATATAAAGCCAAGAAAAAACACTCAAAGAGAGTACGATAAGAACATATGGCCCGTAGATTTGCAGTAATCTAGTTTTAAAAATCATATTGGCTTATAAGCTGGGGGTTGATTTGGGGCTTAAACGGAGCAGGAAATCACAAGATATAAATTTCAACGTTGAATTGGCCTAACAGTAATGGCAAACCAAACCCATATCGAGTTTTTGGTATCTTGATCGCGCTGTGGAAATTTTTTGAATGGCCACACGATGTAAAAAGGGCCACCTTGTTCCAAGTCTAAGGGTTTTATTCCATTATAACAATCTGGCTCGTTGCTGGAACAAGCAATATCAATCGCGACGATGGGATTATACGTTTCTAGGTCGGATTTTTCGATAGTAACGGTATAATCATCCGATGCTTTTGCAATAAGATTGGTAATTGGTAATCGGTCAGATTGAAGGATATCGATCAGACGGGGGCCGCGATAGGTGATAATTTCACCCTTTGACCAAGGTGTTTCGGTGGCTAAGATTTCCTGCTTAAACTGGTTTCTAAGGTCCATGGGGGAATAAGAATGAACGGGTTTGCCAGCTTGGTCTTGAACAGTTAGAATTTGAGCAACTTCATTGGCAAAACACGAAAGACCATTGAAAAGGACAAGCAATAATAGGGTGCTCGCCACAAATGAAGCAGCTTTTTTCATGTCTTTTCTTTCTTCTATTTGCAATCACCATAAAAAGATCGCGGCGAATTATTGCGGGTAAAGGCCAATATAGGGCCGTTCGAACCGCGTGGTTCATAGAGAAATCCACGTTGAATAAGGGCTGTGAAGATACGACTTAGATCAGAAAGGGGATAAAGATGATCATGAACCTCGACAACAATTCTCTGAATACCCGGTAAAGTAGCATTAGTTAGAATATCGAGTTCGCCACCTTCGATGTCCATGATTAACATATCGGTTGGGTTATTCTGTAAATATTCATCAATATTATAGGATTTAACTTCGATTATATGGGTAAAGGGTCCTTGGTTTATAAAAAGTGAAGACATCCAAAGATCTTTCCTGATATAAAAATTAAACGTCTGCGGCGGTCCGGAAGTAAATAAACCATGATTGAATTCGATGTTGTAAGCATTATTGGCTTCAGCAATGCGTTTAGCTAAAGGAATATTTTCTGGATTAGCGTCAAAGGCTTTGATTGTAACACCTTGAACCTTAGCAAGGTGCGACGATACTATTCCAATACCACTTCCTAGTTCGAGAATACGGTCATAGGGCTGGGCAATCTGTGGACATATTTTTGATTCCTGGGTTTCATAATGACCCTGGTTGAGAGCATCCCATATGACGGGTGAAATCTCTGATTTATTGAGTGGTATGGTTAAGCCATAAACTTTGATAGAATTTATCTCATTCACTGCCAAAATTCCTTTGAGATAGAAGTCTTTCTTAGCTTTGTTCGCGCTCGCTTGTAAAATGTTTTAAACGATTCGGGCTCGATACCATTTTTTATAGCTGCCTCTTCGAAAAGAGTCTCCAGCGACTTTTGGGAATGGTTTTCACGAACCCAATTCAAGGTTTGCTGTTCGCGTTCCGTCAGCGCTGCATAGTGGAGATCGGGGTTGTAAGCCTCAAAGGTAGGGGGCATTACATGTTCACTATCGTGAATGAGGTGCTTAAGGCTCGATTCAATATTCTGCCTCGTAATACTTGTCTTGGCCCAATATCCTTTGACACCTTTTTTTTGAAACATCGACCATTCGGCGGGTGAAAAATTTCCCGTCATGACAACGTGGATCGCCTCGGGGTTAGCTGTCAGGACGGATTGAATAACGAGAAATCGATCTTCATAAGAACTTGGATCGAAGCCCGGAAGGCCCGGGTCCGTAATAATCAATTGGATGGGCTGAATATTGATGATTTTTAAGGCTGTATCGAGATCACTTGCGCCAAAAAATAACCCGTTCGGAACCAGACTTTTAAGTTCTTCAATGATTGCAAGCCGCATCAAGTGATGATCTTCGATGACCAACACAGAATTCAGATCCCTAATATCATGATATTGCTTCATATTTGATATTAATCTGATATAAATTCATAATATTCATTTAACTTTTTTGTCGCACGAGCCAATTTTAAATTCAACTGTCATAAACGACAGGTGAATTTAATGATTAAGATTTAACGAAATTCAGTCAGGTCCGGTTGTTAATTTATAAACCCTAGGCTGAGCCCCCTCCCCAACACCCGATTCGCCCGTTATGCTTGCCGCATGTCTAATCTTTTTGCCTCCAACACCCCCGAATGGTCCGTCTCCGAGCTTTCCGGCGCGTTAAAGCGCATGATTGAGGGCGAGTTTGGTCATGTCCGCATCAAAGGCGAGATATCGGGCTATCGTGGCCCGCATTCTTCTGGTCACGTCTATTTTTCCATCAAGGATTCCTCCGCCAAAATTGATGCTGTAATCTGGAAAGGCGTGTTTGGTCGCGTCACATTCCGCCCGGAAGATGGCATGGAGGTCATCGCCACCGGCAAGATTACCACGTTTGCCGGTAAATCGAGCTATCAGATCGTAATTGAAACATTAGAGCCTGCGGGCATTGGGGCCTTGCTCGCGCAATTGGAGGAGCGTCGCCAGCGATTGGCCGTAGAGGGTCTGTTTTCTGATGCGCGTAAGCAACTTTTGCCCTTTTTGCCGAAAGTCATTGGCGTTATCACTTCACCAACAGGTGCGGTGATCCGCGACATTTTGCACCGTCTAGCGGATCGTTTTCCACGCCATGTTCTGGTCTGGCCCGTTCGTGTGCAAGGCGAAACAAGTGCGGCTGAAATTACCAACGCCCTTGAAGGCTTCAACGCGCTGCCGGAAGAAGGCGCTATTCCCCGCCCCGATCTTCTCATTGTCGCGCGGGGCGGCGGTTCGCTTGAAGACCTCTGGAGCTTTAACGAAGAAATGGTCGTTCGCGCCGCAGCCGGGAGCATGATCCCGCTGATTGCCGCCATAGGCCACGAAACCGATTGGACGCTGATCGATTACGCCGCTGACCGTCGCGCACCCACGCCCACAGGGGCGGCCGAAATGGCCGTTCCCGTTCGGGCTGATCTTGAAGTGAGTATCGCTGATCTTCACCGTCGTTTGTCTCTCGCCATGCGCCGCGTAACGGATCGCCGCAAGGCCGATCTCCGCTCCGCTAGCCGCGCATTGCCATCGCTTGATGTTCTGGTGGCCGTTCCGCGCCAGCGTCTTGACCTCGCGGCCTCGAAATTAGGTCGCGGTTTAGAGCGCAACGCCGCCCGCCATAGGAGCCTGCTCACCGAGGCCGCGCGGCGGCTGATCCGCCTTTCCCCGCAAGCCCGTGTTGCGTCGCTTCGCGCGCGGCTCGATGGCTTAGGCCAGCGTCTCATCGCCTCGCAAGGCGCGTCACTGCGCAGCGAGCGACAAAGGCTCGACCGTCAACGGCAGACCCTTCGGGATCTGTCGGCCCGGTCCAAACGCGCGCTTACGGTTTTGTTGGACCGTCGGCGCGCAAGGCTAGCCACCGCCAGCCAGCTTTTAACCAGCGTCAGCTATCAAACCGTTTTGGATCGCGGCTATGCTTTGGTGTTGGACGCAAATGGCAAGCCGATCCGTTCCGCCGATCGGGTAGAACCCAAAAATGCGCTCACGCTTATTTTTAACGATGGTAATGTGGCGGTTCATGCCGATTAAACCTTCTGATTTTATTGCCAGAAAGCCCGATTTAATGATAGCAAAAATGCATGAACCGATTTGAACGCGCCCCCCTCATACCCGGTGAAGCTGTTGTCCGCTATCTCGATGGCGATCTCAAAGTCATCCGTCCCGGACATTTTGTTCGCTGCGCCGTAACAGGCGTTCAGATTCCGCTGGAAGAATTGCGGTATTGGAGTGTTGAAAAGCAACACGCCTATGCCACACGTGACGCGGTATTGATCTCGATTGGCGCTAAAAAAGCCGATTAGTTTTTTAAAGGGAGTTTATTGAGGATGGCGTTTATCCATCCATCCATATTTTCCATCTGAAGCGTGACCTCTAAAATGCGGATCGTATTCAACGCATCAGGAGCAATTTCGGCAATTTTAACCGCATCTTTGGCTGTCGTTACAGGGATCAAAAACTTTTCCGAAGCTTGCGAAATAATTAAGTCGATGTCTTCAACTGTGTAGCGATAATGATCCGCGAAATAACGTTTTTCTGCGATAACGGCTCCGGCCTCATCAAGCGTATCAAAAAATTTGTCCGGCCTACCAATGCCCGCAAAAGCAAACACATTAAGGGCCTTCAGCGCATTGGCTTGTGAGGCCTGAGGCATCAATCGTCCGCGAAAGATCGGGATGGGTATTGGGTTGCTAAAATGGCACCTATCATCCCTATCATCGCCAATCAGGACACAGAGATCCGCTTTCGCCCATTGCGTTTTAAGAGGTGCGCGCAAAGGTCCTGCGGGTAGGCATAAGCCATTGCCAATCCCTTGGCCCGTATCAACAACAATAATCGAGCAATCCTTATAAAGGGCAGGGTTTTGAAACCCATCATCCATAATGACAATATCGCCGTATTGCTCAGCCAGATGAGCGCCCGCCAGCCGATCTTGGGCGATGATGGTGGGAGCAATTTTTGCAAGCAACACCGCTTCGTCACCCCCATCGCGGGAGGTGTGGCGTGCAAGATCCACGAGCATCGGACCCACACTTTTCCCGCCATAACCGCGTGTCAGAAATACG
>Ga0316217_10006626_pt1 | contig 11363 bp, 6 predicted proteins | sample 1anoAmetaG_FD_203633 | JGI IMG/M metagenome (GOLD analysis project Ga0316217, IMG submission 203633) | Freshwater microbial communities from Trout Bog Lake, Wisconsin, USA - 1anoA | ecosystem: Environmental > Aquatic > Freshwater > Lake > Hypolimnion/Profundal zone | place: USA: Wisconsin... | reverse complement strand
CTTAGCTCTTAGGTGTTACTCCAGTTGAAAAGGTTAGAATCGCCACAGTGAGCTCAATCTATTGGGAATTCATGTAAGACTACTACGAACTTGTCTATGGAGAGTATGATGAGTCGCTAAACTGGGAAAAAGCTCAGTAAAGATACGTTAATCAAAAGTTCAGAGTGAGTATGTTCAGAATGGTGACCTTTTTGAAGCAGACCCATCATAATCTATCGTCAGATTTCAACTGGATGGACTTGGCAATTGCAGAGATGGTATCTGTGCTGAATGTAATGGATAAACGCTTTAAGGAATTCAACAGCCATGTTCAGAACTATGCTAATAGAGTATTTGCATTACCACAGTTCATCGTCTACAAGAGATCCGAACGCTTTCATTAAAGACCTTACAACGGTCTAGGTTCAATCTGGAAATGAGATGATGATTGTATTGCTAGAAATGAGCAAATATCATAATTTCATTAAGACTTGCTAAAAACTGAGTTTATATTAAATTTATTTTAATGATTTTTAGTCTAAGAGCACGAAGCAGTGAAAACTGCAAGCAGAGCAAAATGATGCCAACTAATTCACTCTAAAAGATAAAGCAATCTCTACCAACTTCTTCTCTAAAGGCTAATTTCCAGCTGAGGCATAACAGATATATATACCAAGAATAAAATAAATAACAAAACAAAGCCGCTTTTGTTAAAAATGTTATTGACAACTACTTTTAGCAAGAAGAACAGTTTTAAAAAAAGATGGTCTTTTTAGGCCACAGTAAAAACCGAAACTTTGGCGAGAATCGTGTCATTCGTAGGTCCAAAATATTCAATCAACTTATACCACTTTAGAGTACATCGAATGTCATTCATAATAACACGAAAGCTGAAGCTATCTTTCCTTCATTTTAACAAAAAGATAAGCAGAAATAGACATATCGATTGCCTCCAATTCATGAGCTTACTTAGGATGCTGAGTAGCAACAAAATTTGAATTAGAGTGTTACACCGGGAAACTCGACTTCTCTTTCCTTTTAGTTTAGATCAACAAGCGCTTTTTCAGAATATTTGAACCCTGAAGCTTAATTAAAAGAGACGAAAGTCAAGTCTTACTAAAATGAAATCTTTACAATCTACGTTCTGCTCGAAAACGGTCATCCGATTGCTAGACTCAAATAGTTTAAACCGGCTGGCTAACCTGTACTAGCGAGAGAACTAAAGATGTTGAACTATGATGTTCCTCAAATATGGCACTAAAGTAAAATCAACAGTTTCACCTTTGAAACTGGAATGCAGCTGCCTTTGAAAGATATGCTTTATAAAATGAAGCCAGATGAGCTGAACCCAGCTTTGATCAGAATTTATCCGAAGCCATTAAGTAAGAAGCTAAGGGCCAATCAATGCTAAGAATTGAAAATTCTACTAAAAACCTTTTGCCAAGATCTTTCTAAGCTCAAAGGAAAAGTTATCAACAATAAGGTGAATTCAGCTAATTTATTTTTAACTAAGTAATACAAGTTATGTCTTGCTGAGTGGGGACACTCCTCTTTTCGATAGACCTATAATATAGGGCCTAATATGTTTGAAACTAGGCAAAAAGGGGTTATACAGGGATAGCATAGTTGGCTGGTCTCACCATAGTACTTAGCACCCTAAATAATCAATCAAATACTAGGTCAGCAGAGCTAAGGGATCTGGGATTCGAATTCTTCACCTGATATTTGGTCTCTAGGTCTCACAATTTTCTAAATTCTTACTCTTATACCTGTTTGGAGTGTAAACAAATGCTTCGTAGTTGGAAAACCAAACATTATTAGAGCTGGAGTATTGAATGTGCCTGGCAGGGATTTGAACAAACTTCATTATAAGCAAATGTCAATCCAAAAAAATGTAAAAAAGTGCCTATAAATCTAACTTTAAGGTGGGGAAACAGAAATTACAAATTTGATTGTACGAATGCTGGATCCAGACCCCTTTATCAGAATCTCATGGGAGTAAATTCTTCGTTAGTTATGAGCAATGATTTTAATATTTCTAATGATTGTCCTCTAAATAATCTACAAAGCTATCAAAAAGAAAGTTAATCAAGTTTCAGTGATATCGATGGGAACAGTCGTCGAGAAGGACCAATAGTACGCTACAATGAGTGAGACCACTATCCAAATAAAACAGCTCAAATGAAAGAAATAGTAGATATATGACCAAACGCTTCGTTCTCCATCACATTTCTTGATGAAACAGAATAAATGCATCAGAAATACCAAGAAGAGCGTAAACCATCCCAAAAAAGCATTGTGCAGACCATAGTAAAAGGGAGGAAATATTGAAAACATTGCTGAGTATATTCACTGTTACTTGCAATTCCGAACCAATAAAGTACTCTACTAGTCTATAGAACCCTCTCATGAATATAAGCTTCCTATTTCTTAGACTAACTGTAACATGCGATGATCAAGAAGTGACTAAAATAGTTTATCTTGGTAATTATGTACTTACAACATATGCGAAGAGAAGAGCTACTCCGTTAGCTAACACGTAACTACTTGCTTTCCCGATATCTGTCACTGAATAACCCATTTACTATTAACCTCGAGTTTGAATGAGTTTAAATCAAATTATGAACTTTTGAAATTTGAAAACGTCTAGCAGAGCAGAAAGACTGAAAAATCTATGAAAAGTGATTAGTGGCAATCTTTGAAGAATTTGAAGAGTTTCTAGTTTATTTGTAAGTATATTCCATGAATTATTGAAGAATAAATTATTTATTAATAAAATAGTTGGAATGCCGTCAAACGAAATAGTCAGTAAAAGGCTGAACTCTCTCAGAAATATCACTGAATAGCTCAAAAATTCAACAACCTCAGGCCCCATCAATTTCATGCACATTAAATCATTGATCGGCAATCTCAAGCACATCTCATAATTACCCAACCAATCCAATGCAAGATCAGACTCAAATTAGAATTATCCTTATGCCTTCACCGAAGCAAGTCATCAAGGGATCAGCTAAAACATCTATGAAGATGAAGAATATCGACCTTTGTTTCATTAGATGAAAAAGAAAGAACAGCAGAGTCATTACAAAAGTTTTTAAGAATCAGAAATAATTGATCTTCGGCAGTAAAATCTTAAATTGTAATAAAAACTAGCAGCCGTGAAGGAAGAACTACGAAAACTGAAGGAAAAAAGTTAATAAAGCATCTAATAGAAAGAAAATAATAAGTTACCCTATTTTTCTCTAAGAGAAGCAGTCCATGCCTTTGTTTGCAGATACGAAATCTTAGAGTAAAACTATCAGAAACTAGAGTACACTGAATACTAAGTTGATCTAACGCTTGATAGGGTAATACTATTGAGAAAATAAAAAAAATCTATTTAGTAGTTTGATCTGAGCACACTCAATAATGTGGTTTACATAGACTCTCACCATATTCTCCTTCAGTTTCAGTAGTTTTTGCAGAGTTAATACCTAACATAGAGTCAAAAAGCTGAACTCAATAAAAAAGAACTCACTAACTTGTTTCTAAAATTTTCATCCGAGGAGGAATTGCATAAGTGGGACTTATCTCTTTTCATCAATTTCAAAATAGTGAACTCTTTGCATTAGAAGAAGCTGTTCTAAACCTATTTTCGAAGAGTAAACTAGGAAAAGCAAATTTTGCACTAGAAAAACAAAATTACTGAAATCAGATAGAGTAAGTAATTAGATGATAAGAAAGAAAAAGATCTTCTGGAATTGCTTATTAAAAGGCGTCAAGATTATTTGTAGATTAGGACATTAATCCAAGAAAAGCTAGGATCAGCCAACCAGCTTGAAAACCACAATCAAGACCAAAACTAAAAGGAATAAAATACAATGTCTTTACAGCGCCATCCTGATATCCCTGAACCTATTTCTCTCATTAACAGGCCTGAAAGAGCTTCATTTTCCTCCAATAAGAATAAAAATAGAAAGAAAAATCATAGCAAAAACTGGGAGTAAACTCAGTATAACTCAATGTCTCCTTCTATTATTGAAAAAATTGGAGAAGTTGAAGAAAACCTAGAAAATTCTAATTATTAGAATGGCAAAATGAATTTTTCACCATCTTTTTCAGGCTTGGGAACTAACTAGCAAAAAGTTCCGAGACAATAAAGTCAAACTTTTCCCGTAGGCCCATTTAGCTCGCATAATGAACCGAATAGCTTTAAACTTTATCCCAGCAATACCTCTAGCCCAAGGGCAAATCAAACAATTATAAACCAATCAAAAGTAAATAGCAGCCAATGGCGTGAAAATAACCTAAGTACAGTTAGCAAAAGCAAGTAGACCCAACTAAAGGCACTTGCAGCAAGATAAAGCTTACAAAGAGGTTTCTATGCAACAAAGTATTCTAAAGATGGCTTTTATCCCCACGAAAAGAAGATTTTCTTGAGCTTAGACTGTAAGAAACTTTGCTGGAGCTAGAAGGATAAAGAATCTGATTATAAAGGTATTCCTTTAGAAGTCATAACTAAAATAGAGTACGCAGTAATAGGCGAAGGCATCAGAAAGCACGTTAAAGGACCTGAATCTAGATACTATTGCTTGATTTAATATTTTACAGGTGATTACAAGAAGAAAACAATTTAGTTAGGAAGCGGAAGCTCTGAATAAATTAAAAAGTTCGTAGACTAATTAAAGCTAACTGTAAATAACCAGAGAGGAACGCCCCTTGGAAGCTTGAATAACCTTTGATAGTAATATTTCTGCCTCTTTTGTGATCTGATACAGCTTGTTTCAAAGTGAATCTTATTTGAATATATAACTTTAAATGGCTGAGTACGTTTAGGAAACAATCAATCGCATCAAAGGGTCAGTAAAAGGCATTCTGATAGTAAACTATTCTGGAGGCATAGTTCGGACAACTTTCTAACTAAGTAAAAAGTAAAGTATCCACATAATTATGTAGGCGACGATTATGCTAAATACATCTCTCTCCTCACCAAAAAAGCCAAAAGTATGATCAGGGATTTAGACCCAACAAATGACCTATCTTTCCTCAGAATCAAAACTAAAAATGAGGAAATTTTAGTAACACCTGATAAGGATTATATGCTTATTGCTGTCCAAGGGCCAAAAGTACAAAAAGACAAAAGAGAAGAAGAAAATTGATTTGCATCTCAGCTCTTTATCTAAAACCAGAAGTAATCTTCAACGAATTCAAAGATTTACTTCTTTCAAGTAAACCATGGAATCTGAATTTATGTTCAGACCTTCGTTGTGTTTCAGCTGTCGAAGAAAAGATTACTTTGTGTTTAGAGCTAATAATCTGATAACTAAGTTATTCAAAGACAAAAGATAAAATGTATTGAGCTGTTTCTAAAATCAGCAACAAGGTTCGCTAGGTTTGGTATCCAAACATTGAGCAGCCCACTCTTCTATCCCAATGGTTTCCATCTTGGAACTTTAAAACCTCAAGCTCAAAGCTGTACATATCCGTTTGAAGTATTTATAGCTGCCATCAATCAAAACCTTCATCAACACAAGATTACTTCATTATATTTAGCCTCTATATTTCTAATGATCTTCCTCCAGTCGCTGGGCTTATTAGTAATTTATCCGAAAACACTTTTGTTTTTGTTGTTGGGATTTTAGTTATAACTCATCTCTACAATTTCGTTTTTGATCTTTAGCAGCCTCTCATGAAGATCAAATAACTTTTACCCATATTCGCTTATCTTTTCTTAGCGCACCTTTTTATCGATAGGTCTGGCTATCTTTTCTATGAGCCTGTACTTGAAAAGGAATTCAAGAATGTTAAGGCTTTATTGAAGTAAATTTTCTTATTAGAGGTCATCTGCTGCCTGCTTTTTGCGTTTGATGGAGTTATTCTTTTTTTTGTTCGCATCCATTTTAACTAAAAATAAAATTCCTATCTCGAACCTAAGATACTTTCAGTTTTTACCTTAACCTTACTTCTCTAAAGAAAAAAAATCAAGGAAAATCAGTCCTTTGATTCTTACACTTAAATATCTTAAATTTTAAACTAAATCAAAAAAATATTTAAACTTGATAATTTAAAGTATTTAAGCAATAAGATTTGCATGTTTAAGAGATTCTATGATCTTGACTACGTCACTTGAGTCCTAAAGGAAAAATCTTGCAGGTTTCGTATGTAACCTAAGCTATCAAGCTATGCTCAATTTGCTTGAGTGTACAGTCAGATGAATTCGTCTCAAAGAGCTATCTTCAGTAATAGCTTGTTAGCAATATAAAATGTTTGAAATTGACGAATATATTAGAATGGCGATTTCAAGCTTACAGCAAGACACAAGAGTACTGTTAATAATTGGCATAATAGATGAAATAAACCTTTAGCCATTTAAGGCGGGAGTAGCTAGCATTTTGTTCAAGCAAGCTAGGCACATAGATTTCATGGGTATTTATTAAAAATCGATGTTTAGTCTTTACATTTATGAGATGAAAAATCATAAAAACTAGTCATAATTTAATTCTCCTTCCTCCTCTAACATATCTTTGATCTTGTTTTTTATCTTTAGTTTCTGCTCATTGATGATTCTATCTCTTTGCTCTAACTATTTGTTTTATTTTAAAGCTTTTATTCCTTTGTGAAACAACTGTAGCCTATAAAACTGGTCTGCCCTTTTATTTCTTGGCAATTACCAATCAACGTTTTCATCTCTGAGCAAAGGAATCGTTCTTCTCCAAGCAAAAAAAGAAATCTTGATATGGTAAATATTACTTTTAGGTGATTTACTTAGTGTCTCACTATTAGCTATTCTTTGAATTAGAGCTATGCTATTTTATTTGATTTAAAGCAAGAAAAGGCTTTTCTCACCAGTTGTTGTTTGTATCTTTGATTCATTTTTAGATATTTTGATTGCAGGATTTAAGCTGAAACTTGTTCCAGATTGTTCAGAAAGGCTTAGCTTTTGAAGCGGTATACAACTCCTAAAATCGTTTGATATAAAAGCAATATCTTTTCTTTTTTGACATTTTTCGAATTAAATAAGGGCATCCAACCATAGTATTTCTAAATAAGTAGATGAGTACTTTTAAGCGATATGAATTGAATTACTATGCTCTTGTTTCAAGCTGTTTTTCCTTAATTTCCCATTCTTCCTGGTCTTTCTTGTTCTTTACGTACTCTTTGTACTTTTATTGCTTAATCCTTTTCTATTCTGCTTGAATTTATTTTTCTAATTATCTTCTCAGAAGCTCTTATTCTTTTTTCTTTTGTTATTTCTCCTTTTTCAGTTTCTAAAGCGCATCTTTTCTACTCTTATGTTTTAGTTCTAACTCTTTCCTTTTTTTCTACAGCTCCTGACTATTCATCTGCTTATTGTTTCTAAGGTTTTCTTCATGGTTTGGGGGGTAAATGACAACTTATTGTTCTTTTTCAGCTTCATCTTGATTCATATTGTGAATCTATTCTGAGATAGCCTACTAAGTGGGCTATTTCTCTTATTTTTTATCTTATTGATCATAAGGTATCTTAATGTTCAATTATGATTACTCTGTATTTTCTTTGATTGTGATCAAACGATCTTTGTTTTCTATCTGCTACTTTAGTTTCCCCACGAAGTTTCTAACCTTACTCTGGAGTTCTTGGTTTTGCTTGATCATGGTTTTAGGAACATCTTTTTTCTACTAAACTTTAGGCTTTAATTCATTTCTTAAAAGCTCCTTTTAATACAATTTCCTTTTTATTTATCTTTTCGTAAAAAGGCACCAAAATGAGAAACTTTTTTTAATGAGATTAAAAGCTCTAAACTAAATAGCTAACTAAGTGGCTTTTAGAGGGGCTAAATCTCCTTAGTTATTCTGTTTTTGAATTTTGATTAAGATTATTTACTCTTTCCAAGCTCTAAATATCCTAAATTTTCTGAATTTAATAATAAAAGAGTTTTCCATTTCTTCATCTTTTGCAGAGTAGCTTACTAATCTTTACCAACCAGATTTGGCTAGATTGTAGGAAAAGCTTTCAATTATTGAGTAGATTCTTGTTAGAGCAATATTAAACAGTTTTTACTGCTCTCTATTCTAGCTAGAACGGCGAGGATTTGTCTCAGGAAAGGGTTTAATTATACCTTTGCATTACTTGGCTTTAGTAGAGTTAATTTCTTTTATGGTTTCTTTAACTTTCATAGCGTAGCTTGAGCTTGGCTTATATGACTGTTGTGTTTTTTGAGGTTTGCTTGTAGTGGCTGGCTTTTAAACTTTAAGTTGCTCTACTTTTCTGTAGGCATTGGCTATCTGCTTAGCTTCTTCTTCGTAAATCTTAAGTCTTTCTTATTATATTTGCTGGCTGAGTTAGTAAATATTGTAGTTTGTTTTTGAATTCATAACATTATAAATCGACTTTTACAATTTCTCCAAACATCCCCTTTTGTATTTAATCTCAGAAGAATCTGATGAAAAACTTTGAATGGAAAAATAATTTGCTTATTCTTGGATTGTTTCTTGATAAAGCTTTAGTTAGTTAAATATCAAGGTGAGCTGTTTTTCTCATCTTTTTACTTAACCTAAGATTTAAAAGGTATGAAAGGAAATTTTAGAATCTTAAGGAAATTTTAGAACTTAATTTTGATTGGCTAATAAACATGTAAATAGATTTATTTGATTAAAATATCGAGCTCATTTTTGAATGCTATAAACATTTGATTGAACAATGGCAGGAAAAGGAGGAAAAAGCGGAAAAGCTAAAACTACTTCATCAAAGGCAGTCTCAAAGTCTTCAAGAGCAGGACTTCAGTTCCCAGTTGGTAGAGTTGGAAGACTCCTCAGACATGCCCACTACACCGAAAGAGTCGGAGCTGGTGCCCCCGTCTATCTTGCCGCAGTCCTTGAATACTTGGCTGCTGAGGTTTTGGAATTAGCAGGAAATGCTGCCAAGGATAACAAAAAGACCAGAATTGTCCCCAGACACATTCTTTTGGCCATCAGAAACGACGAAGAATTGAACAAATTGTTGCACAACGCCACCATCGCTGAAGGAGGTGTCTTACCCAACATCAGTGGACCAGTCTCAGGCGCAAAACAAAGCAGTGGAGAATCATCCCAAGCCGTATGATTGCATCCGTTCATTATACCTATACTTTCATTCATAGAACTACTTAACAAAAGATCCAAAAAGATTTAGCTAAATTATTTTGAGAACAAAATACGCTTTGTATTCAAATCAATTTGATTTCTTGTCGGATTTGCATCAAATCTGCCACACCCATCTTGGACTAGCGATAATTTTTCATGACTGAAATGCTGCTGCTTGAGGAGAAATGACTAAAATTTTGAAACTCCTTTATGCTCAATTACAAAAGTCTGTAGTATTTGTGTAAGCTACGCATAGCCTACAAACGGGCTACACCTTCCTATCCTCTGCAGTCTCTAACATCTTGGGCTATGCTGATTAAATTATGATTGCATTATCTAAGAAAAGGCGCCAGATAGGTAAGCATCTTTCTGTAAAAGTGGACTGTAAAGTGCTAATTTGTCGAAAACTAAGGTAGCTTTTGGTTGACCTCCTTAATAACAGTGATTTCTGCCTTTTTCAGAAAAATTAGATATTCTTTCTCATACTTTTAGCAGTATTCCTTAAGAGTTTTCAATATAATCTAGTACTTTGAGGTTTTACGAAACTAATCCCAGTTAGTAAAGCCAAACCAATTGTTCTTATTATCAGAGAGTTGCTTGATGAGCTTTAACACATGTTTAAATGTCATCAAAGCAAGTTTACCTCTATTGATTGGGCTGACTTGCATATAGTTAGCATTTTCAATGAGATAGTATAAAAATCTGCAGTAGTTGAGCTGATTTATTAGTACCTAACAATTTTTTTGTTATAGTTTTTCTTAAAACCTCTTTTCTTCCTTTTTGTCTTCTTTCTTTTAATGAGATTTACTCTGACTAACTTTGCTGCTCCTTTTTCCATAGCTTTTGATATCAATAATCTTTTCTTTTGATGAGATCTTTCTTTAAACTTTAGGCGCTACTTTCAGTTAATTTTTTGATGTTTTTCGGGTTGTTTGGTATTAGTTGTCAAAACCTTTTCCCTTACTATTTCTCTCAATATCTAACTTTCCTCTAGAAAAGATCCTAGCTCTTCTTTGATGTTCCTAAGTTTTAAGCCTTTCATTAAAAGTTATGAGACTTACAAAGTTGTCTATTTTAAGATCCATGAATTCTTCCTTTGACATACGATCGTCTCGGTTAGGAGAACACATTTTTTCAAGCAAAAATTTTATAGGTGAGGTTATTTTGTACTTTTAAGGAAGACAAAAAGGTATTGCATTCATTTTTCTAATGAGCTCTTTTTCTGATTTCGATTACCAAGGAGTAATTCCAACCATCATTTCATAAAAGATCACCCCTATTGAAAAGATGTCACTTTATGGTGAATAACAGTTCCGAAGCAACGATTACAAAGGCATATAAAGGGGAGTTCCTACGTTTTGCCTCGTTTTGATCTCGTTTTCGGCAGAGATAGCAAAGCCAAAATCTCCTATTTTCCAATTCTTCGCTCCTTTGAAAATGTTGGCTGGCTTGATATCTCTATGAATGACTCCCATCTTAAAGAGATACTTAGTGGCATCTATAACTTAAGAGATAATGGATGTGGCTTCCTTTTAAGACAACTTTCCGTTCTTCGTAATGTATTATAGCAAATCCCCTTATCTGCAGTATTAGGTAATCAAATAACAAAAGTTACCTTCTTTTACTACATCCTCCAACCTTAGTATATTGGGATGATTCATTTTTTTGAGGATTTGGATTTAGTTCTCAAGCATTTAAAGGCTAGAAGCTGAGTATTTCTTCATATCAATAACTTTTATTGCGTGTTGGCTGTCATCTTTCTTACTGTGGCATTTAAAAACATGACTTGTATAACCTGCACCTATGTGGTCCTTTTTTCTATAGATGTAATTGCCAACTACTTCTCCATCTTCAATGCTAAACGGCGCTTTTTTCATTAATTGTAAGTTGTCTGTTGAGCCCATCTACCTTAGTTTCCTGGGGCTCTCTTTCTATAAAGATTGCGTGCCAGCGATAGTTTAGTCAAGTGAAAGTTGCCGCTGGTTCATTATATTATAAGACTGCGATGTTTTTTGAAAAACAAAATTAAACAGTGAAGTTCGATTATAAAACTTCATTTTTGGAACACTGCCGCAAGTCATTCTCTTGCATATTGCTGCCCATTTCAATTTCGTCTCTCTAAATGCTTGTCTGCTGTGTTAATATACATTATAAGTTAGCAATTTTGAGAAAAAGGAGCTTTTCTTATCTGCAAGCTAAAATAGTCCTCAATAAGCATATTTTGGTTGAATTGAAGCTTTTTCAAGGAAGCTATTTAAAAATTTAAAGTCTGATAAGAGAGAATGAAGTATTCTAATAACATTT
>Ga0316217_10006624_pt1 | contig 11364 bp, 11 predicted proteins | sample 1anoAmetaG_FD_203633 | JGI IMG/M metagenome (GOLD analysis project Ga0316217, IMG submission 203633) | Freshwater microbial communities from Trout Bog Lake, Wisconsin, USA - 1anoA | ecosystem: Environmental > Aquatic > Freshwater > Lake > Hypolimnion/Profundal zone | place: USA: Wisconsin... | reverse complement strand
GGCGGAATGTATCTTGTCCAGTGAACTTATCGGCGGGAAGCCCGTCGGGCGGGCCTCGGGACGGCTCACTCCTCGAGCATGAACGGGTAGCCGACCTCGACGGGGGGGGCGAACGTCTCCTTGATGGCGCGCGCGCTCGTCCAGCGGACGAGGTTCAGCTTGCTGCCGGCCTTGTCGTTGGTGCCGCTGGCTCGAGCGCCGCCGAACGGCTGCTGCCCCACGACCGCGCCGGTCGGCTTGTCGTTGATGTAGAAGTTCCCGGCGGTGTTCCGGAGGGCGATCGCCGCCTGCTTCACGGCGCGGCGGTCGGTGGCGAAGACCGCGCCCGTCAGCGCGTAGGGCGAGCCCTGGTCGACGAGGTCGAGCACGTCGCTCCACCCGGCGTCGGGGTAGACGTAGGCGGTCACCACCGGGCCGAAGATCTCCTCCTGCAGGAGCTTGCTCTTCGGGTCGGAGGTCTCGACCAGCGTCGGCTGGACGAAGTAGCCGCGCGCGTCGTCGCAGGCGCCGCCGATGATCCGGTCGCCGGCGTTGCGCGCCGCCGCGATGTACCCCTCGATCCGCGCGTAGGCCTTCCGGTCGATGACGGCGCCGACGAAGTTGCGGAAGTCGGACACGTCGCCCATCCGGAGCTCGCCCATCATGGCGGCCACCCGGTCGCGCAGCTCGGGCCACAGGGACGCGGGGATGAAGACCCGGCTGGCGGCCGAGCACTTCTGCCCCTGGTACTCGAAGCCGCCGCGGACGATGGCGACCGCCAGGCTCGCCACGTCGGCGCTCGCGTGCGCGAGGATGAAGTCCTTGCCGCCGGTCTCGCCGACCATCCGCGGGTAGGTGCGGTAGCGGCCGATGTCGCGGCCGACCGTGCTCCACATCCCGTTGAACACCTCGGTCGAGCCGGTGAAGTGGATGCCGGCGAGATCGCGGTGGTTCAGCGCGACGTCGGAGATGGCGCCGGAGTCGCCGGGGACGAGGTTGATGACGCCCGGCGGGAGGCCGGCGTCCATCAGGAGCCGGAGGAGGTAGTGCGCGGAGAGGACCGCCGTGCTGGCCGGCTTCCAGAGGACGGTGTTCCCCATGAGCGCGGGGGCGGTCGGGAGGTTGCCGGCGATGGACGTGAAGTTGAACGGCGTGACGGCGTAGACGAACCCCTCGAGCGGGCGCAGATCGAGCTGGTTCCACATCGACGCGTTGCTGATCGGCTGGTCGGCGTAGAGGTCCTGAGCGTAGGCGGGGTTGAAGCGCCAGAAGTCGATGAGCTCGGCGGCCGAGTCGATCTCCGCCTGGTAGGCGGTCTTCGACTGGCCGAGCATGGTGGCCGCGTTGACCGTGGCTCTCCAGCGGGTCGCGAGCAGCTCGGCGGCCTTGAGGAAGACGGCGGCCCGGTCCTCCCAGGGCCAGCTCCCCCACTCGCGCGAGGCGCCCCTGGCCGCGTCGATGGCCTGGCCCACCTGCGCCTTCGAGGCCTTGTGCCAGTCGGCGAGGACGTGGCGGTGGTCATGGGGCATCACGGCGGCGCCGCGCGCCTCCCCCTTCACGTCGCGGCCGCCGATCACGAGCGGGATCTCGACGCGTTCTCCGGCCATCTGGCGGAGGCGCTCCTTGAGCGAGCGCCGCTCGGGTGAGCCGGGGGCGTAGCTCTTCACCGGCTCGTTGACCGGCGGCGGGACGCAGCGCGTGCCGCTGAAGGCGGGGAGTCCGAGCTCTCGCGCGGAGGGAAGGCGGTTGTCGTCGGGCATGGCGGGCCTCGGGGGGATGGGCGGCCAACCTAGCCCCGCGCCGTCCGTCCGTCACGCCCCGGCGGCTAGGGCTTCTCCCACCCGGAGTGCGCGCGGTACTCGGCCAGCGCCTCGCGGATGACGACGAGGGCGCGGGCGCGGTCGTAGAACTCGTCGACCTCGCTGAGCTTCCCCTCGAGGATCTTGTAGTCCTGGAAGAAGCGGCGGAGCTCGAGCGACAGGTGCGGCGGGAGCTGCGCGGCCTCGTGGTAGTGCGAGAAGGCCGGGTCATCGACGGCGACGGCCACGATCTTGTCGTCGATCCCCTTGTCGTCGCGCATGCGGAACCCGCCGATGGGGCGCGCGCGCACGATGGTGAGGGGGTGCACGGGCTCCTGCATCAGCACCAGCACGTCGAGCGGGTCGCCGTCGCCGGCGTGGCTCTGCGGGACGAAGCCGTAGTTCGCCGGGTAGTGGACGGAGCTATAGAGGACACGGTCGAGCATCAGCATGCCCGTCCGCTTGTCGAGCTCGTACTTGAGCTTGCTCCCCTGGGGGATCTCGATCACGGCCGGCAGGTGGTCTTCGATGTTGTCGCCGACGCGGATGTCATGGAGAGGGTGCATGCGCGGCGTTATAGCGCAGTGCAGCATTCCGTCGAGGCCCTGCGTCGAGGGGCCCGGGATCGACGCTCTCGCGGCGGCCGGACGCGCTCCGGGTCAGTGCGACTCGACGTGGTGCGTGGCGCTGGCGAGGAGCACCTCGCGGAGGAACGCGACGAGCGCCGAGATGAAGCAGGCCATCGCGAGGACGAAGAGCGAGCGGGTCGGGTCCATCGTCCGCGCGAGAGTCGCTCGGTCGTGACCCGCGGCGCTCGGCCGAATAGACTGCAGCGAGCGACTGGATGAGAGACGGGCTCCTGCGGCGTGGGTTGAAGGGCATCGCGCTCGTCGGCTTCCTCGCGACCCGCGGCCTCGATCGCGCGCTCGCCCGCCTCGCGGGGCAGAGGCCGTTCCTGCTCGCCGGCGCCTGCTGCCAGAGCGGCGCGTGCTGCGAGGACCCGTCGATCCGCGTCGGCCGCATCACTTGGGCGCTCCCGATCTGGCGGCGCGTCGTCCTCGCCTGGCACGAGCACGTGAACGGCTTCGTGCTCCAGGGGACCGACCGGAGCGCCCGCGTCTTCGTCTTCCGCTGCACGCACTTCGACAGGGCGACGCGCCGGTGCGACAGCTACAGCTCACGCCCGGGGATGTGCCGCGACTACCCGCGGGTGCAGCTCTACCAGCTCTCCCCGGAGCTCCTGCCGGGGTGCGGCTACCGCCCCGTCTCGCCCGACGCGAAGCGCTTCCTGCACGTCCTCTCCGAGCAGCCGATGACGGACGAGCAGCGGGCGCGGCTCAAGAAGAACCTGTTCCTGGACGAGTAGCCTGCGGCCCTGGCGGTTGACGGTCAGTTGCCGAAGGTGCCGCTCCCGGCCGTCTTGCAGTTGGCGCAGCCCGGGGCGCTCGGGTTCGCGTTGCACGTCGTCGGGCAGTAGGGGACGCGGTTGAAGACCTCGGGGGCGCCGCCATCCTGCGCGCCGATCCCCTCGCAGAGCTCGCTCACCCCCTGCACGCTCATCTCGCCGTACCCGCCGGACGCCACGAACTTCGCGGCGCACGCGGGGTCGGTGCTGGCCCAGCCGGCGAGCGGGGGGAACGGCTGGAGGGTGTTGGCCGTGGGGTAGTCGCCCTGGACGCAGGAGGTGCCGAGGACGCAGTCGCCCGGCTGGGGGCTCGTCGCCGAGCCCGCCTTGATGGTGAAGCAGAGCTTGAAGCGTCCGGCGCAGTCGACCTTGAGCGTGTCGGTCGACCAGGGGACGCCGGGCTGAGGCGTCGGCGGCGGGGTGCTCGAGACCGTCGGGCAGGTGACGACGCCGCCGTCGGTCAGGTACGAGGAGACGCCGTAGGTGTCCCCCGACCCGTAGGTGATGAAGCAGGGGGAGAGGTTCGACAGGTTCCACTGGCCGGAGGAGAAGCACTTGCACGCGGCCGCGCCGGTCGTCGCCCCCGGAGCGGGGAGGACGTAGCCGACGCACTCCCCCCAGACCTGGTTCAGCCCCTCGCCGTTGGACGTGCAGGTGGTCGTCCCGTCCTTGCAGCTGCCGATGTTGCGGTCGACGCGCAGCCCGGGCCAGCACGCCGCGGTCTGGCCGGGCGTGGAGCAGGGGCACCCCTGGCGATTCTTGTCGCTCGGGCACTCCGGCGTCCCGGTCGGAGGAGCGGGGGCAGCCCCGCCGTCGAGGACGCAGTACGTCGGCGGCGGGTCGGTCGCGAAGAAGGCGTCCGAGGAGTAGACGCCCGCTTCGGGGATCCCGCTGCTGAGCGCCCCCGCGTCGGTCCGGTTCACCCCGAGCGTCGACGGGGCGTCGGTCGTAGCGTCCGGGCCGCCTCCGCTGCCAGAGGACCCGCACCCGAACGCCGCGGTGGCGAGCGCGAGGGCGGAGGAGAGACAGGCGAGAGAGGGGAGGGGGCTGCGCATGGGGACCTCGCCCTGATTGGAGCACGGAATCGGCGGTCGTGATGCCCCGCCATCCCCACCCCGAGGTCCGGAATCGACGACGGGACGCGCTGGATCGCTTTCCCGACCTTCGACCTCCAGGGCGCGGGTTCGGGTACGCTCGGGGCGTGCGTCGTCTCCTCCCGCTCGTCGCGTCCCTCGCCGCTCTCGTCGCCTGCGGCCCCCCGCGCGCGAGTCAGTTCGTCGGTCAGGACGGCTCGAGGGACTGGTGGACCGTCGAGTGCCGCGGGGACGAGGAGGCGTGCTGGGCCCAGGCGAAGGCCGTCTGTGTCGGGAGCTTTCAGGTTCACGAGCTGCGGGCCGGCGACCGGCCGCCGGAGCCGGTCACCCTGACCGTGAAGGACGGCGCCGTGCCGAGCGGCACCTCCGTGGCCGGGAAGGTGCTCGTCCTCTCGTGCTCCGGGGCGAGCGCCCCGCCTCGCTACGCTGCGGGTCCCGAGTGTCCCGCCAGCCCACCTCGCATGAACCACTGCGACGACGCCGCCGGCGAGGAGTTCCGGACCGGTCGCGCCTACCTGGCCCCACCGGCGTCGGCCTCCGACGCCAGCTCCGACCTGAAGGGGGCCGAGGCGACGCTCGACGAGCTCCGGAAGCTCACCGACGGGGTCGACGCCGAGGTCACCGCGCTCGTCGAGCCGGTCCGGGCCGTCGACGCCGTCGTGAAGAGCCTGGCCGATCTGCCACGCACCTTCCGGATGAAGCCCGCCCGCGTGAAGGCGATGGCGAAGGCCGCGCTCGGGAGCGGGAGCGTGACGGTCCCGTCCGACGTCCGGCCGGAGGCCGTCGACGACGTGAAGGAGCTCCTCGGGCGCCTCAAGGCGACGTTCGACGCGCTCAGCGCGATCCCGGACCGGGCCGCGGCGCTGCACGAGAAGCTCACCGAGCGCCGGGCGAAGCTCGCGCAGCTGACGGTGAAGGCCAGGACGGCCTTCGCCGCGGTGGTGGCCGGAGCGCACGCCACGGCCGAGGAGAAGGCGACGGCGGAGTCGGACCTCCGCGAGCTGGGGGAGCTGAAGGAGGGGGCCGCGAAGAAGCTCGACGCCCTCGACGCGACGCTGAACGCCCTCCCGGCCCGCGCGACCGAGGCGCTGTCCCGGCTCGGAGCGGCGGCGTCGTGACCGACGGGGTCACCGGAACGTGACCCGCACCAGGGCGAGCTCATCCCCGAACTCGGTTCCGTTCGGTCGCGAGTAGGTGACGTACTGCACCCGGCCGCCTTGCTGCGCGAGCTCGGGGTGGACGTGGGCGTCGTAGGCCGTGGCCCCGGAGTCGCCGGTGCTGGCGACGAAGAGGAGGCCTTCATCGGACCACGGACCGGTGAGCGCCGGCGCCGTGCGGAAGACGACCGCGCTGGAGAGCGGCTTCGAGTAGACCGCCATCCACTGTCCGACGTAGGCGTCGAAGAAGAAGCTCAGGATCGGGGCGCCGTTGAAGAGCACGCTCGAGTTCGAGATATCGGCGGACCATGCGGTCCCGCTCCAGAACTCCCACGCGCTCCGGACGAGCGCGCGGGCGAACGGGACCCGGCCGAGCTGGCACGGGACGTCGAGCCCGCTCTGCCGGCAGGCGAAGGTGTACACGAGGCCGTCGACCAGGGCCGCGCCCTCCCCGTAGGCAGGCTCGGACGCGCAGAACAGCGCGGTGGAAGGGCCGCCGTCGCACACGCGCGGCGCGGGACGGGACGGGAGCGCGTCGAAGCCGCTCCACGCCGCTATCCCCTGGCCGATGCCGCTGAAGTTGAAGTCCCCAGGCGCGGCGCGGATCAGCTGGTAGAAGACGATCGCCGAGCCGCCGTCGGCGGGGCTGAAGACCGCCGAGGTGGGCCAGGTCGCGAAGCGGCCTCCGCATGGCTGAGCGGCGCAGCCTCCATCCGGCTGGCTCCGGTGGGCCCGGTCGTACGCCTCCTCGTCGGAGGTCGGCCGGAGCAGCTCGTCGGGCGCCCCGGCGTCGTCGAGCCGGTCCGACAGCGTGATCGCGGCGTCGGTCACCGCTGTCGCGCTCGTGGCGAAGGTGTTCGAAACGAAGCTCGTCCCGTCGGCGTTGGGGACGGTCAGGAACGTGTCGCCGAAGAGCCAGATCTCGTGTCCCCACGCCCGGATGGTCGCCGCGCCGTCGCGGCCGACGACGAGCGGCGAGGAGGCGACGGTCCCGACCTCGCTCGCGCTCGCGACGGCCGCGGCGGGCCCGTGACCGGAGGAGCAACCCACCGGCGCGATCGGCAGGAGGAGGCAGAGGACCGTCATCGCTGCCGCTCGGTGCGTCGGGCCTGCCAGCAAGATCCCCTCTCCCGTCGTGGAGCGCCCGTCGGCGCGGCCTGAAGCCTACCAGGCTCGCCTCCGGGTCCGCGGCTTCCTCTGCGGTGCGACGTCGGGTTACGGTCAACGCCGATGATGCGATCGTGGCCCCCCAGGAGGGCGTGCCGCCACGGAGCGACCTCGTGTTCCTCATCGACCTCTACCTGCCCGCGGACCCGACGCTCGAGCCGCGGTCGGTCCCGGTGAAGCCGGCGTCGTCGCGCGGGCGGTACGGCTCGCCGCGCCGGGCCGTCTCAGGGGGTTCGCGGCGCGACGCCGAGGATCGCCCTCGCCTCGGCGGCGGTGGCCGGCTCGCGGCCGCACTCCCTCGCGACGCGCACGAGTGCCTCGATGAGCTTGCCGTTGGAGTCGGTCTTCGTCCCGTCCGGGAGGTAGAAGGTGTCCTCGAGGCCGGTGCGGAGCTGTCCGCCGAGCTCGGCCGAGCGTCGGTGGACCGGCCAGACCTCCTCGCGGCCGATGAGGATGGTCTGGAAGTGAGCGCCCGCCGGCAGCTCCTCGATGAGCAGGGGGAGCCACGACGCCTTCGCGGCCATGCCGCTCGCCACCCCCATCACGAACGAGACGTGCGCCGGCGGTCGGAGGAGGCCGACCTGCTGGTAGAGCGCGACGGAGCGGACGATGCCCGTGTCGAAGCACTCGCACTCGGGGACGACGCCCAGCTCGTTCATCACCTTGCAGAACTGCTCGACCTTCTCGACCGCGTTGTCGAAGACCATCGGCGGCCACGCCCAGCGGCCGTCGGCGCGCGTCTTCAGGTAGTTGAGCGACCCCGCGTTCAGGGCGGCCAGCTCGGGCCGGATGCGCCGCAGGCAGGCGAGCGGCGCGGAGATGTCGGGGCCGACGACGCCGGTCGACATGTTGATGAGGAGCTCCGGGACCTCGGCGCGGATGGCGGCGTCGATCGCCGCGACGGTGTCCGGGTCCCACGTCGGCATGCGCCCCATGCCGGGCCCCTGCTGGCGGTAGTGGCAGTGGACCACCGTCGCGCCGGCCTCGTAGGCCTCGCGCGCCGCGGCGGCCATCTCGGCGGGGGTGACCGGGACCTTGTGCTGGGCGGGGTCGGTCAGCACGCCGGTGAGAGAGCAGGTGATGACGACCTTGTCGGCGACGCTCATGCGTCAGGTTATCCCCAGCCGGGGCGCCGCTGTCCAGCGCGCCAGGGCTCCTCACCGGCTCAAGGCGCGGAGGTGGCGGTCGTTCCAGAATGGGAGGACACTCCGGAGTCCGCCCATGTTCGCCGCCCTCGTGAAGTCGACCCCGTCTCCGGCGGATACGCTCGACGACATCGGGCGCGCGTTCCACGCGGCCATCGAGCGGCAGGGGGGGACGGCGTTCGGGGTCGGGGCCCTCGTCGTCGCGCTCGTCATGGTCCTGTCGTGCCTCCGCTGGCTCCTCCGCGAGACGCGCAACGACCGGCTGCACCGCGAGGAGCTCGCCGCGCGTCGCGCCGCCGCCCTGGCGGACCCGGCCGGTCGCCGGGAGCAGCGCCAGCTCGTGCGGGTCCCGGCGCAGGTCGGCGTGACCGTCCGGCAGGCCGACGGGGCCGATGAGACCTTCTACGCGCGCTGCAAGACGCAAGACGTGAGCGGAGGAGGCGTCGCGTTTCTCAGCGATCGGCCGCCGTCGCCGGGGCTCCCGGTGCAGCTCACGCTCGACATCGGCGAGAGCGGCCCGGTGTCTCTCCGCGCCGTCGTCGTGCGGGTCGATCCGCCGCCTTCCCCCGGGATGCCCTCCCTCGTGGCCACGCGGCTCGGGCCGATCACCTCGAGGGACCGCGAGCGCGTCGTGCAGTGGGTGTCGCGTCAGCTCTCGCGGGGGCTGGCGCAGGCGCGTCGCGGCCGAAGCTGCCCCGTGTGTCGTCGGCCGCTGGCGGATGACGCCGGCGAGATGCACGCGAGCTGCGCGCTCAAGCTCCAGCAGCGGTCGGGCTCTCACTGACGAGCGTCGCCGCGTGGCCATCGCACGTCGCCCGGGCGTCCGCCCCCTCAGCCGGGGGTCGGTGGAGCCGAGGCCGGTCTCGCGTGCCGCGCGATGGCGAAGCTCAGCGGCTCGAACTGGGCCGTCGGGATGAGGTGCCCCATCCTCTCGACGATCATGAGCGTCGAGCCCGGGATGAGCCGCGCCATCGCCCTCGCGCCGTGGACGGGGAGCAGAGGGTCCTCTGCCCCGTGCACGATGAGCGTCGGCGTCGTGATGCCGGGGAGTCGGCGCCGCCGCCGGCCGGAGCTGTCGAGGATGGCTGCGAACTGCCGGGCGGTCCCGGCCGCCGATGGCTTGCTGGCGACGAGCGCCTCGGCCGTCTTTCGCGCGCGCCCCTCGTCGAACGGGAGCCCCTCGCCGCCGATGATCCGGAAGACCCGGACATAGTGCTCGACCTGCGCCGCGGGGTCGGTCGGCACCCGTCGCAGGATGCTGCGGAGCACCCCGAGGCGGCTGAAGGAGTAGCGCCGGCCGCCGGGGGTCGACATGATCGACGTGAGCGACCGCAGGCTCCCCCCGTGCTCGAGGGCCATCGTCTGCGCGATCATCCCCCCCATCGACGCCCCGACCACGTGAAATCGGGCGTGCCCGAGGCTAGCCATGAGCCCGACGGCGTCGGCCGCCATCGCCTCGAGCCGGTAGGGGGGCGTGACAGGGAGCCCGAAGAGGGAGCGGAGGAGCGCGCGGGGGACGTCGGGGACGCCGAGCTCCCGCAGGCGCGTCGACGCCCCGGTGTCGCGGTTGTCCATCCGGACCACCTCGAACCCCCGCGCCACCAGCGCCTCGCACAGCTCGTCGGCCCACATCGCGCGCGTCATGCCGAACCCGGGGACGAGCAGCAGCGGCTCCCCCGAGCCCCTCGCGTCGTAGCCAACGTCAATCTCGCCCACACGCGCCAGGCCGGAGGTCAGGGGGGACATGAGAAGAGGCGTGACCTGAGGTACGGTCGACGTCAACAGAATGCGGCCCGGGGGGCGCCGCGCCCCTCCCTTGCGCCGACGGCGCGCGGTACGCCGGCCCCGCTCGGCGCGACAGCTGGCGCGACACCGTTTGCATTGCCGGCCGCCCTTCGCTATCGAACCGTAGCCCGGGAGCGTTGCCGGGCCGAGATCGTGCCATGGCGTTGAAGCGTTGCGAGGACTGCGGTCACAAGGTGTCGGACCTTGCGTTCGCTTGCCCGCAGTGCGCGCGGCCGATGGGCGTGGCGACGCCGCCCCGCGAGGCCGCCGGGGACGCCGCGCCCGGGCGAGACGCAGCGAGCGCCCCGGTCGACCCGGCGCCGGGGATCGCGGCCGTCTCGGCGGACGCGGTCGCGCATCCGGTGGTGACCGAGTGGCTCGGTGGCCTCCGCAAGGGGCGCGAGCTCCCGGCGCGCAGCAAGGTCTGCAAGCGCTGCGACGCGGACGTGGCGCTCGACACGTTCCGTCAGAAGGTCGGCGACGGCTACCTCTGCTCGGACTGCCTCGACGACGCCGAGGCAAGGCGCGCGGGGCGCCAGGTGCTCGTCTGGAAGGCGCTCGGCATGGTCCTCCTCGTCGTCGCCGGGGTCGCGCTGACGGCGACGGCGCTGCGCGTCGCCCCGCTGCTCACGGCGCCGCGCTCCTCGCGGGGGCGCTGACGCCGGGGCTCCTCCGGCTCCCTGCTGGGCGAAGCCTCGCCGGTCAGGCGGCTTCGAGCATCGCGGCGAGGTAGGTCCAGAAGCGCGCGACCGACGAGGTCGAGACCTGCTCGGTCGGCGAGTGGGCGTTCTGGATGGTCGGGCCGAACGAGATCACGTCGAGCCCGGGGTACTTCTCGCCGATGATGCCGCACTCGAGGCCGGCGTGGATCGCCTTCACCTCGGGCTCCTTGCCGAAGACCCTGGCGTGTACGGCCTTCGCCTGCGCGAGGAGGGGGGACAGGACGTTCGGGGCCCAGCCGGGGTACCCATCCCCCTGCACGACGCGGAAGCCGGCGAGCTCGCACGCGGCCCCGACCATCTGCGCGACGTCCTTCTTCGCGGAGTCGACCGAGCTCCGGTGGCTCATCGAGACGGTCACGGTGTCGCCGACCGTCTCGAGGATGGCGAGGTTCGTCGAGGTCTGCACGAGGCCAGGGATGTCTGGCGACATCGCGAGCATCCCGTGGAGGGACGCGTGCACGAAGTCGGTCACTCGCCGCGCGTCGGCGGCGGACATCACCTCTCCGCCGGCCGCCTTCGCCTCCTCGACGTCGACCGCGACCCCTGGCTCGATCGGCCCGTACTCGCTCCGCAGCTCGGCGGTCAACGCGGCCAGCTCCTTCGCGAGCGCCCCCTGGCGCGCCGGCTCCATGTACACCACGGCGAAGGCCTCGCGAGGGATGGCGTTGCGCTTGCTGCCGCCGTCGAGCGAGGCGATCTCGAGCGCGAACGGGCCCATCGTGCGCCGGAGCGCCCGCGCCAGGCACTTCAGCGCGTTGCCGCGCCCCTCGTGGATGTCGACCCCCGAGTGGCCGCCACGGAGCCCGGTCACCTTGACGCGGAAGGGGCGCTTCCCCGCGCCCGGCGTCGTCCGCGTCACCTTCGTGCTGGCGACCGAGTCCATCCCGCCGGCGCAGCCGATGTAGACGGCCCCCTCCTCCTCCGTGTCGAGGTTGAGCATCCGCGTGCCGCGGAGGAAATCGGGGGCGAGCTTGAAGGCCCCGGTCATCCCCGTCTCCTCGTCGATGGTGAAGAGGCACTCGACCGGCCCGTGGACGAGCGTCGTCGACTCGAGCACCGCGAGCGCGGCCGCGCAGCCGATGCCGTTGTCGGCGCCGAGCGTGGTCCCGCT
>Ga0316217_10006623_pt1 | contig 11365 bp, 14 predicted proteins | sample 1anoAmetaG_FD_203633 | JGI IMG/M metagenome (GOLD analysis project Ga0316217, IMG submission 203633) | Freshwater microbial communities from Trout Bog Lake, Wisconsin, USA - 1anoA | ecosystem: Environmental > Aquatic > Freshwater > Lake > Hypolimnion/Profundal zone | place: USA: Wisconsin... | reverse complement strand
TGGTGATGAACCCGAAGCGCCGGACCTGCCCTCCGCGTACCGCTTCGGCGGCCTTGTGCCACCAGTACAGCACGAAATCCACCGTGTCAGGGACCTCGGGATAGGCTGCCCGCAAGGCCTCGGTGTAGCCGTCCCCAAGGGCTTCCCGCATCCGGGCGTTGCCCAGGAAGGGCGGATTCCCGACGATGAAGTCGGCCGCGGGCCAGGAGGCCGGCATCGCATCCAGGCACTCAAGAATGGCGACCTGGGCCTTTTCATCCGGCACCTGTTTCCGGGTTACCGGGTGGGTCTTGAAGGTCCGGCCGTCCCAGCGCCTCTCCCCAGTCGCCCGGGTACCGGACCAGGTCAACACCGCATCCCGGTTCTGAACGTTCTCATAGCGCTGAAGAATCGGCTCAGGCGGTGTATAGCCGGGATGCTGCCGGATCCACCACTGCAGATGACCGATCCAGAGCACCAGTTCAGCGATGGCAGCCGCCCAGGGCTTCACCTCCAGCCCCAGGAACTGGGCCGGGGTGACCATCACCTCGTCCAAGGCCAAGGCGCGCTGGGTCTCCCCGAAGTCCTCCAGGCGGCTCAGGACCTCCTGTTCCAGCTTCTTCAGCGTGTCGTAGGCCACATACAGGAAGTTGCCGCTGCCGCAGGCCGGGTCCAGAACCCGGGTGGTGGCCAGCTTGCGATGGAAGGCGTGCAGCACGTCCCGGGCCTTGGCCCGGCTGGGGTCGGTGGGCTCCGGCCCAAGGATGGATAGGGCCTCGGCCTGGACCAGTTCCCAGTCGGCCCGCAGCGGAGCCTCCAGCGTGGGCCGGATCAGCCGTTCGATGAAGGCCCGCGGCGTGTAGTGAGCACCCAGTTTGTGGCGCTCATCCGGACTCAAGGCGCTTTCCAGAAGGGTCCCGAAGATGCTGGGGTCCACCTCGCCCCAATCGAATCGGGCGGCTTGATGGAGGAGCTCGATCTCATCCTTGGCGAGGTCCAGCGCCAGGCTGTCCGCAAACAGGCCGCCGTTGAACCGGGCCAGGCGGTACTCGCCCCATTCGTCCCCCGTGTTCATGGCCTGCCAAAGGCGCGCCAACCCGTGGGCGAATCGTTCCGGTTCCTTCCGCCAGCGCTCCAGGCTCCGCTCGAACAACTTGGTGGGCAGCAACCCCACGTCCTCCGCAAAGAAGGTGAAGACACAGCGCATGAGGAAGTTGGCCACCGCCTGGGGCGGGAAACGCCCCTCAAGGCGGACCGCCAGGTGTCCCAACTCGATGGCCACCTGACGCGTGACCAGGGCCCGGCGCTTCCCGGGATCCAGGGAGGACGGGTTTTCCCAGATCGCTTTGAACCATTCCTGAACCTCAGGCTTGGCCAAATCCTCCAGCGGAACCGTGCGCCGGGCGCCATAGCCGCCATAGCTGCCGGAAAAGCCCTCCCAGACGTGGAAGGCGTGGCCGATGTCGCAGGTGAGCAGGAAGGGCGCCCGTTGGGGCAGGCGGATGGCATAGTTCACGGCCTGGCCGAAGGCCTTCTCCATGTATTGGTCGTAAGCCCGCGTGCCCCGCACCGGGGCGGACCCCTCCTTGACGCCGCCCCTGCCCTTGGTGCTGCCCTGCTTGGCCTCCAGGACCAGACACCCCTCCTTGTAGAGGTCAATGGATCCGGTCGAAGTGCTGCCGTCCAGATGGGTGATCTTGAGGTCCTTCTCGAAACAGTAGTGCGGCGTCTGGTCCTTGGGACCGGGCGTTTGGATTTCGAGCGCCGCGCAAAGGTCGAGCAGGAACGCGTCCTTGTTGGCGCGTTCGTTGCCGGCAGACCCTTTCCATTTCTGGAGGAAGGCGGTGACAGTGGGGACCATGAATTAGATGTTATATCGAGCGGTTGCACGCTGGTTCGCAATCTGGGGGACGGGTTCCGCCCAGGATCGGCTCGCCTTGATGGCCGACCGTTCTCGCATCCTGATGTCATAAGAACGAATCATATTTCTCGCATACCCAACAACCCGGAAGGGATGGGAATCCTCCATGCGGCTCGAGTGCTTGCCCAGCGCTACCGTGCGTTAACCGGCAAGCCCTTGGGCCTGACCGGCGAAGTCGGCTGGATTCGAGGCGGCAGACATCCCACCCCGGGTGCGGCTGGGCGATTTTCATGGTCACAATTTGTGACCTTAAACTCGTCCCGGGATTCTTGAGTCGCCAGATTGGCACCTAAGTTTGTGCTGCTCCGCCTCCGCTCGCCCTTCGATGAAGCCGCTGCTCCAAGCCAGGGCCAGGATGTCACCGGCCGGGTAGGGGCAGTCCTCAGTGGGCACGTCCTCCAGAGCGGCCTGGAAGCCTTCCTGCCACGCTCGTGGATCCTGCCGGATGATCGTCAACGGTCCCTCCTCCTGGCCGCACCAGCCGCCATGCCACTCACGGAGATGCCCCAACACGATGGCAATCCCGTCTGGGTCCGTCAACATCAACGCCAAGGCCGTCCCGTCATCAGGCTTGCCGAACATGAATAATAATTAATCCTGTTTTCTGTTCCGCGGAGCCTCAGACCCAGGATCAATGCCGCCCAACTTGTCCTGTGGCCGGAGCGGCTGGTTCAAAAGGATTCGATTCCGGGTGAACCAGGAGTGCACCGGACAGCCAGTCTCTTTCCACCCCCACTCTTCGAGGACGCAGCTGCAGCCCTGGGCGATGGCTGCAGCGGTTCCGGGTTGGGGATCGTCGAAGGGTTTGTCCTCACGTGGTTTCAGCATGCTCATAACCCCAGTCCCAGTATGCCAATCTGGGCCTTTTGGGCAAGAAGGCGAAGCCTTTTTATCTTCTTGGGGCAGGGCGGTTCTGCTCCCAATCCTTGCAACCCCGAGCGTAGGTCGCCGAATCATTATTGAAGGTCTCATCTAGCCCGCTGTCCTGGAACCACTCATCCGGTTGGAGGGTTGAAACGAAACATATCTACCGCGATGCCAAGTTGGCCGGTTTTCAACCGGTCACAAATTGTGACCGGTTCGAACTTATCAGGCTTCTTTAGGTGCCGAATTGGCACCTAAAGTCAGCGAGTCCTCCCGGATCCTCCGGGTCCCTCCTCGGACGGTTCCTTCGAAACCTGGAGGCTCCGGTTCAGGGCCTCTGTTTTCGCACGGTCCAGTTCCAGGGCCTTCTGTCTTTTCTGTGTATCCGGATTGTCCTCGCTCCAGGCATCCATAGTCTCTATGGCCATAGACACTCGGTCGCCCGGGTCCTCTCTGGCCAATTCTGGTGTCTCCTGGACAGGTTCCGGGATTGGTTCCGGAACCTTTGGAGATCTGCGGAAGCCTCCCCGGATCCATGCCCAGCCATCCGCGACCAGGTCCTTCGCCCGTTCGGTCCAGGACCTAGCCCGCAGGATAACCTCTGCGATCTGCGGCAACCCCTTGTAGGCTGCCCGCACGATCATCTCAGCTTCCACGTAGTCGTCGAACGCCGCGACCATCTCCCCGGTCTGCTTACCGTAGGAATGGGGGTTTGAGGCAGCTCGTCACGCTTCGGCTTCGCCTTCCCGGCCGCGGTTCGTTCTGGAGATTTGACCTGGCGCAAGCCGTACCTTTGTTCGGCGGCTCGGCACACTTCCTCGGCGATCCGCACGTCGAAGGCGACCTCGCGCGCCACGGTCCCATCGTCACGAATCCGGGACGCGACGAGGTGCCAGTCTTCGTTGTGCTTATCGCTGTGCTTGACCAGGCACCAGGTCGTCCAGCCCATCCGGGCCGCAAGGTCCGCACCGGTCTCCAAGGCCTGCTCCAAGGCCAGGGACTCCCCATCCGGCAAAGCGAAGGAGACATGTTTTACGGGGTTCACGATGTCAGGTCGCAGGGTTCGCAGCACCCCGAATTCGCGGGCCAGGGAACGTGCATCCCAGCCGGCCATCGTCCCGCCGACCAATTCGGCCCGGCCAGCCACACCCAGCCTGCCTGGCCCGAACACGTAGTTCAACACACCCCTGGCGCCTCCGCCCCGGGTCATGTTCGCGATCATGGGCACCCCCCCAACGTGATCGCGAGCTCCGCGATCTGTTCACGCAACTCGAGCAGGACCGGCTCCAAGTGGGGCCTGAATCCGCCGTGCACCTGGCGGACGAGTTGGTTGAGATTGTTGCCGATTCGGGTCAGCTCACGGGCGGTGGCGAGGTCGGTCCGGGAAGGCGGGATGGCCGCAGCCCTGGAGCGCATGAGCCGGGCCAGGGAGATGCCCAGGGCGGCGGCGCAAGCGCAGGCATCCGCATGCTCGGCGTCCGACATTCGGACGGCGACGATGCGATGCCGGCGTGGCTTGGACGCGTCAGTCATGACGCGTTCCCGGGTCCAGGGGCGGAGCTCCTGGCAAGCAAGACGACCGAGCCGAAGGCGACGGAGGCGGTGCCTTCCGGGATACATCTGCGAAGCAGAATGTATACCGGAAGGCATTGCTTGCTCCTTACCCCAAGGTTGTTCATGGACCTAAGTGTGAGGGACGGGTTTTGCGCAGCCGGGCCTGCGCAAAACAAAACTGCGACGATGGCCTAAATGGAGGGCCTATGGCCAAGCACAACGAACGCGCAGAGATTTTGAAAGCACTTGGGCTACAGAAGGCTCCGGAACTCGTTTCCATCCGTGGCCACGTGGCCCCGGCCATCGCCGCCACCCTCGAGCAGTTGTCCAGGGAGTCTGGCATGAAGGTCGAGGAGGTGGTGGGCCTAGCGACCAGCGACTGGGTTGAGAGGACAGAGCGTCGGTTGCGCCAAGCCCAGAACTCAGCCCCGATTCCTGAGGACCAGGCCTAGACCCCGCTCCCCGGTCCGGGGGTCCGAGCCTACGGGCGTTCCGGTTCGACTGCGCCCCGCTCCCTTCGGGGCCGCCCACCGCCCACAAAGCGGGCGGCGGGTCCCAACGGCCCCTCCAGTCGCTCCCCGCTGCGCTCGTCCGGCAGGGGTAATACCCCCTGCCGGGCGATCAAGCGTGGGGCTCGCTCACCTGCACGCCCTCCGGTTCTCCCCCCTACCCGAGGAGCTATCCGTCGTCCTCGTCTTCCAGCATCTCCGGGTGGAAGGCCTGCTCGGATCGCATGGCGTGGAGCACCCACAGGGTTTCCCCCTCGACCCGGCAGAAGACCCGGACCGCTGGCGGCACCACCAGCTCGCGTTCCCGGTGCTCCGGGGCCTCTGGAATCTTCCGGCCGGACCCGGGGAAGGAGGCCAGGCGGTTGACGCCCTGCTCGATCCGGGCTGAGAGCTTCGAGGCGGCATCTGGGTTGTCCTGCGCAATGAAGCCCAGGATCTCATCGAGCGTTCGGATGGCGTTGGCGGTGAAGCGGATCTTCAGCGCTGCCATTTGCGAAGCTCCACCTTCGCTTCCTCCCAGCTCAGTGTCCGGCCGGCGGCGATGTCCTGCTCCCCGGCTTCGATGCCCTTGAGGATCTCGTAGCGCCGCGTCATGGCCTCGTAGCTGGCGATGTCCATTAGCACCGCCGCCGCCCGACCGTGCTCCGTGATCACCATCGGGCTTCGATCCGCCCGCAAGGCTTCCAGCACCTTGCCGCCCTGGCGCTTCATGTCGGTGATCGGTACCAGTCGTGGGAGCATTGGGGTCATCCTCTGCACCAAAGTTTGCACCCTTTTGAGGGCGTTTCAAGTTTTTGCGGGGCATTGTTGCCACCTCCTCAAGGTAGTTCCCGGAAGTCCATCTCCAGGATTTAGGAACTACCACCGCAACAACGGGGATCTCCCGCGCCATCCTCCGCTCCTCCGGGATCCGAGCCTTCGTAGAGCCCCAGCTGCCAGAAACCCGAGGGGGCCCCCCTTCTTTGGCATCTCCGGATTTGGCTTCCAAACCAAGGCCCATCCCCTAAGTTTTTGTTACCGGGTAACGTCAGCCCAGAACCTGAAAAGTGGCGGCCGACCATGCCGGCCTGTCCTGTTGTTTCGCCACCGCAATGGCCGCCAGGAGTAGCCCGTCCAGTTCCTCCTGCGCGGAGACGCCATGCAGTGCAGCCAGCACCCGGAGCCCGTGCGCGGCCTCCTGGGAAATCCAGGCGTCGATCCGCTCCATCGGAGCGCCCTCGGCCTTGAAATGGCCCTGGGTCTTCCGCCGGAGCCGGAAGGCCCTTTGGCGCTGGGCGTTGGTCATGGCCATGGTCATCTCCTGTTGTTACCCGGTAACAAGATACGGCGCGTTACCGGGTAACGCAATACCCCATCGTTGAATTCTGTAAAGTTCTTGCCTGCAATCGTGTTGGTCCCTGCGTTCCCTGCAGGATGAGGGCTCGGGGAACGACCATGAGCGACGCAAAGCCTTCACACGGTTCCAAAAGGCAAATTGGATCCGAAGGCCTGTTGCGGGCCAACCGTGAGCACAGACGCCGTAGCCCAGGCGCCCCCCGACCTCGCATCCGAGGGACCAGAGCAGATCGACGGACTGATCTTGTGCCCTGGTAGGCCCCTTCCCGGGGCCTTCCTTTTTGGGTTTGCACGCGCAGCTAAGGAGGTGGGCAGCTACACAACTCCGGCCAGGCCGAAAAAAGGGCGAACGGGTGAACCCGTCCGCCCTCCAGCTACCCGGTCACTTGTCCTTCACGATGAAGCGGAAAAAACCGCCGTCCTTGCGAAAAACCAATTTGCCCGTCCGCGCGTGCCGGTAGCACTTGCAGTAGACAACCTTGTAACCGGGGGGGACCTGAAAGTCATCAGCGACCATAGCTGTGACCCTCCTTCCTTGACAAAGCAGGAGGGAGAATCAATTCTTGAGATTCCGGTAACAAGAAAGGTCCCGTCCTGATCCAGGATCAAGGACCCCAGACAACCAGCCGCCTCCAACCGGGGCGGCTTTTCATTATTTGATTTTCAAGGAATGACCAACTTTTGCGGACGAGCGAGCGCCCTAACTGAAATGGTACGTCGTAGAATCTCTTGAGGTCAAGAACAAAAGCGACTGAACTAAGGAAAAAGTAGTCCAAATCGTGTCCGGTCCAAAATTGCACGATCTTAATTTGGTTCAAGTCTGTGAAAGATTCCTTCAATGCGAATAGTTGACGTGTGGTTTTGTCATCAAGATGACTTCGAAATGCACTCTGGATGACTACGAGATGCATGTTTCTGGGATGCCCCGAGGGGGTGCGCTTCGGCCGATCCAATCCTTCTGCCGCGAGCAACAGAAGGTGGTGCGATTAGGCCAACCAGATGTAAAGCGCTATTTCAAAAGACATAGGAAAGGGAGCCTTCCTTCCGTGGTGTTCACGAGAGGCCAAAAAGCCAAGTGAAGATTCTCGAAGGACGTGGAGGAATCACTTGTCAATCCAATGATTCGAAAATGAAAAAATTATTTAAAATTTCTGAACGGATCCAAAATTACATTTTACTACAGATAATGAACAACCTAGATGAACCTAGATGAACCTAGATGAACCTAGATGAACCTAGAGTGTCCCAGAGAGTCCCAGAGTGACTCAGAGTGACCCAGAGAGCCCCAGAGTGACCCAGAGAGCCCGAGAGAGGCCCAGAGTGACTCAGAGGAAATATCTATCCTGTTGGTGTCTCAAGATTGAGTCCTGATAATTTTATGGCTATTGGATCTGGACGAACACTCAGTTTTGGATGTGTTACTGTGTCCTCCCAATGCAAGTTCTTTTCTTCCTTTGTGCTAGAGGCATGGCTGCTGATGCTGAGAAAGGAAAGGCCAGCCCCAGCTGTGGAAAGCCCGTAGGGCTTTCCAGCCGAAGGCCGAGGGTGTGGGAAGGTTGTGGACCCGAAGGGCGGCCCGTAGGGCCGTTTCCCGTGGGAAGGATGGGGGGTCCTGTGGACAGGAGACCAACCGGGGAGTGCTTTTCTCCCCGGTTGGTCTCCGGTGCGCCCCTGCTTTTGGGGCGCAGTCCACGGGGGGCACCGTGCTTTCCATGGGAAATCCAACAGCCTTTCCACGCCCGAGCAGCTGGGGCGCGATAATGGTCGGCGCCTGGATTAGGAATCATGGCCGCTCGCTTTTGGAAGCTCTGGTGCCAGGATTTCCGCAGGATCTGGGAGGTCAACTTGAAAAGAGGTATGTGAGGACTACCTGAAAGGGACTACTTGATAACTACTTGTAATGATGGGGCCCCTTTTTGGGGTACAAATTACCGATCCAGGGAGGTACAAATCACCGACGGTGGGGGTACAAATTACCGTTGGAGGGGGGTACAAATTACCGATAAGGGGGGTACAAATCACCGTTGAAAACCCCCTAATCCACAGGGGGGCTGCGGATTACTCCCTGCACCTGGTCGTTTGCTAGTCGCTTGGCTGGGCAGGGGGGTACAAATTACCGATGGGATCAGTCTTTGGTTTGGACCAGGTGGAGCGAGCTCAAGGGCGGTTCGATCACCAGAGTGCTGCTTTCGAACCCAGCCTGACATTCCGGCCAGACGATCCGCAGCCGATCCAGGAACGCGCGGAGGGTCTTTCTCAGTTGTTTGGCGTCCTTGTCGGTGGAGCCGAGTTGTAACTGGAGATCCTGCCAGGAAATCCGGGCGACAGGATTGCTGTTGAACTGCTGGGACTTCTGACACACCCAACTCCTCCAGAACACGAAGCAGGCGAAGTCCCAGGCCTTCGGCTCGTCCTGGAACTCTCTCATCACCGGCAAAGGCAGCGGGACGACCCGCCCCTCCTGCAGTTCCTGGAACAGCTTGGCCCCCAATTCCGCGGCATAAGGGGCTTCCAGAGGGAGTCGGACCCCCCCGGTTGCTTCCTGAATCTGCTCTCGGGGGGTGGGCAACCGGTAGTCCTCAATGACTACCCGAAGCCGCCCCCAGTCCTCACCCCGCCCGTATTCATGCCGGTCGATTTTGATTGCTAGGTTGGCCAGCCGTTTCCAAGCGGCCAGGAACCATCGATAGTTCGCTCCCCCGGTGTTCAGTCCGAACGCCTCAAAGAAGTCGGTGGCGGTATCCCAGGTGATTTTTGGGCTTCCTGTCTGCAATGCCTTGGTGATCAGCCAGGACAGCAGCACCCGGTCCTTGCCATAGGGAAGGCCCACCTTTGGATCCAGGGTGCCGAGGATTAGGCGGACTTCGCCCTGAGCGGTTCGGGCCGAACGTTCCCAATGGGTGAGGGGAGCCCCTTCCGCGCTCTTGGGTTGACGGTAGGGCAATCCGCAAAGGACCAGCACTTGGGCGATGTAGAGAAGTTCCTGCTTCGCTGACTCCATCCCCTCGCTTGGGTGGTAGGACTTGTACAGAGCTGCCAGGCGCGCGTCCTTTCGCGCCCAAGGGGCCTCCTGATATGTCTCCAACACCTGGCGGTCCTCGTCAGTCAGTGCTCCCGCCAAGCTTGCGCTGAGGGCCTTTTTCCACCGGGCCTTCGTGGGATAGTTCTTTTGAGGTATGGGGGTCGCCTCGGCTTTGAGCGCGGCCACCCGCGATCGGAGTTCCTCCACCTCCTCAGGCTGGAAACTCTGCGGGCGGGCAAGCATCCGGTTGATCGTCCCTTCCAGTTCTGAGATCTGGTCCCGGATCCGTTGGGCCTTGTTCGGACGGATGGTCACCGGCGTTCCCTCCGTTTGGGGCCTCCTGGGCGCCCCCCCCTGAGCACGGCTTGGAGGGCTGAATCGGGTGTCTCGGTCAATGCTTGGAGTTCGAACATCACAACCCCTGAAGGGTGGGGCCTGTCGTCCTGATCTTCAACGGCAGGCATTAATGGAAAAAATGCCAATATTGGAAAAAATGGAAATCAACCAAGGGTGGTTGACCTCAGAGCGTGGCTGCCCAATCGGCAACGAATTCACTGAGGGTCTTGCCGCAGCTGGAGGCACAGGACTTGATCTTCCGGACCAGGTCGGGCGGCAGGAATGCGTTGAGCCGTTGTGTCTCTCCCTCGAAGGCAGCCTTCCTCCCTGCCGGCTTCCGGGATGCGGTTCGGATGGCTTCGTCTAGGGAGACTTGGCGGCCGCCCAGATGCTCCTCGGTCCGGTGGGTGCTGCCGGCTTGGGCCGCTTCTGTGGGCTTGAAGGTGAGCTTCTTGGACATGGTGGATCCTTTTCGGAATGGGGCTGCGGTCACATGGCTGCGAAACGGCGAAGTTTGCTGAGAATGGCCGAGACGGCCTCGTCCTTTGGCACCGCTCCTGCTCCGAATGCTTCCGACAGGGCGACTCTTTGCGGAACCACTCCCAGCACGGACCGGCCCTCTTTTGGGGCATGCCAGGCCTCGAGCATGGTGATGAACTCTCGAGACAGGGCGGTTTGGCGGGCGGCGTTCAAAATGGCGGCTGCCTTCAATCCTGGATTTAGCGCTCGGGCATCGGCGATGGCGTCCGTCATTCGTCCCCAGGCGCGGGCATCTTGAGCCCCTGCTGGAACCACGGGGATGACCACCATGGCGGAGAGTTCCAAGGCGAGACGTGTCTCATCGCCCTCGTTCGGAGGGCAGTCCACCACATGCCATTCGGGGGACTTTGCGGCATCTCTGAGTATCTGGCCGAGGTCCCGCGGCCAGACCAGCCGCGACGGTCTCCCGGCCTTTTCGGCCCAGGCATGGGAGTCGCCCTGCTTCGGGTCGCAATCAAGGATTTCCGCCTGCGGCCCCAGCCAATCAGCCAGGATCCCCGACCAGAGGCTCTTTCCTTGGCCGCCCTTGAAGTTTACGGAGGAAAGTAGCATTCAGCGTCCCTTTCGGTCAAAACTGGAAATATTGCCAAAGGTGGCAAAAATGGAAATATTGCGCTCCTGATAATGGGCAGGGCTTAGTTTCGCACCCATGCTGTCATCTCCTGCTGAGCCGGATTTCGCCCTTTCCAGGGTGAGCTCCATTTCACCGAGAGTTTGTTTGGGCCTCCCGGGGATCGGGCTCAAGTATGGAATCTTTTCCATAAATGTAAATAATGGAAAAAATGGAAAAAATGGCACAACCTGATTCGGATGCTGAAGCGTCCCTGGGCAAAGCTGCGATGACACCCCAGGCCTGCGGGGGGGGAGGGGGGGGCGTTACCGGGTAACGAGGTCATTACCTCGGACGGGAAGGATGCATCGGAAGGCGATTTCCCCCACCGCTTGCCACGTTGCTTCGGTGGAAACTCTTCGCCGGGAATGGAAATACTGGTAAATTTACCAAAAATGGAAATATTGGAAATCAGGCATTAATCCCCTCTATTCGACTGGGTTTGAAGATGTCTCGGCCTGGGCCAGGCTGCAGGGAGTATCGCCGGCACTGTTGTGGGGGCTGTTCGCTCAAAACAGCGTGTTTTGAGCCGTCTCCCACAATCCCGGGTTGTGGTAACAGTTAGTGTTCAAGGGGGGAGCACTCTGGGCTTTTTGTGGTCGCCTAGCCGCACTTGGCTTCCGTGGTTTCAACCTATAATAGAATTTGCAATTGAAATCCGCAGGATTGCTCCCCATTCAGCATATGCAGGTGAT
>Ga0316217_10006621_pt1 | contig 11367 bp, 13 predicted proteins | sample 1anoAmetaG_FD_203633 | JGI IMG/M metagenome (GOLD analysis project Ga0316217, IMG submission 203633) | Freshwater microbial communities from Trout Bog Lake, Wisconsin, USA - 1anoA | ecosystem: Environmental > Aquatic > Freshwater > Lake > Hypolimnion/Profundal zone | place: USA: Wisconsin... | reverse complement strand
GAGTGCTTTGCCGCGGTGGACGAATGCGGCGCGCCCATGGTCTCTATCCCCGGAGGCGAACCCCTGCTGCATCCGCAGATTGTTGAGATCGTGAAGGGGCTGATTGCGCGGAAGAAGTACATCTACCTTTGCACCAACGCGCTTGAGCTGAAGCGCCGCCTGCCGGAGTTTACGCCGTCAAAGTACCTCACATTCTCGGTCCACCTCGACGGGCAGCGCGAACACCATGACTATGCAGTTTGCCGCGAGGGCGGTTACGACATTGCCGTAGAGGGCATCAAGGAGGCGGTGAAGCGCGGCTTCCGCGTGACCACCAATGCCACTTTCTTTGACGGCACTGACCCCAACAGCGTGCGCAGCTTCTTTGATGAAGTGATGGGCATGGGCGTGGAGGGTGTGGTGCTGTCGCCTGGCTACAGCTACGACAAAGCGCCCGATCAGAACCGCTTCATGGGCCGCGCGCGCGTGCGCCGACTTTTCCGCGCCATTCTATCCAACCGCAAGCCTACCTGGCGCTTCAATATGTCGCCCCTGTTTCTCGAGTTCCTGATGGGCGACCGGGACTACGACTGCATTCCGTGGGGCATGCCGGCCTTTAATATCTTCGGCTGGCAGCGGCCCTGCTACCTTTTGCAGGAAGGCTACGCCAACAGCTACAAGGAACTGCTTGAATCCACAAAGTGGGAAGACTACGGCGTTCCCAGCGGCAACCCCAAGTGCGCCAACTGCATGGTGAGTTGCGGCTATGAGGCTCCGGCCGTGATTGAAGGATTTGGTTCGTGGAAGGGCTTTCTGGGCATGATTCGCGGCACCTTCAGCAGGTATCCTGACAAGCACGCGCTGGATATGCTGAGCGAGGCCGCGCCCCATGGCTCGACGCCCCTGGTTCAGATTGAAAGCCCCGCAAGTGACTTGGAGGAGACCCACGTATGACCGCTGAAGTTCTCAAGTACACTCGCGAAGAAGTAGAAGCCCTGGAACTGGCGCCCGGAGCCGAGCACGAAAGGCTCGAAGGCTGGGTGCCTGAACTGGCCAGCGACGAAGACCTGCGCCAGGCACTCGACAAGGCACTGGATTATCGCGGCGATGTGACCCTGACACTCAAGAACGGGGAGCGCATTGAGGCGTACATCTTCAACTGCCAATCCGGTCCCACGCTGGCTGAGTCCTTTCTGCAGTACTTTACGCCCAGCGCGCCGGAGAAGCGGAAGGTTAGCTACTCTGACATTGCCCGTGTGGAGTTCAGCGGCAAAGACCGCGCCGCAGGCAAGCACTGGGAAGACTGGGTGAAGGCCTACAACGAGAAGAAGGCCGCTGGAGAGAAGAACATCGCGCTGGTTCCTGAAGCGCTGGATTAGCCGGGTGGCCCCAGGTCCCGACTCCGGGACCTGGGAAAGCGCGGAGGCAATGCCAGCATTCACGTCAGCAACTCAGCCTTCATCCCTTGCCTGGTAACGGCTGACACGGCCTTCTTGTCAAAAGACACAAACATCTCACCGCCCAGCCAACGGCCTTCGTAATCAATTACGCCGTCGGCAAAATCAGCGCCAGCCTCCATTGCGCTCAGGCCCGCTTGAACGGCGGCGGTATCCGTAATGACGTTGTCAGCTTCCAGATAACCGTGAAGAACTTTGACGATCTCTTCCTTTGGCAATTTGTAGCGCTGGCGGAGTAGCCAGACCATCTCGCAAAATGCGTGCCGGCTGATGACGATCTGATCTGCTGAACTCAACGCAAGACGAGATGCGCGGCCTTGGGCCACATCGTCGTCGAGTACAGCGCGGATCAAAACATTGGTGTCAGCGATTATCTTCATCGCTGAACGCCTCTCCGGAACTCCTCAACGACAGCTTCGCCGATTGCCTCGTCCATCTCTTCAATCGTCAGCTTTACATTCGTCTTTCCGGCCAGCATTCCGAACACGTCCTGGATCTTTCCCTGCTTCCGCACCGCCCGGCCCCGAAACTCGCCGCCCGGCAAAAGCTCGATCTCCAGTTTCTCCCCAGGCCTGATCCCAACGTGCTGGAAGATCTCCTTCCGGAAAGTTACCTGCCCTCGCGATGTTGTACTCACTATTGCCATAGGATCACCCCCTGCCTCATATTGTAATGCAGATTTGCATTATTCGTCACGACACAGGGGCCATGGCTTCTCGCCCGGCTTCCACGCCAACTCCGGGAACTTGCTATCCTCTCATCTATGAAAGTTTTCCTTACAGGCGCCACCGGATTTGTAGGCCATCATGTGGCCAAGGCGCTGGCCGCCGAGGGCGCTGATCTGCGCCTGCTGGTTCGCAAGACCAGCAATCTGGCCAATCTTGAAGGCATCGCGGGCGATACGCACGTTGGCGACCTCTCGGAGCCTGAGACGCTGGCTCCCGCGCTCAAAGGCTGCGATGCCGTGGTCCATGTAGCCGCCGACTACCGGCTCTGGATTCCCGATCCCGCCTCGATGTATCGCGCCAACGTGTATGGGACCCGGGAGCTATTGAAGCTGGCTCGGGAGGCTGGGGTGCCGCGCGTTGTATATACCTCAAGCGTAGCCACCATGCACTTCCGGACGGATGGAATTGTCATCAACGAGGACACGCCGGTCTCGCTCGCTGACATGGTGGGCCACTACAAGCGCTCAAAGTTCATGGCCGAGCAGGAGGCCCTTGCCGCGGCGCAGGCAGGGCAGCAGGTCATCGTGCTGAATCCGACCACGCCCATCGGCCCCAACGATGCCAAGCCCACGCCCACCGGCCGCATCTTTGTGGACTTTCTCAACAGCAAGTTTCCCGCCTATGTGGATACGGGCCTGAATCTGGTGGATGTGCGAGAGGTTGCACGCGCGCACGTGTCTGCCCTAACCAAGGGGCAGCCCGGCCATCGCTATATTCTGGGCGGCGAAAACCTGACGCTCAAGCAGATTCTGGACAAGATGTCGGCGATTACGGGCATACCATCTCCCACGGTGAAGATACCGTTTGCTGTCGCAGCGACCTATGCGTTTTTCGAGGAGTGGATTACCGGGCGGATCAGGGGCAAGGAGCCGCGGGCCACGCTGGAAGAGGTGCGCATGGGCCGCAAGAAGATGTACGCATCCTCTGCGCATGCCCAGCAGGAATTGGACTTCCATATTGTTCCTGTTTATCCTGCGATGCGGGCCGCTATCGAGTGGTTCCGCGCCCATGGTTATGCGCCCTAGATTCTCCTCGATTGTTCTCTCATCTTTGGTGCAGGTTTTAGCCGTATATTGAAATGAAAGACAGGTCCGGCTCGACCGTTTGAGGTGAGACACCATTCAGAAGAAGCTGAAGTTATCGACATTTCAGATTGGTACGCCTCCCCAGCCCGGAGAGGGATTGCGCGTAGGGGTGACAAGGCGTCCACCTCGCGGCGTACCGAAGACCCGTTGGGTTGCGGGAGGCTACTTCGATGTGTGGTTCCCAGTTCTTGCGCCCAGCGCCAAACTCCTGTCGCAACTGAAGGAATTCGATCTCGAAAACCCCGCGAAACGGAAGACGTTCTTCGATCGCTATGAAAAGGAGCTTATGGCGAGTGCGGAGGCCCGCCAAACCGTCGAATTCGTCGCTGAGGTCGCGGCGCGAACCCCAATCAGCATCGGTTGCTTCTGTGCAGACGAGTCGCGATGCCACCGCGCGCGCCTGTTCGAGATCATCCAGGAACATGCTCCAGACGAGCGCAAATGACCAGAACCACAATCATCGCCGCGCTGCCTGGCGAACTGAAGCCCTTCCTCGACGCAAACGCCAAAGAGGGTTGGGTCCACGAAAGGCGCGGCAATGTGAACTTGTGGCGCCTGACCTGGCCCCTCGGTCAAGGCGAATGGGTCGCAGCTTGCGCGGGCGCAGGCCAGCAAGCCGCCACTCGCGCTTTCGCCGCAGTCGAAGAAGACGGTCCCATTGACCGCGTCTATTCCATTGGCTGGGTCGGCGCGCTGAGCAACTCATACGTTTCCGGTAAGGCCTACCGCGTTTCAACCGTCATCGATGTGGCCACCGGCGAGCGTTTTTTGACTTCGTGTAACGGTACGGGTGAAGCCGTGCCCTTTCAAAACGAAATCTGGCTGGTCACCAGCCCCAAGGTTGCCAACGCAGCCGAAAAACAGCGCCTCTCCGCGGCCTACAACGCTGGCCTGGTTGACATGGAAGCAGCCGCCATTGCACGCCTGGCCGCCATGCGGGAAATTCCCTTTGATTGCATCAAGGGCGTCAGCGACGGGCTCACGGATAAACTGCCTGATTTCAATCGCTTTATCACGGCTGACGGGCGGTTTCAACTGGCCCGATTTGTACTTTTTTCCATTCTCCGCCCCTGGCACTGGCCCGCACTCATCCGGATGGGCGAGAATAGCAAGAAGGCTTCCCAAGCCATCAGGGACCTTCTGCTAGAAAACCTGTATAAACCCGGAGCTGCATCAAACAAGAATGGCGACTCAAATCTCAAACGCTGAAAGCCACATCGAGCCAAAGATCCCCTCGACCATGCGTGCCGCTGTCTATCGTGGCGTGAACGACATACGCATGGAGACTGTTCCCGTTCCGTCCATTGGCCCTGGCGAACTGCTGGTAAAGATTGCCACCTGCGGCATATGCGGAACGGACCTGAAGAAGGTTCACACCGGCTCCCACTCCGCGCCCCGCATCTTTGGGCACGAGATGGCAGGAACCATCGTCAAGGTTGGCGATGGCGTCACTAGCTATGCCGTTGGCGAGCGGGTCATGGTCTTCCACCACGTGCCTTGCGGGGAGTGCTTCTATTGCCGCAAGCAGACGCCCGCGCAGTGCCTGGTCTACAAGCAGGTGGGCACCAGCGCCGGCTTTGAACCCTCCGGCGGCGGCTTTGCCGAGTACATTCGCGTGATGGATTTCGTCGTCAAGCTGCGCGGCGTGGTGCGGATTCCGGACGACGTACCGTTTGAGCAGGCGGCCTTTATTGAGCCGGTCAACACCGTTCTGAAGGGGGTAAAGCTGCTGAATCTTGCCCCTGACGATACGGTTCTGGTCATCGGTCAGGGCCCCATCGGACTGATGCATGCGGCGCTTGCCAATCGCACCGGCGCGCGTGTGCTCACCTCGGACATGTTCCCGGAGCGCCACGCCATTGCTGCCCGTTTCGGGTTGAAGCACCCGATTGATGCCGGCACGGAAGATGTGGTGGCGCGCGCCCTTGCCGCAACGGAAGGCCGCGGCGCGGACGCCGTGATTCTGGCTGTGGGAGGGAATGCGCTCATCAAGACTTGCATGGCGGCGGCGCGGCCAGGCGGCCGCATCATGCTGTTTGCGCAGACTCAGCACAGCGAAACTATTATTGACCCGGCGGCGGTTTGTATGGACGAGAAGACCCTGCTCGGTTCATACTCATCCTCGTTCACAATTCTGGATGAAGTCACGGACCTGGTCCTCGGCGGCTACCGAAATGGATTTGACCTGACGCAACTGATCTCTCACCGCTTCCCGCTTGAACAGGCGGTGGAAGCCATCGAAATCGCTTCTCACCCGCAAGCGGGTTCAATGAAGATTATGATTGAGCCTGTGCCTGGCGTTGGAGCACATTAGGAGGGACTTGATGGCGACAACCATGAAGGCCGCAATCCTCCACGGTCGTGAAGATATTCGAATTGAGCATGTGCCTGTTCCAGAGGCTGCGCCCGGCGAGCTGATTGTCAGCGTGGGCGCGGCGCTTACGTGTGGAACGGACCTGAAGGTTTTTCGCCGCGGCTACCACGCGCGCATGATTGTGCCTCCTGCTCTGTTTGGCCACGAACTGGCGGGAACGGTTGTGGAGGTGGGCGAGGGCGTTACCAACTTCAAACGCGGTGACCGCGTTGTTGCGCTCAACTCAGCCCCTTGCGGGCAGTGTTATTTTTGCGGTCGCGGCCAGGAAAATCTTTGCGACGATCTGCTCTTCAACAACGGCGCTTATGCTGAGTTCATCCGCATCCCGGCGCGCATTGTCGCCAAGAACACGCTGATCGTGCCTGCTCATGTTCCGCTGGAGCATGCGGCGCTGACTGAGCCGCTGGCCTGCGCGGTACACGGCTTTGAAGATTCGCATCCGCGCACGGGAGATACAGTTGCCGTAATCGGCGGCGGCCCGCTGGGCCTGATGATTCTGCATGTTGCCGCGCTGGCGGGCTACGAGGTTATCGCGCTGGTGAAGCATGACGGGCAAGTGGAAGCGGCGCGGCAGTTGGGCGCGGCCCATGTTGTGCAGACCTCAAGCATCCGCAAGGCTATCCGCGAAACCCGCGCTCTTACGCCCAAGGATCGCGGCGTGGATATTGCCATTGAAGCCGTGGGAGTGCCGGAGGCGTGGCAGGAGGCTGTCGAGCTGGTTCGCAAGGGCGGCACGGTGAATTTTTTTGGAGGGTGCGCGGCGGATACGCACGTCACCCTCGACACCAATCGGCTGCACTACAGCGACATCACGCTGCGCGCCACATTCCATCACACCCCGACGATCTGCCGTGAGGCCCTCGAACTGATAGCCGGAGGGCGCTTTCAGGCAGGAGCCTTTATCACCGGACACGCTCACCTCTACGAACTTAACCGCGTCTTTGAGAAGCTGATGAACCGTGGCAGCGAGATCAAGACCGCGATAGTTCCCTAAGGCAAGACGATGACTGTGGCCACCATGCAACCAGACAAGAATGCCCTGGAGAGGGAAGTGCTGCCCAAGGGCGTCGAGGAAGACCAGGACGAGCTGCTGGAACGCGGCTGGGCGGCGCTGCCCGCCTCTTACCGCGTCCCCAAGGTAGCGCCCACCTTAGACGAGGCGCGCGCCTGGTGCCGGGAGCTGGCCGAGTCGCACTATGAGAACTTCCACGTCGCCTCGTGGTTTTTGCCTAAGGCACTGCGTCCCCACTTCCACTCCATCTACGCTTATTGCCGAGTTTCAGACGATCTTGGCGACGAGGTAGGCTCCACCGCTCAGGCGCTGGCGCTGCTGGACTTCTGGGGCCGTGAACTGGATGCCTGTTATGAGGGGCGCGCGCGCCATCCGGTGTTTGTCGCTCTGAGTGAAACCATCCGTGCCTGTGGCATACCCAAGGAGCCTTTTGCCGATCTGCTTACGGCTTTTCGCCAGGACCAAACTGTTACTCGCTATGGTTCCATGCGGGATGTACTGGCTTATTGCCGCTACTCGGCTAATCCCGTGGGCCGGTTGGTTCTGTACGCCTGCGGCGAGGCAGATGAAGAGAAGTTCCGGCTTTCAGACTTGACCTGCTCTGCCCTGCAACTTGCCAACTTCTGGCAGGACGTTCGCGAGGACTATGCTCGCGGGCGCGTCTACATTCCGCAGGACGATATGCGTGATTTTTGCGTTACGGACGAGGCCATTGCAAAGGGCGACGCCACGCCCGAGTTCCGCGCCCTGCTTCGCCATCAGGTTGCCTACGCGCGCTCGCTCTTTGAGCAGGGACTGCCGTTGATCGGCAAGGTTAATCGTGATCTGGCATTGGACCTTGACCTGTTCAGTCGCGGCGGGCTTGAGATTCTGCGCGCCATTGAGAACCGTGACTTCGATGTGCTCAGCGCACGGCCCGCCATTTCAAAGTGGACTAAAATAGCACTTGCGCTGCGCGCTCTTAGCGGCAAAGCGCTTCCATTCCTCCGCCTCGGCAAAGGCACGACAGAGAAGGCGGCTTGACGCAAGAAAATCCATCCAACGCACCCACTCTCGGCGAGGCTTATGCAGTCTGCCGCGGCATCGCTCGGCGCGAGGCGAAGAACTTTTACTACGCCTTTATTGCCCTGCCCACAGCGCGGCGGAACGCTATCTGCGCCATCTATGCCTTTATGCGGCAGGCCGACGACCTGGCCGACGACGAGAGCTTTACCTGCGCTGAACGCCGCATTCGCCTTGAAGCGTGGCTGACAGCATGGCGCGCCGCCTGTGAAGGTGCGCAAACCAGCGACCCTGTATTTGTTGCCGTTCGCGATGCCACCAGCCGGTTCACTATTCCGTTAAGCCTGCTGGATGAATTGGTCGCGGGTGTGACCATGGACTTGAATCCGGCAGTGGCGGATGCGCCGGACACTTACGCTACCTTTGCGGACCTCTACCGCTACTGCTACCTGGTGGCCTCGGTTGTCGGCCTGGTCTGCATCCGAATCTTTGGATATACAGACCCTCGCGCGGAAAAGCTGGCGGAAGAAACCGGCATCGCATTCCAACTGACCAATATTCTGCGCGACGTGGCCGAGGACGCAAGCCGCAACCGCGTCTACCTGCCCCTTGAAGATCTAGCTGCCCATAAGGTGCCGCTCGACTCGCTGCTCCATCGCGCTGCGGGCGCGCCGCCAACCGCCAATGAACGGGCATTGCTGGCGGAGATAGCGCAGCGCGCGGAAGATTACTACTGCTCGGCCCAGGCATTGTTGCCGCTCATTGATGCGGAGAGCCGTCCAGCAATGCTGGTGCTGGTCTCTATTTATCACGCGTTGCTCAAGCGCATCCACCGCGCTGACTACGATGTGTTTTCGCGCCGCGCCAGCGTACCCCTGCGGCAAAAGCTCGCTATTCTGATCGCAGGGCTGACGCGCATGGCGTGGGCCCGGCTGGTCGCCTGAGCGGGAGCGGAGAGAACTTGAGCGGGCCTTCCCAGAGTGAACAAAAATCCGTCACCGTGATCGGCGCAGGCGTAGCCGGCATGAGCGCGGCCTGCGCCCTGGCAGAAGCGGGATTGCACGTGCAACTGGTGGAGCGCCGCAGCTACCTGGGTGGGCGGGCCAGTTCCTATCTGCATCCCGGCGTCAATGAGGTGATTGATAACTGCCAGCATGTTCTGTTTGGCTGCTGCACAAATCTTGTAGGGTTCTATCGCCGCATCGGTGTTGCGGACCGTATCTACTGGACCAGCGACATGACGATGATCGAGCCCGGTGGACGGCGCTCTGATCTGGGGCCAGGCTGGCTTCCAGCTCCCTTGCACGGCCTGCCGAAGCTGCTTTCTGCACATGCATTCTCGCTTGCCGACAAACTCGCACTGGCGCGCGCATTTGCAGTTCTCATGCGTCCGGTGCCAGCCGATTCCACGGAGTCACTGGGCGCATGGCTCAGGCGCAACGGGCAGACGCAGGGCGCGCTCGACCGCTTCTGGCGGCTGGTGATTGCCAGCGCGCTGAATGCGGAGATTGACTCCATCGCCATGCCCTATGCGGCTAAAGTGATTCGCGAGCTATTTATGAACTCAGCCTTTGCAGGGAGCATGGGCATGAGCCGCCTGCCGCTGAGCGAGCTGTATACCGGTGTGGAACAGTTTATTGCGCAGCGCGGCGGTAGCTTGCGATTGAATACAAATCTGGAGGGCGCCGCGTGGGACGAAGCGGCAAGACAGTGGACGATCCGAACCCGCACCTGCGAGCTGACCTCTGACTTTGCGATTGTTGCGCTTCCGTTTGAGGCGACGCAGAATCTGCTGCCGCATCTGCCTGAGGCGGAAGGTAAAGACAAGCTGGCGCGGCAGATTGAGCAGCATGAGCACTGGCCCATCTGCAGCGTGCATCTATGGTTTGATCGCGCGATTACGGATCTGGATCATGCCGTGCTTCTGGACCGCGAGATTCACTGGATGTATAACCAGTCGCGGCTGCAGACGGGGCGCGGCGGGCACTACATCGAACTGGTGGTGAGCGCCACGCGTGCCTTTGCGGCGCTGCCCAGGGATGCGGCCATCCAGCAGGCGTTGACTGAACTTGCGGAGTTTTTCCCGCTGGTGAAGGAAGCGAAGCTGGAGAAGGTCGCGCTGATCAAGGAAGTTCGCGCCACCTTCGGCGTTCCTCCCGGCATTGACGCTTCGCGGCCAACCGCCGTTTCGCCGTGGCCGAATCTGTTTCTAGCGGGTGACTGGGTACAGACCGGATGGCCATCCACGATGGAGAGTGCGGCGCGGTCAGGCCATCTGGCTGCTGAGGCCCTTTGCGCGGCTTGCGGCGAGCCACAGAGGATTCTCAATCCCGACCTGGCGCCACAAGGCATCATGCGATTTTTATAAGCTGGAAATAAATGCGCCGCGCAGAAGATTCTCTTGCGCGGCGCTTCTGTTTTCAGCTTATGTGCTCTGCTTTAGTGCGCCAGCAGGTAGACACCAATGCAGACCAGTACGGCCGAGGTCCAGCGCCGACGGTCGACGTTTTCCTTGAGGAAGATTTTTCCTGCAATTGCATTGGTCACGAGCGTGAGTGAGGCCGATGCCGGAGCTACCAGGCTCAGATTCAAGTGGTTCAAGGCAAACAGCAGCGAGAAGAAGGCCAGGGCCAGAAAACTGACGCCTGCAAAGAATAGGGGGCAGGTGACCACGGCACGAATGGCGCCCTTCATCCCGGAGTGGGCGCGGATTTCGTCTAGGTCGCCTATTGACTTCATGGCCGCTGCAGTAAGCACTTCGCCTGCGGTGGAACTGAGCACGATGGCGGCGATCATTGCGGTGGCGGTCCAGAGTCCGGGCTGTGCAGAGGAGGAGGAAATTATCATTGCGCCTGCCCCGCTTCCACTTCAATGCCAGCTGCGGGTCTTTCAGTCAGCGAAGGCCCATTGGCGACAAATCCCACACCAACGGTGATGAGCGCAATCCCCGCCCAGCGTTCCAGAGATATTGGCTCTTGCAGCCAGAAGCGCGAGAGCAGGGCCACAATCACGTTGCCGAAGGCCGTGGCTGGAAGAACATAGGTGAGATCGGCCCACGAGAGCGCCGTCAGGTAGCTGGCAAAGAACCCGATGAGCAGCGCAATGCCCACGGCGATCCACGGCGTAAACACCGCTGCGATCAGTGTGGCTGGGTGCGCCAGCGAAATCGCCGGCAGGTGCGTCATGCCGCGCGAAAGGCAGGTGTCGCCCAGTGGAGCGCTTACGGCAACCAGACCCAGGATCAGGTATTGCCGCGGCAAGAGTTTTTGGTGAGCCATGGGATTTCGCGCTTCTTTCTTGTTCTCAAACAGAGAATGAGGGCGGACGCAGAAGCGCCGCCCTCAGTATGGAAATACATCAACAAGTACTAAACGTCGGCTTTTACCGGGGCGGGCGGGTCGGACTGGTGGCTGCGCGCCGCCTTAACCATTTTGTTGCGTTGCGAGCGCAGTTTGAGGAACGACTTCGCTTCCACGTAAAGCCGTGGCAGATCGCGGTTTACAACAGCCTTCCAGATAACCCGGAAGGCAGCCTTGGGCCGGAAGTAGTACTCGTCGTAGAACCGATGCACCATCTCCAGAACGTAGTCGATGGGCAAGCCCGGATACTCGATGTGCGCCATCTGGTGGCCGCCCTCATCGCTCATCTCGGCAGTGTTTACGATAAAGCCGTTAGCCTTGGCGTAATCGTAGAACTCGGTTCCGGGGAAAGCGTGAGCGATCGAGACCTG
>Ga0316217_10006620_pt1 | contig 11368 bp, 9 predicted proteins | sample 1anoAmetaG_FD_203633 | JGI IMG/M metagenome (GOLD analysis project Ga0316217, IMG submission 203633) | Freshwater microbial communities from Trout Bog Lake, Wisconsin, USA - 1anoA | ecosystem: Environmental > Aquatic > Freshwater > Lake > Hypolimnion/Profundal zone | place: USA: Wisconsin... | reverse complement strand
GTCTGGCAGCCCACCGCCGGGCGGCCGGACTGGACCACGCCGTCCAGCTGCTCGCGCCAGTAGGCGGCGTCCGCCTCGGTATAGACGTCCGACAGGCGCCGGCCCGTGATCTCGCAGCCATAGACGTTGAACAAGCCCGTGCCCGCCAGACGCTGGCGGTAGTCGATCCGGCCGTCCGCGCCGCGAACCACGTCGATCAGACTGACCGTGGGCAGCAGGGTCTTCAGGCGGCGCGGATCGATCTGCGCCCGGGCGGGCAGACGGCCGTCGACGCGCAGGGACGACCAGTAAGCGAGCACCTCATGGTGACCGCTTACCGAAACGCCTGTTTGCCCCCGCTGACGCTCCATCTTCAGATTCGCCCACAACCCCTTGGAATCACTTTGGTAACTATCTCTTAAACAGTGATTCGTTGGCAAGCAGTTTTTGGTTAACGAATGGTCGCGGTCGAAAAAAACCTGTGTGGAGTCAAGGAAAAGACCGGCCCGACGAGTCGGACCGGCCTAAACATGGAGTCAATTGCAGTTATGTCGGACTTTAGGTCGCCGGAGCGGCCAGACCGCGATCTCAGACCGAACGACCGCCCTGTCCCAGACCCATCTGCTTGGCCAGATCCGAACGCGCCCGCGCATAGTTCGGCGCAACCATCGGATAGTCCTTGGGCAGTCCCCACTTCGCCCGATAGTCCTCCGGGCTCATGTTGAACTTGGTCCGAAGGTGACGCTTCAGTGATTTGAACCGTCGGCCATCCTCGAGACAGATGAGGAAGTCGGGGGTAATGGACTTTTTGACCGGAACCGCAGGTTCCTTCGGCGTGTTGTCTTCAACCGCAACTGGCTGACCGACATGCGCAAGAGCTCGGTGCACGCTTTGGATAAGCCCGGCCAGATCCGTCGAGTTCACCGAGTTGTGGCCGACATAGGCGGACACGATCTCAGTGGTCATTTCAAGTAGACCAATTTTGTCTTCCATCTTTCTTCTCTTCAATAAGTATGGGCGTGAAAGGAAGCCCCGGTGCGCAACACCACAAGCAGCGCGCCAGTGGACTCCGGGATAAGTTGATTGTACGCCAAAAGTCCACGATCAAATCGCGCCGGGCTGCTATATTGTGAAAATATCTCGGCAAAATATAGTTCAAGTCAAAAGAAATTGACTGGTCACAGCAAAAAATGTGGAGTCATGCGGCAATTTGTCCAGCCGCTACAGCAAAACGACGGGTCGCTTACATCTACCTGCGGCGATCCGCCACACAGGTCGAGTCCTTCCGACTGGAGCATTTTTCGGGCGAAGTTGACACCGGTTCGTCGCAGAAAATGCTCCAAATATATAGGTTTTTGAGCAAAGACCGATCCAATTTGATCGGATTTTGCTCAAAGGGGTCAGTCGGCGCGCGGACGGCGCCTAAATCCTATGCACTTTGCCCTCATAAACGTTCCAGAAGAGGCGTTCCGTCGGCGCCGCCCGGTCCCTGGACAGCTGAGCGCCGCGGGCGGCCGTACCGGGACCTGGAATGGGTCAACCTTCGGTGTTCAAAAGCGGCGTCAGCGGCGCTGGGACGCCGACAGGGCCAGGAACGCCGACCGCTCGGGAAGGCTGTAGTGCGACATCTGCTCTTCATCGCCCTCCTGCACCGCGCGGATCAGAGCCGGCGACAGGGCCGAGCTCAACGCCCAGTTCCAGTAGCGCAGAACGGTCTGCGCCCGGTCGACGGCCATCATGTCAAAGGCCTCGAGGGTGTGCTCCAGACTGGGCGTCAGCGCGCCGTCCGACGTGTGCTCCGGGCGGCGCATGCTGCGCCACAGGCCGAGCAGCCGGGATTTGGACAGGCCCGTGGCCTTGCACATGACCGCCAGCCCCTCCCCGCCGACATCGGTGAAGATCTTGGCCGCCGTCGAGGGCTTCAGGCCGCTGAGATAGCCGATCTCCTGCGCCGTCTGGCGGGTCAGGCCGGTCGCCGCAGCCGCGTCCACCGCCGACTCCAGATCCTCAAACTGGCTGCGCGCCTGGGCCGAGCGGTTGCGCTGGCGCCGTTCGATGAACTGCAGCGCCTTGCGCACCAGGGGATCGTTCCAGCCCTCCTCCGCCGCCAGCGCGAACACGTCCGAGGCGACATCCTGTAGGACGTCGCGCCCCACGGCGAAGCGCTGCAGGATGGTCTTGCGCTCCTGCGGGCCGCACCACCAGAACATCACATAGGCCTGGGCGGGGCGCAGCTCGGGCCGTTTCAGCATGATCGACAGCAGCGCCGGATGCTCCCGCGAATAGGAGAGGGCGAGTTCCAGCCCCGTCTGGGAGAACACCGCGCCCAGATTGCGCAGAAGGGCGTCAAGCACCTGCGGCTCGCCGAATTCGGCGAGGACGGCGGTGACGGAGTCGGTCACCTCCTTGCGCCGGGCGATGGCCAGACGATGCAGCGGCGTGCCGGCCTGGGCGCAGGCGATCAGGTCCGGGGCGGAGATCGTCGCCTCATTCAGCAGCGGCTCGGCTACCTCGATCTCGTCGCAGATCAGCAGGCGCAAGAGATCGCTCGGGATCTCCGAGAGGCTCGCCACCCGCTGGGCGACGCGGCGGCGGTCCGCTGTGGAGGCGTCGCGCAGCACCTCGACGAGGAGGTCGGCGGTCATGGCCCGCTCGAAGGCGTTCACGCGGCTGGAGGGCAGGCTGACCACGTCGGCCAGCCGCTTGATGAGCGCCACCCGCGCCCGACGCGGCGGCGCCTCCAGCGCCATATCCATCGGCGGCGCAACGTCGTCTAACGGATCTGTCAAACCAGCGGTCATGGGGGTCCTAACGCTGAACCGCCACAGCCTAGTCGCAGACCGTTAACCGCGAATTGAAGTCGAGATCAGCTGAACTTCGGCGGCGTGTAGCCGGGGAACACGTCCGGCAGGTCGGCCGAAACGGTGTTGGGGAACTTGGCGGGACGCTTTTCGAGGAAGCTGGTCACGCCTTCCTTGGCGTCCGCCGACTGGCCGCGGGACTGGATCGCCCGGCTGTCGGCCTTGTGCGCCTCCATGGGGTGGGCGGCGCCCAGCATGCGCCACATCATCTGGCGGGTCAGGGCGCAGGAGACGGGGGCGGTGTTGTCGATGAACTCCCGCGCCAGAGCCTTGGCGGCGGGCAAAAGGTCCTCCGGCGCGTGGATCGAGCGCACAAGGCCGCCGTCCAGCGCCTCCTGCGCCGAGAACACCCGGCCGCTGTAGCACCATTCCAGGGCCTGGGAGACCCCCACCAGACGCGGCAGGAACCAGCTCGACGCCGCTTCCGGGTTGATGCCCCGCCGGTTGAAGACAAAACCGAAGCGCGCCGTGGTCGAGGCGATGCGGATATCCATGGGCAGCTGCATCGTCGCGCCGATGCCCACCGCCGCGCCGTTCACCGCGCAGATCACGGGCTTGAGACTGTCATAGATGCGAAGGGTCACCCGGCCGCCGCCGTCGCGATAGACGTCGCCCACCTTGGCCTCGTCCCGCGCCGCCTCGCCGCGCTTCGCATAGTCGAAGGTCGCGCCGCCGGAGGAGAGGTCCGCGCCGGCGCAGAAGGCCCGCTCGCCCGCGCCGGTGACGATCACCGCCCCCGTGGCGTCGTCGGCGTCGGTGATGTCGAAGGCCGCGATCATGTCGAGCATCATCTGGGCGGTGAAGCTGTTCATCTTGTCGGGGCGGTTCAGGGTCAAGACGGCGATCCCGTCCTCCCGCTCCAGGCGAACCGTCTCGAACGCGCCGAGGATCGTGGGGTGAGCTTGGGACTGGCTGGACATGGCGCGTCTCCGGGTAGGGTTATGGACTTGGACACGGCGAATGTGATCGCCGGACCTAGGGTAAGGCAAGCCCTGACGTGTCCGTCGCCGCCCTCAGGCGACCGCCTGCCGCTTGGCCTTCGCGCGGGTCAGGAAGCGCCGGGTGAGCCAGCGCCGCACCGGCTGGTCATAGAACCGGTCCACCAGCACGGCGAAGGCGGCGATCAGGCCAAGATAGACAAAGCCCGACACAGGCGCCCAGTCCCACACGTCCGTGATCTGGCTGCGCTTCAGGATCTGGTAGAGCAACAGCCCCACCGGCAGATGCAGCGTATAGACCGCATAGGACATCAGCCCCAGCGTATGGAAGGCCGCCCCCAGCCTGCCCGGCGCCTCGACCCGTGAGGCCACGAAGATCACCAGGGGAAAGCCGATCAGGGCGAGGCCAAGCTCATAGAGCGGCCGCACCCCCTCCGGCGGGCGGGCGGTCAGGGCGAGGATGACCACGAGGACGCAGGCGAGCGCCGTCACCGGCGCATTCCGCCGCACGCCGTCGAACCTGCGCCGCATCAGGACCCCTGCGAAGAACGAGAACCCCATGCGGAACGGCGTCGCCCATTCGGCGTGATCGGGAAAGCCGACATCGAGGGTGCCGCGGGTCAGCTCCGCCGCCACCATGCCCAGGGACCCGATGAAGATCAGGGCGATCAGCACCCGCGTCGTCATCCAGCGGAAGAACAGCGCATAGACCATGTTGATGACGATCTCGGGCAGCAGCGTCCAGCTCGGCGAATTGAGGCTGTAGCCCCCGGTCGGGTCACCCGGCCGCCCCGGCAGCAGCATCAGGGCCAGAAGCGCCGTCTGCGCCAGCGGCCACAGCCGCCAGGGATCCCCCGGCTCTCCGTGCATATAGAGGCGCAGGATCACCGCGACCACGAGCCCCGCCGCATAGAGGGGATAGAGCCGGATCATGCGGATCCGGAAGAAGTCGAGGGCAAAGCCCCCCTTCTCGATCCGCGCGTCATAGGCGTTGGCGATGACAAAGCCGCTCAACAGAAAGAACAGGTCGACGGCGAGATAGGTTTCGGGAAAGCTCAAGGCGCGGAAATACGGGCCCACGTGCCGCGACACGACCAGCAGCGCCGCGACCCCGCGCAGGCCGTCAAAGGTCGTGAACACGCCAGAGCGCGGGGACGTCGCCAAACCCTTGTCTCTCCACCTTGCCTTTGGGGCCATTAACCGCCAACCCCGCCCATGAGCAAGGGCGGCCCTCATGCAATGCCAGTGCATCCTTGGGAGCACAGTTCCCTCGCCGCGTGAACTTCTCGCGCAGAAGCGTCGAATCGGAGTCGCCACACAGGGTTAACGTGGGTTAAAGCGAATAGACCGGAGCTGTCGGATCCATAAAGACTGTGACGAGCGAAGTTCTACTGATGAACCAGGAGGCCGTCGTGCTGGCGGCCGACGTCTCCGAGGCCAGGGCGTCCCCCTCGCCGCAGGAGGACGCGCAGCGTCTGTTCCTCATCAGCCAGGCCCCGCCGATCGGCGTCATGGTCCACAATGTCGCCGCCTTCAACGGCGTCAAATGGCCGATCGTGTTTGAATATTTCCGCAACCAGACCGCCCGCCTGCAGATGAAGGTGGACGACGCCTATGTCCGGCTGGTGGAGTTTCTGCAGAAGGCGCAGTACGTCTCCGACTTCGGCATGGACCGCAGCGTCGAGATCGAGAATTTCCGCCAATATGTGCTGGGCTTCACAGACGGCCTGTTCGGCGTGCTCGACGCGGTGGGCTGGGACCGCGACGGCGCCCTGACCGAACAGACGCTGAACCTCGCCCTCAGCGACTATGCGCACGATATCCGCACCGAATATGTCTATGACAGCCTCGAAGCCGAAACCCGGCCGCGCAACCACACCGAACCGACGGAGGGGCTGATCGCCCTGTTCCGCGACCAGTTCCCGCAGAATTTCGCCGAGGCGGTGCGCTATCTGTGCGAAACCCGCGGCGTCGATCCAAGGCATGTGCTGTTCTCTCCGGAGACTGCGGCGAGGGTGCAGGATCTGGCCCTTACCTCGTGCCTTGTGGAGTGGGTCCCGCCCGCGCTGGAGGGCGCCGCCGCCGGCGTGGTGGTGGCGGGGTTCGATCCTGGCCATCCCTATCCCCAGGCGATCAGCTTTCGCCTCTATCCCAGCTTTGGCGGCCTTCTGAAGATCACGGCGCGTCGGCGCGACCGCATCGACGGCAACTGGCGGCGCTCGGCGGCGATCCGCACCTATGCGCGCTCAGAGGTGATCGACGGCTTTGTCTATGCGATCGATCCCAAGGCCGCCGCCGCCGTCGCCCACGAGATCCGCTATTACACCTCCGAGCTGAAGGCGAACCTCTATAATCTCGGCCTTGATCTGCGCCCCGGCGACCGGGCGCGGGTGGAAAAGCTGTTCGCCGATCACAAGGCCGCGGCGCCGGACATCCTGATAAAGGCCATGCAGACCCTTCCGGCCTGGAGCAATTTCGGACGTCTCTATGGTCAGGTGCGACTGGCGGGGCCGAAGGCCTTGACCGGCGTCGCCGCAAAGCTCCTGACCCTCAGCCGCCTTGGCCTTGATCTGACGGCGCAGGGTCCTGCGACCCGGCCGATCCAGCGCCTGACCCTCACCCGCAACGGGCACGCCTTTTCGGAGAGCCTCTGACCATGCGCCGCAGTCGAGACGAGCCGTCCGCCGACGGCCACGCCCCCACCCGCGAGGCGGTGATGCAGGGCTTCGCCGTGTGGCGCGCAGCACGGCCTGCGCCGCCGCAAAGCCCACTGCTTTGGCCGCGCCGCTCGCTTCTGGCCATCCTCACCCGCCGCAGACCGCCCGACCCGTTCCGCCTCGACGACGCGCGGATCGAGGCGCTGGCGGCGGAGCTTCGCCAGACGCACCCGCGCTTCGAAATTGACGAGACGGGGGGCGAGGCCGCCCCGCAGCCTGACGCCGCGCTCTTGGACCGGCTGGTTCTGATCCGCTAGAAACGGGTCCTGGCTCGCTAGAAATACGTCTCCAGAAACGCCGCCAGCGCGTCGGACGCCGCGCCGATCTTCGGCGTCGCCTGACGGAAGAACTTGAACCGCAGCTCCTCCACGGCGGGATCGGAGGGCGCGAGCTGCACAACATCGGTCCGGCTGAGCGAACGGAGGGCTTGAGCCTCTATGCGCAGGGTCACGCTGACCCTCGGCGTCTGGCGCTCGACGTTAGGCAAGAGGGGATCGGGGCTCGCCGTCAGCACGATGGCCCGCCCCGTCAGGGCCGCGCCGTCCCGTCCCCGCACGAACAGGAACACCCGGTCGCCGGGAGCAATCCTTCGCCCGCCATACATGGTCTTGTGCGCCAAAAAGGCGACCACGCCCTCAGTCGACGGCGCGGCGGATTCGGCGGTCAGCACATAGGTCAAGGAACGCCCTCCTGGACGGCGATCGAACCATCCTCCCGCACCCGCGCGAATGTGTCTATGACCATCCCATGATCGACCCGCACGATACGCCCCCGCCGCAGGACGGACACGCCGCGCTGCCCGCCGTGGCTCTGGCCGTGTCGCCAGGGCCAAGGGCCGCAGCCGCTGAAGCGAACGGGACCTTTCCGCTGGCCAGGACCGCGGCGGTCGATCTGATGCGCAACGGCCAGGTGATGGTGGCGCATGCGGGGCTGACCGCCCGGCGCCTTGGCCTTTCCCCGCCGCCCCGAAGCCCGGCCCTGTTCGACGTGCTGGAGCTGTTCGCCTTTGTGCGGCCGGGGGCGTTTGTGGCCCCCTCCCCCTCCGGCCTCGCCGCCGCGCTGAACCTTGCGCCCCCCGTCGGCGTCGCCGCCTTCGCTAAGACCCTTGGCCCCGCCGCCGCAGGCCTGCTCGCCGAGCTGGCAAGCCCCGCCTATCCCGCGCGGGGGGAAGCCCTTGTCATGGCCCGCACGCTTCGCAGCGGCGGCTGGGCCTGGGGGCACCTCGTCGTCGCGGCCCTGTCTGATCCGCCCGTCTCCGCGCGGCTGCCGGCAGGGACGGGCCTTGAGGTCTGGAGCCGGCTCGAGCCCTGGGAGGACGGCGCCCCGCCGGGGGAGCCCGGCAGCGCCGACATCAGCGCGGACGCCGCCCGCGCACGGCTGGCCGAGCTTCTCGCCCGCGTCGGCCTTGACGAGACCCGCCCGGCCCAGGCCGACTACGCCGCCGCCGCCGCCTTCGCCTTTTCCCCCCGCGAGACGGAGGGCGAGCCGCGCATGATGCTGGCCGAAGCCGGCACCGGGGTGGGCAAGACCCTCGGCTATCTCGCCCCGGCCTCCCTGTGGGCGCAGGCCAACGGGCCGTCGGTGTGGATCTCGACCTATACCCGCGCGCTGCAACGCCAGATCGCGCGGGAGACCGCCGCCGTCTATCCCGACGCCGAGGTGCGCGCGCGCAAGGCCGTGGTGAGGAAGGGGCGGGAGAATTATCTGTGCCTCCTCAACTTCGAGGACGCGGCCAAGGCGGCGCAGCTGGGAGACGGGGATCTGGTGGGCGCAGGGCTCACCGCCCGCTGGATTTCCCGCACCCGGGACGGCGACATGACCGGCGGGGACTATCCCGCCTGGCTGCCGGGGCTGGCGGCGGCGGGCTATGGCCGCTCCATCGCGCCGGGGGTGCTGGTGGACCGTCGGGGCGAGTGCGTGCACGCCGCCTGTCCGCACTATCGGGTGTGCTTTGTCGAGAAGGCCATCCGCGCCTCGCGCACCGCCGAGCTCGTCATCGCCAACCACGCCCTTGTCCTCACCCAGGCCGCCTTCGACGGCGCGCGGGCGGCGCGGGGCGCCAAAGCAGACGTCGAGACCACGCGCCTGCGCCGCATCGTGTTCGACGAAGGCCACCACCTGTTCGACGCCGCCGACGCCGCCTTTTCCGCGGTCTTCTCGGGGCAGGAGACCGCCGAGCTGCGCCGCTGGATCCGGGGGCCGGAGGGGCGCCGCCGGGGCCGGGGGCTGGAGGCGCGGCTTGCGGATCTCTGCTCGGACCACGAGGGGGCGCAGGCCGCCCTCGATCAGGCCCTGCGCGCCGCCGCCCGCCTGCCCGGCGACGGCTGGTCGCAGCGCATCTCGCCCGGCGCCGATCTCTATGACGAGCCGCCGCGTCCGACGGGGCCGATCGAAGGCTTCCTCGCCGCCGCCCTCGCCCAGCTCCGCGCCAGGGCCGAAGCCGATCCGGGCGCCGAGCTTGGCCTTGAATGCGCCGCCCGGCCGGCGACGGATCTCGTGCGGGACGCCGCGCCCGAGGCCGCCGAGGCGCTGGCCGATCTCGAACGGCCGCTGCTCGCCCTGTCGCGGGCGCTTGAAGATGTGCTCGATGCATCGGCGTCGGAGCTTGCAGGCTCGGACCGGGCGCGGATTGAGGGGGCCTTGCGGGGCCTTGACCGCCGCGCGCGGATGCAGCTGCCCGCTTGGCGGGCCATGCTGGCGACCCTGCAGGACGACACCGACGATCCCCGTTATGTCGACGGCCTGTCGGCGGTGATGTCGGAGGGACGCATCGCCGATGTGGCCCTGACCCGCCACCATGTGGACCCGACCGAGCCCCTGGCCGCCGCGGTCCTGCGCCCCGCCCACGGGGTCCTGGTGACCAGCGCGACGCTTTCTGACCCCGGCCACGAGGCGCCGTTTGCGCTGGCGGAACTGCGCACCGGCGCCGCGCGTCTCGACATCCCCCCGCAGGTTCTGCGGATCGTCTCGCCGTTTGACTATAAACATCAGGCGCGCTGCGTCGTCGTGACGGACGTCAAGAAGTCCGACGCCCGGCAGGTGGCGGCGGCGATGCGGGAGCTGTTTCTCGCCTCTCGCGGCGGCGCTCTCGGCGTCTTCACCGCGATCCGGCGCCTGCGCGCCGTGCACGGCCTGATCGCGGGACCCTTGGCGGACAAGGGCCTTGCCCTCTACGCCCAGCATGTGGACGCCCTGGAGACCGGCGCCCTTGTCGACATTTTCAGGGCCGAGGAAGACAGCTGCCTCCTCGGCACCGACGCGGTGCGGGACGGGGTGGACGTGCCCGGGCGCGCGCTGCGCCTGATCGCCTTTGACCGCACTCCCTGGCCGCGGCCGGACCTGTTGCACAAGGCCAGGCGAGAGCGGTTCGGCGGGCGCAGCTATGACGACAGTCTGGCGAGGGGCCGCATCGCCCAGGCCTTCGGCCGCCTGATCCGCCGCGCCGACGACAAGGGCGTGTTCGTCATGCTCGACCCCGCCTCCCCCTCCCGCCTCTTCACCAGCCTGCCCGATGGGGTGGAGGTGCAGCGCCTGACGCTGGTCGAAGCGCTGGAGCTGGTCGCGGGGTTTGTCGGGACAGTGTGAGGAGGCAATCCGAAGGGATCCTGCTTGATTTACCACCCGCCGTGACGTGTGATATCCTTCTGCTTCAAGTACGAAAGCTCGTCAGCCATGGCAGACTGGTCACCAGCAATAGCTAACGAATTCATCCGCAGGGCGCGCACCGAGGGGCGGACGCTGACGCAGATGCAGTTGCAGAAGCTCGTCTATATCGCTCACGGTTGGAACTTGGCGGTCAACGGTCGTCCGCTCACCTATGATGCGCCGGAGGCGTGGGACTACGGACCGGTATATCGAGAGCTACACCGTGCGCTCCGACCGTACGGTCGCGACGGGGTGACGAGTGACATTCGCAATTCAGATTACGTGGTCGGCTCGTTTGATGAAGACCCCGATGCTTTCACCATTGCCAAATTAGACGCCGATGAGACAGCGGTTATTGATCGCGTATATCAAGACTATGGCAAGTTCCACGCGTTTCAGCTTTCAGCGCTCACGCACCGCCCCGGAACACCTTGGACTAAAGTTTATAATGACGGGCAAGGACGATCCGAAGAAATTCATGCAGATATAATTCGGACGTACTTTGTCGACCTCGCCACAAAAACCGCAGCGTAACGTTGCGTTAGATGACATCGACCGCGGCGTTTCCCTGGTGCGGGAGGTGCAGCACCCCGACGCGGTTGACGCGCTGGCAAACGAAAAGCTCCGAAGACATCGACTCGAAAATGATGTCGTCGTTGCGCGCATAAAAAGCCTCGATGCTGATCGCGAAATGCGCGGCAACTATGCCAAGCGTATACTGCGATACTTGGAGGTCTATTCCGCCATCGTCGGCTTGATCGTCATCACGTCCGGCTTCAAATTATTGGGCTTTACGCTTCCCGTTGAAATATTGGCGACTTTGGTCGGCAGCACGGCCGCCGCAGCGATTGGCTTGGTTGGCTTTATAGCCAGAGGCCTATTTCAACCTCCAAAATCGGAATAGCCCGCCATGCGCCTGTCATCCCCCAGAGTTCCGCCCCTGAGCGATGCGGAGCTCACCCCGCGCCAGAAGGAGGTGCTGGCCCCGCTGGCGGAGCGGGGGCCGACGGGGAGGCCCGGCCCCGTGCTGAACATCTTCCGCACAATGGCCCATGCGCCGGACGCCCTGACCGCCTTCTTAAGCTGGGGGAGCTATGTCCTCAGCCGCCGGTCGGGCCTGCCGGCGCGGGAGCGGGAGCTGGTCATCCTGCGCACGGGGTTCCTCTGCCGTTCGGGCTATGAGTGGACCCAGCATGTGGAGATCGGCCTTGCCTGCGGCCTGACATCC
>Ga0316217_10006619_pt1 | contig 11369 bp, 7 predicted proteins | sample 1anoAmetaG_FD_203633 | JGI IMG/M metagenome (GOLD analysis project Ga0316217, IMG submission 203633) | Freshwater microbial communities from Trout Bog Lake, Wisconsin, USA - 1anoA | ecosystem: Environmental > Aquatic > Freshwater > Lake > Hypolimnion/Profundal zone | place: USA: Wisconsin... | reverse complement strand
CCGGGTGCTACTTCGTAAACCGGTTCATTGGCATTTGTTGTATGCGCAACATCTACCTCAAGTCCCCCTCCCTGTGTATAATTGGCATAGTTTCCATACGCACCGTCTCCTCCAAAACCGCCATTTTCGGCATCGGGGGTGTTAATTATCAGATTAAGCATTTGCACATTCGAACACTGTGAAGCATATATGCCATAAACAGAATACCCATCACGTTTATCGGAGTATGCATAATGATAATAAGAATTTGTCATGGATAAGTTAAAATCGCGGAGAACCACGTTTTGAACACTATCGAGTAATATACCCACCTCACCAACGGTGTGGAAGCTATCGGGATACCACACAATTGTATCATAGCGAAAATCAGGGTCGTTAATAGTAATATTGGTATTTACCGCAGGGTTCTTGATCCATACCCCGTTATTGTCATTATATGAGCCCTCGATAGATATGCCCGAAGGAAGTGAGAGGGTACCATAAATATCATAATCCCCACCCGCCATTAATATAGTTGACCGGGTATTATTTCCCTGGTAAATAAGCAGTGCGTTTGCCAGGTTGGCCGGATTTGCAGCAGTACCTCCACCTGTGCCATTGGGCGTTACGTAAATTGCATCGGCGCTGGTGCACTGGGCAAAAGAGGTTTTAACCAGTGTAAGGGTTACGGCTATAAGAATAAAAAGGGCTTTGAGAGTAATTGCTTTTTTCATGCAGTGCTTATTTTGTAATGCAAAATTACCCTCCTGTATTTACCACTTTGTCCAATTTTCAGCCAAAAATTGGATTCCCAGTTTCAGACTAAGCATGCGGCCGGAGCAAAAAGCTGGTCTGTTTTTGATAAGCTAAATAATTGGCCGCTTTTTAATTTGGCATAATGCTATTTTTACCTTTGTATCCCTATTTATAAAATGCATTTTTACAAGGCCATCTAAAACCTTAATCCCCATATATGAGCATCGCAAAGTTCCTTGAAAAGAAAGTAACCAAACATCTGCCGGCATTGGCCAGGGCCGTTCAAAGAAGCATGAACGACAATAAGAAAATGGAATTGATAAAAAATGAAATGCGCAACGACCCGGAGTTGGTAAACTCATTTTTCCCCTACCGCGATAAATATGCGGTTAACAGCAAAATGCCGCTAAAATCAATGGCTAAGGAGGATGTAATGAAACAAATAAAGGAGATGCATGCTTTGGAAAGTGCCCCGTGGAAGAACGGCAAAATATCCGGCTCGTTCTACCAGGGAGACCAGGATCACTACGATTTTCTGAACGAGGCTTTTTCTTATTACTCGCAGGTAAATTCTATTCAACGTGATGTTTGCCCCTCGCTTACCAAGTTTGAAGGTGAGATCATTGCAATGACACTTGACATTTTTAATGGAGATGCTGTTGCCAAAAGAAATCCGGCGCAAAAAGCCTGTGGGTCACTTACTACAGGGGGCACCGACAGTATTTACCAGTCAGTTTACGCACACCGAGAATGGGGCCTCGACAAAAAAAACATCACACAGCCCGAAATCATCATCCCCATTTCAGCTCATCCCGCTTTTTTTAAATCAGCCCATTACCTCAACCTTAAAGTAGTTACGGCAAAAATTGATGATAACTACCAGGCTGATGTAAAAGACATTGAAAGCAAAATTAATTCTAACACTGTTTTGATTATTGGCAGTGCCGGCAACTATGGTCACGGCTTAATCGATCCAATTGATAAGCTTTCTGAACTGGCGCTAAAACACAATATAGGCCTGCACGTAGATGGGTGCCTGGGCGGTTTTATTCTGGCATGGGCCGAACCTTTGGGCATTAATTGCCCGGTTTTTGATTTCAGGTTACCGGGTGTTACAGCTATATCGGCAGATACTCACAAGTATGGATATGCGCTGAAAGGAACCAGTACCGTTTTATTCAGTAATGAAGATTTACGGCGTTACCAATATTACGGCCAGGTAGATTGGCCCGGCGGCATTTATATTTCTACTGGTTTTAACGGAAGTAAGTCTGGCGGATTGTTTGCCGCAACATGGGCAGCTATGATGCACTATGGTAAAGAGGGTTACATGAAACGGGCGAGTGAAATATTTGCGGTAAATAAAGCCATGAAAGAGATGGTGAAGTCAATACCGGAATTGAAATTATTTGGCGATTCGTTGTTTATAACGGCTATAGGCTCTGACCAGTTCAATATCTACCATGTTAACGATTACGTAAAAACAAAAGGATGGAGATTAAACGGCCAGCAAAACCCTAACGGCTTGCACTTTTGCATTACCGGTCCGCAAACTACTAACCCGGGTATTGTAGCAGCATTTGAAAAGGATCTTAGAGAAGCAGTTGCCTACGCCAAGGAACAAAAAGGCGACCCAAAATCAGCAGCTATGTATGGAGGAGCTGGAAAAGAGATAGACCCTTCCATGTATTTACCCATGCTTTACGCTTATACTGATGTAACCCAAAGCACCTATCCTTTTTAATCTGATATAGCTGTCTATATGCCTGATGAAAATGTGAAATGTGTTTTAGCTATTGACCTGGGGTCCAGTGGACCGAAAGTATCGGTTGTAAATCAAAACGGCGAGATACTGGCCACACGTTCGGGTATTTTTACGAATTTATATACAGAAAACGGTAAAGGCGTTGAGCAAAACCCCACCGATTGGTGGCAGCAGGTCCTTAAACTTTCCAGAGAAGTAATAGAAGCTACCGACACAGCACACAGCATTGTTGCTATCAGTAACTGCTCGCAATATTTCAGTTCTGTTCCGGTTGATAGGGATGGTAACCCGGTACACAATGCCATTATGTGGGAAGATACCCGCGCCGGCAAGTATACCAAAATTATTATGGGCGGTTTCCCAATGGTAATGGGATATAATGTATTCAAGGCGACAAAATGGCTGCTGTCTGTTGGCATACCTCCCCTCCTTTCCGGACTGGATGGCGGCAGCCACATGCTGCTGCTTAAAAACGAAATGCCCGAAGCCTGGGCAAAGACCTATAAAGTTTTAGAACCGTCAGACTACCTGAGCCTTAAATTCACAGGTAAATTTCAAACCAACGAAAACACCGGTTTCGGTTATGCTTTGATTAAAAAAGCAGGTTGGAGCAAAGGTGTTTTTGATAAAAGCCTCATCAATCTACTGGGGTTAGAGATTGACAAATTCCCGGAAATAGTACCGGTAGGCGCAAACCTGGGCAAGCCAACCGATGAAGTGATCAGGTATCTGGGTATTGGCAATAATGTGCAGGTTTTTTCAGGTATTGTAGATACCACTGCGTTTATGGTTGGTGGTGGAGCCTTTAATGATTACGACATGGTGGCCGACCTTGGCACTACGCTTACCACCGGCCTGGTTATGCCGGAAAGGGTGATAGATGTTTTAAGTGGTATCTTCTCGCTAACAAGCCCGGTACCCAATAAATACATTATGGTTGGGGAATTGGGAAGCGGAACAAAGGCGCTGAATTTTCTGATCCAGAATTTTTTAAGGCAGGAGGATAAACTTACTAAAATAAATGCCGATACCGATCTACACTATGCAGCTATTGCCGATAGCATGGCTGCAGAGTCGCCGGTAGGAAGTAATGGTGTAATTTTTATGCCTTGGGTGTATGGTTCCACTTTTCCTGAACAGGATGGCGACATGAAAGGAGGCTTCATTAACCTGAGCCCTATTGCCAACCGCAACGATATGATACGCGCCGTGTTTGAATCATATGCCTTAACACTTAAATGGATGTTGAAGCTTACTGAATTAAAACTGAAAAGGAAAATCAAGAAGATACACCTGGCAGGTGGCGGTGCATTATGGGAGACTGCCGCACAAATTTGCGCCGATGCACTGCAGATACCGGTTCATATACCTGAGCATCCCCGGCAAATAAACACTAAAGGCATTGCCTACATGTGTTTTCATAACTTACGCATGGTAAGCTACGATGAGATGAAATCCAAATTAAAAATCCATAAGGTATTTCAACCCCAGCCTCAAAACTTCGCTTTTTACGATAAACGCCTTGTTTTTTATAAGGGCTTATACAATACCATGAAACCTTTATATGCTTCGCTGAACCGGAGTTAATTATGTCCCGGAGTCAAAACCGCCATTAAATAAAAATGGCTACAATCTTTCGATGTAACCATTCTGTTTTCAGTACCGCGGGCGGGAATCGAACCCGCACGACATTTAAGTGTCACAGGATTTTAAGGGCAGCTGAAACTCAATTTAATCGGTAAACTGGGCTTAAAATATTGATTTACAATGTTTTAAGTGAATCTATTCACGACCTGTACCAATACCTGTACCTACCGTTTTGGGCTCTGGCAAGTTACAGGAATGGTAAAAATCAAACACAACCCATTTCTGGTCATTTTTGACTAGGTTTTGTCCGAGTAACCCACTTTCATATATTTACAAAGGGAGAAATGGGTCTTTTCTTCTTAGCTCCGCTACAATTCTAATAATTAGAGCAGAAATAGTTTTTGTCACATTTTAATGCTATAATTGTGACAGATTACACTATGAATTATGCCTGAATCAATTAAAAAGCAGATTGCCAGAAAAATCGCTGCTGGTGGCCGTGGTAAACTGATATTCCAGGCTGCTTATAAGCACATAGGAAGCGAAGACGCCGTAAGACAAGCGTTTTCACGTTGTGCTAAGGAACAGAAGTTGGTAAGGCTAGCGCATGGCATTTATTTATATCCTAAAATTGATCCGTCACTTGGTGTTTTATATCCGTCGACAGAAGAAATTGCAAAAGCAATAGCCAAACGTGACCGGGCAAGAATAATCCCAACAGGAGTGAGTGCTTTGCAAAAATTAGGCTTGTCTACACAGGTTCCAATGAAGGTAGTATATATGACAGATGGAGCACCACGGAAAATAAAAGTTGGAAAGCGAAGCATCACATTAAAAAAAATAAGCCCGAGAATGCTTGCCGTCAGAGGGGAAATAACTGGAATGGTAATAAGCGCTTTACAGGAAATTGGAGAGAAGAATGTAACACCGGATATCTTGGACAAAATAAAATCTGCTCTTCAAAGAGAAGATAAAAAAATGGTACTCAAAGATGCCGATCTCGCGCCTGCTTGGATAGCTCGGATAATTTATTCTATAATGGAAGTAATTGAAACGAAATGAAGTGGCTACAACTTGAGGAACAAAAAAGGATTGCCACCATCAATCAGGTGAGCAATACCATCGGCTTTCCAGCACAGGCAGTTGAAAAGGACTGGTGGGTTACATTAGCGTTGCGAGCATTATTTTCTACTAAATACGCCCCCTACATGGTTTTCAAAGGAGGCACCACTCTTAGTAAATCGTGGAATCTGATTTCAAGGTTTTCGGAGGACATTGATATCGCGTTAGACAGAAAAGTGCTTGGTTTTGACGGGGAACTGTCTAATAGCCAAATAAGAACTTTGCGAAAAAAATCCTGCGAATTTGTTTCGACAGAGCTACTTAAACATCTTGGAATGGCCCTTGTGGGTTTAGGAGTTCCAGAGGACCGGTTTCGGCTTATCGCGCAAGAAGTAAAATCTTCCGATAAGGACCCGCAAACAATTGAACTTCGATATAAATCTCTGTTTTCCGGTGAGAGGTATTTGCTTGAACCGGTTAAGATAGAAGTTAGCCCCCGTTCATTGATGGAACCGATAGAGGAAAGGAAAATTGAATCATTGATTGATGCTGAATTCGGAGATCAAGACTTTGTTGAGAAGCCATTTCTTGTCGCCACAGTTTTACCAAAGCGAACATTTCTTGAGAAAGCGTTCCTATTACACGAAGAGTTTTCCAAACCCGCTGAAAAAATGAGAGGCGAAAGAAAGTCCAGGCATTTATATGATTTGGAACGATTGATGGATACGGAGCATGGCGCTGAGGCAATGAGAGATTCTGAGTTATTTAAGCTAATTGCGATTCACCGCGCCAAATTTTCGCCGGTAGAAGGTGTAAACTATAGCGAAATAACCTTATCCGCGCTTAATTTTTTGCCGCCGGATAACGTAATTTCAGAATGGAGGAAGGATTACCAGGTAATGTCTGATATCCTAATTCCAGGCGATGCGACATCATTTGAAAAATTAATGGAACGAATGTACGAACTGAAAAAACGATTTGAAAAGAAATAGGAGCCATATCTTTTTAACGCTTTTGTAATTCTTTCTATCCGCAGTAATGTCAACCGCCAGAGTAACCTCCGAACAATTAAAAACTTACAAATGCCTTTTCAAGGGTAGAGATGATGTATTCGCCGTGCGCTGGGAAAAGGATGGTAAAGCCGGTTATATGCCAGTATATGATGTGGATTGGGATGCCTACAAAATCTACAAGGCTAAAGGTGGCACCTTTCAAAATTTCCCGAATAAAACATTTCGGCCACTTTCAGATGACCAAATCCTAAAACATTTAAAGGGAGAACATTTCATTGGAATATACCCTTTGCTTCAAGACAATACTTCTTGGTTTATCACGGCTGATTTTGACGAAGAAAGTTGGTTAACTGAAAGCATTAGGTTTATTGAACAATGCAACGAATTTCAGCTCCCAGCATACTTAGAGCGTTCCCGTTCCGGCAAAGGTGCTCACGTTTGGATCTTTTTTGATGAACCCTATCCAGCTGTCAAAAGCAGGAGGATCGCTATTGCTTTACTTGAACAGGCCGGAATAAAGTCCACACCAGATACGAAATCCAGTTTTGACCGCCTTTTTCCGAATCAAGATTTCCTTTCCGGAAAAGGACTTGGAAACCTTATCGCATTACCGCTTAATATGAAGTCATGGATGGAGGGTAACAATTGCTTTATTGATATTAAGTCTTTGAAGCAGGTAGAATTCCAATGGGAATTCCTAAAAGGGTTAAATAAAATATCAAGCACCCAATTGGATATGGTTTATCAGACTTTATCAGGCTGGAACAATTCAGAAACCAAAATTTACTCCCCCGGTGATAAATTATTCATCACGCTTGATAATAAAATTCATATTTCACGGCTTCATTTACCCTTGGTTCTGCTAAATTTTCTGAAAGGGCACCTTAATTTTCTAAGCAGTGAGTTCATGGCGAAAAAGAAGTCGGGCCAGAATACATGGGCAACTCAATCCTACTTTAAAGAGTTGGAAGAACTCCCTGATGAAATTATGGTGCCAAGAGGGATGGCCGGAAAAATTATAAGGTTTTGCAAGGACCAGAACATTGAATTCAATTTTCACGACAACCGTAAAAAGATTGCTTCAGTTTCTTTCACGTCTACCATCCGGTTAAAAGATTTTCAGGTAGTTGCTATGGAAGCAACCCGCAAAAAGGACAATGGTATTATTTCAGCGCCGCCGGGTTCAGGAAAAACAATTATAGGGCTTTCCATAATTTTTGAGAAGCAACAGCCCACTTTGATTATAGTTCATCGCAGGCAATTAGTCGATCAATGGAAAGAGAGAATCCAGTCATTTCTTAAAATCCCAGGACATGAAATTGGAATCATTGGTCAAGCCGAAACCAGGGTTGGGAAAAAGATAACTATTGCGATGATGCAAAGTTTATCCGGTCTTGCAACCAACGGAGAATTAGAAAAGCTAAAAGATGTTTTTGGGTTAATCATTGTTGATGAATGCCATCATATTCCAGCTGAAACATACCGGGGCTGTATTGAATTGTTTCACAGTTTTTATTTATATGGGTTGACGGCTACGCCTTTCCGGCGACACAATGACGAAAAATTGCTATTTGCACATTTAGGTGATGTGATTGCAGAGCTTAGTTCAAAATCAGTGACACAGTATAAAGAACCGACCATTATTATACGTGAGACCTCCTTTTCAGCACCGTTTATTTCTAATACTGACAAAGTTGAAACGCTTTTTAAAATATTGATACATGACTCAATTCGCAATAGTTTAATTGTTTCAGACATAGAAAGGGAGTTGGCAGCGGGTCGAAAGGCTATCATTATAACTGAACGAAAAGAACACATTATAGTTCTTCAACAATATTTGAAGCATTCCTTTGAAACTATTACCCTAAGCGGTGAAGACAAAGAGGCTGAACGAAAACAAAAGTGGAAGCTATTATATGAAGGTGATTTCGAGGTACTAATAACAACCGGTCAATTATTCGGAGAAGGATCAGACTTGCATTCAATTGATTGTCTGTTTCTGGTGTATCCCTTTTCTTTTGAGGGGAAACTAATTCAATACATGGGCCGAGTTCAAAGGGGGGAATTCGCTCCTATGATTTATGACTACAGAGATTTAAGGATTGATTACCTCGACAAGTTATTTCTGCAACGAAACAAATACTATAATAAATTAAGAAAGAATGGAGCTCTCAAAGAAAGCCAGGAGTTGATTTTGTATTTTCACATAAACACAGTGCGGATAGACGGAAACCAGGAAATACTCGAACTAAACGCTTTAGGACTTCCTGATTCAGTTCAGGAATTCCGACAGAATATTCGGTGGCTTGTTAGAGTATTAAAATTTGATGATGAAAGGAAACTGTTATTCTGTGAGGTAGTAAACTATGATTGCAAAGAAATAGGGGATAATGCAAATCGCCTGCCATTCATGGATGTACAGGCAATTCGCTTTCGGTCACTTGATACAAATAAATTTTTAAAATGCGTCATAATTAAAAACCAAGTTCCGGGTAAAGTAAATGTGACGACTGTCCCAAGAAAGGAAAAAGTTGAGGAAGAACTGGCTGAGATAATTGAGGAAGTGATAAAATTTCCCATTGCAATGCTCGAATTTGGTTATGGAACTATAGGGATTAGCTATTTTTCTCAGCATTTGTATCAGCAGTTAAAATTCGAGATAGCCAATGAAGATATACGTCCGGAATTTGAGGTATTGAAACCTTATTTTTCGAAAATCTTAAAATCAAAAAAGGTAAAAATAGGTATCCGCTTAGAAATTCGAAATGGGAATTTGATTTCAAAAAATGCTACTTCATTCGATCTAGAACGACTCAATCAGGAAATAATTGAAGGGATGAAATTCCGTTTTCTTGCCAAAGATGTGCTCGGCAGAAAAAATGGTAGAGGTAAAAACGGCATACTTGGCCTGAACGAATGCGTGAATCCCGATAAAAATCCTACTCCACTGTATCAATCAGAACAGAACTTTCTTGACGACCTGTTAAGGTGGAAAAATGTGAAGCATTTTTACCAGTTGAAATATTTGGCTCAAAGACATGATGTAAACGTAATGAGAATACGTTTTGTCCTTACACCATTTTCATTTGTATTTCTTATCACGGGCGAAAAACAATATCACATAATTCTTGAAACACTGGATACGGAAGAAGCTACTTATATCTGGCATCTAAACAAAGAGTCCGAAGACTTTCATCAACAGTTGCAGATCATTGATAAAGCTATTACTCAACTAATAAGCGGAGGCCGTCAGATGTATTTGGACTCTAACCCCGAAAACTTTTCGCGGATCGTCCATGATTATTCAAGTCCGAAGAAAGGATTTGTTTCATGGAAAGGAATGATAGAAGAAAAAACCATATAGCATTATTGTTCATCATCTTTAGTATCAACCATTATTTTATTAGGTGTTCGCTTCACATACTATTTCTACAGATTCTAGCCGGATGCTTACACCAGCAAATGCTCTGCCATTTGACTATATGTGGAAGAGTCGAAGGCCTTGACTAGAACCCCAGAATATTAAAAGGCATTCCTTGTCAATCCAATCTGCTGGCAATACCTAAAAACAGATTCCTTTACATTTGGCACTTCTCCAAAATACTTTTGCTGCAATGAGGTATCGGCTACATATCGACCGGTAAACATATAATCAAACATTTTTTTCAAGTCTGCCATTTCCGGTTTAAAAAGACCAGCAAATGAAAAAACAGAGCCGATTAGCGCCCATGGCAGGGCACTTACCTTTATTGGCATGCCGGTGTATTCAGAAGCATATTTTGCAAGCATTTCAGCATTCATTGGTTCATTCATGCCGATGTCAATTCTTCCTAAAGGGATGCTATCATCTAAAGCCGCTGTTGCCAGATACTTAGCAACATCATCTGACAAAATATAAGTCCATTTAACAGAAGTAGACCCCATAACTTTCAAGTTGCCTTTCTTTAAACCACCGGCATAAAAATCATTTTTAGGAGTTTGGTCCAAAAACGCACCGGGTCTTAAGGCAATGTAAGGAACTCCCTTTTGGTCCATATAATCTTCAATGAGCTTCTTCTGCCAAAAATGAGGTACCGATTCTGCCTGATGCACGTTTAACACGCTGGTGAAAACAAACCTTTGGGTTTTTGCCTCTTTCAAAGCATCTATAAGGTTGCGGTTTCCGAGATCATCTACACTTTTCAGATTGTCGCCTTTCTTTCTGTTCGAATATCCGATGGCAGTAGAGATAACTGTGTCCATATTTTTTAAAGCTGGTACTAGTGTTTCCGGTTTTGATAAATCACCTCTGATTATCTGAACACCTTTCGATTCCAACCCTTTGGTGTCAGAACTTTCACGCACCAATGCAAACACTTTGGCTCCGCGACTTAATAAATGATTGATAACCTTTCCGCCCAGGTATCCGGTTCCACCTATTATTAATACTGATTTACTCATACATTATTTATTTTTTCGATAGTGAAGGTAATCCAAATGGAATCAGGCCGATGGCAATAAACCAGATAATTGGCCCGCTGATAGTGGGAATATTAGGTTCTATAATGCCAGGCATTACCAGCGCAAAGGAGAATGACAAATCGGCAATGCCAATTGCAACTACTGTAATCAAATATGCTATCCAGGAACCTCTTTTGTAAATCACCCAGGCTAATATTAACCCCAGCACTCCGTAACCACCTACATCCAGACAGAAATTCAACAACAGGTGCTTTTGCATATTGGCTGTCAGTGAGTCAGTGGTAACCTGTATTAAATTATGCGGCGCATTACTGCCACCCCCTACCATGTTCCACATACCGCCAATGTCCATGGTTAAATAGCGGTGTATACCTTCATAACCAACCCATACGTGTAAAATACCCCATAGGGCTAAAAATATGGCTCCGGCTTTTGCGGCAGTGCCAACGATAGGTTGGTCTTTATTATTAATGGTTTCCATTTTTTTGATTTTCGTTGCAAACAAGAAGCTAATACTTTACATTTGCAAGTAGTTACATGAATGTATAGTAGTAACAAAATGTAAAGCATTATGGATAATCAGCAAATTACGGAAACAGATTTACTAAAAATAAATGCCTTAAACTGTCCAATAAGAGATGTTTTGGAAATTTTAGGGGGCAAATGGGCATTCTCCATCGTATATGCACTTTTAGATGGCAAAAAGCGATTTAAGGAATTAGAGCGAAGTATAGAAGGCATTAATA
>Ga0316217_10006618_pt1 | contig 11371 bp, 6 predicted proteins | sample 1anoAmetaG_FD_203633 | JGI IMG/M metagenome (GOLD analysis project Ga0316217, IMG submission 203633) | Freshwater microbial communities from Trout Bog Lake, Wisconsin, USA - 1anoA | ecosystem: Environmental > Aquatic > Freshwater > Lake > Hypolimnion/Profundal zone | place: USA: Wisconsin... | reverse complement strand
TGTTATGGTCGAGCAGCACCCTGGCGGGATTCAGGTTTTCGCTGCGGACCACTGCCAGTGTCCGCTCAGTGCCGACCTTTTTGAATTGGTGCGGCAGGTGAATGACCACCGGCATGTCGCGCTGCTTGGCGAGTTTGAGTTGCGCGCGCAGCGCGGCTTCCTCCGCGTCGGTCTGCCGATCGAAGCCGATTTCGCCAATGGCCACACACGTTTCGCGCCGGCAGTACTGCGCGACGACCGGTAAGACGGCCTGCGTCAACGCCACATCATTCGCTTCGCGCGGGTTCATGGCGATGCAGGTGAAGTGCTCGATTCCAAACAGCTTGGCGCGTTGCGTTTCCCAACTGATGATCAGCTCGAAGTAATCCACAAATGTCCCGGCGCTCGTGCGCGGGGCGCCCAGCCAGAACGAGGGCTCGACCACCGCTTCAATCCCGGCGAGCGCCATCCGTTCGTAGTCGTCCGTGACGCGCGAAATCATGTGGCAATGCGGCTCGATGATGCGCATCAAGGAAATTCTCAGTGACTGGCGGTCAGTTGCCGGAGATACTCGAATGAGTAGAGGCCGGCGGCGTGGTTGTCGGCCCACTCGGGTTGCACGCCATAACCGCCCACAAATCGCCAGCTCCGCAACTCAAAGCTGGCGGGAGTGTAATTCGGCGGCAGCGGGCGCGCGCTGACCAGGATGTTGGCTTCGCCCCGGCACCCGGCGCAGGGGCAGGCGCGCCGCAAGGTTTCCAGGTCGAAATAGTCTTCCCGGTTGTCGGCCCAGACAATCGCGAAGGTGCGATTGATGACCTGGATGTTTTTCGGCGGCATGGCAGCTACTGGCCCGCCACCAAGGTTTGAAACCGCACGTTGGACCGGAGCGCCCCGAATTGCTGGTCGTTGCGGGCCCGGTCGCGGACCGTCGGATTGATTTGAATCGCCCGTTGTAACGCGGTCAGCGAATCGTTGGTTGCGCCCATTGCGCTCCGGAGGATGGCGAGCGCATAGAAGGGATCGGCTTCCTGCGGGAAGCGTTGGGTCGCTTGTTCAATGGTGCGCACGGCCAGTGGCGCCTGGTTGATGCTCAGGTAGAACTGGGCAATCTGGAGCATCTCCCCGGCCGTGGCGGCCGGTTGGGCGATGAAGTTGTCAAACAACGCTTGGACGCGGCCGAACTGTTGCACGCGGAGGTAGTTTTTGGCGAGTTCGCCAACGAGCTGGAGGTTGCGCGGTTGCGTGGCGAGTTGTTGTTCGAGCTGCTGGATGGTGGCGCCGGCCTGCTTCATGCCGCGAATTTGGTTGATTGCCAAATCGATCTTGTTGTTGAGCGGATCGAGTTTTTGGTAGGCCACCAACACCGCAATGGCGTCGTCGGGGTGGCCGGTTTCCAAATGCAGTTGGGAGGTGCGGAAGTTGGCCTCGGGGCTATCGGGGCAAAGTTGCAGTGATTGTTCATAGGCATATTTTGCTTCGGCATAAAGCTTCCGGTAGGCGTAGACGCCGCCGATGGCGGAGCGGAGTTTGGAAAATGTCTTCCGGGCATCGTTGTCGCGCCAGAATTCCGGCCGCGCCGTGAACTCCGTCACGAGCTTGTCCCAATACGCCTTGTCTTGGGCGATGATGCGCGACCACAGCGCCGGGTTGTCGCTGGGGGCCGGCAACGGTTCGGCATTGATCTTCATGATGATGCCGTAGGGTTGGAGATAGGGGAACATCCAGTCAATCACATAGCTTTCCTCGACGTAGAAGGTGTGCTTGGCTTTGTTGTGATCATGGATCCATTTGCAGAGAATGGCGTTGATGTTCATCACGCCCTTGACGCCGCGCACCTGTACGCGCCCGCCATCCAGCTCGACGTCCTCGTCGGGGTTCGGCGGCTCGCCGCGCGCCCGCCGGTTCTGGATGTCGGCGACGTATTCCTGAAACGCGCGTTGCGAATCCTGTTCGGTGGGAATCCACAGCGGCGCGGCGGGATAAGTCGTGGTTCGCCCAATGGCGCGCGCGAACGCGTTGTAGTTGGTCGGCCGCGAGTAATCATAATGGTCGCGGATGTACGCCATGTAGGTCGTGTCGGCCAACGCGTTCTGGGTGACGATGTACACGTCGCGCCGGTCAAAATTCAGTTCCTGGTTTTGCAGATTCCGGTCGCGGAATTTATCGCGGGCCGGTACGACGCTTTCGGAGAAAATCATGTACGTCGGCACGAACCGGCCGGGATCGGTGCCGCCAAATAAAAATGCGTCACGATCCATTGGCGGATAGTCGCCGCCGGGATAAAACATCCGGTACCCGAATTGATAGCCGAAATCATGCCCGCGTTGCTCGCAGGTTTTCCAATTGACGGTGTACGGAAGGACCGCCAGCGCGACCAGCGCGAGGCTGCCATACCGGAAGAGCGACCGGGGGAGGTGGGCCCAGCGGGCCATCGACCACGTGGCGGCCAGCGCCAAGCCGTACCCGATCAGCATGGCGAAGAACCCGTGCGCGGGCGCGAAAAACTTCAGGTTGATTTCCTGCTGCGTCTTGTCGAGGCCGGGATTGATGATCATCAACAACCCGAACCCCGTGGTCACCAACGCGGCAAACACGTAGATCAGCCATTGCCGGCCGCGCATCCGCAATTCTTTCCAGCGCCAGACCAGCAGCACCAGCGGGAGGATGGCGAACAAGGCGACCGGCCAACTGTACTGGTTGATCAGGGCTTCCGTGAACAATTGGACCTGGGTGAAAAAGGCGCCGCTCAGCAGCGACGATGTATGCAGGGCCTCGTACTGGCCGCGCGTGACCGCGTGGAGGAAGCCCTGCTTGGTCGCGCAATAACCCCAGTTCATCGGCGGGTTCGTCGCCGCCGCCAGCGGCATGTACACGTAGGCGCCGCAACCCAGGAGGAACAACCCCGCGCACCACAACGCCCGCCGCCAGTTCAGCCAACCGGCCGGCGCGCCCAGCGCCAGCAAGGCCGCCGCCAGACCGCCGCTCACCAAGATCACCGGCAACGCCTCCGTCGGCGGCCCGAACAAAATGCCCACCCGGACTTTTTGCATCCAGAGCAAATCACTGGTCGGGGCCAACAGCCAGGCATTCACCAGCACGCCGGCGCACCAGCCCACCAACAGCGCGAACGTCAGTTCCAAAAAGCCGGACAAACACCCCGGCTTGTGGTCCGCCAGCCAGCCCACCGCAAACGCGCCCACCAAAAACGGCAGGGCCATCACCACGATCGTTTGGTGGTTCGCGATGCTCAGTCCCAGCAACAATTGCGTCGCGTAGAGGAAGCGGCTCTTCTCCGGGCGCATCATCCATGCAAAAAAAGTGCAACTGATCAGCACAAACAGAAACACATTCAACACCCGCATCTCCGGCACGCACGCCCAGAGCCACACGCCGCGGTTGAACGCGAACAGCATGGCCGTGGCCACGCCAATGGTCAGCGACAACCAGCTCTTTAACGACTCCTCGATCTTGTCCGCCCATGCCACGTTGCGCAGCAACATCAATATACTGCGCGACATCAACAGCGTCATGATCCCGACCAGCGTGGCGCCAGTCAGTACTGACATCAAACAAATCCGCCACGCGGGGTTGCCGAACGGCACGAGATACCGCCAAACCCAGCCCATGAACGCCCACAATGGATACCCCGGCGGATGCGGCACGCCAAAGTTGAACGCGCCGGTCACCAATTCGCCCGAGTCTTCCAGCGTGACCTCCGGGGACATAAACCGGAAATACACCAAGCCCGACACGAGAAAGGCCAGCGCGGCGACGAGCCATTCCACCGGCGTGAACACCCGGCGGGTTCCCACTGGCGCCACCGGTTGGGGGGCCGGCTGCGGCGCCGGCGGAATATCTTTCAGTTGTTTTGCCATAAAAAGTCCGTCCAGTTATTGACCATTCTGCTGCCGCCAGCGTTCAGTGCCGGAAATGCCGGATCCCGGTAAAGACCATCGCCAAATTCCGGGCATTGGCGGCCGCGATCACTTCGGCGTCGCGCACGCTGCCACCCGGCTGAATTGCCGCCGTGGCCCCGGCGTCCGCCGCGGCCAGCACGCCATCCGCGAACGGAAAAAATGCATCGCTGGCCACCACGCTGCCGGCCAAACTCAGCCCGGCCTCGCCGGCTTTCCACACGGCGATCTTGGATGAGTCCACCCGGCTCATTTGGCCGGCCCCGATGCCGAGTGTCCGCGCGGTCGTGCCATCGGCAGTGGCGAACACGATGGCGTTGCTCTTCACGTGCTTGACCACGCGCCACGCAAACAACAGCGCGTGCCGTTCGGCCTGTGTTGGCGGCCGGTTCGTGACCACCTTCAAATCCGCGGCCGACACCAACCGGGTGTCGCGTTCCTGCGCCAGCACGCCGCCGGTCACCGACCGCAATGCCAGCCCGGCCGCCGGGGGGGCCAGTTGCCGGATGAGCCGGAGATTTTTTTTCTTCTGCAAAACTGCCAAGGCGTCCGGCAAGAATTCCGGCGCCACGATGACTTCGCTAAAGATTTCCGCGATTGCCTGCGCCAGGCCGGCATCCACCGGCCGGTTCACCGCGATGATGCCGCCGAACGGTGCTTGCCGGTCGGTCGCGTAGGCGAGATGCCACGCGTCCACCAACGCCGCCGCGCTGCCAATGCCGCATGGGTTGGTGTGCTTGATGATCGCGACAGTTGGATCTTCAAATTCCGTGACCAACTCCGCCGCGGCGGTCAGGTCGAGGATGTTGTTGTACGACAATTCCTTGCCGTGGAGCTGTCGGAAATATTTGCCGAAATCACCGTACAGCGCTGCGTGTTGATGCGGGTTCTCGCCATACCGGAGCGCTTGGGCCTGCGGCAACGACACAGTCAACGTCGCCGGCAACCCCTCAGTTTTACCAAGAAACGCCGCAATTGCGCCATCATACCGGCTCGTCGTCGCGAACACTTTCACCGCCAGCCGCGCGCGGGTGGCCGGCAACGTTGCGCCACCGTTGGCTTTCAACTCTGCCACGACCGGCGCATAGTCGGCCGGGTCAACAATCACGGTCACGCTGGCATGGTTTTTAGCCGCGCTCCGCAACATGCTCGGTCCGCCGATGTCAATGTTCTCAATCGCCTCGGGAAGCGTGACGTTTGGTTGGGCGACGGTTTTTTCGAACGGGTACAGATTCACGACGACCAAATCAATTGGCTGGATGTTGTGCTTGGCCGCAGCGGCTTCGTGTTCGGCGTTGCCGCGAATGAATAGTAGACCACCATGAACTTTCGGATGCAATGTCTTCACGCGGCCGTCCAGCATTTCCGGGAAGCCGGTGAACGCGCTGATTTCAATGACCGGCACGCCGGCGTCCTTCACCGCGCGCGCCGTGCCGCCGGTCGAAATAATTTCAACACCGAGCTGATGAAGTTCGCGAACGAACTCGCTCAACCCCGCCTTGTCGGAAACACTGATAAGCGCGCGCCGAATTTGACTCATGCCAGCGCGCAGCTTACCGGAGAAAACCGCCGGATTCAACGACTTTTCCGCCGGCTGTATGGGGTTCGCCAATGTGGGAATTTGGAATTGTCGGAGCGGCGTCCACGCCGCGATCGCCCAGTTTTGTTCGGGTCGGTCGCGGCGGGGACGCCGCTCCTGCGGAACAGTGTCAAGCTAACTACTTACCGGAGGCCGCCGTGGGTCACTTCTTTGTGGATCGGATTGCCGTCGGGACCGATCAACCGCGCCGTCACGAAGATCAGCAGGTTTTCTTTGCTTTTGTTGGTGACTTTGCTCTGGAAGAACCGGCCGATGATTGGCAGATCACCAAGAAATGGCACTTTGTCGTCAATCTTCTGAACGCTTTCCTTGATGAGGCCGCCGAGCACGACGGTCTGGCCATCCCACACGACCACCCGAGTGGCCACGCTGCGTTCGGAAAAGAGGGGTTGCTGAATTTTGTACGGCACACTGGTCGTCGTGTTGGAACCGTTGACAGTCGTGACTTGCGTGACGTTGCCAGGGCTGTAATCAATGAAGCCGAGGAACTCAGTAACTTCCGGGGTCAGCATCAGGTCAATCGTGTTCTTGTCCGCGCTGACTGTGGGGGTGACCCGGAGAATGACGCCCACATCTTTGCTCTTGAAGCTTGAGGGAATAGTGGGCGTGATGCCACCGCCGGTGCCGCCGACTTGTGGTTCAGTGTATTCGCCGGGATAAATGAATGTCTGCACCACCTTGATCGTCGCTTCCACGGTGCTCAACGAGGTGACTTTCGGAGCGGACAACACGTCGGTGGATTGTTTTTGAGCGAGGGCCTTTAAAACCATCTGGAATTGCGGGTTGGTCAACACGCCGTTGAGCGAGAACAGTTGATTGGCGCCCGAGGAGGCACCCGCGCCTGACAAGGCTGCGGCAATCGCGTTGCCGGAGAGGGCGCTACTGTCCTGTAATCCGCCAGTCAGAGAGTTCAGACCACTGGATCCCGGTGCGCCGGCAGCGGCGGCGGCGAAGCTGCCAAAGTTGTATTGGCCAACGCCCCAGTTGAACCCGAGTTCATCCAGGTCGCCTTGTGAGATGTCAATAAACTTAGCCTCGATCTCCACCTGGGTGGGAACGGCATCGAAGCTCGGGAGGACTTTCAGGAAGGCCTCGATGTTCTTGGGCGTGTTGCGGATGATGATCCTGCTGGTCTTTTGGTTGTAGGTAATGCTTGAGCCCGGCGGGAAATCAACGCCGGCATCCTTGAAGAGTGATTTCAGATCAACCGTCGTCGGGGTGACGGTCGCGCCGCCCCCCATTTTCTCCGCGCCACCCCCGCCACCCCCGGCGCCTTCGGCACCCGCGGTGACGGCATACTTGGTGAAGGTATCCGGCGAGACGCCGTAGGATTCAGTGATCATCTCTTCATCGGGTGCGTCGGTTGGCAACAGGACGACCGCATAGCTGTCAACGCGGTACTTCAAGCCGGCCAGCGGCACGATGAGTTTCAGCGCGTCGAGCATGGGAATGTTGTGCAATTGCAGGGTGATTGAGCGTCCGCCTATTCCACCGGCCGCCGGAGCAGCCGCGGCGGCTGGGGCCGCTGCCGCATCAGCGGCGGGCGCCGCCGGGGCGGCCGCCGAATCCGCACCACCACTGACGCCTGGTCCCAGCACGATGTTCACGCCTTCGTGCTTTGGTTCGTCAAGTTTGCGGCTTTGTTCGCTCAAGAAAGTCACCACGTCCACCAACGACGCTTCCCGGAAATTGATTTCCGGGAATTTTATCTCACTCAATTTCTGAATGATCGCCTGATTGAGGCCGGTATTCTGCAGGCGTGTGCTTACCGTTTCCTGCTCGGGGCGTTTGATGTCGCCGCCTGTTGGCAGCAACCAGGCGCTGTCGGCCTGCCACAACATCCGCCGGCGGGCGGCTTCCTCGCCGGCCATTGTACTGGGATGGCGGGCCGTCTGGACAATCTGGAGCATTTCCTGCGCGTCGGCATTGTATGGATCCATCAGCAGGATTTGCTGGAAATGCCGTTCGGCTTCGTCGAACTGACCGGAGTTGAGGAGGATCTTGCCTTCGCGGAATAGTTTTTTGATTTGATCACGCTGGCCGAGAAATTCGGGTGTTTTGTTCAGTGTTGGTGCGGGTGGCATTGCGGTTGCGGCGTTCAGCTGTTTGGCTTTAATGAGGATGCTTTCAGCCGACCGGTTGGCGGGATCATATTCGATGGCCTTTTTGGCGGAGTCGATCGCTTTGGATTTGTCACCGGCTTTGAGCGCCTTGTCAGCCAGTTGGGTGTAGGCGTCGCCCAGCGCGTGGACGGCGCGGTTGTAATCCGCCTCGGTGGCTTTGGCGCGGGGCAGATCTTTGAGCCCGTCTTCGAGTTTGGCAATGGCGGCTTCGTGTTGGCCGTCGCTTTCCAGCCGGCACCCGGCGTCAATCAGCGCCCGGGCGACGATCTGCGCGGCTTGCCGCCGCAGGACTTCGTCCTGGGCAGTCTGGGCAGCTTCGGAATTAACCGGCTGAATTACCGGCGCAGGTAAACTGGTTGCCGGGGCGGTGGCGGGGGCGCCGGCCGCAGCCGGAACCGGGGCGGCGGCCGGCTGGCTCTCGTCGGTACGGGCGGGACCAAAGTTCTGTGTCGCCTCGGCCAACAGGATGTCGGCGCGAAGAGCGAAGGGGGCGAGCAGTAGACTGCTTGCCAACAGCGGCAACAGGATTTTCCTCATAACACAATTCTCCATTCGATTCTTCGGACACAACAGCCTGCCAGCAGTCAAGCGAGTTACTCCTTGCTGATGGTCAGCTTCTCTTTGGTCTGTTCATCAACGATTATCACTTGCCGTAAAGTGATGTCAACGACATTGTAAATCCGTCCGCCGCACAAGATGGATTGGCCTTTGCGGACCGATTGGTTCTGGTTGTCCGCCATGCAGATTATCAGGGCGGCCGGCTCGCGTTCATCGATGATCTGATTCAATGGGAGAACCAGCGGCGGCTCGGTGCCGCGCTGGATGGTCAATTCGGAGACGTCCCGCGCGGATTTACCGGGGATGCCTGGTTTTTCCACAAAGACCTCCTTCTTCTCAAACTTGGTCACGACAAAGCCGGTATCGTAAACGGGGGGCGTTGGACTCCAGATTTTTCCACCCACTTTGGCCACGATGAAGGTGCGCCGTCCGTCGTTGATGGCGAAGTGTTCGCCTTGGCCGATATAGGACTTGAAAACATATTTGCATTGCTGGCGCGTGATCCGGTCGAGCGTAAACGGCTTGGTCAGCACTTTGGCCTGAGCCACAATCTGCGTCAGCCCCTGCGTTGGTCGGATGACTTCGATATCGGTATGAAATGGATCTGCCGAGTTGGTCTGCCAGAGCGTCGGGCTGGTGAGGCCGGCAATCGCGTTGGAGTAGGCGCCGGTCGGCGTGGGTTTGAGCGGGAGCTTGCGGGACGGGCCGCTGAGGCCGGCATTGACGAACTCGCTAAGCTTTTCGACTTTCCACGCCAGCAACCCAGCGACGCCGATCAGCGCCAGCAACGCGGCGGCCAGGAGGAATTTCTCCAGGTGTTTTTTGATGAAATCCATAGCGGTGTTTCCGGGCTCACTCCTTGCCGGGATGCGGTTTGGGCGACGCGAACTCGACGAGGTCCAGCCGCAGGGTGACGTTGAGCCGGCGGGTGACCAAGGCGCGGACCGGCTCAGCGGCGGCGACCTCCGTGGCGGTCGGCGGAGCGTCCAGCGATTTGAGTTTGACCGCGACCGTGTCGATCCGGATTGCGCGGACGATAAATAATCCCGGCGCTTCCGTCAGCCCATTGAGAATGTTGCGCAAGACCGGCGTGTCGCAGGTGAAGCGTAATTCAAACGGATAGGTGTGATAGAGCGCGGTCGGCTCAGTGTTGATCGGGAAGTTCAACGCGTCGGCGCTGGTTTCACCCGGCTCGACTTCCGTGCGATGAATGGCCGAAATTTCTTCAACCTGATTGGTAATCAGGAGAGTGGCCAGTGTGTCAACGACCATCAGTTGTTTGCTCAACAACGCCAGCAACCGCGTGCACTCGTCGCCGTGGGCCGGTGGATTCCGGCACGGGAACTTCACGTCATACCGGCTGAATCCGAAGGTGAAGTCCGCCGGCGTCCGGACATGGTGCTCCGCGGCCGCAGCGGTCAGATGGTTGACCGTCGTGCGCACCAACTGTGAAAAATCAATGTCGCGCGTCAACTTGGGCCCCTGGATCGGCGGGTGAGCCGCCGCGTTGGTCATGGCCTCATAGAGTTGGTGGACGTTTTCATAATCGTGCCGGAACAGCTCGATGTTTTCTTTGGAGGGAAACGGCTTGGAGTTGCGCAATTCCTCCAGCTTGTCATTGCCGGTCTTCACGTCTTGCAAGACGGCATCCTGGGCGTCGAATGATTTGAGCAGGAACCATATGATTCCGCTTAACAGCGCGACAAACACCGCGCCGGCAATGAGGCTAACCAAGTGATTTCGAAACCAGCGCGCGTTCATGGTGGTTCAGTCGGGGATTGTGCTGACCGGCTTCGCCAGCCGGGCCCGGATGGTGAAGTTGAAAGTGACCTCGTGGGTCATGGCCGACGGCGGGCGTTCGATCACAACACCTTCTTCGGGAGCCGTCTTGTCGAAGAAGGGGGATTTGCGGAGGTTGTGGGCCAGTTCGTCCACCAACCGCAAGGCGTCAGCGGAACCCAGCCCGGCGCCATCGATGCGCACTTCCGTGCAATTGGACGGTGCGCCGGCGGGCGGTTGACCGGTCGCCATCGGTTCGAACATCTGGGCGGGTGCCATCCGGCCACCGCGCCGCCCCTCGCGGCCACTCGGGACAGCGGCCGGGGCCGCACTGGCCGCGCCGCAGGGTTCCGGGATGAAGGCGGTAATCCACACGTTGCTCACCATCCGCTGGCTGAAATCGTCAAAGAAATCGAGCCACACCGCGCGTTCGTGCCCCAGCTCCATGACTTGCTCGGCGTTGGCTTTCAGGGTGTTCTGCTTGTCCTGTTCGCTGCGAATTTCCGCTTCGAGTTTGCTGAGGCGGCCCACTTCTTCCTGCACATCGTTGAGTTCGCGCTTCTTGAGTTCGGTGGTTTTATCCGCGTACATCAACCAGCACAGGGGGATCAACAGCACCGCCAGAGCCGCGCCAAAAAAATAGGGGCGCTTCAACTGCATTTTCTTGCGGGCTTGGATGCTCTTGGGCAGCAGGTTGACTTCCAGCGGGCAATGGGTCACGCGGCGCAGGCCGAGGCCGACGACTTCGCCGAAGAAATGGGCGCATTTCGCCAATTCTTCCCGGGAAACCTGCTCACTAATTTCAACGTTGCGCAGCGGATTGAACATTTGCACCGGCAACTGGAGTTTCTCTTGGAAAAACCGGTCGGTGTAGGGAATGACGGAACCGCCGCCGGACAGCAGCAGCCGGGTGGGGGCTTTGCCGCCTTGCTGGCCTTTCCAGTAGTTGATCGAGCGCGCCGTCTCGGAGTGCAGCCGGGTCATCACATTGCGGATGATTTTGCTGATTCGGGCCTGCTGTTCGTCGGCGGGCTCTTCGTACGCGCCGCCCAGCGCCACAAACCCCTTGGTGCGCTTCAATTGTTCAGCATCGAGAAACGGCACGTTAAATTCCGCGGCAATACTCTGGGTGATGGCGTTGCCGGCAATCGGAATCGGCCGCGAGTAGATGCGGCTCTTTTCCAAAAACAGCAGATTGGTCGTGCGCGCCCCCATGTCCACCACCATCGTGCAGCCGTCGATTTCGCCTTCGTTGTAGCGGACGGCGTTGATGAGCGCCATCGGCGCCACATCCACGATTTCAGTGTGCAACCCGGCCGATTCGACGCCCTCGTTCAATTCCTCGATGATGTCGCTCTTGATCGCCAGCAGCACGACTTCCAGTTCGCCCTGCTCCGTGTTGCCCAGCAATTGAT
>Ga0316217_10006617_pt1 | contig 11372 bp, 10 predicted proteins | sample 1anoAmetaG_FD_203633 | JGI IMG/M metagenome (GOLD analysis project Ga0316217, IMG submission 203633) | Freshwater microbial communities from Trout Bog Lake, Wisconsin, USA - 1anoA | ecosystem: Environmental > Aquatic > Freshwater > Lake > Hypolimnion/Profundal zone | place: USA: Wisconsin... | reverse complement strand
CGGCACAATTCGCCCCACGTGCCGACCGACTCGGCCATCTTGTGTTCTATCTCGATGACCTGGCCGTTCGCCGGACAGTGATAGTCGTAGCTGGGCATTGCAGGAAGGTCCATCCGACGCGCGCGAGGCGAGGCGCAGCACGATTCTACCGTGCCGGGCGGCGGTGCGCCGCTGCCGGCGGCCGCGCCGCCGGACCGGACCGCGGCAACCGGCGCAGACGCCCGGTTGGGCGTCTAACCGTCCGCAATGCGACACGCTCCGGAGGGCGCCGGCGCATGGCGGCATCAACGCGTGACCCCGGCCTTGTTGCAAATCCCCAGGCGTCTCACGCTAATGCCGATCTCCGCGTTTTTCCGAATATATAGATCCGACCGCTCGAATGAATCGACAGTGAGACGTCTTGCATGCGGGGTGGCGAAGAACGCCGACTCGGCGCCGCGGAGATCGGCAGCGTCGGAGCGCGGGGGGCAGGATCCACAAGCCGTGGTCGAGGCGCTGCGCACCGGCGCGCTGGTGGCGGCTCTGGAACCGCGGCAAGGGCGGCGAGCTGTACGCGCCCGTGGCGAGCTACAGTGCCGTGCGTGACGAGTCCGGCCAGGTCTGCAACTTCGTCGGCCTGTATGCGGACATCACCTCGCTCAAGAAGCACGAGCAGGTCCTCGAGGGGCTGGCGTACCGCGATGCGCTCGCCGGCCTGCGTTAACCGCTTCCTGTTCCAGGGCCGGCTCGCGCTGGCGGTCGCGCGTTGCCGCCGCCAGTCGCGGAGCCTGATCGTGGTGTGCATCGATCTGGACGGGTTCAAGACGATCAACGATGCGTACGGTCACGATATCGGCGATCGCTTCCTCGCGGCGATGGCCAGGCACCTGGGCGCGGCAATGCGCGCGGGCGACACCTTGGCGCGCTTCGGCGGCGACGATTTCACGGCGCTGCTGGTGGATTTTGCCGACATCCGGGATGGCCTGCCGGCGCTCGAGCGCCGGCAGGTCTCCGCGGCGCACCTGGTGCGGATCGGCGGCCTCACGCTACAGGTGACCGCGAGTATCGGCATCGCGGCCTTTCCGGACGAGCTGGCCACGCCTGAGGAGCCGATCGCCGAGGCCGCCCGCGCGATGTACGTCGCCAAGCGTACAGGCAAGAACTGCGGGCGCGGCCACGGACTCTCCGCGTGGCGCGGGGGCGGGAACGGGCTGTCCACGCCCGCGCGCTGCGCGGCGGGGTTACCGGCCTGGCGCGGCTTCTACTGCAGAATGCCCGTCAGCCCCCACCCTACGGCGCCCATCACGGACAGTGCCGCGACGGTCACCAGAAGCGCGCCGGTCAGGAATGCGAATCTCGAGAAAGCCGGGTTCGTCTTCATGACTCCATCCCCCGTTCTGTCTGCGAAGAGAGTTCGTACGCACTTATGTCTATTCCCTTGCGCAGATGCTGAATAGCTGGGTTATGCGCTAGGTGTTTACCGACGACGCATCTCGCAAATCCAGGGCGCCGGCGGCGGGGGAGAAGGCGCGGGCAGTCCGCAAACCGGCACGGATCTTCCTCTGCACGCCTGGTCGCCGCCGCTCCGCCGTCGCCCGGGGTGCAAGCGCTCCCGCCGGTCAGATATCCGGAGATCCTGCCGCCGGAACGGCCTTTTGGAAGCCCACCGCAAACCAGACGGTCGTGCCGACGCCGACTTCGCTATGCAGGCCGATCGAACCGCCCATCAGCCGAATGAGCCGCGCGCTGATCGCCAGCCCGACCCCCATTCCTCCATGGCTGCGTGTCAATGAGCCGTCGGCCTGCTGGAACGACCCAAAGGCTCGCTTCTTGTCCGCGTCGGAGATGCCGATGCCGGTGTCCTGGATTTCGATGCGCACATGAACGCTCGTGGCGGTCGGTGGTTCCGTCGCTCTTGCGCGAACGACGACCGACCCTCGTTCCGTGAACCGGATCGCGTTGCTCACCAGGGTGATCAGTACCTGCTCCAGCCGAACCGCATCGGCGATGATCGCCTGCGTCACGAGTTCCTGGGGTGCATCGACCACAAGGGGCAGATGCTTGTCGGTTGCGGCAGGTCCGCACAAGCCGACAACCCGGGCAATCACGTCGCCCAGGGTGCAGGCCGTCGCCTCGAGCGTGAGACGATTGGCCTCGAGACTGGAAACGTCGAGGATCTCCCGGATCTTGCCATCGAGGTCCTCCGACGCCCGGCTGATCTTGGCCAGGCGGTCGCGCTGCACGGCATCGGTGGCGCTGCCCAGCACGAGGCCGGTCAGGCCGATGATGGCGTTCAGCGGCGTGCGCAGCTCGTGACTGACCGTCGCGAGGAAGGTGCTCTTCGCGCGGTTGGCGGTCTCCGCGGCCTCCTTCGCGATGGACAAGGCTGACGTGCGGGTGTCGACCAGGCGTTCAAGTTCGCCCCGGTACTGAGCCAGGCTCGCTTCAGCGACTTTTCGCGCGGTGATGTTCTCGTGACGGACGACGGCGCCGTCGGCCGGTTCGCGCAGCGGGAAGGTGCTCAGCTGGAACCAGCGCTGTTCAGTGGACGAGTTGCTGGTGTATTCGAGCGTGAAGAAGCTCGACAGTCTGCTTAGCACTGACTCGATGCCGGCCCAGGCCTCGGCCGCTGTGGCGGCATCCAGCGACACGGCGGCGGTGAGGCAGGCGTCGCGGTAGCCGAGGTCGATCCCCCGCTGCGCGGGCACAGGCGCGCCGTTGGCCGCGGCGAACTGGCGCCAGGTCTCGTTCACGCTCGAGATCCGGCCGTCCGCGTCCAGCACGCAGATGTTTTCAGGGCTGGAATCCAGGACGGTCTGGTGCAGTGCCGCCTGTTCGCGGAGCGAATCGATCTCGATCAGCCCGCGCAGTTCCGCCGCCGAGTCGAGTTCGTCGGTCGACCAGGCCAGGGATTGTCCGCGAACCTTCTCGAGAAACTGCGCGAACGACTTGCGCGGCGAGATTCGACCGTCGGGCGCGACCGTATGCGAGCGTGTCGGGTCGCCCGCCCAGCGGATCGCGCGGCGCCGCTCCTGCCGAAACCAGATCATCGTCGTCGCCGGCGCCGTCTCGACCGACACGAACAGCGCGCCGGCGAGTCCATCGCCGTTCTCGTCAAGTCCGAGATCCGCGACGAGGCTATGCGTCGAATAGAGTTCCGGCGGCGTCTTCCGCTCCCGCCGCCGCTTCTGCATGGTCCGGATGCGCTCGTTGCCCGGGACGTCGCCGACGGTATGAATTGCATCGCCGTGCAGGAACGCGAAGCCATCCGCCTCGACGACGCCGAGGATATCGGCCGTCACGCCGCTTCGCACCAGGGTCCGGAGGTCGGTCTGACGGATCTCCTGTGCCAGGTTCCGGCGCCGGCGCGTGAGCAGGCGCGTGCGCTGCGCGTGTTGCGCGAGCGTCGTCTCGGCGATGATCGCGGCGATGTCTTCGCACAGCCAGCCGAACACGTCGCGTTTCGCTTGATCGCAGTACCGCGGTTCGTCGAGGTGATGGCACGCGACGAGGCCCCAGAGTCGCCCATGCACGCTGAGCCTGCCGGTCAACGTTGCGCGGACGCCCATGTTCTTGAGGTATTCGATGTGGATCGGCGAGACGCTGCGCAAGGCTGACCGGCCAAGATCGATCGAGCGGCTGTCCCCGGGCGCCACGACGGCGGACGGCACGTAATCCGTGTCCGGAATCAGCCGCACGCGGGCCTGCCGCGGAATGTCGCTGGCCGGAAAGAACAGACCGAGATAGGGTTCGGCCGCCGCGCGTCGGGCTTCGGCGATCACCTCGCCGTTCCAGGCCTCGTCGAAGCGATAGACCATGACCCGGTCGAATCCGGTCACCTCGCGAGCCAGCGTCGCAGCCCGCTCCGCGACGGTCACGACGTCGCGCGCTTGTCCGAGCGCCGCCAGCCCGCGCCGGCACCGGTACAGCATGTCCAGCGGCGACGGGGGTGTGTCGCTGCGCGGTTCGACGTCGAGGAGCACCTGGCCGAGGTCGTTGGTGGACGCGCGGGCATCGAACGCGCGGCCATCGAGCAGCAGGGGAATGAGTGGCGGCAATTCCTGCGGGGCGGCGGCGAGTGCCGCGGCGGACGTCGCCGGCGAGGTCAGTGCGCCGAGCGTCCTGTCGAGCAGCGATTGCGGCGATTGCCCGAGAAAGAGTTCGCACGATTCACTCGCCGCCTCGATCGTCCCGCACCCGGGTCGCATGACCAGGAGGGCGCCGTGCGGCTGAACGGCACCGGGAAACCGGATCGGTTCCAACTCGCAGTTCGTCGTATCGACCCTGAACGGCGGAGTCGCTTCCATAGTGTCCCCTGGCGCGGTACGTCGGATGTTGACGGGCATCGAGCGGACTCTGCCGGCGCGCGGCGGACCCGACCGTCACGGCAGTGCGAATGTCGATTCAACCGACGAATGCCCGAGTCTTTCGGGCCTGCGAGGCCGGTCCGGACTACGGTCCGAGACGCGATTCCTGTTGGCGGAGATTTATACGCGAAGTCGGGGGGCTAAACCGGCCCGTCTGCTCGGTTGTCGGGCCGGCGCGGGGCTGCGGCCACGGGCATCGCGCCTCGCTGTTCTCGCCGCGGTAGGCGCGTGGCGTGGAATCGGCGCGTCGCCGCGACGTGCAGGTCGCCCGGTTCGGCAAGGCAGCGTGGTGAGTGGCGGGGTCGTGAGGTCGCATGGGCACGCGCCGGCCCGGCTGCGGCCTTCCGGCCTCGTGCGGGGCGGCCAGCGATGCTTCGTCGCCGTCGATCGCGTCCGGAGCGGGATGCCCGGCCCTGCTCGGGCGGTGACGCCGTCGCGACCGGTAAGGTGTTGAAAGAGCTTGGGAGTTGAAAGAATTGGTCGGGGTGACAGGATTTGAACCTGCGACCTATACGTCCCGAACGTAGCGCTCTACCAGGCTGAGCTACACCCCGTCCTTAACCAGCACCGGAACTGTCAGATCAGTACGAACGACTGACCGAAAACTCCGCCAACTGCCTCAGCGCCTCTTTGTGAACCGATTCGGGTATCGGGTCGAGAGCGGCGAGCGCTTGGTCTGCCTCGCGTTGAGCGAGTCGCGCAGTGTACTCAAGCCCCCCGGATGATTCAATCGCCGCGATCACGGCCGGCAGGTCATCGAGTCCGCCGTGTTCGATCGCACTGCGCAGCAGCGCCTGCTGGCTCGGCGTGCCGTGCTGCATGGCATAGATGATCGGCAGCGTCGGCTTGCCCTCGGCAAGGTCGTCCCCGACGTTCTTGCCGCGCTTGGCCGGGTCGCCGCGATAGTCGAGAGAATCGTCGACGAGCTGGAACGCGTTGCCGAGGTGGCGACCGTAGTCGGCCAGGCCCTTCTCCACGGCCGGACTTGCGCCGGTCAGCACGGCAGCGACGGCCGCGCCGGACTCGAACAGCCGTGCAGTCTTGCGATAAATCACATCCAGATAGCGGATTTCGCTGGTGTCGGGGTCGCCTGCATTCATCAGTTGCAGGACCTCGCCTTCCGCGATCACGTTGGTGGCGTCGGACATGATCTCCATGACGCGCGTGCTCCGCAGCCGCACCATCATCTGGAATGCGCGGGAATAGAGGAAATCGCCGACCAGCACGCTCGCGGCGTTGCCCCAGACGGAGTTCGCCGTCTTGCGCCCGCGCCGCTGCCCGGAGCCGTCGACGACATCGTCGTGCAGCAGCGTCGCGGTGTGGATGAACTCGATGACGACCGAGCCGAGCACGTGCGGGCCCAGCGGCGCGGCGCCCGCCGCGCGGGCCGCCAGCAGCACCAGCAGCGGCCGCAGCCGCTTGCCGCCCGCGCCGATGATGTATTCCGAGACCTGGTTGACCAGGACGACGTCGCTCGCCAGTTCCCGGCGAATCGTGGCGTCGGCCTCCGCCAGGTCGTCCTGGACGGTCATCCGGAGGTTCTGGACCAAAGTGGGTTGTTGCGCCGCCATAAGGGGCGGCATCGTACCGGCATTCTGGGTGGCGGCAAACTGTCACCCCAAAATCGCCCTTTCAGGGGGTTTGACGCAACCCGCTGCTGTCACTAGAATTCGCGGTTCCTTACGACCGGCCCGCTGGGCCGGCCCCCGGGACCCCTGAGGCCCCAGTTTCGAGGTGTCTTTGCACATGTTCGCGGTCATTCAAACCGGCGGTAAGCAGTACCGCGTCAGCGAAGGCTCGGTCCTTCGCATCGAGAAACTCCCCGCCGATGCCGGCGCCACGGTCGAGTTCGGCGAGGTCCTGCTCGTCGGCCAGGGCGACAGCGTCAAGCTGGGCAAGCCCTTCCTCGCCGGTGCCAAGGTGACGGCGACCATCCAGTCGCACGGCAAGGCGGCCAAGGTACGGATCGTCAAGTTCCGTCGCCGCAAGCACTACCTGCGCCAGAAGAACCACCGTCAGCCGTTCACCGAGATCGTGGTGACCGGCATCGTCGGCTGAACCGAATCCAGATCCGGAGCTACCTCAAATGGCACATAAAAAGGCAGGCGGCAGTACCAAGAACGGCCGCGATTCCCATTCCAAGCGCCTTGGCGTGAAGTTGTTCGGTGGCGAGAAGTGCCTCGCCGGCAACATCATCGTTCGCCAGCGCGGCACGCTGTACAAGGCCGGCCAGAACGTCGGCGTGGGCACTGACCACACGCTGTTCGCGCTGACCCCGGGCAAGGTGGCCTTCGCCAAGAAGGGCGCCGAGCAGCGCACCTTCGTGAGCGTCGTCACGGAGTGAGCGTCCGCTCCGCGGCGCCCGAAAGACCCCGGCCCTGGCCGGGGTTTTTTGTTTAGGGCCGCCGTCCGGCCGCTCGCGGTAGACTGCCCGCCATGAGATTCGTAGACGAAGCGCTAGTTCGCGTACAGGCCGGCCACGGCGGGCGGGGCTGCGCCAGCTTCCGCCGCGAGAAGTTCATCCCCTTCGGCGGTCCGGACGGCGGTGACGGCGGCCTCGGTGGCACGGTCTACCTGCGTGCGAAGGAAGGGATCAACACCCTCGCGGATTTTCGCATCCAGCGCACCTACAAGGCCCAGTCGGGAACCGCCGGCAGCGGCAACGACTGCACCGGCAGGGGCGGGGACGACCTGTACGTCGACGTGCCGGTCGGGACGACGGTGCTGGACGACGAGACTCAGGAGCAGCTGGGCGACCTGCTGCACGCGGGCGACACCGTGGTCGTGGCGCGCGGCGGCAAGGGTGGCTGGGGCAATACCCGCTTCAAGTCCAGCACCAACCGGGCGCCGCGCAAGTCGATGCCCGGCTTGCCGGGCGAAAAGCGCCTGCTGCGGCTGGAAATGCGCGTCATCGCCGACGTCGGCCTGCTGGGCCTGCCCAACGCGGGCAAGTCGACCCTTATCCGGGCCGTCTCCGCCGCGCGCCCCAAGGTGGCGGACTACCCGTTCACGACGATGTTCCCGAACCTAGGGGTCGTCAGCCTCGGCATCGGTCGCAGCTTCGTGATGGCCGACATCCCCGGCCTGATCGAGGGCGCCGCCGAAGGCGCGGGCCTGGGCATCCGCTTTCTCAAGCACCTGCAGCGCACCCGGGTGCTGCTGCACCTGGTCGACATCCTGCCGCCGGACCCGGCTGCGGATCCGGTCAAGGATGCCCGCTCGATCGTCGCGGAGCTGAAGAAGTTCAGTAAGGAGCTGGCCACCCGGGAGCGGTGGCTGGTGCTCAACAAGGTGGACCTGCTGCCACCCGCCGAGGCGGAGGCGCTGTGCAAGGACATCGTCCGGCGGCTGCGCTGGAAGGGCCCGCTGTTCAAGATCTCCGCGGCGACCGGTGCCGGGACGCGCGAACTGTGCGAGGCCCTGATGCGCCGCATCGAGGAAAAGGCCGCCGACGAGGCCGCCGCGGGCGCCGAAACCCCCTGAAAACGCAACGGGCCGGTCATGGACCGGCCCGTTAGCGCATCAGCGGCTCCCCGCAGTACGGGGAGCACTCAACCTGTTGTTACTTGAGCGCCTTCAGCAGCGCCGACAGGCGGCTCTTGTGGCGGGCGGCCGTGCTGCGATGGATGATGCCCTTGTTGACCATCGAGTCGATGACCGGCGTGGCGGCCTTCACGGCGGCCTGGGCGCCGACCTTCTCGCCGGCCTCGATGGCGCTGCGCGCCTTCTTGATGGCGGTACGCATCTTCGAACGCAGCGTCATGTTGTGCGCGCGGCGGACGACGGCCTGACGGGCGCGCTTTTCTGCGGACTTGATGTTGGCCAAGGCGGAACTCCGAGAATAGGGATGTCGAAACTAAGCCCGCTATTCTGCTGATTATTGGTTTTTCTGTCAATTTTGACCGCGTCGGCCCCGGTTTGCGGCCCGGCCAGCCGGTATAGTGCCCGACCGGACCACGTGGAACCCCCCTGAAAGATGAAGGGCAGCTTTCTTCGCAGTACTTCGATTGTCGGGGCGATGACCCTGCTGTCGCGCATCTCGGGCCTGGTCCGCGACATGATGTATTCGCGCATGTTCGGGACGAGCCCGGCGATGGAGGCCTTCCTCGTCGCCTTCAAGATCCCCAATTTCCTGCGCCGCATCACGGGCGAGGGTGCGTTCTCGCAGGCCTTCGTCCCGGTCGTCTCCGAATACCGGCTCAAGCGGGAGCACGCCGAGGTGGACGCGCTGGTTGCCGGCGTCACCGGCACGCTCGGCCTGGCGCTGCTCGTGGTCACCGCCGTCGGCGTGCTGGCCGCCCCGGTCGTGATCTTCCTGTACGCGCCGGGTTTCGAGGCGACGGGGGACCGCTACGACCTTGCAGTCGCGATGTTCCGCTGGATGTTCCCGTACATCTTCTTCATCTCGCTGACAGCGCTCGGCGCCGGCGTGCTCAACACCTACGGCCGCTTCGGCACCGCCGCCTTCAACTCGGTGATCCTCAACGTCGTGATGATCGTGTTCGCGACCGCGATCGCGCCGCATTTCGTGCGCCCCGGCATCGGGCTCGCGGTCGGCGTGTTCGTCGCCGGCCTCATCCAGCTGGTCGCGCAGTTCCGGGGGCTGTCGCGACTGGGGTTGCTCAGCTGGCCGCGCTGGGCGTGGCAGGACCCCGGCGTGCGTCGCATCGGCAAGCTCATGCTGCCCGGGATCTTCGGTTCATCGGTCGCGCAGGTATCGCTGCTGCTGGACACCTGGGTGGCATCGTTCCTGCTGGCCGGCAGCTTCTCCTGGATGTACTACGCGGACCGCCTGGTCGAGTTCCCGATGGGGGTCTTCTCGATCGCACTGGCCACGGTGATCCTGCCGGGCCTGTCGGCCCACCACGCGGCGGAGTCGCCGGAACGCTTCAACGCGACCCTGGACTGGGCGCTGCGCCTGACGTGCCTGGTGTCGCTGCCGGCTGCCGTCGGCCTGCTGATGCTCGCCGGCCCCATGACGGCGGCGATCTACGGGTACGGCAAGTTCGGGGCCCGCGACGTCGACATGGCCAGCTACGCACTGATGGCGTACTCGCTCGGCCTGATGGGCTTCAGCCTGGTCAAGGTGCTGGCGCCGGGCTACTTCGCCCGCCAGGATACCCGTCGCCCGGTCCGGATCGGGATGATCGCCCTGTCGGCCAACATCGCCTTCAACCTGCTGGTCGTGGTGCCGGCCAGCCGCCTCGGCTTTCCCGCCCCGCACGCCCTGCTGGCGCTCGCGACCGGCCTGGGGGCCTACGTCAACACCTGGCTGCTCTACCGGGGCCTGCGCAAGGCGGGCGTCTACGTGCCCTCGGCGCACTGGCGGCGTTTCGCCTGGCAGATGCTGGCGGCCAACCTCGCCATGGCGGCCTTCCTGTGGTGGGCCGCCGGTACCTGGTCCGACTGGGTGGCCTGGCGGGCGACCGCCCGGATCGTCCGGCTGGGCCTGTGCGTCGCCGGCGGCGGCGGCGTGTACGCCGCCGTCCTGTGGCTCACCGGGGTGCGAGTTCGGGACCTCCGGGCCGTATAATCCTAGGTTTTTGGCGCGCCGGACCCAGGTACCGATGCAACTTTTTCGCGGTCTCTCCCACTGCAGGTCCGACGATCGCGGCGTCGCGGTCGCGATCGGCAACTTCGACGGCGTCCACCGGGGCCACCAGGCGCTGGTGGCGGCCGCGCGCGCCGAAGCGGCGGCCAGTGGCGCCCGCGTCGCGGTCCTGACGTTCGAGCCGCATCCACGCGAGTTCCTCGACCCGGCCGGCGCCCCGTCGCGCCTGATGCGGCTGTCCGAGAAGGTGGTGGCGCTCGAGGCGCTGGGCGTCGAGCGGCTCGTGGTGCTGAGGTTCGATGCGCGCCTGCAGGCGCTGGGCCCCGACCCGTTCGTCCGCGACGTGCTCGCCGCCGGCCTCGGCGCCCGCCACGTCGTGGTCGGCGAGGGGTTCCGTTACGGCTGCCGGCGCGCGGGCACCGTCGAGTCGCTGCGCGATGCAGGCGGCTCGCTGGGTTACAACGTCGTCGCCGTTCCCAGCGTGCAGGTCGACGGCGAGCGCGTCTCCAGCACCCGCGTGCGCGCGGCGCTCGCCGCGGGCGACCTCGGCAGCGCGCGCCGTCTGCTCGGCCGCGACTATTCCGTCACCGGCCGCGTGGTGGCCGGGCAGCGCCTCGGGCGCGAACTCGGCTATCCCACCGCGAACTTCCGGCTGCACCCCACCGCGGTCGCCATGCGCGGCATCTACGCGGTGCGCGTACGGGGCATCGCCGGCCGCGGGTCGGCGCCGGCGGTCGCCTCGCTTGGCACGCGGCCCACCGTGGGCGGCATCGAGCCGCTGCTCGAGGTCCATGTCTTCGATTTCCAGGGCGATCTCTACGGGCAGCGACTGTCGGTGGAGTTCGTCAGCCGCCTGCGCGACGAGGAGCGCTTCCCGTCGCTGGCGGCCCTGGTGGAGCAGATGCATGCGGACGCAGCCCGCGCCCGTGAGATCCTTGCGGCCCGCGCCGCCTGACGAGAGTCCCAGTGGATTACAAGCACACGATCAACCTGCCGCAGACCGATTTCCCGATGAAGGCGGACCTGGCGAACCGCGAGCCACGCTGGCTCGAGTTCTGGCGCAGTCGCGACGCCTACCGGCAGTTGCGGGAGGCTTCCCGCGGCCGCCCGAAGTACATCCTCGCGGACGGCCCGCCGTATGCCAACGGCACGATCCACATCGGTCACGCGGTCAACAAGATCCTCAAGGACATCATCGTCAAGTCGCGCACGCTGGACGGCTTCGACGCCCCCTACGTGCCTGGCTGGGACTGTCACGGGCTGCCCATCGAGCACCAGGTCGAAAAGACCCATGGCCGGGTCGGTGGCAAGCTCGATGCCAAGGCGTTCCGCGCCGCCTGCCGCGCGTTCGCGGCCAAGCAGGTCGCGGCGCAGAAGGCGGACTTCATCCGTCTCGGCGTGATCGGCGACTGGGATGACCCGTACCTGACGATGGCGCCCGGCTACGAGGCGGCGCAGCTGCGTGCGTTCGCGCG
>Ga0316217_10006616_pt1 | contig 11373 bp, 9 predicted proteins | sample 1anoAmetaG_FD_203633 | JGI IMG/M metagenome (GOLD analysis project Ga0316217, IMG submission 203633) | Freshwater microbial communities from Trout Bog Lake, Wisconsin, USA - 1anoA | ecosystem: Environmental > Aquatic > Freshwater > Lake > Hypolimnion/Profundal zone | place: USA: Wisconsin... | reverse complement strand
TGACCAAAAGCGGCCACGGAACCAATCGCCAAGGTCAGCGCCACGGCGGCGGGGCGAAACCCACGATTCAACATCAAACCAGACCAGATAGACATCAACAGCTCCTTAATGGGCAAATTGCGGGGTAGCAAACGCTGCAAGCTATCACCGGAGAATAGCAGCGTCAAGGCTTTCGCGACGGTTCGGGCGCTGCTAAACTTCCCGCAGCGTCGCGCCCGTAAGCTAATTGGATAAACGGAAAGACTTCGAATCTTTCATTGCTGGTTCGAGTCCAGCCGGGCGCAATGGTGGCGGCGGGGCCTTGGGGCCTTGCCGGGCAGGTTATCAGGGACTCCCCGAGGGCGACCTTTCCGCTCCGGCCTTGGTACGGGCAGGACGAATCGCGGCGGTTTCTCGCGCATTGACGCCTCGACGTGCGCATCGGATAATTCACCCATGGTAGCGGTTGTCGAAGAACATCGTTCGCAGATCGATGCGCTGTGCCGCAAGTATCAGGTGGTGCGCCTGGAGTTGTTTGGCTCGGCGGCACGGGGAGATTTCCGGCCCGGACAAAGCGATCTGGATTTCTTTGTGGAATTCCAGGCACTGGGGTGGAAGGGTTCTTTCAAACGCTACATGGGATTGAAGCTGGATCTGGAAGATCTGCTGGGGCGCCCGGTCGATCTGGTTGAACCCAAGACGATTGTGAATCCTTATTTTTCCCAGGTGGCCACCCGGTATCGGGCGCTGGTGTATGCCGCCTGAAACGCTCAAACTTCTGCACGACATGCGCCAAGCCGCAACCGATGTAACCGGCTTTGTTGCGGACTGTTCGTTCGATGATTTTCTGGCGAATAAACAGTTACGGATGGCGGTCGAGCGCGGCTTTGAAATCGTGGGCGAGGCGCTGGCGAAACTCTGCAAGATCGACCCCGTCAATGCCCAGCGAATCTCCGATTGGCGCGCAATTATTGGTTTCCGTAACGTGCTCATCCACGGCTACGCCCAGGTCGACCATGCCAAGACTTGGGATATTGTGTAAACCGAATTGCCGATCCTCTGCCAGGAACTCGAAATATTGTTGCAACAGGGCCACCAAGGAAAAACTTAAAGACCGAAACCGGGACCGACGGTGCCGTCTTGTTCTGTTTTTTCCCCGCCAAACATAATGATACGGTCTTCCGCGTTACCAACCGCCGGCCTCATCCATTATGGCAGTGAAGCCGTGCGCGGGCGGTGTGGCGCCGCGCTGGCGTTTCGCGCGGACAGCGGTATGTTACGCGTACTGGATTGGCGTTCCGAACCCATAAGGTCTTACAGACATGACGAGCATACGAAATCCGCGGTGGCTGTTGTTGGGCATCATTGCCAGCGCCATGGCGGCCCGCGCCGGGTTGCTTTGGAGTACACCCTGGGTGCCGGGCATGAATGGGGCGTATTACCTGGTGCAGGCGCGGGCCGTGCTGGAGCGCGGCACGCTGGGCATACCAGATATGCCGCTGACGTTTTACCTGCAAGCCGGAGTGGCGTGGCTGATCAACTTTCTGCACGGCGGAGCGCCGGCCCAGGCCATCCTGCTGGCGGTCAAGTTGTGCGATGCGCTGCTGCCGCCCCTGGCCGCCTGGCCGGTGTTTGTGCTCACGCAGCGCTGGGCGGCATCCCTGGGGCGCGGTGCCGCCTTGCCGCTGACCGCAGCGGCATTGGCGGCCTTGGGCTTCCCGCTGATGTCCATGGTGGGGGATTTTCAGAAAAACTCCCTGGCCTTGGTGTGGCTGGCCGCCTTGTGCCTGGCCTTGTATTCCTGGCTCGATACGCCCACGCGAGGCCATGGTATCCGGCTGCTGGCTTGCCTGGCGTTGCTGGGACTCACGCACATTGGCGTGCTCGGTGCCGCCTTGGTGCTTACCGTAGCGGTGTCGACGGTGGCCCTGGCACTCCGCGGCCTGGGGCAGTGGCGCACGCGGGCCCCGTGGCTGGCCGGCGGGGCGGTGGTGGTGCTGCTGGCGGGCGGGCTGGTGCTCTGGAAGTTTGATCCGGCGCGCATCCATCGCCTGGCCGGGGCACTGATCGATCCGGCGGGTTTTTCGAACGATGGCCTGCAAGGCCCAGGACCCGGTGGACCCCGCGGGCCTGGGGGGAGCGGCGGAGCCATGGCGCTCCTGCGCTGCGTGCCGCTGGTGATCTTCGGCCTGGCGGCCATACCAGCGCTGGTCATCGTCTATCGCGGGCGCCGCGCGCCACGGGCCATCGGCGGCGCGGTGGCGGCCGGTTGCGCCCTGGCGGTGCTGGCGCTTACTGGGCCGTGGTTTTCGATGGATAAGTCCATGCGCTTTGTGTTGATCGCCTTTATTCCCGCCGTGCTGGCCGGAACCTTTGCGCTGCTGCATGCCCGGTCCACGTGGGTGCGCGGGGTGGTGGCCGGCCTGGCGCTGCTGATCTTTGCCGGCGGCGGTATCGCCCATGGACTGCACGGCGGGCGGCCGATTTTGAGCGACGCGGCCCTGCACGAACTGGCGGCCCTGGCGCCGCAGATCACCACGCCGGAGCATACGCTGATTTCCGCCCAGCACGGCGCCGAATGGTGGACCGCCTGGCTGCTGCGCACGCACATTGCCCAAAGCCGCGCCTTGCGCGCCGAAGATTGGCACCGCTACGACGTGCTGTTTCTCCAAGTCAAAGGCGGCATGCAGATGCCCATGATGGCCCCGGGCGGCCGGCCGAGCCGCGGTGGCCCCCCACCGGGTGCCGGCGGACCGCCTCCGTTTGCCGGCCTTTTTGGCCCGCCAGGCGGACCGGGCCACATGCCCCCCGGCGGCGGCGGACCAATGGGGGCGGCGGCGATTCCCGATGATGCCACGATCATCCACAATGGCCCATGCCTGAAGCTGGCACGCGTGCTCGCGCCGCCGGAATCGGTGGTTGCCCAATCGAACGCGCCAGCAGCACGTTAGCAGCGGGGATTTGGTCGAACGTTCAACTTCCAACGTTCAATGATGAAGTACCGTGGGATCCCGGCGCGATGGGACGTTGAACGTTTATCGTGTCCCGTCTCCATCGGGCAAGGCCCACGGTCGAACCGCGGACGCAGATCGGCTATTATGTGTAATAGTATTTGTTTGTTGAAATTGGAACACATAATGAAAACTGAGCAACCATCGGCCGCCGAAGCAACCTTTGAGGGATTCGGGCTAAGTGAATCCGTGCTGGCCGGTGTGGTCGCGGCGGGATACAAAACCCCCACCCCCATTCAAAGCTCCGCCATTCCGGTGGTGCTGGCCGGGAAGGATCTGATCGCCCAGGCCCGCACCGGCACCGGCAAGACCGCCGCGTTCGGGCTGCCGGCCATGAGCCTGCTCAAAAATACCGGCGGGGTGGAAATCCTGGTTATTACGCCCACCCGCGAACTGGCCGGTCAGGTCAGCGAAGAACTCTTTCGCCTGGGCCGCATGGCCAAAGTCCGTTCCGTCGCCGTCTACGGCGGCCAATCCAGCGGCCGGCAGATTGAATTGATCCGCCGCGGGGCCCAGATTGTTGTCGCCACCCCGGGACGACTGCTCGATCATCTGCAATCCGGGCGGATGGGAACCTTCACGCCGTCGATCATCATCCTGGATGAAGCCGACGAAATGCTGGACATGGGCTTCATGGACGACATCAAGGCGATCTTCGCCTTTCTGCCGCAGGAGCGCCAGACTCTGCTGTTTTCCGCCACCATGCCGCCGCCGATCCGCAAACTGGCCCAGGAAATCCTCAAGCAGCCGGTGACGATCAACCTGGTGCAGCACGAGGCGACCAATACTGATGTCGAGCAGTCGTTTTACGTCATCGACGAGCCCGAACGTCTCGATGCGGTGGTGCGGCTGATCGATTCCGAAGAGCCCAGGAAATCCATTCTGTTTTGCCGCACCAAGCGCGAAACCGATGAGCTCTGCGAGATTCTGCTCGCCCGTGGCTGCATGGCCCGGGCCCTGCATGGCGATATTGAACAGGGCCAGCGCCAGGATACCATCCGGGCCTTTAAGGAAGGCCGGCTGGAAATGCTGGTGGCCACCGATGTGGCGGCCCGCGGCCTGGATGTCACCGGCGTCACGCACGTGTTCAACTATCACATGCCCTTCGACCAGCAGGGTTATGTGCACCGCATTGGCCGCACGGCGCGCGCCGGCGAAAAAGGCAAGGCGATCACGCTGGTCAATCCGCACGAGTTTCGGTCGCTTAAGCGGTTGCAATATGCGATTAAGGCGCAGTTCATTCAGCGAGTGGTGCCGTCGGCAGCGGAGATCCATCGCAAGGAAGATGCGAAGCTCATCCGCAAAATCTGCTTGCAGGAAGTCTCCGAGGGGGCGGTGGAATTGCTAACGGAAATGCAGGAACAACTGGACCTCACGCAGATTGCCTGCAAGTTGCTCACGCTGATCATAGCCAAGCGCAAGGTGCGCGGCCCCGAGTCCATCGGCGTGCGCGGGCCGCGGCTCAAATCGATATTGAGCGGCGGCGGTGGTGGCGGCGGGGGAGGGGGTTACGGCGGCGGTGATCGCCGGGACGACCGGCCCCAGCGGCGGCCGTTGTTCAAGGGCGGCAAGAAGTTTGGGGGACGGGGGAAACGGTGACCGGATGGCGATAAACATGAACCATCCGGCTCGTTAACGCAAAACGGATCGGCTAATATGGCGAACCGCTGGCAGGAATGCTAAGATTTTACTGGAGGTGCGCGCTATGCCCATTGTTATTTCGGATGAAACATTGCAAGCCGCCGGGATGAACGAACGCGAGGCGAAAGTTGAAATCGCCTGCCGGTGGTTTGATGCCGGGAAACTTGCGTTGGGGCATGCCGCGCGGTTGGCGGGCTTAAGCGAAACGGAATTTGAGGCGGAGCTTGAGCAGCGGGCTATTCCGCGTTATCGGTACACCGAACAAATGCTGGAAGACGATGTTGCATCCCTGAAGAAACTCGGGCGGTGGTAATGTGGCCATCATCGTCGTCAGTGATTCCTCTCCGCTAAGCGCCTTGCATCATGAATGACGATGGACGGCCGCACCTCTATCCGCCTGCACTATTTACCGTGATCGCCGCATCCGGCTGGAACGTCGGAATATCGCTGTTATCCCAGCCCACCCGTGCCCCCACCGGAAACTGGAACGTGCGGTACTGGTCCGGGAGTTTTACCGTCACATCGTAGCCCACATGTACCGTCAGTTCGTTGGCGGCAGCGTTGGCGGCCTTTATGACGCCCTGCATGCGCCGCGGGCGGCCGAGCAGCGGCTCGACATAATTACCCCCGGCACTGACCAGTTCGGCCTTCCACGCGGTGGCGTGTATGGTCCCGTGGACGCGCTGCCCGACGGTCAGCGGCTTGTCCGCCCCCCCCAGCTTGAAGAGGTTCTGATAGTTGGTTCCGGTGGTGGTCAGCGTCACACACCCATCGGCCACGCTCTGCACGGTAAAACCTGGCATTGAATTGGTACTCCCCAACAAAGTATCACTTCCACGGAAAGCTAAGTATAGCCCACGTTTGAAAAGTGGTACAGGCGTCGCGTACGCGAATCAAGGCCAAACCGTTCGGGGTTCAGGCTTTGGCGAGCTTTGTCCGATAATCTTGGCATGGTGCGCGCTGTACTAATTAATTGCTTGGGCCTGATGTTCGCCCTGAGCCTGCCAGCCATGGCAGCGCGTGGGGGGACCGATACCACCCTCAGTCCGACCAGCGCCCCCAATTCCCGCATCATCAAGACCTTCGACTTTGAAGAAACCGCCCTGGGCAACTTTGATACCATCCCCATGTTCTGGAACAAGGTCATTGGCCGCGGCTATCCCCTCTATGCTGCCGGCAAGTTTGATAAGACCGTCTACCGGTCCAAGACCACCAGTTTCAAGCTCGAACTCGATGGCGGATCGGTCGCCTACCAACTTGCGCCCGACAAGCTCCCGGCCGGCGCCGGCGCGGACTATTACATCCTGGGATTCGTCAAGACCACCGCCTTGCCGCATGCCCGGGCCCAGATCAGTGCGTGGTTTGCGGGGACCGATGGCCAGCCACTGCCCGGCACCCAAGCCAGTTCGGAAACCTGGGCCAGCACCGATGGCAAGGATGATTGGCACGTGTTACAGATCTTTCTGCCGGGCCTCAAGACCGGGGTGCATTCGATCATCGTGCAGGTGGGGTTGCTCCAGCCGCAGCAACTCGGCGGCCGGGAACTCGGCGATTTCGAGTTGTACGCGCAGGACATTCACGGCGCCGCCTGGTTTGATGATATTGCGGTATTTCAATTGCCGCGGATGGCGCTCTCCACGCCGGCCCCGGCCAATATCTTCTCCGCCGCCATGCCCGTGCAATTCGCCCTGTCCTTAAGCGACTTAAGCAACGTGGAACTGGCCGCGGCCCTCACCGTCACCGATGCCGCCGGCGCCACCGTGGCCAGTCGCAACTACACCGTGGCACCGCATCCCGACGCCGTCTGGACCCAGACGTTCCAGTTGCCGGCCCACCAGTTACCCCAAGGCGCCTACACGGCAGATTTTGCGGTGCAGCAGGGTACCGCCCTGCTGGCGCGGCGCCGCTTGCCCTTCCTGGTCTGCGCCCCGGCTCCGGCCGGGCGCAAGCCGGCGCCGGAATTCGGCCTGGTGGCCGACCGCTGGCCGGTGGAAGCCTGGGGGCAACTGCCCGGGCTGCTGCGGGAATCGGGGGCGGGACTCCTGAAAGTGCCGGCCTGGCGCCCGGAAATGACCGACAACGACCTGCTGCGGCCCGATCCGCCGTTCGATACCCTCCTGACGCGGGTGGAACAGACCGGCGGCACCGTGCTGGCGAATTTCGCGCAGATGCCCGCCGCCCTGGCCGCCCGGCTCCACGCCAAGGATGATTCCATCGTGACCCTGCTGGAGCAGGATGTAACCCAGTGGCGGCCCTACATTTCGTTTCTGCTGGCGCGCTATGCCAGCCGCGTGGGATTCTGGGAAATCGGCCGGCCCAGCGATACGTTCTGGGCCCACAATCCCCGCCACAGCCGCGTGTATGCCACCGCCCAGAGCGAGTTGACCGGCCTGCTGGCGCAGCCGCAAATCGCCATTCCATGGAACGCCCTGTACGACTTTGATCCGCGCGAGTTTCCCCACGCGCTGCTGGATCTGCGCATTCCGCCGGCGATCAAGGCGGCGGATATCCCGGCCTGCCTCAAGAATTTTTCCGCCCGCCAGGTGGACGTATTGGCGGTCGTGGAGCCCAGCGTCGGCCGCACTGCCGACCGGGCAGACTTTGCCCGCCGGGTGATCCTGACCCGCTGGGCCAAACCCCGTGCGGTATTCATCGACCTGCCGATTGCCGCGCAGGCCACGCTGACCGGGGAGGCCTTTGAACCTGCCGAAACGTTCCTGGTCTTCCGCACGCTGGTCGAACGGCTGGGCGGCAAGATCCCGCGTTATGAGCTGGCGCCCGAGCCGGGCGTCCACGGCTATTTGTTTGCCGCCGGGGACAAGGGGGCAGAGGGGACCCTGGTGCTATGGAGCGATGATCCGGATCATGCCAGCCCCTTGAGCCTGCCGTTGGGCGGCGCGCCGGAACAGGTGGATTTACTCGGGCACGCCACGCCGCTACCAACCGAACACGGCACGGCCACGCTGGTACCCACCGGCACACCGCTGTTAATTGACCATGTTGATGCCCGGCTCGTGCAGTTGCGGGCAGCCTTTGCCCTGGGCACACCGACCGTTCCGGCCGGCACGGGCATCCAGCAGACCACCGTGCACCTGGAAAATCCTTATGGCGAAAGCCTCGTGGGCAAGCTGCACCTGGCGCCGCCGCCGGGCTGGACTATCGATCCGCCGGTGCTGGCGGTGCAACTGGAGGCCGGCGGAAAAGTTGCTGTGCCGGTAACCCTGCGCTACCCCTACACGGAATTTGCCGGGGCCAAGGTGGTCCGCGGCACCCTGCAACTCGCCGGCTTTGAACTGCCCATCGCCCTGGCCACCCGCGTGGTGGTCACCTCGACTCTCGTCGCCATGGACTGCAGCGCCCACCGGCAGGCCAATGGCGACCTGGTGCTCCAACAAACCGTAACCAATACCTCCAACGCCCCGCTCAACGTGCAGGCGTATGCCATGGTCCCGGGGGCCGCACGCCAGCAGCATTTTATTATCAGCCTGCCGCCCGGCCAGGCCACCATCAAACACTACACCTTCCCGGGAGCCCCGCGCGGCCAACCCGCCGTGCTGGGCCTGCGCCAGACCGACGGGAAGGTGCTGCTGACCAAGAGCGTGGTGGAAGAATAAGAGGAATTGTCGATTGTCGATTGTCGATTGTCGATTTACCCCGCCGGGGCTGATGACCTATCATAGGCGGCGTGATCACGACGCGTTTTATATCTCACGGGCCGTTGGGCGAAGGGGCTGGCCCGGCTTTTCTCGATGGGCTGGCGGCACTGACCGCCGGTCAGCGCAACGTGGCCGCCCTGCATTCCGTGGTCGATGGCCGCTGGAGCGTTATCGGGGTGGATCCGCTCGTGACGCTGGAATTCTCCCCGGACGGTGTGGGCCGGTGGATCAATCCCGGCGCCCTGCCGGTGGGTCCGGTGCCCGCGGCGGCGACCATCCTGGACAAGTTTGATGCCATGTTGGCAACGATCGAACTGGGCCCGCCGCCGGTTTCAGGGATGCCGCTGGGGTGGCTGGGGTGGGTCAGTTACGACATCGGGCGGCACCTGGAGCATGTTGGCGCGGGCGGTGGCGATGATACCCGGTGGCCGTTGCTTCGCTGGACGCTTTTTGAGACGTACTACGTACTGGATCACCAGCGCCACGAATGGTGGCCGGTGGTGCTGGAGAGCCCCGGGTCCACTGGCGGCACGGAACGCCTGGACCAGATGGTGCGGGTTCTTGCGGCCATTAAGCCCGGGCCACACCCCACCCCCGCCGCCGGGAAAATTGTGCAGCAGACGATGCGGGCGGATTACTGCCGCCAGGTCCAGCGCGTGCTCGCGTACATCGGGGCCGGCGATATCTACCAGGCGAACCTGGCGCAGCGTTGGACCATCGATACGCCAACACTCCCGCCGCAGGTCTTCGAGCGTTTATGCCAGGCTACCCCGGCATCCTATGCGGCTTTTTTCCAATTTGGCGATCGCGCCGTGGCCAGCGCCTCTCCGGAACTGTTTGTGGAGCGCCACGGCGCGGCCCTGCGGACGCGCCCGATCAAAGGCACCCGACCGCGTAACCGGCAGGATGCCGCCGCCGACACCGCCTGGCGCGGGCAACTCTGGGCCAGCACCAAGGACCAGGCGGAACTGGCCATGATCGTGGATCTGCTGCGCAACGACCTGGGGCGGATCTGCCGGTTTGGCACGGTGCAGGTGGTAAACCCGCGCCAACTCGAAGAACACCCGACGGTGTGGCACACGGCCGCGACAATCGTCGGCCAACTGGCTGATCCCAGCGCCGGCTGGGGCCGGATTATCGCCGCGCTGTGCCCCGGCGGCTCGATCACCGGAGCACCCAAGATTCGGGCCATGCAGATCATCGCCGAGCTGGAGGAATTCCGCCGCGGCCTGTATTGCGGCAACATCGGCTGGATCGGGTCCGCGGGCACCGGCACGCTCAATATCGCCATCCGCACCCTGCAAATGCAGCAACACGGCCCCCAGTGGCGGGCGTGGGCCTGGGCCGGGGGTGGCGTCGTGGCCGATTCGGACCCGGACGCGGAATTTGAAGAAACCTTGCACAAGGTGGCAGCGCCGTGCGCTGCGCTGGGCGTGGTGGCGGGATAAGAATTGTCGATTTTCGATTTTCGATTGCCGATTTGCAGAAGGCATTTATACGAAGTGGCCAGGCCAGGAAGGACCACGGCGCGAGGTGCGTGTTGCCAGACCCGCGCGCAGCGAACGGAAACGTGGCCGCTGCGGCGACGGCTATACGCGGTATCCGCTGTGCCGTTGGTCGGCCCGACTATTTCAAAAACTTCTCCAGCTGGTCCAACCCCTTGTCGATGTTCTCCATGCTGGTGGCAAAGGACAGCCGCACATGGTCCGGGAAGCCAAAGTCATTGCCCGGCACCAGGGCCACGTGGGCCTCCTCGAGCACGGCGGTGCAGAAGGCTACCGCCTCGGTGGCCACGGTGCCCTTGGCACCCAGCGGCTTGTTCAGGTGCGCCGCAATGCTCGGGAACGTATAGAACGCCCCGGTGGGCTTTACGCACGTAACGCCGGGAATCGCGTTGAGCCGCTGCCACATGTGCAGGCCGCGTTTCTCGAAGGCGGAGCGCATCTTTTCAATTTCGCCCGCCGACTGTGGATTGGTATACGCCTCGGCAATCGCCGGCATACAGAAGCTGGTGATGTTGCTGGTCATCTGACTCTGCAATTTGTTCATCGCATCCACCAGCACCTTGGGCCCGGCGGTGTAACCGATGCGCCACCCGGTCATGGCAAAGGTCTTGCTTAAACAGTTGCAGGTGATCGTGCGGTCCTTCCAGGTGTTCCAGTCGATGGCCGCCCAGGAGGTGGTCTTCTGATCCCCGTAGAGCAGCTTCTCGTAGATTTCATCCGAACACACCCACACATCCTTGTGCGGGGCGATAACTTGGGCCAGTTCCGCCAGTTCCGCCGGGGCATAGGTGTGGCCGCCGGGATTGCTGGGGCTGTTGATAATCACCATGCGCGTCTTGGGCGTGATGGCCGCCTGGATCTGCCGCGGCGTGATGCGGAAGTTGTTCGCCGGGTCGCCGCGCACAATCACCGGGACGCCCCCGGCCAGTTTCACCATTTCCGGGTAGCTCACCCAGTACGGCGCGGGAATAATGACCTCGTCGCCGGGGTTGAGCACCGCCATGAACGCCACGTACAACGCATGCTTCCCGCCCACCGACACAATAATCTGCTCGGGGGCATAGCTCAGGCCATTTTCGCGGCTCAGCTTCTCCGCAATCGCCTTGCGGGCCTCGACCGTGCCCGGCGTCGGCTCGTACTTGGTCTTGCCCGCCTGCAAGGCCTTGATCGCCACATCCTTGATGAACTGCGGCGTGTCAAAATCCGGCTCGCCGGCGCCAAAGCTCACCACATCCACCCCGGCCTTTTTGAGCGCGTTGGCCTTGGCGGTTACCGCCAGCGTGATCGATTCGGCAATGTCATTCAAACGATTGGCTAATTGCATAAATTCCTTCCTGATTTTCAAGCCCGCCGATTATAGCGGCGCAGGCCATTTTGCACATGTTTGGACCGGAATCAACCAAATGTGCCATACGGGTGAGGTCAGATTGGGCAGGCGGCTTCTTTTGTTCGAAGTTCCACCAATTGACGGTTCGCCCACCGCCGCCGCCTAAAGGCCAAGACCGTTCAACGGAGGATCTCGATGGAATCGCGGAAGGGTCGTGTGGGCTGAGGTGTTTGGCGATGGCAGGGGCGTTTTTT
>Ga0316217_10006614_pt1 | contig 11374 bp, 4 predicted proteins | sample 1anoAmetaG_FD_203633 | JGI IMG/M metagenome (GOLD analysis project Ga0316217, IMG submission 203633) | Freshwater microbial communities from Trout Bog Lake, Wisconsin, USA - 1anoA | ecosystem: Environmental > Aquatic > Freshwater > Lake > Hypolimnion/Profundal zone | place: USA: Wisconsin... | reverse complement strand
TATTTTTTAACAATTCATATCTACAATTCAAGAAACTATAGTATTCTGAATTCATTTGAAATAGAAATCAGTAGCCTGCATGTAAATGTCAAGATGCTTTGTGTTAGCCTTGCTCTTTCTTTCTAAACACGGAAATAATCTTGTCGCTCGCTGCATCGATTACATCCCAAACTGTGTAGAACAATAGAAATATCAGCACCAGCAGACTTATTACGTTTCCTTTGCGGAACAACAAACCTAGCAGGGCTGGTATCTTTGATTCCTTCCTTACCTAGAGCACTTCTTTGTAAACTTCAACTACTCTCTCAAATATCTTTTACTTAGGATAGAGGTTCAGATTATTCTTCTCGACTGAGTTAGAACCTGTTTCTCGGATCAACTTTCTTTAGTTTCTTATTTTTGTGGCCACTTACTCGATTTTATTCAAAAAGGACTGCATTGTTAGTTCCACGATATGCAGGTATTCAGGCGGCAACACTTCTACAACTCCTCCAACATCTCCTGAAATCACATGCAAGCCTAGACTAGCAGCCTCCACCAAGGCGATGCCAAAAGATTAAGTAAGTGCAGTATTCAGGAAGATCTGAGATTTTTTGACGATCTATAGTGCAAGTTTATTAGGCAAGCCTCCGTGAACCACAGTTTGCTTTTCTAATTTTTTGAGCTTGACCATTTATCTTAAAGGTTTCATTTTAGCGCCATCACCCACCAACTCAATAATAACATCAGGGTTTCTCTAGCAAAGGACTGGAAGCAATTCAATCAGGATATCAATCCCTCTTCGAAAAACCATTCGACTCACTAACACTACTCTAATTTTATCATCTTGTTCCTCTTCGCGCAACCTGTTGATAAAGCTGGTCTAGACGGAGTTAGGGATGACTATTGATTTGCTGCATTTTTGTTTGTTTCTGATCAAAAGGTTGTTTCTGGTTGCTCGAGACACGCAGATGAATTTATCGTAGAGCTAGTGAACTGGCCTAATCGTCCAAGGATAGATGATACCATCTATCTTTTTGAATTCAAAAAGTGAGTGCTAGGTGTGAACTACTCGCATACCCAAGTGATAGCCCTGCATCCCGAAGGATAGTCCAAGGGGACTTGTTGATTGATGAGTGTGGATCACGTCTATCTTCTCCTCCAGCAAGATGCGTTTCGCTTCGGGGTAGTCCGTAAGAAAGTTGGGGAATACGATATTTGTGGTGATGACAGGAAAGGGGAGATAATAAGTTTTCACGCCATCTATCCAGCATACTCCACAATATTTGGGTGGATAGCAGTGGGTGATGACTATTACCTTATGGATTCTGTCTCTAAGAAAAAGACTCAGCTCTTTGATCTGCATCTAGACTCCTCCTAAACTGGGGAAAAAGAAATCGCTCACAAGTGCCACAGAAAGTGCTTATTTTTTCATTTTCGAATACTAATATTACAATCAACTTCGTATTTTGACAAATTTAGGGCTATAATCTTAGTTTTTAAGAGGCAGTAATATTCGATAGTCAGTTAGCTACAATCTTAGAATAGTCTTTACGCTAATCAAGGATCACAAAGGCTAAAATACACCATTAGTTATACTGCAAGTAAAAGTAAGTATGCTTCATCCAAATTCAACATATTGGAGAATCTAAAAATGTTATTGCTTGGGCTCACGACTAGAAGGCAATTCAGCTTATTCTTTTTTGAGTAAAATTGGCTTAAAATTATGTTATCTGCAGATAGTTAAAGAAAAAAGCCTTTGGTTAGCATTATAAAAAATGTAAGTTTTAGTGAAGGGTTGAATATTATTACCTAAAGATAAATGAATGCAGAGTCAGGGAGTGAGATAACCTGAAAAATCGATCTGTTCAACCCTAAAAAAGACCTTTCCATCAATCGAGGGTCAGATAAACTTATTTCTGAGGTTTGCTGTAAAATGGTTTTGAAATAATAAAGAACATTAAATTCACATTCCGAACTTCTTCCTCTTTTGGCTCTCTTTGAGTCTTCTCAAAAACATCTTTTCCTTTAGCTGCCTCAGCTTCAGTTCATAGTCAGCTATTTGCTTGATCTGAATATTAATAATCACTACCTGCAGGATATTACGCTTGTATTAGTGGTCGATCAGGGCTTTTTGACGCAAGATGCCTGCTTTTTGCTTTGTTGGACTATCTGATTTTTGGAGCTATTGGGTTTTCGTTGTATATATTTAGGAGTTGTTTAATCTTCTGAGTTTTTAAACCTGAATATCAATCTTACTGGCATAGTCTTGTTTGGCCACTATTTTGTCAAGATAATCCTGGTAAAATAGCCTGGAAGGAACCATCTTGATATTATTTAGATTGTCGGAAGGTTCCGTTCTCAGGTGCTCGATTGAGTTGCTGTCCTTTTCCCCCAGTTCGGTGTAATTATAGGAGGGATCTATCCTGGGGTTGCTGCGTAAGTTACTTTTTCCCCTGTGAGCATACTCTTTTCAAAGGCAGTTATTTTGGTTGCTTTTTGCTGTAAATTGAAATCGACCTGTTGTTAATCGCAACAACATTGATTTTCTTCATTTCTCCACCAACTAAAATATTGCTGCCTTGGTTTACTTTCTCACGAACTTTTTTCGCTTTCTAATGCTTGAGAGAAAGGCGGCGGCGAAGAAATGATAAGCTAGGCTATTCAGATTACTCTGTAAGCTTTTTCATTAAAGTAAATACTAACAATAAAAAATAAAAAAGCTTTTCCCAACATTCGCCTTTGCCAAATTTTGCTCTATGAGCAGGCTGATTAACACCGGCAAAGGGTTCAAAAGCGATGGATTCGATTTTTCAAGATGAAACAAACAACCTTACTGTTATTACAGGAGCTGCATAATTATTATGCCGGCAGGCAAACAGCTAGAAAACACCTAGTTCTATTGTCCGAGTTAGTTATAATTGCGCTTTATATACTTTATTTGCAGGAAGTCTCAATGTTCGGATGGTTCTGAATTTTGGAAGGTAAAGTTGAGATTCAGCAGCTGTTGTGAAAGCTGATTCCAATATGATAAATTGATCGACTTAATAAGATTTTAGATAGTTTGCTTAAAACATCAAGGGAAGCTTCAATATAGTTGTTTTAACCTAAGAAAAGATAATCTTTTTACTCAAAGATTTAGATATAAATCTAAGATTATTAATTTTTTCTCTAATAACAATAGAGATAGCTATGAAGTATAAGTTGAAAACAGCCTCAATAACATAAAACTAGTTTACTGCCTTGAAAGAGAGACTCGCCATCGAAAAGCAATACAATTTTATGCTCCCTCTTTTGACTTGTCCCCTCCAATAACTTCACAAACATCTCAACATCTTTAACCAAAATAAAGGAGACCCTCGTGGATATTATTCCACTAATTAAACATACATTAGTTTCGTTTTCCATTCATTAAAAGCTAGACTGAACACTCTGGAGTCTATAGAAGAGGAAAAAAATTTTGCTGATGAGTTATTGAAAGCTTGGCTATACTTCACATAGGACTCAAAATAGTTTAATTAAATCTTACTGTACCTGCTAAGTCTACTAAAGGATATCAAAACTATCTACTAACTGCTAGATGAGTGGGTTATTCAAAGATACAACTTTTTCTAAGGTGAGCAGGATAAATAGTTAATAAAAGAATTTTTGACCAACCACTTAAAATAATTTCAAAATCGAGAAGGTTAAAACTAATCACAGAACTATTCCACCCTCAAACATGAAGACATTCATTTATACAAGCTCAAGGCTATAAAGATCTACTCCTGGATAGCTCAGGAAAGCTTAACCTAACAAATCATCAAAGAGCATGGCCCAGTAGAGTAATCTATTTATAAGAATTATCAGCTATTTACTGAATTTATTCAAATCAAATGCAGCTAAAGCAGGGAACTAGTAAAAAAATTAACGCAGTTTGAGCTTTTGGAGAATGCATAGACTTTCCAGATTAAATAACCTTTTCCTTACAAATTTATTGATGACAAGCTTTTGGTCAAAGTCTTTTAGACTTCAGATGAATGGTACAACTTTTTGACCACGCAGCATTAGAGAGAAAATGAAATACTGCTGCGCTACAACATTTTAGATCTAACAGAGCAGGCAATGGCTAACTTACTGCCTCATGCCCTTTTCTCCTAGGATAAAAAATAAGCTTTCCAAAAAAGATCAGAACTGTTTGTTCAAACTTTACGTCAAATCAAACATCTGACGTTAAAAATATGTGCAGACTGTAAAGTATCAGTATTGAGTTTTAAAGAAGGCAAGTGTAGCACTAAGGAACTAAGCAGCTAGTAAAAATAAAGAGTGCTGGAAATTTTTATGAATATCTGGTGCAATGTCAACAAAATCATTCAATCCACTCCTTCTAAAATGAGCTTCAGCAATCATTACAACATATACTTTAGTGCTGATATACTTGCACCACCTCAGGTAGCCAATTTGCTGGTCAAAATGCTATCATATGGCCAAGGGTCAAGAGTTGGCCTGATTTAGAAAGTATGCTTTCTTGAAAGGTCCTTGATTTCCTTACAATCCAAGTACAACCAAATGATTAATAACAAACAATACCGCTAGTTAATCAAAAATAAACTTCTGCAGATAGCTCAAACTTCAGAACCTCATAACATAGCACCCAGTATTCTATTTTATATGAAACACAGCCGAATATTAAAAGAGCAAGCGAACTCTGAAGAAGAACTTCGCCTCTACAATATTAAGCCATTCATGCAGTTCATTTACTAAAAGGATATCAGTTAGTCTGATGGTCTAAGTTTTTTAAAGACTATTGGTCCCAATCTCTATAAAACTGGAGAGTATTTCAAAGCAGACGAACAGCCTTCTTTTTTCGATTAACTGCTAATAAAATAGTTTCCCAATCTTCTGTCGCTTTTCAAATAAAAGTTTACTCTCTTTTTTTCCAACAATCATATTTCTTAAGTATCCACTGATAAGAGATTAGTTGCTGAACTGCGCCTACTGCTTTCCAGTTAAGTCATCCTATAACTCTCTCCATAATAGCTAAAACAGGGTAGTGGAAATCTGCTAGCCATTTTCTAGTCAAACTGTGGCCTATTTCTTTCTTTATCTGGCAAATAGCAACTCAAAAAGATTATTTAATGTCTAGGCATAAATAACAATTAGAAAATAGTTCAAATATGTGCAGAAATCCTCTGTATGCTGTAAAAATAAACGTTTTTACCTCCAGATTTCAAAGAAATACATTTGTGGCTAAAAGAGAACTCTCAACCCTTCGAGGAGCTAATCAAAAAAATACAACTTTTGTCCATATTTTTGATTGTAAAATAGCATGCGAATCAATCGAAAAAACAGTAAGGCTAAGATCAATAAGCAGACAAATAACAAAAAAAATAAAAAGTGCCTGAGGATGAGTCCTTTTATTAGATCTTTTCTGTAATCTTGGGCCTACAAAGACTTAAAAAGCAGTTGTCCGCAAAGATTCTCAGCTTCTATGAGCAGCTATCTGCAGATGAACTTTAGTAGCTTCACCAAAAATATACAAAAGTTTACAAATCCGATTTTGCTTGCATATATTTTACTGAATTGTAAACAACGATAGAATAGCTATAGCGTCATTTTGTTTTTCTCACCTACTCTGGCCACACATCCAAGACTATAGAATACCTGTTGAAATCTAAAGCTCTTTTGGATACAAGTTTGCTATTCAGCAATTAATAATGGCAAATCTGTTAATAGCTATTTTTTATTACCAGAATGTTATAAATCATTAAAACTAACTTTGGGCATTTCGGACAAATATACTACCTTCAGCATACTGCTTAAATTGAGCAGCTGATCTCTTTATACAGCAAATGTAACCAATAAAGCCAGTTTTAGTCGACTTTCTGCAAAATATAGAACAGTAGCACTGCCGTATTTTGCCCAACTAACACCGATTTCGTTACTCTTCTTATCTAATGCAAAAAGAATAAAACTAGCGATAATTTGTTTCAGTTGTTTCTAAAATTCACCGCCAAAAGATTCCTAGAGACACTTTTCGATGAAATATTCAATATTGATAGATATCTGCAACAGGTATATTTTAACCAGTCTAAATATTAAAATGGTGCATTTAGTTATCTGCTCATAAGATCTTATTTAAACCACATCCTCAATAAAATCCACAAACTACCTGAATCAGAAAACCTCTCTTTTTTGCTCAACTATTCATATATCATTAACCGAATGAGCCGAACTCTTCAAGACGTGAAGGATAGGAAACAAAATAATAGTCAAACCATAAAGAAATTAGAATTTAGGACTGTTGACTAATCGATAGCTTTGCTGGAAGGCAAAAGGGGCGATTAGGTTTAAGAACAGACAACTCATCAGATTATTCTGAAACTCTACGGCGTTCGTAAGAAAGAAAATAGTGATATCTTGATTGAAGTGACCTAAAACTTATTGAAAAATGTGTTAGACTACAAGAACACAAACTCATTTTTGTAATAAATTTACAGCAGGATAATCAAGGAAATAGAGAATCAACTCTCAAACCCCGACTTCTAACAATTATCATTGTAGTTCAAGTGGTTTAACGTTTTCATCAATTGCAAAAACGACATAAGTTTCAGTAAATTCTTATCAGTTTAATTGATTGAAAAGCTATTGTCTTACCTAAAAACTATAACTCTAAAGGGAGAAAAATCGAAATAAGACCTGACTGCCTTCGTTCATCTTCTGTAAAGGCTCCTACCGTAATCTTTGCCAGCCTAATGCAGCTAAGAAGCAATAAATCTTATGATAAATGTTTTAGAAGTAATGAAAGCAATAAATTAAGTACAAGATAGAGATCTGAATTCAGTTTTCCAATCGGCTGTGGCCAAAATCATCAAAACCAAGCACACTACTCTCTATACTTACATTAGATATTTCAAATAAAATCAATACATCTAATCTATGATCGGAGATATTGTAGGCTAAATAATGGGTCATTAAGCTTCTTAGCTGAATGAATGGTCAGAGATATTGTCGTTTTTCTACAAATACGACCTCAATAAAAATGAATAGCTGATTAAAGTCAAGTTAAGCAGCTTTGTTTACGAATTCAAATAAAAAAAAGAGAAGTGGGAAAGACTGGGAGATATGATAAAGCATAAGCTGCCAATAAAGTTGTAATAGGACGGAGAACATACAGTCTGGCTAGTTTTCAACAAGTCCCAACTAAAGACTTACCCTTGCTAGAAGTTGTCAGAAAACCTTTGCTATCAGCCTATATAAATTGTCAAACATTTGATTGAGGTTCTGATAAGTCTGGTGGCAGCCAAAAAAGAAGGCTTAAGGCAATTTTAAAGTATATTTATAGGCCTCATGAAAATAATAGTTAATTACCCAATTATGCTATGGTATATTGCGTTTCATCGGTTTGGGTAAAAATAAAAGAACCAGACATTTGTAGAATATTTGCTTGAACTAACCCTAAGCCTTAACAACGCGAATGGCCAGGTTACTTCCTTTATCCTTTTCCTGCTACTCGAGCACAACGCAGTCATCCGAGTTAATGACAACATCATTTTGGTCGTAGAAGTAATCGCATATCATTTCGTCTGCACTTTAATCAAGTTATAACTTACTTGGCCAGTTCTTTTTCTAATTTGCCAGCTGACCTCATACAGATACTTTGCTAAAATGTGTTTGCTCAAAATATAAAACATTAGCCTCAAGGACAAGATTTAGAAAGAGCTGATCAGCTGTGCGAATAACGTATAGCACGTTAACAAAAAACTAATCCTTTTGGGTATCTTGACCTTTATTTACAGACAGCAGCCTATCGAGAGCATAAAAAATGTTATTAACTCTGATATTAAAAATATTTCTTAGTTTTGTCTAACTGACGAAAGCTTTATTACTTTAGGCTGCCCTTTTGCGAAAAATAGCTCGCAAAACCTCAAAAGCGATAAATTTCAAATAAAGCAGCAGGATGGGTAGGTATACAAAAGACAGATATAATCTGCACTTTCCTGCATTCTTTGTTCCTTCAGCTTTAATTACTAAGTTTCTCAGCCCCTCGTAGATGTGCCAGTCAAATGCAGTGAAGAGTTATTAAAGCTTTTAGGAACAGCAGATGTGAAATTGAAATTACTGTCAAGACCACCAGATTCAAGATCTAACCTGAAACAATGTTTTAACAACTATATGCATTACATAAGGAATTTATCCCCATAGACTGCTCGGTCTAGTTTCAGCTTCAGAAACTTTATTGTCTTTTAGAAGAGAAAAAACTACCTTCATTATTTCAATACGCACACTTCTTACCTCAACCAGTATCACAGTCAATACCGTGTAGAGACAAGTAACTTTGCAGCTAGAGATTATGCAGGTTACCTGCCAGCTGAAAACCATCTCTAGTAGGGATAACAAGCCAACCGTGAGAGCCTAACTTAATTAGAAATCCATCTCATTTTGTGCAATTTGCTTAAGGTGAACAAAGGCGCAGAATAAATATCCCAAACTAATTAAGAAGTCAATAGCAATAGCCTTGAGAATTTCTTCAAGAGTTAGTAGGTGTGTTTACTGCTTAGCAAAATCAATGAAAACTATAAAAAAATGTAGGAAAAAGAATTGGATTTGACTAAAGTTCCCACCAAAGACCCAGCACAAATACTCTAATGGCTCAAAATTAAAGAGCTGTAATCCTAGTTCGATCTCAAAGAAAAAATAGCCAGCTTCGAATAGTTTGAATAATACTGCCTATCGAACGCCTTTAAGCTTGAGAGACTTTCCAGCACTCGAAAAAACAAAGTCAGGCAAATTGAAGAATTTTGTTTACAAAACTATGTCGGAAGAACAACTTCTTCAGATTCTATCGACTACATAATCGACACTATTGATTAGAATTACCAGCTTTTGTCTGCAAATAAACCTAATTAAACTCAGGCAGTTGTTCATCAACTGAGGTCAACCGAAAGCACTGTCAGAAGTCTTCAAACAACCTAGTTTTCTTAATAGGCCTTTGAAGCAATAGACGATTAGGTTTTATTGCAGTTCATTAGTCTGTTCTTCGTTAGAATCTAAGGCATAAAATACGAAAACTTTGTGCCCTTTCTCGAAAACAAAAAGATTAGAGCCAAACTCATAAACTCTTTAATCATCGTACTACAGTAACCCAAGGCTGAAGATAGCATTTTCCCTAACAAAATCATAAATTTTTCGGAATCGAAGGTGGAAGAGATAAACGAGGAAGCTTTGAAGAAAATCAAGAATAACATTCTTGACTTTCTTTGTAGCTTTTACTTTTACGGCTTTTACTAACAATAAAACTTCCTTCTGTAGGAAATCGACAGAGTGGCAATCCGAGGTATGATTGTGAAAGAGGAGCAAAGCTAATAAAGCAAAGAGCAAACATAGCTCAGAACATACCAACCTCTGAGGCTTATAATAAAGCATGCTTTGAACTCAAATATTTGCGATAGGCACAAACTAAGACTTTTTAGAGGCTTTAAAGATATGGATAACTATGAAGCAGTGATCTAGTTCTTAAAAAAAATGGAAATGCCGAACTCTAGTTCTCTACAAGCCTTATTATCATTGTAAATCTAATAAAATCTGAAATAGCTGTGCCAATCATAAAAATTCAGGTAACTTGCGAGTCAAGAACTGCCAGTGACTTTTTTAAAGGAAAAACCTTTTCTAATAAACTTCTTTTTGACACTTAATAGGCATTCCAAATAATAGCTCAAGCAAATCCATTCATAGATTTTATAGCTCTTTGATACAAGCTTTACCTACTTATACTTCTTAAGCGAAATCACCAAGATCTACACAGACTAATAGGTAGCTGAGGCAGATTGGTTAATAACTTCAGGGTAGCAGTATACAAAAGTGATTGAGGTTTTTTCTTAAGCTGACCATAAGCTCTTATACTAAAAACCTTACCTCAGAATATTCAAGCTAAACATGTTTACTAAGGTTCTGCCAATAAAGTTGAAAAAATAGATCCTATAGTCTTAAATCAGCAGCATTCTAGCATAAAAAAAACTTATCGGCGTAGAAACTACCATCTACGCTCAGAGGAAAAAAGGCATATTCTAGTCAGCTTTTGAGGAACTGAGATACAAGCCCAACCATTTTTGGTTGCTCGATATCCAAGCTCGCTTTATTAATTCTGAAGGTAAGCTGTAGTCTGGCTATGGAGGTGGAGTTGGAAAATAGTGGTACACCCTCGTGACTAGAGGCATGGTTAACCTCAACTATGGACTCTTCACCAAAACAGCCTCCAACTATTACTTCTTCAGCCGTGAGTCGTGGATAAACCCTCGCCACTTGCAATACTTTGAGTTCATCGGCAAACTCTTCGCTTTGTCCATAGTCAAAAAATAGTTCTATATCGCAGCCAGTTTCAGCACTGTTATTTACAAAATGATACTCGGCATGAAAGTGGATATCTAAGACATCCGAAAGGAGTTCGACGAGGGAGAAGTCATTAACAACCTCGAAAAGCTGCGGTCCTTCACAGATAACTCAATGTTTTGGCAGAACTTCGTCTACGAGGATAAAAAACTGATAGCCACTAAAAAGATTGAGTCTGCAGAGAAGTTGCCCGATGAGTAGGGCTCGAGCGGCGTTTATCTGCTACGGGAGACTTTCTAAATAAGCAAATCCAAATCCTAGGACGAGGAAATAAAAATGCCGAAAACTGCCAAAGTGTACAAAGTGGGTGAGTCTATTGAGCTGATGCCTGGAGGAGCGGAAGTTCCAGTCACGCTCTAGAACCTCTAAAAGTACATCGAGCTCACCAAAGCGAAGATTTACGAGCTGATCGTCGGAGGCGTTGAAAAGCAAGCCAGTGCGTTTTTGGAAGGGTTCAACAAAGTGTTAGACGCAAAGCACCTCTCCAAATTTACACTTTAAGAGTTGAGACAGCTGGCTGAGGGATCAGATCATATATCAAGTAATACTATTGTTATATAGTTTCCGAGCTAAAAATGCACGTACAACTAAGAAACTATAACGCTGATGATGACCAAATAGTTTGGTTTTGGTAGACAATGTAAGAGTTGTCGGGCGAATAAAAGTCCCATTTTCTACAGCACTGGACTGGAACTTCGAAGATACCAGCTGATGGAGTGTAATCGATGGAATTGCAAATAATGAAAGTCAGGAGCTAGACCTAGAAAAGAATATTTGCTCAAACATGCTTCAACCGCATCAACATGCCCGTGTTCGCAAACAAAGAAGAACTGAAAGAGGGAGTTTGGGCAGCCATAAACTCCATTAAGCTTGGTTTATCCATCCTGGAAGATAACTGATTCTATAACCAATCCTATCCAATATATTGAGAATCAAGCTCTCGCCAGCAGATCTGCCTGTTTGTCTACGATCAAAATAAGTGATGCAAATAACGCGCAAACATCAATTTTTTGATTCTCGATTACTA
>Ga0316217_10006612_pt1 | contig 11375 bp, 9 predicted proteins | sample 1anoAmetaG_FD_203633 | JGI IMG/M metagenome (GOLD analysis project Ga0316217, IMG submission 203633) | Freshwater microbial communities from Trout Bog Lake, Wisconsin, USA - 1anoA | ecosystem: Environmental > Aquatic > Freshwater > Lake > Hypolimnion/Profundal zone | place: USA: Wisconsin... | reverse complement strand
GAATGGCTGGAAGTCGCGTCCTGACACGGCAGTTTCCCGCCACATCTCATGTCTGGTGGGACGCCTACGTATACTTCCCGGTGGGAATGGTGCTGCCCACCGCTTCCGGGCGTTCGCCTCACCTGTGGAGGCTCTACAGTAACTTCGGCGGATTGGATGGCATTCCCGGCTCCGGCAGGGTCGCGATGGACTTCAATATCCCAGCCGCCCTCGCAGGGGCTCAGTTGGCGTTATTCGTTTGCGGAACACAGTCAAACTGTCCCAATCAGGAATACGCGAAGTGGCTCGCCTACAAGCCTGCTGATCCCTCGATGCAGGGTCTCTGGCAACACTGGCAGATCGACATAGATCTTGGAACCCCGGGGAACAGCGACGGCTACTTTCGCTTTTACAGCGACTCCGGTGCAGGTACAACCCCGATGCTCATCGGCAGCATGGAGAATAAGCCGTTTCTCCCCGCCGGTTCCGACAGCAGTTACTGGTTCCGCTACGCTGACTTCCAAAGCAACATCGGCGGCTCCACTGGGGTATGGTCCACTTCCCCGACGATGGGTTGGTACATTGACGACATCCGCCTCTGCTCCGGTGGCCCCTGTTAATCAACCTGAACCTCTTGCTCGATATGCTTATCCCGGAACCCTGGGCAGGAAAAACACTAGGGTCGCGTTGGGAGTGTGGCATTGAAGCAATGAGGGCAGCGTAACCTCAGCCGACTGAATATCGGCTCGCCGGAAGGTGGGCAGACCGCGGACAGACAGTAAGGCGCACCCCAAATTTGCGCTGGAAATGCGCAGCCCCGTTTTTGGATTCCGTGCGACCAGTTCACGCCGCCAGCGCTGGTCAGAAACTCTCGCCTCAGCCGTGAATGTGCACCCCTGAGTGGTCCGATTGGATTGCAGTCAGGACTGACCCTAAAAAGGCAGGATCTTCAAAGGCTCGACTCGCATCCGGAATTTGGATTATCGTCCAGATTCGGGACTTGGTGCTTTGAACCGCCCTCCGGCGGTCCCGCGCGACCTCTACGACTCTTGTAATCAATACGTTAGGTTATTCCAGCCAATCCTGCAATTGGCACACAGATTGCATGTAGTATCGGCGCCCGGTGTATATCGCCTATGGCGAGTTCTCGATCAACCGGCGCGAGTCGGCACTGCTGCGCGCTTAACTGCCACATAGGATTGTCACTGTCGCAGTGGCGGCGGAACTCGGGGACCGATGGTAACGAGGTAAACGGTGCATGATGACTCTCGACGTAGTAATCCCCACCTTCAACCGCCGTAGGCTCTTGGCAAAGACGCTTGAAAGTCTGCAGACAGCAAACATGCCGGAAGGCCTCGTCGTGACCGTGCTTGTGGTGGACAACAACTGTACGGATGACACGGCCGCCTATGTCGAGGAGACCGCCGAAAGGAGCCAAATTCCTATCCGTTTGGTGAAGGAGCCGAAGCAAGGCTCCTCCAACGCCCGGAATGGCGGCATTGCCGCCGGCACGGGCGAGCTCATTGCCTTCATTGATGACGACGAAAAGATTGATCCCTGCTGGTACAAGGTGGTGGAGCGTGAATTCCGCGATACGGCGGCCGAGTTCATTGGTGGCCCCTACGAGCCTATTTGGGGAGCCAAAATGCCGCGGTGGTTTCCCGACGGCTGGCCCGCAGTCGTCGGGGTTGTGCCCGCCCAGGAGTACGCAGCATTCAACGTGGATTTCCCAGGAATGCTAATGGGTGGCAATGCGGTCATCAGGAGGTCGGTGTTTCAGCGCATCGGAATATACGCGGATATCGGGAGAACAAGCAGGGGTCTCCTTTCGATGGAAGACCTCGACTTCTACAAGCGCTTGCTGAAGCATGGCATCCACGGGTTTCACGTTCCTGATCTGGTCATCCATCACTGGATCCCCCCGCAGCGCCTGACCAAGAAGTATTACCGGAGCTGGCGTTTCTGGCACGCAGTTTCCGAAGGGCTTTTGGCCAAAACAGAGCCGCGGCCTGTGGTTTATCTTGCCGGCATCCCACGCTATCTGATTGGGGATTTGGTCCGTAGCCTGATCTCTCTTCCGTGCAATTTGCTGGCGGGCAATGCTGGTGAGGCGTTCGCGGACGAACTGTCGGCCTGGCAATTGGCGGGATTCGCCTACGGGAAACACTGGTTTTCAGCCGGACGGAGTTCATCAAGTTCCTCCATCCCACTGGATGCTGTCTGAAGTGACCTTGGGAAAACGGTGAGCATACAACGACAATTCGGTCTCGGTTCCATCCTGCGCGTTGTTGCGCTCGCCGTGAGCACGGGGATTGCCCTTCGCCTCTCGCCGTTTGTGGTGCACACGCTCGGAGATCACAACTACGGCTTATGGACGCTGGTGGCTACCCTCGGCACCTATTATGGACTTCTGGATCTCGGCCTCTCGGCTGCAGTTTCACGGCACCTCACGGCTGCACTGGGCAGCCATCAGAGAGGCAGCGCCAACCAGATCGTGTCCACGGCGTTGGCGATGTATCTCTTCAGTGGTTCGCTGGTATTCATCGCCAGTATTTCGATTGCCCTGCTCGCACGGTTCTCTTTTCATTCCCCGGCAGAGCTTGCCATTTTCCAAAAGCTGGTTCTAATCTGCGGAGCCAGCACCGGATTAACCGTTCCGGCCCGCGTTTTCTTCGGCATCTTGAATGCCAACCTGCGTTTTGATCTTTCCGCCGCAATCGACATCTTCTCCTCAGTTCTGCGCGCCTCGCTCATCTATGTGATTTTGCTGGGCGGCGCCAACGTCACGGCTTTGGCCTGGATCAATCTCTCTGTCGCAATCCTTTCGGCCTCGGTCGCTTTCCTTCTCTGCCGCAGGGCATCGCCTCATCTGGAATTCAGGCCGGTTCATATCGGCCGTACGATCGCGAAGAAGTTGATTCACTATGGCTCCATCAGCATGGTAGCGCAGGTCGCCGACCTGCTTCGCTTCCAGGTTGACGCTCTCGTCGTCGCGGGTTTCTTGGGAATTGCAGCCGTCACCCACTACAGCATTGCAGGCAGCCTGACGCAATACTTCATCAGTCTGATGTTAGCCGCCACTGGCACGCTCGGGCCTGTATTCAGCCGACTGGAAGCGTCTGGAGATTCCGAGCGCATGCGCCAGACGCTTAACCTCGGCACGAAAGTCACTGTGGCACTTGCCACCTTCGTCTGTTTCGGACTGCTCGCCTGGGGACGTCCGTTTATCGTCTGTTGGATGGGGCCCCAGTACCTTGATGCTTATCCACCGTTGGTAGCGCTTACCCTGGGTGCCACCGTCGCGCTCTGGCAAACCACCTCACTGCACTTGCTTTATGGCATCTCGAAGCACGGATTGTTCGCGATCTTCAACTCAGCCGAAGGGGTGGCCAACTTGGCGATCAGCCTGCTGCTGGTCCGCAGGTTTGGGCTGCTTGGTGTTGCCCTGGGCACCATGATTCCCATGATGGTCACGAAACTTTTTGTGCAGCCTTGGTATGTGTGCCGCGCGGCTAACCTCAATCTCTTTGAGTTTTACGGAGTGTTGGGAAAAGCTCTGCTCGCTGCGCTTGCGGCCCTGCTGCTGCCTGCGTTCCTTACTGTCCAGTTCGCCGGCCCGGACCTGGGAAGGCTCTTTGCCTTGGCCGTTGCATCCATCGCCTGCTATGTACCGGTTGTCTATCTCCTGCTTTTCGATCACCGCGAGCGCCGGCTTTTGCTTTCGATTGTCCCGGCGGGAAGCACCGCCGCGTCCCAAGCAGCTAGCGCAGGAGGACTTACGTGACCACAACGGCTCCAACTAAGTTAGGTTTTCCCATTGGTCACGGCAAAGAGGTCGCGCCCCGGCGAAAGGAACCACCACGATTTCTGTTGGCTGGCAACGGTAGTTATCAGAATCGTGGGTGCGAAGCGATTGTCCGGGGGACGACGGCGATTTTGCGGCGGACCTTTGGCGCCGATGCTCAATTCTCCCTCGCGGAGTTTGGCGCGAAGAACGACCTGCTTGTTCAGCGGGCGGCGGAATCCGATCACGCGATTTCGCACATTCGGCTGAATTACGACAAGTATTCGTCCGTATGGCTGATGGACCAGCTCGAGCGGCGGCTGGGCGTGAATACTCACGGCCAGTACAGCATGCTCCGACATGAGGTAGCGCGGGTACGAGCTTCGCTACAAGTGGGCGGCGACAACTACTCTTTAGACTATGGGCGTCCAGATAAGTTCTTCGCCTTAGATGACTACCTCATTCGCCAGCGCATTCCCGTTTTCATATGGGGCGGCTCGGTTGGGCCATTCGATTTAGACCCGGAAGTTGCCAGCCTTGCCCCTGCCCACCTGAACAAACTTGATGGGATCTTCGTTCGCGAGAGCCGCACATTTGATTACTTGCGCCGCATTAAGGCAAGCGGACGAGCTCGTCTCGTTGCAGACCCGGCGTTTGCCATGGCTCCCGAAGCTCCGCGTCCAGAGCACATTCCTTCCCTCAGGCTTGAGCAGGCGCCAATCGGTCTGAATTTCAGCCCGCTTATGGCCCGGTTTGTTACCGGCGGCAACATGGATTTGTGGACAGGTATGTGTACGCAGGCGATTGTCTCCATTATGAGAAGAGCCGGGGAGAACGTCCTCTTGGTGCCGCATGTATTTGAATCGCCCCACAACGACGATGGGGAGTTTCTCGCAGAAGTGGCGGTACGGGTACGGCTTGAGACAGGCACTTCCGTGAATGTCATGAGTCGCCATCTATCGGCAGCACAGATTAAGTGGATCATCTCTCGCTGTTCCGTCTTCGTGGGTGCCAGAACGCATGCGACGATTGCCGCGTTTTCCACCGGCGTTCCCACGCTGAGTTTGGCCTACAGCATCAAGGCGCGAGGATTGAACCAGGATATCTTCGGCAGCCTTGACTATTGCCTCGATCCGAAGGATATGTCCGCCGAAGTCATTGCAAACCGTACGCTTGATTTGCTTAAGGATGCGCCGCGCGTGCGAGATCATCTCGCGAGCAGAACCCCGGCTTTGATCGCTCGAGCCTTTGACGCCGGAGACTACCTCGCCGAATTTCTATACGCACGAGACCAAGGCCGAGAGGCCTGCTAGTCCCGTAGATTTGTAGGCCAGATGATGACCAGTGCCTACTCTGGATCCAACCCGGAAAGCGGCCCGGCCATCGATGCGGTCACCTCAGATGGTTGCACGGGATGTGGCGCCTGCGGGGATGCTTGCCCGGTCCAGGCGGTTACCATCGCCCTCAGCACCGATGGCTTTTACCGTCCGGTGGTCGAAAGGGCCAGGTGCACTAACTGCGGTGCCTGCCGGTTACACTGCCCGATTCTTGTTCCGACAGTTGCGCTTCCAGCCGACACCATATCCCCCCTGGTATTCGGCGGTTGGTTCAATCGACAAAGTCATCGCGTAAGGAGCACCTCCGGAGGAATCGCTTTTGCTCTGGCATTGAATACTGTGGACGAGCATGGCGCCGTGGCCGGGTGTGTAATGAAGGACGACCTGCTCCCGAGCCATCTCTTGATTGAGGACGCCAATCACCTCCAGCGAATGCAAGGCTCAAAGTATCTGCCCAGTCGGGCGGCGGGCATCTACCGCCAGACGGCACGCCTCGCCTCCGCCGGAAGAAAGGTGCTCTTTATCGGCACGCCATGTCAAGTATCCGCCTTTGAGACTTTTCTGAGGCCTTCGTTTCGCGAGAACGTATTAACGGCGGATTTGATTTGTTTCGGTGTTCCGTCAGTCTTGCCTTGGCAAAAGCACCTCGCTGAGTCGTTTGACCATCCCGTAAGGGATGTGTGCTTTCGGGATAAGTCATTAGGGTGGTCCTCTTCGCTCGTTCGATACAGGCTCGCAAGCGGAAGGTCTGTTTTCCGACGACCCCATCAGGACCTCTTTGTCTCTGGGTTCCAAGCAGCCGCGTTTCATCAGCCAATCTGCCATAGCTGCCCGTTTGCGAAGTTGCCGAGACAGGGCGACTTGACCTTAGGGGATTTCTGGGGAGTTCCGGAGCAGTGGCGGGACGAGAAGGGTGTTTCCGTCGTGCTTGCATCTACCCCCCGCGGAGTCGCCGAAATTCGGTCTCTGCAGAAGCGAGGCTGGGTCTCACTTTTCCCATCTGACATCCAAGTCTCGGCAGCTGACAATCCACGATTAATCAGCGCTGGCTCGAATCCCCTACCGCACCCTCGTCGTAATGAGATATTCAGTCGCCTGGCCGCTGGTGAACCATTGAAATCCGTGGCGGCGATATACGGGTGCAACCTGGGCGAAGGCGATTTGCGACCGTTTAACCCCTTGTTCTACCAGGTCAAACGCCTCATAAAGCTCCTATTGCCTGCCTTCCTTGTGACCCAGATAAGAAGTGTATTGCATGGGTGTCTCGGTTCGGCCAGAGTAAGGCAAAAGTGATACCGGGAGAAATACGCGGTGCTGTACCTAGGTCTGCGGCAACAGTTGGAGCAACTCGGCATTCCGGCGCTGGTCGTGCCGATTGCGTTGGGCGAAAGCGACAGCGATGTGGAAACCGTTGATCTGCTCCCCGGAAAGTTATCCAGCCTGAATGAGAGTTCTCCGGCTATGACCCGCTTAGGTCAAGCGAGGAGTACGAAGCCTTGAAGAAGAGTCGATTCACAGAAGAACAGATTGCAGGAATTCTGAAGGAGTCCGAGTACCGCACGCATGTGCTATTTGCCCGCCTCCATGAAGTCCTTCAGCCACTTGTAGTAGACGGTGGCATGGATGCCCTCCCGACGGCACAACCATAACCTACGCTTTCTTTCGCACATTTGAGTTGAGGAACTCTGGCTGATAAAACCGGGGGGGAGCTGCTAGAAGCGGTCTCATCAACATGAATTCTCCCCAGCCTTGTCATTCCGAACGAGCGAAGCGAGTGAGGAATCTGCCTGGTCCCAGCCGAAAAGCAGATTCCTCGCTGCGCTCGGAATGACAACCTGGTGGGATATGGCATTTATGAGACCGCTGCTAAGCCCCCAGAATGGAAGCCAGATGGAACCAATTGAGCAGAGAGAATGTGTGCAGGGTCTGAACCAAGTGGTTCAGATAGTGAGGTTCGTGCTGGAGACTTGCGCGGGCCCTCGTTCCAGCTTCCGCACGTCCCTTTCCGGATTCTGAACGATCTGTGCACGGCCGTAACCGGTCGAATCGTCGCAAGTATCTGATTTTAAGGGGGGCTGCAATTTGTTGCGGCCCGCCCGCCGTATGGAGTGATTCGTGCAAGTACTTGGATTGCAATTCCCAGGCCGTGTTGCAGTCCAGCCGGTTTTCCGGCAGCGTGAATCGGCACATCGGTTGGCGTTGCAGGGGTTGGTCCAAGCATATTGGCGTCTGGGCGAATTGTGGACAGAGAGGGAGCGGACCGTGTTGGCAACCGGCAGTAAGAGCACCTTCTACCAAATCAGCAAGCCGGATAGCGTTTTCCCGACGCAACCTCTGCAATTGACTACGGAGTCCGACTGGGGGCTGGACTTCATCGCACTGCTCTCCTATCTCCTGGTCGTATACACACGCTTGCCGGCGATGTATCCGGTGCTCGCGCCACTGCAACTGGGAAAAGTAACGTTGCTCGCCGCCATCGTAGGTACCCTGGTCTCGCGCAGGCCGAACGCCGCTTCCGGTAACGGCGTTTTGAAGACGAGTGTGTGCCTCATTGGCGCGGTCAGCTGTCTTTCCGGTGTAAACGCCTATTATCGGGTACTGCCTGAAGGTGACTTGTGGAATATCGCCGAACAACTAATCATCTTTTTTATCGTGGGCAGGTGTGTCGCCAGTCGATGGCGAGAAAAGGCGTTCCTTCTATTGTTTCTCCTCTTGCACTTCAAGATTGCGCAGCACGGACTGCGGGTTTATTTCGTAACCCACGCCCAAGCTATCGACGAGATGGCCTTCGTCAAATTCGGAATTACTGGCGGAGGCGGAGGCTTTTATGACAACTCGGCCGACCTCGGCGTAACGATGTGCGTCGTGTTTGGACTGACGTTTGCCCTTGCGCAGGCAAGAACAGGAAGAAAGTCGCGATTGTTCTACCTCATTTGCATGCTGGCGTTCGGCGCTCTGATTCTGGTCTGCGGCTCCCGGGGCGCGGTCGTAGGTGGGGTCGCGGTGATCATAGCCGCGTGGATCAGAAGCCCGAAAAAGGCTTGGGCAGTGCCGGCCTTGGGCATGTTTGTCCTGGGACTGGTTTTCCTCATGCCCCACGCGAGCCGTGAACGGTTCGAGTCTGCTGCGAGCTATAAGACTGACCAGACATCGCTGCATCGGGTACAGCTCTGGGGAGCGGGCATTCGCATGTGGGCTGACTATCCGCTGCTGGGAGTAGGGCCGTCCAATTTTCAATTCGTTCGCGCGGCCGAATATCCCATTGCAGACACGGAACTTGAGAAGCTCGCCTACGTCTGCCACAGCCAGTTCATCCAGATTCTCTCTGAACTCGGCACTCTCGGCGCCTTGGGATTGGTAATCCTGTTAGCGGCGTTCTTTCGCGTCAACTCCTCGGTGCGTAAGCGAATTCTCATGCGCGGCGGAAACCGGCAGTGCTGGGAGTACTGTCTGGCAGCGGGCCTGGACCTTGCCATGATCGGTTATCTGGTCAGCGGGGCGTTTGTTTCGGTGTTCTGGTATCCACACATCTGGATCTTGAGCGGCCTTGCCGTTGGGCTCAACAGCGCTGCTGCTGCGGGAGCGAAGAAAGCGGGGCCGCGATTAGCTACGTCATACTACTACGCGCCTCCCCAGCCCCGTGCCTAATACTACAGTGTTACCAATCTGAGGTGCGGTTGAGGTCGTGTCATTTTCGCCAGTGTTTACAGGGCCTTCATGTACACGCCTGCCGAAATGCAGTTTCAGGTCAGGATCGGAAAGCGTCTGACAGATGCGACGCACAGATCCAGGCCTCTCAAACTGCTGGAATGAGTGCATCGGCCGCTAATCTCCCCAGAAGGGTATGCGCCCAGAGCTGGCCGTGGTTGACAGGTATGCCCTCGGAAGTATGGGTTGAAAGTGTCCACCAATCTTGGACGGCAGGTGCCCCAGGTTTGCGCCGCGTCTTTCAGCGCTAACCTGGGGCCGTTGGCCATTCTCGCAAACCGCTTGGCATCGAACCAGCGCTCAACCAATTCCCTCATCCCTTCGTCGTCAGCATCCGCACCGCCACCACGATCAGAAACACGGCGAAGATGCGGCGCAGGGCCAGGTTCGAGAGGTGTTGCGCCCAGCTTCCGCCCAGCCAGCCTCCCAAAAAAACCCCGGCGGCGATGATCAGGCCCAGCTTAAGGTTGGCGTTGCCCGCTTTGTAGTATTGCCAGAAAGCGAGCAGGCCGGTGGGCGGCAGCAGGATGGCCAGCGAGGTTCCCTGGGCTTCGCTCTGCGTCATGCCGAAGAAGTAGAGCAGGATCGGAATCAGCAGCACGCCTCCACCGATGCCCACCATGCCCGACAAGACGCCGACGATCACGCCAATCAAGAGTCCGCCAAATAATGCCATCGCACTGATCTCCTTCTACTCGCCTTGACTCAAGCGCCGAATCTACCGCGCCGGTTGCCGCCTTGCCTGGGCCGCCTCAGCGCCGGGCGGCGTGCTTGCGCGGCATCGCGCGGTGCTGTTCGAGGATGAAATTATCGGTCATGCCGGCGATAAAGTCGCAGATGACGCGGACCAGCGGTTCGCGTTCGGCCTGCTGGCGATAACTGGCGGGCAGATGCTCCGGGTGCTCCATCCAGTGGGCGAACAACTGGCGCACGACGCGCTCCGCGCGCTTTTTTTCCGGCAGCAGTTCGGCGCTGAAGTACAGGTTGTCGTAGAGGAACTGCTTGCACCCGGCGCGCTCTCGCTCGCCTTCGGGACCGAAGGAGACCAGGCGCGCGGGATGGCCGCGCACGTCGTCGAGCGTGCCGATGGCGGCATCGCCCAGCCGCCCGGTGGTGGTGGCAATCAGGTCGGAGACCAGAAGGTTAAAGAATCCCTTGAGCGCCTCGTTGAACTTGAGTTTCTCGGGCACCGAAGTGTATTGCCGCTCGGCCTCCTGGAAAAAGCGATCGAAGGCTGCAACGCCCTGGCGGATCTGGGGCACGGAGAGAATGTGGGCTTCATAGCCGTCGTCCAGATCGGCGGTGTTGTAGGCGATCTCGTCGGCCAGGTCGATCAGCTGCGCCTCCAGCGGCGGGCGCTGGTCGAGCAGATATTCGGCCAGCTCCGGATGCTCGGCAGGCCGGTAGTCGTGCGAGTGCTTGATGATGCCCTCGCGCATCTCGAAAGTCAGGTTCAGCCCGCGAAAGGCGGCGTAGCGCAGCTCGAAGTCCTCGACAATGCGCAGCGCGTGCAGGTTGTGGTCGAACGCCAGGCCGTGCTCGCGCATGGCGGCGTCCAGCGCTTTTTCGCCGGCGTGGCCGAAGGGCGGATGACCGATGTCGTGGGCCAGGGCAAGGGCCTCGACCAGGTCGAGGTTCAGGCCAAGCTGGGCGGCTATGGTGCGCGAAATCTGCGCCACCTCGATGGTGTGCGTCAGCCGATTGCGAAAGTGATCGGAGTGGCGGCGGGTAAAGACCTGGGTCTTGGACTCGAGGCGGCGAAAGGCGCGCGCGTGAATGATGCGGTCACGATCGCGCTGAAAAGCGTTGCGATACGGGTGCGCCGCCTCCGGATGACGGCGTCCGGCGGAGTCTTCGGCCCGCACAGCGTAGGGAGCGAGCATGGGGTGAGCATAACAAAGGTTGCGGGAGGAAGCAGCAATATCGGAGGGGTCTGTTTCGGGCAGGCGGCGGCGAGGCTGCGAATCGTCATGGAACTTCGCCCCGACTTCGTGTAAAGTGCCCGCCGAGGCGAAACCACACATGACACTCGACAGGCGGAGATTTCTGCAGCTCGCCGGAATATCGGCGGCGGCGCTCTCGGTAGCGGACTTGGCGCGGCCGGCCGGGGCGGCAACGGCCGAGGCGACGAAACCGGCGACCAAACGATACCGCAGGATCGGCGTGGAAGAGCACTTCTCCACCCCCGAGCAGATGGACCTGATGCGGGCCATACTGGAAAAGAAGTATGCCTCGCGCGAAGTGGTGGAGCAGGAAAAGTACCTGCTGGCCGACGCGCCGTTTCTGGCCGCGCCGGTGAATTCGCCGCTGTTGCAGAAGTCGATGGCCAGGCTTTACGACGTGGGTGCCGGTCGGCTGGCCGAGATGGACAAGTACGGCATCGACCTGCAGGTGGTTTCGCTCGTCTCTCCCGGCATTCAGGTGTTTGAGGCGGCGGCAGCGACCAGGCTGGCCCGCAAGTACAACGACCATCTGGCGTCCCTGATCCGCGAGCATCCCACGAGGTTTGCCGGGTTGACGGCGCTGGCCCCGCAGACGCCGGAGGCGGCGGCCGATGAATTGGAGCG
>Ga0316217_10006611_pt1 | contig 11377 bp, 12 predicted proteins | sample 1anoAmetaG_FD_203633 | JGI IMG/M metagenome (GOLD analysis project Ga0316217, IMG submission 203633) | Freshwater microbial communities from Trout Bog Lake, Wisconsin, USA - 1anoA | ecosystem: Environmental > Aquatic > Freshwater > Lake > Hypolimnion/Profundal zone | place: USA: Wisconsin... | reverse complement strand
ACAAAACATTCTTCCGCCTTGGGCGGCGTTTGCAAATCCTTATCCTTCACGCTTTGCAGTTGATCTAGAAGCTGTTGCCAACGGTCGGTGGTCATCGTGCCCAGCCCTGCGGTCTTGGTTTGGTTGGTTTCAATCAGCGGTTTTTGTGCTTCGGCGGCGGCGGTAAAAGTTTCGGCATCCATGTCTTTGTTCAAATCGCCCATCATCTTGTTGGCTATGGTGGGGTCATCCAGGTAGGCACGCCAGCCTTCACGCAAGGCGGCGGTCATTTCCTTCACGCGCTGCGGTTGGTCACGCCACAGTTTGCCGTTGCAAATCACCACAGTTGTGTAGGGGTTGTAGCCGGCGTCGGCAACCAAAAAGGTCTGCGGATCGCTGCCATGCTGTTTGGCCATGATCGGCTCGGACGTCACGAAGCACTGTTGGCTGATTCTTTTGTCATGCTGAAATACGGAAATTCCCCCGCTGTATTGCCCGATGGTGACTTTAATCGGATTGTACTTTGCGGTTAAAAAGTGCAGCCAGTCGTTGTCTTCGGCAAGAAGTTCGCCGGTGTGGGTGAATACATCCTGGATCGATTTGAACCCGCGCGAGGCATGGCACATAATGCCTTGCGGACAGGTTTGATAGACGGCAAAAAAAGCCACCACATCAGCGCCTTGCGAGCGGGCGATAATCACCTGATCGGCGGCGGTGGTGGCAAAATCAGTCTTGTCCGTCGCCACCAGTTGCCATAAGGAACCTTCGCCGGCGGGCTTGATATCCACGTCAAAGCCGTGCTTGGCAAAGTATCCATTTTTCTCGGCGGCATAGAAACCGCCAAACTCGGGTTCGGGCTTCCAGTCCAGTGTCAGCACCACCGCTTTAATGGGCGAAGCGGATTTGCTGGTGTCGGCACGATTGATGGAACGAATGAGAAAAAATAGACACAGGCCGGCAGCGACAAGGACTAAAGTTATGATTTTCAATCGCAAGGTTGCCTCCACGCTTTCAACAGCAGTTTACCGATTAGATTTACTGCGCCAAATAGAACCAGCCCTAAAATTGAGGATAGCAATACTAAGGCAAACACGCGGTCGGCATGACCGCTCTGGTTGGCGCCGCGCAGCATCGCCCCCAAGCCTTCGCCATGGATAAGCTGGCCCACCAAGGCTTCGGAAACGATGGTGCCGATGACCGCCAATCCCGCCGAGACACGCAGCCCGGAAAAAATGCTGGGCAAGGCCGCGGGGAATCGCAGTTTGAGCAACCGTGCCAACCTGCCGCTGCCGTAAAGGGTAAAAAGATCCTCCAACGCCGGATCGGTGGACAGCAGTCCGGTGAGCGTGTTGGTGATAACCGGAAAGATGGCCACGATCAGCGTGGAAACCGTCACCGACAGCAACCCCGGATCAAGCCAGATCACCAGCAGCGGGGCGATTGCCACCACGGGGACGGTTTGGAAAAACACGGTGTACGGAAAAATCGCGCGGCGGAGCAGACGGGAACTTGCCAGTGCGATGGCCAGCAAAATGCCCAGGATGGCACTTCCGCCAAAGCCAATCAGAGCGGCTTGGGAAGTGTTCCAAAACGCCGCAGCCAGGCCATCGCGATCAATGACAATCGTCCGCAAAACCGTGCTGGGCCGGGGGAATAGAAACGCCGGCGCGTGCGTGATGCGGGTAATGGCTTCCGCTGCCAACGTGACTGCTAGGAAGGTTACCAACGGCGGCAAGATGTGGGCGAGGTTTTTTCGCACGACTACGCCTCTCCCCGTGCCAGGGCGCGATAAACAGCCTGCGTAGTTTGGGCAAAGCGAGCTTCACCGCGCAATTCAGCAGGGCGAACTTCGCCAAGATGGATAGGTAAATCTGCAACAATCGTTGCCGGGCGTTTGCTGAGCACGATGGCCCGCTCGGCCAAGAAGGTGGCTTCGGCCGTGGAATGAGTGACGAACAGCACGGTGGTTTTGGTGGTTTTCCAAAGCTGGCGAAGCTGGTCGTCCAGATGCTGCCGGGTGATTTCATCCAGTGCCGCAAACGGCTCATCCAGCAGCAGCAGGGTGGGCTGCGTCACCAAAGCCCGCGCCAAGGAAACGCGCATGCGCATACCGCCGGAAAGCTGGTTTGGATAGCGGTCGGCGGCATCGGCAAGACCGACCATCTCGACAAACTGCCGGGCGGCACTCAGCCGCTGCGGCTTGGCCACACCCATCAATTCCAACGGCAAGGCCACGTTATTCAACACATCTCGCCACGGCAGAAGATGGGCATCCTGAAACACATACGCCAGCCGGCTTTGTGGCGCAAGGTTGACACTGCCGGAAGTTGCGCGATCCAGTCCAGCGATGATTCGCAGCAGTGTGGATTTTCCGCACCCGGATGGCCCAAGTATGGCGGCGAATTGCCCGGCGGGAATTTCCAAGGAGACGTTTTCAATGGCAACCACTCCACCGGCAAACGCGCGATGAATAGTGCCAAGCGTTAGCGCCGGCGGGATTTGCGTGGGCATAGCAACTGCCATCGATCCAATCATTGTTGGCGAAGATTGGCCCGCAGGCAAATCGAATTCAACCTGCAACTCAATCAACTCTGTTTCTTGGCCAGTTCCGCTTCCACGCCTGCCAGGTTGCAGAACGCCCTTGGATTAATGCCGTGCCAGAGATCGCGTACTTTTTCCAGATAGGAAAGATTATTCTCATACGATAAATCATGTGGAACGCGATAGTCGGCAAATCCGACCAAACCGCGTTCTTCCACCAACGCGGTGCGCCGGCGAACCTCGGTTTCAAATTCCCGTTTGCCTTTGGTCAGGATGTGCTTGTCGAAGCTGCCAACCAAGGATTCAGGCCACGGTGTAGGTGCTGCCCAAGCCATCTTTCAGCCGGACTCGCTTTATAGCTTTCTTCTTGGTGAGAATAGAAAGAGTATTGTCCGCCTTGCCGCGACGGCCCGAGTTCACCCATGCCCTGTTGACATCACCGGTGATCAGCCTCTTGCCATCCAACAGAGACAAGACGAATTCCTCGGCGGTCTGCGCGAAGTGTTTACGTTTGCGTGACTTCCTGGCGGCAGGGGCCGGAGCCTGGACAACCGCCGGGGCCGGAGCGTCGGAGCAAGCGCAAGTGCAGATGCCAAACTTCTCGAACAGCGCGTCAATGCGAGCCAAGGCATCAACATGTTCCTGACGCTCAGCAGTCAGTTTGGTGAGCGACTTTTCCAATGATACAAACGGGGAAACGCGAGGCATAAATAATACTCCTTGTACCCGCTCCGGTTTGACAATGTCCGGCGGGAAAGTCGTAGATTAAGCTATCGTTAGGTGGCTTGTCCAGTCTCACAAAGATAAATTTAGTGTTTTGAGTGCGAGCAAGGTTAACGTGCAGGTGATAGTATCAACCAAGGTTTATGGCGTGCTTATACAATTGCTATTGATCGTTTCGCATATTTCACGAGTGCGATGGAGTCTATTATGAACGCGGCGGCATCCAAGGCATCGGCAACTGAGGGGTTGCGCATTGATCTATCGGGGCGAGTGGCCGTGGTCACCGGCGGCAGCGGTGAGTTGGGCAGGGTTATCTGCCGGACACTGGCATCAGCCGGCGCGGCGGTGGCGGTACATTATTATTCAGGCGCTGACCGGGCCGGGAAACTGGTTCGGGAGATATCTGCCACCGGCGCAAAAGCCATTGCCGTCCATGCCGATGTCACTAATCGGCAGGATGTCTTGAAGATGCGGGATACCGTGCAGAGCCAGTTAGGCCAGGCTGATATCATCGTGAATAACGCGGTGATCCAATGCAAATGGACCAGCGTGCTGGAGACCGATCCGGCTGATTATGAAAGCCAGTTTCGCTCCTGTGTGCTGCACAATGTCCACATGTCCCAGGCATTTGTGCCGGCCATGATTGCCCGAAAGTGGGGCCGGGTGATCGCCATCAATACCGAATGTGCCATGCAATGCTTCCCCGGTCAGTCGGCGTATGTTTCCGGCAAGCGCGGCATGGACGGCATGTTACGCGTGCTGGCCCGCGAAGTGGGAGAACATAATGTCACGGTGAATCAGGTGGCTCCCGGCTGGATGATCAGCGACCGCCAGCGCGGCACCGCTGCCGAACGTCAGCCCGATTACGAAAGCAAAGTGCCCTTGCGCCATCGTGGAGAAGATACCGACATCGCCAATGCCGTGGCATTTCTGGCCAGCGATCTGGCCCAATTTATAAGCGGGGTTTATTTGCCGGTTTGCGGTGGCAATGTGATGCCGGCGATTTGAGCCTGCGAAATCCATCACGCAACCGGCTTTTGCATCACTAACAAATCCGCACGGGTTTTCCATCCGTGGCGTGCCCAGAATTGCTGGCCGCCATGATTGTCGGCATAAACGAAGATGTTGCACTTGCCGATGTCCTGCGCAGCCAGCAGACTTAAGCATCGCTCCACCAAAGCAGTGCCGATGCCGCGGCGCTGCCAGTTGGCGTCAACTGCCAGATGGTTCAAATACCCTCGACGGCCATCATTGCCGCACAGGACCGCGCCGATGATGCGCTGCGAGTCCACGGCCACAAAGCTCTGGCCAGGGTTACGCTGTAGGTAGGCCAGCAGTCGCTCTGGAGAATCCGACTCGTTAAGCCCAACTCCCGGCGTGCTTTTCCACAGTTCCAGCGCAGCAGCAATATCTTCACCCGTCATGGCGCGAATGCAGACATTCATTGGAACGCGGCTGGTTACTTCCACGAGGCCGCGATATTGGTTTGCACATCGCCCTTCGCGGCAACCGTCTTGCGCCCGCCGTATTTTTTCGCCAAGTCCAGAATCATCTGGTCGTAGGCATGGCCGTCCAGCGGCAAATCAACGGCCTTTTGCGTGACTCCCGACATCAGCATGGCGTTGCCGATTTCCAGCCCGCGCACGCCTTCGATGCCGGGTGACATCATCGGCGAATCGGTCAGCACCGCCTTGGTGAAGTTGCGGGTGATGATCTGGTGCGGATCATTCGGGCCGGCCGGGAAGGGTATTTCGCTATGCCAATTTTCGATCCAGGCGAACGACTCTTTGCTGGTTTCACGCACCACCTTCAGTGACTTGCGGTTGCGCGAGAAAATCAGCTTGTTGTTTTCGGCGACGATCTTGCCGCAGTCACCGGCGATTTCCAGCCGGTTGGTGCCGGGGGCTTCACCGGTGGTGGTGATGAAATGCCCAGTAGCGCCGTTGGCGTATTGCAGGATGGCGCTGACTTCGTCTTCCACTTCGATGGGGTGGGTCTTGCCGATGCCGACGGTGGCAACCACGCGCGTGGGCATCATGCCGGGAATCCATTGGATCAAATCCAAATTGTGCGGGCATTGGTTAATCAACACGCCGCCGCCTTCGCCCGCCCATGTGGCCCGCCAGCCACCCGAAGCATAGTATGACCAGGTACGGAACCAATCGCTGGCGATCCAGGTGATTCGGTTGATTTCGCCAAGTTCGCCATCGGCAATCACATCGCGCAGCTTCTGGTACATCCCTGATGTCCGCGACTGGAACATGATGCCATACTTCAGTTTGGGATTGCGTTTTAAGGTCGCGGCATAGGCATCGTTCAATTTTCGCGCGGCATTGACGCTCACTGCTGCCGGTTTTTCCGACAACACATGGATGTCCTTATTAAACGCATCCAAGGCAATCGGCGGATGATCGTAATGCGGCGTGGCGATGATCACCGCATCCACATTCCCCGAATCCAACATCTCGCGATGTGTGGCGTACGCGGGCACCTTGCGCTCATCGGCAATCTTTTGCAGCTTGGGTTTATCGATATCACATATAGCCGCCAGTTTCGCATTCTCCACGGCACCTTCCGACAGGTATTTCACGTGGAAGCCACCCATGTTGCCAAGTCCAATGACGCCAAACCGTACGATGCTCATCGCGTTCCTTTTTGAAAAAAATAAAAGACCATACTGCCCAGAACAATGCGCCATGTAGGACTTGAACCTACAACCCGCTGATTAAGAGTCAGCTGCTCTGCCAATTGAGCTAATGGCGCTCGAGCGGCGAATCTTCGTATAGGTTTTGGCTGGTGTCAAGAACGCTTGCCAATGGTTTGCGCCCGAATCGGCCTGGCGGGCGTGGCCGAAGGCTCTTTATTTGGTTACAGCCAGAGGGGGAAAGCCCGTCACTTGGTCTCATGCTGTTGCAGCAATTCAATCACGGCGTCGTAGTCGTCTTTCGGCGGCAGGGCACGCCCTGGATAGGGGTGCCGTTTGGCTTGTTGCACGGCCGCAATCAGCCCCGGTTCCACTTTGGCACCGGCATCCAACAATGCGGCAGCGATTTCCTTGCGCCCTGTCAGGGCGGCCCACCACAGGGCGGTATGCTTGCCTTGATCGCTATTAACCTGGGCATTGACATTGGCGCCGTGGGCAATCAGCACTTTCACCGTATCGGTAAATCCGGCCCATGCCGCGTTTTCCAGCGGCTGGGCATTGAAGAAGCCACCCTCCGCGGCAACGTCCGCGCCATGCTCGATCAACAACTCGCACACTTTGGCCTGGCCATTCTGCGCGGCAATGTGTAACAGACTGCGGTTGCTGCCCAGCACGTCCTTTTCCGTTTGCGAATTCGCGGCCTGGCTGTCCGTGACCAGCAGCGGCGTGAGTTTCTCGACGTTGCCGGTGGCACAGTAATAGCAGATGTCGGCGTCACCCAATCCACGGCTTTCCAGAAACTTTACCACGTCTGTCCGCCATTCGTTTGCAGCCCAGCGCACGGGACGGGCGTTGTACTCACGGTCGCGGGCGTTGCCGTCAGCGCCGGCGTCCAGAAGCAGTTGTGCCATGGCGATGCTGCCGGCGTGATGCAACGGTGTTTCGCCTTGATCGCCCGAACGGGCCTGTGCCAACAACGGCTGGGTTGCCAGCAGCTTCCGCGCGGCGGCCAAGTCATTCCGGTCCACCGCCTGATAGAACAATTTCTCTTGCGCGCGTGTAGGCCGGACGATCTGCTGGGTCGTTGGCGCTTCCGGCTCGGCGGCAATAAAAGTCTTGTCCGTTGCCTTGGGCAGAGCGTCCAACACGCGCACGACAACTTCGCCGATGGCGGCAAGGACGATCAGCACCACACCTATCGCCACGATCATCTTGACCTTAAACATCATAACGCTCCGTAGGGTTGATTATGCCCAAATGCTGCGTGGCCGTCGAGTTACCACGGAGACGCTGCGCGTCGCGGCTAACCAGGGGTGAATCCTGATTGGTCTTGCGATATGCTGGGAAATTTGGAAGTTTTGGAATTTACCTCAAAAGGAAACAACCATGGTTCAGATTGGATTTGCCGGTGTTGGTCATATTCATACCCCTGGGTTCATTGATGTCATCAAGCGGCGGGGGGACGCCGTGAAGGTGAAAAGCGTCTGGGATCATCAGGCGGCGCGGGCAAAAAAGCGTGCGGGCGATTTGGGCGCGGCTGTTGCCAAAAATCCTGAGCAGATTTTCGCTGACCCGGACATTACCGCCGTGGTCATTTGCAGCGAAACCAAACGGCACGAAAAACTGGTGCTGGCGGGAGCCAAAGCCAAAAAGCATCTGTTCGTGGAAAAGCCGCTGGGCATGGCCGCCCGCGATGGCTGGGCGATGGCCAAGGCCATTGAAGAAGCGGGCGTGATGTTTCAGACCGGCTATTTTCTGCGGGGATCGTCCATCAACCTGTTCCTCAAAGAGCAGATTGCCAAGGGATCATTTGGCAAGATCACCCGTGTGCGCGGCAGCAATTGCCACAGCGGTGCCCTTGGCCAGTGGTTTAACGAAAAGCCTGATGATCCTGCATCAAGCTGGCGGTGGATGGCCGATCCCAAGATCGCCGGTGTGGGCGCGTTTGGCGATCTGGGCACACATTCGCTGGACATCCTGCTGTGGCTGATCGGCGATGTGGCGCTGGCCACGGCACAGCTTGATAATGGTTTGGCGGTGTATCCCGGCTGCGATGAAACGGGTGAAGGACTGCTGCGATTTAAGAACGGCGTGATCGGCACTTTGGCCGCCGCGTGGGATGACGTTGCTAATCCGGTTTCGCTGCTTATCAGCGGCACCGAAGGTCATGCCGCCGTCATTAACGGGCAATTGTTCTTCCAGTCAAAACATGTGCAAGGCGCCGATGGCAAGCAGCCGTGGACGGCACTGCCTGCGGGTGTTCCGGCGGGTTTTGATGCCTTTCTGGACGCCATACAAGGCAAGCCCGGCATCGCCCTGGTGAGCGCCCGCGAGGCGGCCTATCGCAGCGCGGTGATGGAAGCGATGTATAAAGGCGCCAGGAAAAACAAGTGGGTGGCACCAGTTGCCCCCCTATGATGCAAACATGCGCCGGAAGTTGTATCTGGAAACATTTGGCTGCCAGATGAACGTGCTCGACAGCGAGCTGGTTCTGGGGCAACTGCACGCGCACGGATATCAAAGCGTTGATGACATCGCGCAGGCGAATGTCATCCTGTACAACACCTGTTCGGTGCGCGAACATGCCGAGCAAAAGGTCTGGTCGCGCCTGGGTGAATTGCGCCAGCGCAAGCTGGATGATCCGGATATCATCATCGGCGTGATCGGCTGCATGGCCGAGCGCGATGGCATCCGCATTTTCCACCGCTATCCGCATGTTGACATCCTTTGCGGGCCGGGTGAATTGGACAAGCTGGCCGCGCTGGTTCACAACGCATCCATCACCAGTCTGTCCGGCGGCACGCGCACACGGCAAAAGGCATTGATGGGCAACACCTCCCGCCGCAGCGGCACGCTGGAACAAGCCGAAGACAAGCTGGAGATGCTGGATTTATCGCGCAGCATTTCCCCCAGCGATGATGTTTCCCAGGCGTATGTGCGGATCACGCGCGGGTGCAACAAGTTTTGCTCCTATTGCGTGGTGCCGTACACGCGCGGGGCGGAAGTGCATCGCCCGCCGCGGAACATCATTGATGAAGTCAAACGGCTGGCCGATGCCGGTGTGCGTGAAGTCACACTGTTGGGGCAGACCATCAATCACTACGCCTTTGCCCACGGTGATGGTCGCATCACCACTTTTGCCGATCTTTTATATCTGGTGCATGAGGCCGCGCCGCATCTGCCCCGGTTGCGGTTTGTCACCAGTTTTCCCCGGGATTTCAGCGATCAGGCGCTGATGGCCATGCGCGATTGCCGCCGCATCTGCCAGTATCTTCATGCCCCGGCCCAGCATGGCAGCGATCGTATTTTGAAGATGATGAACCGCGGCTATACCGTCGGCCAGTACATCGAATTTGTCGATCGCGCCAGGGCCTTTATGCCGGATGTGTGCATCGCCAGCGATTTCATCGTCGGTTTTCCCACGGAAACGGATGAGGATTTTGCCGCCGCCGCCAATCTGCTGCGCCGCTGCCGGTTCAAGAACAGTTTCATTTTCAAGTATTCCCCGCGCCCCGGCACGGCGGCCGTTGACCGGTTTGCCGATGATGTGCCCGATGAAATCAAACGGCAGCGCAATAACGATCTGCTGGCCGTGCAACAGGAAGTATCGGTGCAGGGCAATCAGGAATTGATCGGCCGCACATTGGAAGTCATCGTCGAGGGTGAAAGCAATCTGGTGAGCCGTCGCACCGTGACGCCATCGGACAACGGCCTGGTGCAACTGTCATGGAAGAACCAGCCGGTTGAGCCATCCACGCAACTGGTTGGCCGCACGCGCGGCGATTTGGTGGTGGTGTTTGACGGGCCGTTATCGCTCAAGGGGAAGATATTGGATGTAAAGATCACCGACGCCCGGAATCTGACGTTGTTTGCCGCGCAGGTTGAATGACGATTGAATACGCCGTGCCAGGGAACAAAGCCTGCCGACTGCTATCGGCGGGCTTTTTCTTGGGCAATAAAAAGGCCCCGGACGGGGGGATCCGGGGCTCAACTCCCTAAGATTAGGGAGTTCGTCCGTGGGGGTGCACGGACGGTTGAGGGCTATGTCATTGGCTGGCTTCTTGTCAACCTTATTTTGGTTATCATTATATAGGTTGAAAAACAGAATGCAAGCGAAATCGGGTATTTTTGAAAATAAAATTACGTAGGCCGCAAATCATGCTGGATAATTCGGCTTCTGTTGCCAGTCCAGTTCCACACTGCCGGGGATGCCGTGGTATTCGCGCGGGAAGACGTAATCCTTGCGCAGCGGGAATCCCACCCAATCATCGGCCAGCAAAATCCGCCGCAAATCGGGATGGCCGGGAAAATCCACGCCGAACATGTCATAGACTTCGCGCTCATGCCAGTCGGCAATCGACCACAAATCCGCCACCGACGGAATCGCCGGTTTGTCGCGCGGCGTAAAAATCTTCACCGCGATGCTGTGCCGCAGCTCAAAACTCCACAGATCGTACACCACGCAAAACTTGCCATCGGCGGCATAATCCACGCCGCTTAAACACGCCAGCCAGTCCAACTGCAACTGCGGTTCATGCCGCAGAAACTGGGCGATGTCCCGCCAATGTTCGGCATTGGCATGAAAACGCGGATGCAGATCGTCGGCGAAGGCCGCGGTGATGGCCGGGCCAAACTTTTTCTGCACAAGGTCAATGATGGCGGCGGATGTCATGGGCGGGATTATAACTGGCGAGCTTAATCAAGAAAGGGTATATGCATGGATTAGCCAGATTCAATTTTACCAATGCTCAGGCCCTTGCGCTATGTCGTGCTGCACCATACCGGCTACGGTGAAGATCATTTTGATCTGCTGCTGGAAATTTCTCCGGGATCGGAATTGGCAAGCTGGCGGTGTTCCGATTGGCCGCTGAAGCCGGACAGCCGGGTGAGCAAATTGCCCGATCATCGGCGGGCGTATTTGGAGTATGAAGGTGAAGTTTCCAATAATCGCGGCCGGGTGAAACGCGTGCAGGCCGGGGAAGTCAGCATCATTCCCGCGTCTTCCGGCGGCATAAACGTGCGGCTGGATGACGGGCAGGAGATCACGCTGCCGAATCCATAGGATTACCGCCCGCTGCGATAGCGGTCGCTGAGGAACGCGGAGAATTTCAGATCGGATGCCGGTGGCGATCATGTATTTCCTCGGCGTCACTTGGTGGCCTCTGCGGTAAACTCGCTTCGACAATCACAGGCAGGCATCTTAAGTGAGGTGGCGACGGCGACGCGGTTTTCTTCGGGTTTTTCAGGGGATGTGTCGCCGGAGGGCGCGGGCGTTGGGGGTGTTGAGGGCGATTTGGGTACATCGGGTTTATCGGTCATTTGCAATACCTGGACTGGGGCGGATTGGGATGGGTGGATCATCGGCAATGTTCCGTCGTCTTGCTTGGCCACATCGGGCGATGCCGCTTCGGTGGCGACGGCGACGCGGTTTTCCTCGGGTTTTTCGGGGGGTGTGTCGCCGGGGGGCGGCGGCAGTGGGGGCGGTGGGGG
>Ga0316217_10006610_pt1 | contig 11379 bp, 9 predicted proteins | sample 1anoAmetaG_FD_203633 | JGI IMG/M metagenome (GOLD analysis project Ga0316217, IMG submission 203633) | Freshwater microbial communities from Trout Bog Lake, Wisconsin, USA - 1anoA | ecosystem: Environmental > Aquatic > Freshwater > Lake > Hypolimnion/Profundal zone | place: USA: Wisconsin... | reverse complement strand
GCGTTTCGTCACAGCCATTATTCCGATTCCGCTCCATTTATTTAAACCCAACATCGACAAAGAGTGCACATCGCTCCTTTCAAAAACCTGTCAAAACAATCTGTCAAAGAACAACTCCATAGTCGACTTAGCAAGTCAACAAAATCCTAAATTCTTTGCTAAAATAATCAAATTAAATTTTAAAAAAGCAATTAGTTTGTTAAATGTGTTAAAATATGTAAATTCAAGCTTCTCCGTTCATTGTGAAATAACTCCCTATTGTGACCGTTTAATATTAATTGAAAGCGCTAAACACATGGCTTGAATGAGCCAGGCACCTGTTTATATGGGCTATTTAAGCGGATATTTATTTTCTTCTTCTCCGCGCTGATTACCTCGGGCGCCAGCAGTTTGTTGTTCCTGTTATTGTTCTACGCCCTCGTGGCCATATGGCCTCCTTATGTTGTAGTTGATGGTCGCCAACACCCGGTAATGGCAACCGCACAGCTATTGTTGACTTTTGTTTTGACGCTTATTTTCGGCCTCTGGTTAATGAAACTTGTTTATTCTTATTTAATCAAAGTGAATAACGGCAATGATGGGGAACCTTAATAAAAGAGCAACATTCATATGCACTTTACTCATATCTTTTTGCTGCACCTCAATATCCGCACAGCAAAACGCCGGGGTGCAACAATTACTGAGCTACGGCAAAGTATACTACGACCCCGCCGATTCTTTACCGGTGCCCACCACCATGCACGATTTGGTTCCTGATTTCCCCCCATATGATTCCATCCATTTTAGATGTGCCTGTGCTAACAGTGGGAGGGAAAAAGCCAGCGATTGCTGGAGTGAATGTTCTTCCGATAAACTGGGCAAATGTTTCAGGCTTTATATGCAATATCCTAAAACCGGAAGCAAATTTGAAATATTTGAATGCTACTATTATTACCAGGGTGAAAAAAACTATATGCCTGATATATACCTGATAATGGATGACCGGTTGAGGTTACGGGAATGGAAAAAATGAAACCTGGACGTTGACAAGTAGCAAAGAAATTCGCACGGAGCCACAGAGAAAAATCCGGAGGAATGTAAAAGGTATAAGAACCAAAGTGTAATATTGAATTTACCGGCTGTTAACCTCCGTGTCTCCGTGCGCAAACTTAACTTTCAATACATTTTGTATATTTGAATCATGGACCAAGTAACGATGTATAATGCTATCAGGCAAGCAGTAGAAGGCTGCTTACCGGGCTGTCGTATTTTGCTGTTTGGTTCGCGGGCGGTTGGTAATTACGACCACTTTAGCGATTATGACCTGCTGGTCATTACTCCCGAAACCTTTACACCTGAAGATAAAATACTGTGGAGCACCAGGCTCGACAGGGCCATAGTTGAAGCAATTCACATCCCTGTTGATTTGTTGCTTAACAGCGAGGAAGAAGTGCGTATGAAACAAGAGTTGCCGGGACATATTATTCGTTCAGCAATGCGGGAGGGGATATCCTTATGACGCCAGCACTCAAAAAATATATCGAATCATGGCTTAACAAGGGTGAACATGACCTGATGAGCGCCCAAAGGCTTATTGAGATTGAACCAGCTATTTTAGATAATGCGTGTTTCCATAGTCAGCAAGCCATTGAAAAATATCTCAAAGCTTTTTTGGTCTACCATGGCCGTGATATCGAACGAACGCATAATATTATTTTCCTTTTGTCTGAATGTGCAAATTTTGACCCTGTTTTTGCAGCCATCGACCCACTGAACATTAATGCTTATGCAGTTCAGGGCCGCTATCCGGATTCAAATGTAGCACCTACGCTTAAAGAGGCAGAGAGTTATTATGCGTTGGCTATTCAGGTTAAAACGGTGGTTGAAGAAAGGATTAGTTTTCCCTGAAAATCAAACGCATTTTTACCGTCATGGAAGACACCAAAGACTTTTTATCCATTAAAAGTTGGGCGGAAGAAGACCAGCCCCGCGAAAAACTATTACTGAAGGGCAAAGCCGCCCTAAGTGATGCCGAGCTCATTACCATTTTACTGCGCACCGGGGTTACCGGTAGCTCAGCGCTTGATATCGCCAAAAAAATAATTAACCACGTAAACGGTGACTTGAATACCCTGGGCAAACTTTCGGTTAGCGAGTTGAAAAAGCTGGCCAAGGGGCTGGGCGATACCAAAGCCATAACTATTGTAGCCGCACTTGAGCTTGGCCGCCGAAGACAAAGCAGCGAGGTGCGCGAAAAGCCCATCATAAAAAGCAGCCTGGATTCATTCAATTACATTTACGCCGAAATGGCGGACCTGCAGCACGAAGAATTTTACGTGTTATATCTTAACCGGGCCAACCGCGTGGTAGCCCATAAGTGCGTGGGTACGGGCGGTGTAACCGGTACCGTTGCCGATATTAAAATTATCCTGAAACATGCTATTGAGTTGCTGGCCACGTCTATGGTTGCCGTGCATAATCACCCCTCGGGCAACTTAAAACCCAGCCAAACCGATATTGAACTCACCAAAAAGCTAAAAGAAGCCGCCAAACTGATTGATATTACCCTGCTTGACCACCTGATTTTGGGAGAAAAAAGGTACTACAGTTTTGCCGATGAGGGGATGATTTGACAGTTTACAGTTTGCGGTTTACAGTTAACACCGGTTTCGCAAACCGTAAGCAGTAAACCGAAACCGGGGCTAATTATCCCTCAAAATGTGAATATATCCCAAAAAAAATCGGGTATCATAAATGTCAATTTCTTTTTTTATTTTTGGCAATTACCCCCAATGTTTTATTCTGTAATATTTATTCACCATTAACTCAAGTCATGAAAAAATTATTTACCCTAAGTTTAGCCCTGGCCTTTACTGTTTTATCTTTCGGACAAGCCCAAAGGCTGGTGTTGTTTGAAGAGTTTACCGGCGAAAATTGCCCTCCGTGTGCTGCCTATAACCCTTATGTTGATGCTGTAGCGGCTCAGGCGGCCAATGAAGTAGTGCTTATTCACTACCTGGCACCCATACCAACACCTGGTATTCTTTCAGCACAGGTTTCGGGCGTTGTGGGAGGCAGAATGACTTATTACGGTGTAAACAGCACCCCATGGGGACAGGAAGATGGTTTAATGTGGGATTCGAGCTTGCTGGCTAATGACGGCAATAATCCTATTTCATGGGCTACCGATGCTCAGGGTAACCTTAGCACTGCTTATGTAGATGCTGAGTATGCGGTTCCTTCGCCTTTCACTATTACGGTAACCGACACATTGACGGCTGCAACCGACTCGTTCTATGCCAGCGTAAAAATTACCGCGGCTCAGGCAATTACTTTTACCGGTACGCTTAAACTGCAAATGGCAATGGTAGAAAATCTGCAGTTTTCTGCTCCTCCGGGCAATAACGGCGAAACCAGCTGGACCAATGCCGTACGCGCTATGTATCCGAGCTATATTGGCACAACTCTTACTTTGGCGTGGACCAACGGACAGTCGGCGGTTTATACCTTTAAAGGAAAAATGCCGGCGTTTATCCGCGATAAATCCCAGGTTCGTTTTGTAGCCTTTGTGCAAAATACGTTGGGTGCCAATAAGGATATTCAACAAACCGGAATCAGTCCGTTTTACAATTTCAATCTTGACCTCGCTGCAACCAGTATACAGGGTAATTTCGGTAACTGCTATTCAACTGAGTATACGCCGGTTGTTAACATAGCTAACGTGGGTACCCAAACTGTCTCTTCATGCTTCATTTCCGAATATCTTGACAATGTTTTTGTGGATAGCATTCCATGGAGCGGAAGTCTTGCAGCTACTAACACCACCACCGCTAATTTAAGCCCTCTTACCGTTACTCCGGGAGTTCATAAAGTTACCGTTAAAATTACAGGCCCTAACCATGGCATTGATGCCAACCTGGGTAACGATAGTATATCGCTTGAAATAAACGCACCGGTTCAACAAGTCAGCACTCCTTTAGTTGAAGGCTTCGAAAATGGTAATCCTGTAGGTGCAGGTGGTTGGGCTATTGAAGCACCAGATCATGATTCGACATGGAGAGTAGTTTCTCCCGGAGCAAGTTCGGCGCATAGCTTTATGGTAGATTATTATGATGCCGTTTACGATGATTTTGTTAGTCCTACCGATAATTTATACGCTCCGCCTATTGACCTAACGTATGCTGCTCATGCAACGGTAATGTTCACTTTTGCCAATCAGTGGTTAGACTTTGGCGGCGGCTCATATGGATGGGATTCGTTGGATGTAGATGTGTCAACAGATTGCGGCAATACCTGGACCAATGTTTATGCTACCAATGTTGCCACCGCAACCCCGGCTCAAAGTATAAATACCGCTGTGGCTTTTGTGCCAACCAGCGCACAATGGAAAGTTGACTCAGCCGATATTTCAATTGCTGCCAACCACCCCAATGTTTTGGTTCGTTTCAGACCTCAGAATTTTGATGGCAATAATATATACCTGGATAACGTCAATATTTACAAGTACGATTCGGTTAACTATGTAAACGCCATTACTCCGGTATCGGGCATTCAGTCTGTTTCGGTTTATCCTAACCCATCTAATTCGCAGCTTAATATTAACCTGCAGTTAGAAAACGATGCTGCAGTCAGCTATCAGCTTACCGATTTAACCGGTAATGTGGTTGTAGCAATGCCTGCACAGGTTAGAGGTGCCGGTCAAAATATGTTTACAATCAATACCGCCGCGCTTGCCGACGGAGTTTATTTTGTAACCATCTTTGCCGGTAACGACAGAACTTCGAAAATGGTTTCTGTAATACATTAATATTAATAAATCGTTATAATTATAATTGAATCATGTTTAAAAAGTTAGTCCATTTTATTGTTTTATTACTGATTACGGCTGGTGTATTTGGCCAGGCCCCAAGGTTGGTTTTGTTTGAAGAGTTTACGGGTGAAAACTGTGGGCCTTGTGCCGAAACAAATCCTTATGTTCAGCAATTGGTTGATGCTAATCCAAACACTGTGCTTTGGGTGCGCTACCAGTGCAACATTCCTTCAGCCGGCACGCTTTACTATCAGGATCAGACCGATGTTGACCCCAGGATGACCTACTATGGCGTTAATTTTGCGCCATGGGGCGAACAAGACGGTTTGATATGGGATTCCACCCTGCTTTCAGGCAATTCGTACCAGCCCTATTCATGGGCTACAACACCCAGCTATTTGTCTACCGAAGCTGCTATAACATCTCCCTTCACCATTTCGGTTACGCATACTTTTAATGCCTCGGCCGACTCATTTTTTGCTACTGTTACAGTTACCGGAGCTGAAAATTACGTGGTATCAAAAACAGGCGACCTGAAATTGCGGGTGGCCATGATTGAAAACCTGAATTTTACCATTCCACCAGGCGATAATGGCGAAACACAGTTTCCGGACGCAGTGCGTAAAATGTATCCGAATGCAACGGGCACCACCATGCCTGATAGTTCGGCTAACCAACAGGTGCAAACCTTTACGTTCTCAGGGCCTGTGCCATCGTATGTTTACGACAAAACGCAGGTGCGTATTGTAGCTTTTATACAAGACGACAACACCCAAAAGGTGCAACAGGCCGGTGTAAGTACTTATTATACTTTCCCGAACGATGTTAAGGCAGTTTCATTGCAAGGAGCTTTTGTGGTGTGCGATACTCCATACGCACCAACTTTTAACATCAGCAATAACGGAACACAAACACTAACCAGTGCTTTAATCAGGGTAAAACTGGATGCCGCGCAAATCGACTCCTTTGCATGGACAGGTTCATTAGCCGCTGGCAACTCAACTGTGGTTAATTTACCAAATTTAAGCGCCACCATGGGCTCGCATAATCTAACAGCCATTGCAAGTTACCCCAACGGAACTACGGATGTTAATCCGGGAAATGACACGTCGTATTCAGGCTTTGCAATTACCTCGGCTCCGGCAGGTCTGCCTTTAATTCAGGGCTTTGAAAATGCCAGTATACCCGGGTGGTTTATACAGGATGTTACCGGAAGCCCTTATACATGGGTAAGACAGAGTTATGGCGATAGCTCAACGCACAGCTATATGATGGACTTTTATGACGCTGCAGCGGGAGCCGTGAATAATTTTTATGCCCCTACCTTGGATTTAACCGGTCTTACCAGTGTAAAAATGAAATTCAGTTACGCCGATGCACAGTATGATTTTGGTGGAGGTGACTTAAGCCAGGATTCTTTATACATACTGGTTTCAGCCGATTGCGGAAGAACCTGGGCAACGGTTTACGCCAATGGCGGCAATACTTTAGCTACGGTGGCTGCTAATACCAATCCTTACACACCTGTGCAGGCTGACTGGAGAAACGATACCGTTGACCTTTCATCTATGGCTGGTAATGGTAGCGTTATTGTTCAGTTTAATACGGTAAGCGGTAACGGAAATAACCTGTATATTGATAACATCAATATTTATAATGCAGGAGCGCTGGGTATTAAACCGGTTAGCGATATCAGCAGCATGTCTTTATTCCCTAACCCTGCTGCCGATTTATTGAATGTGCAATTGCAGTTAGCACAGGCATCCGAAATTTCTTTCGAAGTTACGAATGCGCTTGGCCAGGTTGTAATGAGCGGACCGGCTGAAATTCAAGGACAGGGAGCCAATGCTTTAGAAATTCACACCAACAAATTGCAAAGCGGAGTTTATTTCCTTTCTATCATCAGTGGAACGGAAAGAACTTCAAAAATGTTTGCTGTTATTCACTAGTCAACCAATTTTAAAAACCGTGTTATGAAACGATTATATACACTCTTCTTTTTTATCGCCCTGGCAGGCTACAGCCGTGTTTTTGGACAGGAATTGCAGATTACGCCCGGCGATACTTTTACCTATAGCGGAACACTTGCAACAATAACCGATAGCCACGAGCAAAACGGTTACTTTGTGAATAATACAGCCGACACCACCCTTATTTACTGGCGTGCGCTTTCAGCAACTATGGATTCGGCATGGCAGCTATCCTTCTGCGACCCTGAAAACTGCTATTACTATAGCGTGGGTCAGGCGCTTGGCAATTACGGCCTTAATCACTTTACCGCAGCACCACATGTAAGCTACCTGCTGCGTTTCGGGGTAAGCCCAAGTTGTTCGGCTGATAGCGGCAAGATGGTAGTGCAAACATGGTTAGCCAGCGATAGCGCAGGCTCAGTGCAAACACTTTATTACTTTGCCAACTATACCGGTAGCTGCGCAACCGCTGTTCAAAATGTGCCAACCGCCAGTTTCAGGGTTTATCCTACACCGGTTAGCTCTTACCTTACAGTTGATGGCCTGGGAAGTTTAAAAAATGTAAAGCTTTCGATATTCGATATCCTGGGTAACCAGGTGGTTCAGAAATATATTGCTCAACCGGCTGACCAGGCTGATTTAAATACCGAGATGCTACACACCGGCATTTACTTTTTAACCATTGAAAGCGATGGTGCAAAATTGCTGACTAAACGAATTGAGAAACTCGATTAATCAGTTTAAGCTTGAATTTAAAAGGCCTTCTGAAAAGAAGGCCTTTTAAATTTTAGGCTGATCTCAAAATCTTACTTTGAGGTTGTACCCAGTGTCCACTTCCAGTTGCGTATCTCGGGCATATCTTCACCATGTATACATATGTATGCCTTATGGTCGAGCAACTTACCATGCAAATGTTGTTTGGCATACGCACCCCGCGAGCCCAGCTGCGGCAAACGGTCAATTACATCCATCACCAGGTGGTACCGGTCCATATCATTCATCACCACCATATCGAATGGCGTAGTAGTTGTGCCCTGTCCTTTATATCCACGCACATGCAGGTTACCGTAATTAGTGCGCCGGTACATCAACCGGTGTATAAGTGTAGGATACCCGTGAAATGCAAATTTTATGGGCTTGTTTTTGGTGAAGATGGAATCAAAATCTTCATCGCTTAAACCATGCGGATGCTCGCTTTTAGGTTGAAGCGTCATTAAATCAACCACGTTAACCACACGCACTTTCAACTCAGGAAAAAGCTCCCGTAAAATCTGCGTGGCAGCCAGAGTTTCAAGGGTTGGCACATCACCGGCGCAGGCCATAACAACATCGGGGTCGTAACCGGCATCGTTGCTGGCCCACTCCCATATACCCAAACCGGCTGTACAGTGCTTTACCGCAGCGTCCATATCCAGCCATTGCAACTCGGGCTGCTTTCCGGCAACAATTACGTTAATATAATCCCGGCTGCGTAAACAGTGGTCTGTAACCGATAACAATGTATTGGCATCAGGAGGAAGATAAATGCGCACTATGTCCGAAGTCTTGTTGGCCACATGATCCAAAAAACCGGGATCCTGGTGGCTGTTGCCATTGTGGTCTTGCCGCCATACATGCGAAGTAAGCAGGTAATTTAATGAAGCAATAGGGCGGCGCCATGGAATGCTGCGCGTACCATGCAGCCATTTAGCATGCTGGTTAAACATCGAATCGACAATATGTATAAATGCCTCGTAACACGAAAACAGCCCATGTCGACCGGTCAACAGATAACCCTCCAGCCAGCCCTGGCATAAATGCTCGCTCAACACTTCCATCACCCTTCCATCAGGCGACACATGGTCATCGCTTTTCAGTATTTCCGCCGTGGAAGTTCGTTCCGTAATATCAAATAATTTAGTAAGCCTGTTTGACGCGGTTTCGTCGGGGCCAAATACCCTGAAATTTCTCCGGTCCCAGTTCAGCTTCATTACATCCCGCACAAAGGCTCCCATTATTGCAGTAGACTCGGCTTCTGTAACGCCATTCTTTACTTCTACCGCATACTTCCTGAAATCGGGTAGTTTTAAATCATGCATTAAAAGGCCACCGTTAGCTACGGGGTTAGCCCCCATGCGCTTTATGCCTGTTGGGGCAAGCTCAGCCAACTCATTAATTAACTTTCCATTTTCATCAAAAAGCTCTTCCGGCTTGTAGCTTTTCATCCACGCTTCCAGCATTTTTACATGCTCAGGTTTGGTAGCAAGTTCAGCAAGTGGCACCTGGTGTGCGCGCCATGTTCCCTCCACCTGCAAACCATCTACAATTTGTGGTCCCGTCCAACCCTTAGGCGTACGAAACACTATCATAGGCCATTGTGGGCGCCTGGTAAATCCATTGGTTCGCGCTTCGCTTTGTATCTGCTTTATCTCTTCAATTACAGTATCAAGCGTTGCGGCCAATTGCTGATGCACTTCATCGGGCTTATCTCCTTCTACAAAGTATGGTTTATATCCATAGCCTTTAAATAACAGCTCAAGCTCATCATGAGGTATGCGCGCCAGTACGGTTGGCTCCGCAATTTTGTAGCCATTTAAATGCAGGATAGGCAGCACCGCTCCGTCGTGCACCGGGTTTAAAAATTTGTTGGAATGCCAACTGGTAGCCAGCGCGCCCGTTTCGGCTTCTCCGTCGCCAATCACACATGCCACCAGTAAATTGGGATTATCAAATGCCGCGCCATAAGCATGTACCAATGAATATCCCAATTCACCACCTTCGTTAATAGAACCGGGAGTTTCAGGCGCTACATGGCTTGGTATACCACCGGGGAAAGAGAACTGCTTAAACAGCTTTTTCATACCTTCCTCATCGGCTGTTATATCAGGAAAGAACTCACTATAGGTTCCCTCCAGGTAAGTATTTGCCACTATTCCCGGCCCACCGTGTCCGGGACCGGTGATATAAATTGTATTGAGGTCATATTTTTTTATAACCCGGTTTAGGTGAACGTATATAAAGTTGAGGCCTGGAGTTGTTCCCCAATGCCCCAGCAAACGCGGCTTTATATGCTCAAGCGTTAGTGGCTTTTTTAGCAGCGGGTTGTCATACAGGTATATTTGCCCTACCGACAAATAATTAGCTGCATGCCAATAGGCGTTCATCTTTTTAAGCAGGTCGGGCGATAAAGTATTGGCCGCTTGGCCGCTCGTTTTCGAGTTCATTTTTCTTTAATATTTTTTTTAATAGTTCATTACGCGGTTTACAAGTTTAGCTATCATCAACTCTTCGTTCGTTGGTATTACATAAACAGGAACTTTACTATCAGCGGTTGAAATAATACTTTCATTATTTAAGTTACGGGCTTCATCCAGCCCAATACCCAAAAACTGAAGGTCGTTGCAAATCCTCCGTCTTATTTCAGATGAATGCTCACCGATACCTCCTGAGAAAACAATTAAATCCAAGCCGCCTAAAGCGGCTGCAAATGCTCCAATCCACTTCCTCACCTGGTAGCAGAAAAATTCAATAGCATCAGCCGCTACGCCATCGGTAAGTTGTTTCTTCAACAAATCTTGCATGTCACCACTCATTCCTGAAATACCCAGCAAACCCGATTCATAATTGACGAGATGATTGAGTTGTTTAGAAGTCAGTTTTTCGTGCTGTGCCAGGTATAGCATGGCGCCGGGGTCGAGGTCACCGGTACGCGTGCTCATTGGAATGCCTGATGCCGGTGTAAATCCCATACTGGTGTCAATACTTTTGCCATCCTTTATCGCTGTAAGACTTGCACCACTACCCAGGTGCGCAAAAACCAGTTTACCAAGAGCTGCTTCAGGTCCGGCAATGTTGCTCAGTTCCTCCAATAAATAGGCGTATGAAAGCCCGTGGAAACCGTATCGCTGAACTCCTTTGTCATAGTATTTGCGGGGAATGGAAAGCAATTTTGCTACCGGTGGCATGGTGGTATGAAATGAGGTGTCAAAACAAGCTACTTGCGGAATTACCGGAACTTTCTTTCGCAATGCTTCTATAAGCTTTATCTCTCCGGGCAAATGATCAGGGTCAAAAGTGCTAAGAGTCTTTAATTCGGCTATTAATTCATCTGTTACTTTTTCAGGCCCGGTATAATGCATACCATGCACAACCCGATGGCCTATTACTTTTACCGAATCAAAAATGTTTTGCTCTTCAAACCAGCCAATCAGGAAATTTGCAGCCGAATCAAAATCAGTAACCGGAATATTTGTCAATTCTTTTTGTGGAGATAAAATATCCGTATAAACAAGTTTGGCCTTGCCACCAATACCCTCAATCTCCCCAAACAACCTCCGCGCAAGCAATTCCCCGGCTTCGAACACGGCAAATTTAATGCTGGATGAACCGCCATTGACGGTAAGAATTTTATTGCCCGGCATAAGGTTAATTACTAAGTCGTCGTAAATAATTGAACCGGGTCGGCCGGAGGCATTATCTGCACATCAATATGCATTTCGCTTTCTATTTTTTCCTTAAATACAGTCATGGAACCTACCTCGCCGTGTATTAAAAATATTTTCTTCGGAGGTGTGGTGAAACCATGAAGCCATTGCAACATTTCACCCTGGTCACCGTGAGCCGACAGGCCCGAAACATTTG
>Ga0316217_10006609_pt1 | contig 11381 bp, 4 predicted proteins | sample 1anoAmetaG_FD_203633 | JGI IMG/M metagenome (GOLD analysis project Ga0316217, IMG submission 203633) | Freshwater microbial communities from Trout Bog Lake, Wisconsin, USA - 1anoA | ecosystem: Environmental > Aquatic > Freshwater > Lake > Hypolimnion/Profundal zone | place: USA: Wisconsin... | reverse complement strand
AGGTCGGCCATCGGCCTCCTCCGCCCCGAGTCCCCGCTGCGCTGCGATGAAGTCAACCCGCACCAGCGAGGCAAGTTTCACTCGCTCCAGGGGCATCGCGTTGTCTGGGAGCGACTGGGGAACGGGCGGAGGGTCTGCTCGCAATGGGCCTTTGGCCGGATCAAGCTTGTACACTGCGACGTTGCCAAGGTGACCCGGATGCCGAAGCCAGTAGTCGATGAGGTTAATCGGCCAGGTTTTCGCCGACGGATCCAGGTCACGGATTATTTGGCGGGCCTCGCGGAATTGCCAAGCCAGCTTCTGCAAGTCTTCAACTGTGGAGGCTGGCTCCAGGCGAAGACGGACCCCAACGGGGCCACCGGACCATTGAAGAGATGGGATGAAAGGGGAGACGACATGGAAGGCACCCGGCTGGGCGTTGAACCAAAGGTCCAGGGTCGGCATGCAGGTGAGGAGATCCAAGAGGTGTTGATCCCACGGAAGCGGATTCGAGTCATCAGAGGCCGGGTCTTCATCAAGCGCCTCCCATTCCTTACCGAGCTGGTTGAGCTTCGGCCATAAGTCCACGCATAAGTCATGCGCCCCAAAGGCGGGGCTATCTGCAAGAAATTGCCGTATGGCCTGGAGGATAGCGGTTTTCCCGCTGTTGTTCGCGCCGACGAGGATCGTGGTCTCAGTGTCAATGGCGACCCGAACCGCGCTCAACCGGCGGAAGTGGCTTATCTCCACACAGGCGAGGCGGACGTTCGGTGCAGAGGGTTTGCCATTTGCACCCTCGTCATCGGCAACCCGGACGGCCCGGGTGGAGGGTTCATCCTTGGCATCCTCGACACAAGCAATGGAAACGTTCGGCGCGGTTGGATTACCATTCGCTTCTGTGGTCATTCGGGCCTCGGCTGGTCGATTGGATGTTCTATGGTCGCCAGGGTCGGGCAATAAAACAATGTGGGACTATGCTGATCCGGGGCTTTTGCTTGAATGGCGGTCTTCTGGCAGAACCTGGCCACTATGGGGAAGGGGGCCCTCATTTCAGCCTAAATGTAATGGACTGGCTTACCCAGGGGCTTGGGTTACTATTCCGCGAGCGCCTTCAGCAGTGCCTCCCGAGGGTCGGCATAGAACTGGACATCGATCTTAGTGGCCATGTCGTCAGACAGGGCAATCATCTGCTTCCGTGCGGAGACCGGTACCAAGATCGAGGTCGCGCCCTTTTCAATGGCCATCTCCGCCAAGGTGACAGCGTTGTGAAGAGGTTCAAGGCTGCCACCCAGGTTGAGGCCACCGACAATGACCAGCCCGCCTTTGCTGCTTCGCCCCAGCAGGGTGCTGCAAAGGGCCAGAAGGATAGGGATACCCAATTGGCTGCCCGATCTGGCGGCGTCAAAAGCACGAAGCTGGACTGTAAATTCATGTTCCCGCGGGTCCTTGTCACCAACCAATTCGCGGCTGCGGGCATAAAGGTTTTGTTCCGCACAGCGGAGGGCTTCTTTGAACGGTGCCGGCGCAGGCTGGTTCAAAATTTTCACGCCGGAACCAGCTCCCAGTGAGGTTTCCAACCGAAACAGACCTGGATGTTCATCCATCCCTCCCGGGCTGAGCCCCCAGACTTGGCCGGGAGGGAGCGGGTCACCGCCAATACTGTCTTCGCTCTGCAGCTCAGGTGTGCTGACAAATTTTTCGATGCCCTCCAAGCCCATCTGGTAACTGAAGTGTGTATTGCGGAACTCGGCAGCCCCAATGCGTTTTTGTTGTTCCTTGACGCGGCGCCGGCATTCCAACGCCAGTCTGACCATCGCCTCCAGATCGTCATCTGGGACCGGCATCTCTGGATCTGGGTACAAAAGCTTGATCAGTCCGTTTAGGGTTTTATTGACGCCGTTGGTATCGCGTCCACTCAGTGCGCCGCCATAGTGGACCCGGCCTTGAATAGCCGAAAGGCGTGTCTGGTTACGAAGCTGGTGGAAGCATTCAGACAGGAAATCGCTGACCAATCCGTAGTGGTTGGTGAACAGCTCGCGCGACACTTTTGGGACATCCCAGCCGGGGAGGTAGCAGTGGATGCGGTCCATGAAGGCCGTATCATTGCGCATTTCGGGCGGAAGCGGCCCAAGAAGGTGTCCCACCTTCTGTTGGTGCTCCACATCTACATCGAAGTTGCCGACCAGCACGATGCTTCCGTCAGCCCGGATGGACTCCTTGCCTCGGCTGAATTCGCCTGATTCCATATAGCCTTTCATGATGTTGACCCCGTCCTTCTGATCGAAGGAAACGCCACTGACTTCGTCGAAGCAAACCACGTCGTACTGGCAAACCAAGCCCCTGCGCCCTCGGGGCGTGTTCTCGACGAACATCTTCGCCACGGTGGCCTTGCCACCTGAGATCAGGTGGGAATAGGGGGACACCTGCTGGAACAGGTGGCTCTTGCCCGTGCCACGGGGGCCCAGTTCCACCATGTTGAAATTGCGTTCGATGAAAGGAACCATGCGCAACAGGAAAGCATCCTGAGCCCGTGGCGAAAGAGCCTCGGGTTCCAGGCCAATGCTGCGAAGTAGGAAGGCTTTCCATTGAACCGTGGTGAACTGCCGGCGCGCCGCAGACAGGACTTCCAGGCAGTCCCGCCGGGACATCTGGATTTCCCGAAGACTTACCACACCGAAGGGGCGGCCTCCGTTTTCCTGGGCGATGACGGCATCGTAGCCGATCTCGACTTCTGCGTAGAATCCGCCCGTCAGCATCCGCTCGTGGTCGCTCACCAACTCAGGCGCAATGCGGACATCCCTCAGCATCAGGCTGGGCAATTCGGCGAAGTAGGAATCCGTTTTTGCGTCCAGGCGGGCCGAGATAAGGTCGATGATCTTGACGTTCCCTTTCTCGCGCGCCCGCGCCTTGAACAACTCCTGTTCACCGGCCCGAACGGCCCGGCTGGACAACTGGCGCTCCACGATTTCCAGGCCTTCGTTGATTTCAGTTTCGTCTGTGCTGGCGCAGTATCGACCCAGGACGAATTCCACCACATAGGTGGGCACCGGGAACTGCTTGCTGAAGGTGCGGACAAGGTCCTTCCTGACGATGAATCCATCGAAGGCTCGGGAGGCCAGAACATCCAGTTCGTCCAACGCCACGCTCACTGATCACCCCCAACCACAGTCTGAGCCTTTCCTGACACCTGGTCATCCGGTCCAATCAGAACCACGAAAGCAGCCCGACCCGCGTAGCTGTCCTCCCGGGCCAAAAGGCTTGCGCTGCCGTCTTCTTTCATGGGCACGACCTTGTCGGCCATGGAAGATCCTGCATCTGCCACCTTCTCCCGCAGGTCCAGGTGGCACCCGACCGGGGCGCCTTCCACCTTAATGCGGCACCGCAGGCCCTTCCAATCCAGGGACACGATCTTTCCGGCACTGGCTGCAGCCATGGCCGAGGTCACGGTCAGCACCGGAACGATGCACTCCTGGGGGCTGAGCCCACCGTGGGCGTACTCGGTCCCTGCCCGAAACACGCCAGCACCAGGTGCCGACGCCACTTCCAAGCCTGGGTTCCAGTACCATGGCACCCGGGGCATCTCAGTCTGGCTGCCCTGCTTCAACATGGCGCAGCGAGCCCAGCGCGTTTCAGTGAGGGATGCCGGCAGGTCACGTTTGGGGAGGCCTCCAGGCAGCAGAAGCCAGCCGTGGTCAGTCACCACCTTCACCCGGGTCCAGCCATGGGCCAGCAAGGCCTGAATCCGCTGCTTCAGGGCCAGGACTTGCTCCTGGGCATGGCGAGCCAGCCGCCAGCCATGCTCGTGCCCGTAGTGGTCAATGTCACCGAATTCGCTCCATCCCGACTGGGTGGGCGTTCCGAGCAAGTCTCCCTTCAAGCATTGAAAGCCTCGCGCCTCGACTTCCTTCCCGAAGCGGTCGGTGGTCAGGGGCTTCTTCCCTTCAGCCAAGCAGGGTTCAAAGTCCTTTCCATCGGAGGTGCCGGTCAGCAGCTCTGAGATCGGTGAAACCGCTGGCTTCGATGTGGCGGTGACCGATGGGAAGGCGACCCAGGTCCAGGTCAGGTCCACCTTGAGGCCTTCGGCCAGCAGGGCATCCCGGAGGCGATAGCCCAGGTCCATGCGCAGGCCATCTGCGAAGACCGCGCAGTCTCCAGCCCCCAGACCGCTCGTCTGCATGGGAATGGCCTTCTCCCCGGGATAGCCCGTCTTCGCCACCAGAGCCTGCAATGCTCCGGCGCCTTCATCCAGCCAGTCTCGGTAGAGGGCCTTCACGGCCGCCTGGACGGCCTTCTCGTCTGCCAGCGACGTGGGGGACGAAAGGGCTTGGAGGGCTGCATCGTCAGCCTGCCAGCCGCTGCTGGCGTATGCCTCCGCCAAGATCTCGGGCGACTTCGTCGGTAGAACTTGTGCCTGACACCCCGCCAGCCGCGTCAAGGATTCCAGGGCCATGGCCAATGGGGACTGTCCAAGCGCAGCCCACACCCAGTCCCGACGGGCGGCATGGTCCTTCTCCAGCTCCTGGATGCGTGCTACGGCATCCTTGCGCGCCAGATCTGCCAATCCCATGAGGTCCGTTCGAAGCCGTGCTTCTTCTGCCTCGTTACGCTGGGGCCAGGTGGATTGGTCGTAGAACATGTCCACGGTCTTGTTGGCGGTGGCCTGACGGATCAGATCGGGGATCTTGCCATAGCGTTTCGGGGATTCGCAGAACCGATTCCACACGCCACCCCAGGCATCTGCTCCGTCAGCCAGACGTTCGGCCGCTGTGAGGGCGCCGTCCTTGTTGGGGTCGAACTGGAACTGCCCCCGGCAGAGCTGAACGAAGGCATGTAAGCGGGCCTCGCCCCATTGCGCCTCTGTGGCGGCCGGTGAATCCATCCATACCAGTAGATCTTTCACGGGGTCTTGGGACAGCAGGCTGTGGAAATCGGGGGCTTCCAGCCTGCGACCCCGGAGCTTCTCCACCACCGTATCGGCCAGTTCAGGGAGGGCGCTGCGGCAGGCGTCCAGGGTTTTCTGATCGCCAGCCATTTCAAGCTGCAGGCCACCGCTGGGGCTAGTCAAGTAGGCGCGTAGGGTCCAGTCCTTGCCATTGACCTGGGACCAGAAGGTGCCGCGGAACTGAAGCTCAGCCAGCGGCTGGAGTTCCTTGGTTGTTTCTTCGATGGCCCGTAGATCGGCACGACTGACGCCTGGCAAGTAGAGGATGGGGACCTCTGTGGGTGGCAAGACTAGACCCGGGATCGTACCGGCAAGGACGCACTTCAACCAAATGGCCGGTCCCTGACGTTTGGCGGGATCGTAGGGGCCATAGGTTAGGAGGTGCGGTAGCGCCACGCGAAGGTGGGGAAGCACACCTTCCCACTCCTGATCCTTGTCGGTCCACAACACCACGACAGGTCGGCCTTCCGTATTCTGGTTGAAAGCGGCTGAATTCCCGATGGATTGGATCAGGAAATCGAGGAAGGTGCCTGCAAGCTTCAAGTGGACTTTCGGGGGCATTTTGGGGGACTCCAGGGTCAATCAACCATCATCAGGCTTTGGCAGCCTTTTTCTTTCGGGGAAGAAGGATTCGTTGGGCCATTTCCTCGATCTGGCCGGCCACCTTGGCAATCAAATCCAGGGATACCCCATCAGGAAGCTGGCTTCCCTTCATGTGGTTGGAGATATAGACGGAACTCCCCCCCTCCAACCCAAATCGGCTACTGACCACATGTGCCACCGATTCGGCCTCTACCTCTACGGCGGCATGGCGCAGATCGCGCCGACTGGGCCACCAGTAATCGGAATCCGTCCCCAGATGCCCAAGGCGGATGTGGGCCAATTCATGGCAAAGCACGCCGAAGCGACTGGGTCCATCGAGTTCCGTGTGGATGACAATTCGCATTTTCCACTGCGAATCACGCACCTGGGTGGTCGCAAACCCAGCATTCGTGGACGAAAGGGCCTTGAACTGGACCTGGATCCGGTCCCGCTTCTCCGCATTCTCCACCATGTGGGACAACCAATCGGGATTCCATTCTCCCTTGAACCTTGCAAAATTCTTTAAAGATTCCGGCAGTTCCTTGCCTTCCGTCTGATCTGGATCGTAAACCATCATCACAGGATGCATGGGCGCAAGAATTAACATAGGGCGAGCATCTTCTTTCAATGCACGCTCGTGTTTATTCCACCAATCCTTGGCGGTGGCGTAAAACCCGCATGAGGGGTTCTGGACCTTCACCAGCATGTTGTTATAGGGGCTGTAGTCTCGAAATCGGGCCATGAAGTCCACCATTTCTCGGAAGGCTTCCGTACTTCGGTAGGCCTGTCCCTGGTGGATGAGGTGGTCAATCGTGTTTTGGACGGCCCTGCGAGGCGGCTCGATGCCCCGGATGGCCTTTGACAGGTCATCACTATTTAGAAGCCAGCGGAAGTAGTCCTTTTGGGTGTTCGTAACACTGCAATCGTCGAGGAATGACTCCATTGCATCCTGGAGCACCCAGAAGACTCTCACGCCAAACTGCTTCTCCAGTTCTTCACAAAGTTGCCAAGCCGAAGGCTGACGCTTGAAGGTGATTTCAAGGATGGCCTGCTTCAGCGGCAGCATCAATTCGGGTTCGCCACGCATCTCGGCGACATCAAAGAGGGTTGGTTGAGAGGAATCCACAGACATAACGGCCTCCAGGTTTCAGCGGGTAGGCAAATTCAAAGCCCCCACTTTTCCGCAAGGACCCCGAGCAGCATCGCCTGTCGGGTTTCCACGACATCGAGTGTCCATTGAGGGGTGTTTAGAACCTGGGTGGTCAGAACATAGGAGGACACACCTTGACGGCCGGCGAAGTAGGCGTGCTTCTTCTGCTCAAAGTCGAAGTTTTGAGCCTGGGAGTTCCGTTTTCGGTTGAGGGGCACCAAATTTGCCAACCGATGCAGCCACTGGTTCCGGATGACAGGATCAGGCCATTGGTTCTCCCATTCGCTACCTGGAGCCACGGTCTGGGGTAGAACATGCTCGATGGTCAGGAGGCTCGGATCGTAAATGGCTCCACCATCCGATAAGAATGAGTCCAGCCTCAGCAGCAAATGGTTGCGACGGCGGGCCGATAGCGTATAGATCCCGCCCTCAAGAACCTTCATCAGTTCTGCTTTCTCATCGTCAGATAATTCTGCGGCGAAAACCGGGTTTTGTATGCTGTGGTCGGCCTCTAGGGCTAAAAGCACAAGCGCATAGCGCTCAATGCGCTCATTCACATCCTTGCCACAGATATGCATGAAGGCTGCCAATCGCTCTAGTTTCCGGAAAAACCAGAGGACATATTCAGGTTCATTTTTTTTCTGAGCCAGGAACCGGATCGCGGGAGGAAGCCAATCAGAATTGTCGATTCGGTTGAGCCAGCGTAGTAGGTCATTGACCCCTGCGGCATTGGTTGTTGAAACGAACTGGCAGCTTTTTGCAATTAAGTAGGCATCTGCATAAGGTTCGATAACTTTGGAAATCAAGTCGTCGGATGCCGGGACGGCCTTGATGACATGTTCCCGAAATTCCTCCAGCAGGGCACGACGGGCTTTGACCTTGGCATAGATCATACGAATGTGGCTGAACAGCTCCGCAAAGCCATTTCGTCCTGTCTCATCCTCGAGTTCTTCCCATCTGTCCGTAAACGGTTCTCTCTTGAGGGCTGGGAGGTTACCGATGACTTCCGACTTAATGATGTCTGTAGGCAGAAGATCTAAGCCGCGACTATTGAGCACGGAAAATACCCTGAAGGCGGATTGCTGGCTCGGGGTCGAAACAGCCACCAGAAAGCAGCGCTGAACAAGGAAGGCGCCGAACTTGCATAGGTCCTCCACGTCTGAACCAAAACACCGGTCCAGACGGTCGAGCATAAGGCGCGTGTTGGCCTGAATATTCCGCTGGGATTCGTTGCCGAGTTGGGCAGGCTCATATCCGAGCAAATTTTCAAGCTGAAGGGTCTGAACATGATCTGCAAAGAAGCTACGGTCACGCTCACGCAGTGCTAATCGCGGCTTAGGTTTCAAGCCCTGGGAGGCGCGGCCCGGTTCGCGGATGTAGTTCTCGAAATCGGCACGAAGCTCTCCCGAAAAACTGAAGGTCAAAGCGGCCAGAAGAATGGTTAGGGTTGTGAGGCGCTGCTGACCGTCGATCACTTCAGCATGTGGCTTACCTTCTTCCTTGATCAGCACAATGCTGCCAAGAAAATAAGTATCCTCCTGCTCCCTAACATAGAAGTCGTAAAGATCATCAAAGAGCTCTGAGGCTTGATCCACTGTCCAAGCATAAGGGCGCTGATAGGTTGGGATAGTGTAGTCAAAATCCGAACTGAAGATTTTCGCAATGGAATACTCTGCACCTGTGATTTTGTTGGTCATTGCGTGTTCCTCGACTTTCGCTTCTCGTCCAGAGTCAGATGATGGTCGTTGATACGGTCGCCATCAAAGACTTTGAACCAGGGGGCGGATTCGACATCTTTGCCGCGATCCTTGTTCCAGTTGATCTTTGGGTCCTTGCGTAGGACACCAGCGGTCATGAAGGGGCGAATGTTCAGGCGAACACCATCGTTGAGGTCGGGATCCCAGCCCATGGGCTGCTGTTCAAGTGGCTTCCAACGGATGAAAATGTCTACGGGGGGTTCGCCTTCCAGGATGTTCACTAGTCTTTTTCGCAATTCCAGGGCCTTCTCCAGCTTGCCCTGGGCTCCAGATTCCCTGCGAGTGACCGCTTCTGTCTGCCGAATAATCCAGTCTCCCAAGTAACTGTATGTGAGGGATTCCAGCCCCTTGCGGTCAAGCTTGTGATAGTTCACCAGCACACTGAAACCATCCCGCAGGCCATCCCACACCTGCCAAATGAAAGGACGCTGGTGGAAGAGCTTGCAGTGCTGCTCGAAAAAACCGTCCCGTAGCCAAGCATCAAGGGGCTTGCCACCAAATTCCGAAGCCTGAAGCAGTTCTTGCTCCTTGGTAGGGGACCAATCTATACCGTAAGAAGTCGCCAATATTTGTCGAATACGATCCGACGCCGGTTGCTCGCCGTGCATGGCTGGAATAGGTACGATGCCATCGTCGTCTTGAAAGCCTTTCAGGTCATCGCACCTGGTGATAATCTCTCGGGCCTCTGCTGACAATTCCATCGCCGAATCAGATTCTCCAGGCCATGTGTAACCCAATAATCGTGCCACTGCGATCTGAAGGACAGTTGCGTCTGTTCGGTGTTGGCCTAGGGCCGTGGATTTTTTGTCGGAATCCCAGAGTGCTGAGCCACAAGGGTGACCGTGGAAAACCCACTGGCTAGGGTTATTTGAGAATGGTTTTGGGATTCCATTCGGATATAGCGCAGAGGCCTCTTGGTTCCAGCGTTCAAAATCGAACCCTACTTTGGTGAGAACACCGTTGTTTGCCTTTAAACCAGGCTCGATCTCTTTTACGGCACGGTTTAGTTCAGGTGAGCAACAATATGTCCACAAGCTTGCTAGATGCTCTGGATCTCGCGGGGTCACGACGGAAACGTTGCTGTCGAAAGCTTGACCGATAAAGAGTGCACTTCTGATCTCGTTCATCAAGGAAACAGCTACCCCTGGTTTCCCCCACGCCGATTTACCCTGCAATCGGGCTATTGATGCGCCATCATTTTCCCAACGTAAAATCAGCTGGAGGCCATCAAAGAGCGACGTTGATTCAACAGTGCTTTGGATATATTTCCATCCGGAATCTATCCGCGGCAGCTCCCAGAAGTATGTCAAATACTGTCCATCATCCCCAGTCTTCACACCTTGTAACGCCGTCGCGACATGGCCAATGGTCTTCTCAGACCTGACCTCACTCAGAGTGACGCGAGCGTCCGGGTTGCGAAGCTGGCTTTTTTGATTAACTTGGCCCAGAGGGTCAGTAATTAGGATTTGAATTTTTTCTTGGATATCTTTCTTAGTACTACTGTCGACTGAACCGATCGTACAAACATCCGTTGCATGTATATTTTTTATCGTGAGAAGCACGATTCCAAATGCCCACCAATCCATTATCTGGAATGACGCAAATCCAAGTTTAGCTATCAGGCACCATTCATGGGCTGCAAGCAGCTTTTCGCGATGTTTTTTGTAAGATGTTAGGTAAAGCCAGTTCTCTGGCATGACTATTTGAGTTACACCCGCCCCCATTGGCTGTGAAAGCTCTAGGCATCTTTCTAGAAAGACGTTAGCTAGATCGTACTTTGCATGTGGGTAATGACTTTCGCAGAAGGCCTTCAATTCGTCTGATTGTTTTCCCCGAGACAGATATGGAACGTTGGTGATTACAAGGCTGTACCTCCTCCCCAGAATTCGGGCAGCAGTAGCTAGTCCACTGGCCGTGACTGCTCGTTCTGCCTGGGCCTGGACCTCTTCCTCGCCTCCGCTCGTTAATGCTGCATGGAGAAGTGCCCCCACATCCTCAATACTCGCTGTCCAAAGGTCTTCAGTTGCTAGCTGGGGAAGATTAAGTAAGCTTCCCAGCAAGGGGGCTTGTTCAAATAGAGTGTAGAGCTGGTGTAGCGACTGGCGCATACGTTCGTTGTCCCCTGCCAGGTCCAACCATTCAGCCCGTCTCCCATGCGGAGCAAGGCCGCAGCATGCCAAATTCAGGGACGGAAGCGACTGGTAGCCAATACGCTTCCAAGCAGCAAGGGCTAGATTGAATGCCGCAAGCTGTGTACAGCGTGGATCTATCTCAAGGCCATGAAGATTGTCTCGCAACACGGCCTCAGTGGCCGCTGCCTTAGAGAGCCCTTCCTCTATCATCCGGAAGGCCACCAAGATCGGCAGGGCAAAGACAAGAAAGTGCCCGCTGCCCATGCATGGATCAAGCAACGTAATGTCTTTAGATGACTTAGGCCAATCAGCGAAGATGCCCCCCACCGGTGTCCCTTCTGGATGGAGACGCAGAAAATCAAAACGGTAGCCGTCCACAACACAGTCATCCCGCCACTCGTCCTCACTGCGTTCTCTGCCATCTCGCTTCAGGGTCTTTCCCGCCCACCAGGCCCCCAGGCTATTGTGCAGAAGGAAATGCACCATGTAATCCTCGGTGAAGAGCTGGGTTACCGCCGAAAGTTCCTCGGCACCGATCTTCACTTCCGAATGATTTACCTCGTCCTTTTTTTTGGTTTGCCAGAACTGGTAAACCCAGCCGAGGGAATCCTCGGCTAGGAAAATTATTAAAGGTAGGTCTGCTAACAGCTTTTCCAATGCCTGTTGATGCTCAGGGGCCAGCTTAATCAGAAGCACCGGATCTTCTGGGTGAAAGATCTGGGGCAGCATCCTTGAAGCATAGCGACCCGCTAATTCCCAAGCATCACAGCCTTCTTCCTTTGCCAATTCTTCGCATTCAGCCAAGGTCACGCCAATGCCATGTTCTGGATGGATCAGTA
>Ga0316217_10006608_pt1 | contig 11383 bp, 7 predicted proteins | sample 1anoAmetaG_FD_203633 | JGI IMG/M metagenome (GOLD analysis project Ga0316217, IMG submission 203633) | Freshwater microbial communities from Trout Bog Lake, Wisconsin, USA - 1anoA | ecosystem: Environmental > Aquatic > Freshwater > Lake > Hypolimnion/Profundal zone | place: USA: Wisconsin... | reverse complement strand
AATCGGCGGGAAAATCGTGCCCCTGCACATGATCGAATTGCAACTTGCCGCCGACATACTGCGTCAGCCATCGCGGGATTTTCACCCGGCCAATGTCTTCGCCGATGGGGTGGTGGCAGCATGCCTCAGCCACCAGAATGCGATCGCCGGTTTTCAATTTATCGATGGCCAGTGCCCCGGCCACTTGTGTCAGCAAATCGCCCTTGACGCGTGCAAACAGGATGGAAAAACTGGTCAGCGGAATATCCGTTGGCGTATCGGCGGCGACTTTCAAAAGCGCCTGGGAATCGGTCACCACCAGTTTCGGCGGCTTGTTCAGCCGACCAAGCGCATCGCGCAATTCGCGTTCCTTCACCACCAGGCAATAGGCATCGCTGTCCAGCAGATCGCGGATGGATTGCACCTGCGGCAAAATCAACCGGCCCTTGGGGGCTTCCTTGTCAATCGGCACCACCAGCACGGCCATTTCGCCGGGACCAACCAGATCGCCGAGGATGCTGGGGCTGTTGATGAAATCCACCGGCGCGGCGTCCAGCAATGTCTGGCGGAATTCCAACATGCCCAGCCCGGTTGCCGCCGTAGTTTGTACCACGGAAATCTCCCGGGCGGTCAAATCGTCAACCAGCGCCTGTGCCGGCTGTTTGATGTCACTCTTATTAAACACCACAAGATGCGGAATCTTCCGCGTTTGCAAATCGGCCAGGATGCCTTCTTCAAATTCGCCCCACTGCCCGGCAGCGGCAACAACCACGGCCAAATCGGTGCGATCCAGCACGGCACGGGTTTTGGCGGCCCGCTGTTCGCCCAGAGTGCCCACATCATCCAAGCCGGCAGTGTCGATAAACAACACCGGGCCAAACGGCAGCAGTTCCATCGGTTTTTCCACCGGGTCGGTGGTGGTGCCGGCCACGTTGGACACGATGGATACATCTTGCCTGGTGATGGCATTGAGCAGACTGGACTTGCCGACGTTGCGCCGGCCAATCAGCGCGATGTGCAGCCGCAAGCCTTTGGGTGTGGCGGGCATCATGGCAAGACCTCCTCATTGATCGGATCAGGCGTGCCAAGTCGGCATACGGCCTCCGGGGTAATCAGCTCTTCAAACTCACGCGCGGACAAAACGCCATCGGCAACTACGACGTTTTGGATGCTGCGGCCGGTGGCCTTGGCCGTCGCGGCGATATCACAGGCACTTTGATAGCCGACCGCCGGAACCAGCGCCGTCACCAGCGCCGTGGAGGATCGCACATGCCACTGGCAGCGTTGGGCGTTGGCGGTGATGCCGGCGACGCAATGGCGGGCGAGAATAAAATCCGCCTGCGTTAGCAGATCGATGCTCTCCAGCAAGCAATGGGCCACCAGTGGCAGAAAAGCGTTCAATTCCAAACTGCCGGCGGCACAGGCGGCGGTAAGCGCCGCGTCGTGGCCGATCACCATCAACGCCGCTTGCGTGACCGCCTCGGGAATGACCGGATTGACCTTCCCTGGCATGATGGATGATCCAGCCTGACGCGGCGGCAGATTGATCTCCCCCAAGCCCGCTTCTGGGCCGGAAGATAACAGCCGCAGATCACTACAGATTTTGATGAGGGAAACCGCGTGGGCTTTGAGAATGCCGGACACCTCGGCAAAAACATCGGCGTTTTGTGTGGCATCGGTAAGATTGTCAGCGCGAGCAAAACCGATGCCGGTGGTTTCGCGTAGCACGTCCACCACTTGGAAAATGTATTGCCGCGGCGCGCCCAAGCCGCTACCGATGGCTGTGCCGCCCAGGTTGATTTCGCGCAGGCGTTCATGGCATTTGTAAATCCGCCAGCGGTCGCGGGTCATCGCCCCGGCATAGGCAGAGATTTCCCGGCCCAGCGTGGTCAACACCGCATCCTGGAATTGCGTGCGGCCCACCTTCACGATGTCAACCAGACGCTTCTCGGCAGCTTGAAATGCTTCCTGCAATTCCACCACGCGCTGCTCCAGACCATCCAGCAGACGTATGGCCGCCAGACGCAACGCCGTGGGATAAGTATCGTTAGTGGATTGATGCAGATTGATATCCGCCAGCGGGCAAACACGTTGGTAGTTTCCCAGCGGCTCACCCAACAACTGGAGGGCGCGGTTGGCCAGCACTTCGTTGACGTTCATGTTGGTGCTGGTGCCGGCCCCGCCTTGAAGGGCATCGACGATCACATGCTGAACCAACTGGCCAGCCACCATTTCCCGGCAGGCAGATTGGATGGCGTCCGCCTTGGCTGGATCATCGGCCCATTGTCCCAGCCGGTAATTGGTGAGTGTACATGCCAGTTTCACCGTGCCGAACGCGCGGATCAATTGCGCATGCACCGGCCTGCATGCCAGCGGGAAGTTTTCCACCGCGCGCAGGGTGTGGATGCCGTGCAACGCCCCGGCAGGGATTGGGCGCTCACCCAGCAAATCACGTTCTGTGCGATAGGTTGGCATAAGACCCTCACGCCACCCTCTCCCGGAGTACCAGGCGAGGGGGAAGATCAATCAAATAAACATATCCCGCTTGTCCTGCTTCAATTGCTCGATAAGGAAGGTGGAGTTCTTGCGGGTCTGCCCGTCCTGTTTGGCCAGCATTTCGTCCACCAGTTTTTCACCCACGGCGCGGGTTTCCGGCGTGGCGTAATCCAACAGGTATTCATAGAAGCTGGCCAAAGCGTTGGGACCGCAGTGATATTTGATCAGGCCGGGTTTGACCAAATCCATGAAATCGCGGCCGGTGCGGCCCATGCGATAGCACGCCGTGCAGAAAGAGGGGATGAATCCCAGTTCGGCGCAATCGCGTACCACTTCATCCAGCGGGCGATGATCGCCCAGGGAAAACTGTCCGTTGGCGCTGCCGGTGGAATTGTCGCCGTCGCCAAGTTCGGTATAGCCACCAGGATTGGTGCGGCTGCCGGCGCTGATCTGGCTGATGCCCAGATTGAAACCATGCCGGCGAATCTCCGCTGTTTCCCGCGTGGACAAAATCATTCCCGTGTAGGGCACGGTTAGCCGCAGCACGGCGATGAGCTTGCAGAAATCGGCGTCGCTGACGCCCGCCGGCGGGGCGTTGGACAGATCAGATCCGGTGGCCGGTTCAATCCGCGGCATACTAATGGTGTGCGGGCCGACGCCGAAGCGTTCCTCCATGTGCCGGATGTGTTGCAACATCGCCAGCACTTCAAACTTCCAGTCATATAAGCCAAATAACGGCCCGATACCAACATCGTCAATGCCCGCTTCCATGGCGCGGTCCAGCGCGTTGATGCGCCAGTCGTAATCCATCTTCTTTCCGTGGGTGTGATGCTGGCGATAAGTTTGCCGGTGATAGGTTTCCTGGAAAATCTGGTAGGTGCCAATATCCGCGGCCTTCAACCGCCGAAAATCATCGGTGCTGAGCGGGGCGATGTTGACGTTCACGCGGCGGATTTCACCGCGGCCGCTCTTGGTGGCGTAAACGGTTTTGATCGCGTTGAGGACATAATCCAATCCTTCACCGGTGGGGTACGATTCCCCGGCCACCACCAGCAAGCGCTTGTGGCCCTGGTTGACCAGCGCGGTAACTTCTTGGGCGATTTCTGCCTGGCTCAGCGCCCGGCGATTGATGGTGTTGTTGCGGCAGCGGAAGGCGCAATAGCTGCATTCGTTTTCGCAGTAGTTGGAGATATACAGCGGCGCGAACAACACCAGCCGGGAGCCGTAGATTTCGTCCTTGATGTGGCTTCCGGTGGCGTAGATTTCTTCCAGCATTCCGGGATCGGTCACGTTCATCAGCACGGCCACATCGGATTCGTGCAGACCTTTCAGTTGCCTGGCCTTGGCCAACACTTCGCGCACATGGCTCTTACCGACGTCCTGAGTCACTTCCAGCAGTTCGCCAATGCGCTGCTCGTCAATATTCACTTGTTCACTTTGTAATAACATGGAGCACATCCTTACTTTTGCTCAAGCTGCTTCGTCACCGCATCGACTAATTGGTGGTGCGAACAATGGCTGATGCGCTGGCCGTTCACTTCGGCGGTGGGACCGTGGCCGCAGTTTTCAAAGCAGAACGTAGCACGCACGTCCACATCTTTTTGTAGGCCTTTTTCGTCCACATGATTCAGCACCGATTGGATAAGGCCCTGCGATCCTTTTAGGAAGCAGTTGGTGCCGACACACACACTGACGCTGACGGGTTTTTCATATTGTTCCGGTTCGGTCTGCGCCGTCGGGTTGACCACCATTTGTTCACCCACCAGGCGGCAACGATTGGTGTAATGGGTGTGCAGCATTTCGTGTGCTTTGTGTCCGCCCACCGGGCCAAGCGTGGTTTTGTAGCACTCGGTCACAAAATGATTTTCCTGTGACTTGTGCAGATCGAGCATCTTGTCGGCATCGTACAAACCGCGCGTGCGCAGCTTGCGCACGTCGGCGTTGCGTGAGACCGGCTGGCCCGCGCCGCCGATGCAGCCGCCAGGACAGGCCATCACTTCAACCAGATCGAGTTTGCACTTGCCATCCCGCACGCTTTCGGCCAGTTTGCGGGCGTTCTTCAGGCCGAAGACGATTCCGAGCTTCAGCTCGATGCCGTTGAGGTTCAGTGTGACGGTGCGTAAGCCGTCTTCACCGCGCACCTGATGAAAATCCGGATTGGTCAGTTTCTGCCCGGTGACCACCTCGGCCGCGTAACGCAGCACCGCTTCGCTGACGCCGCCGGTGTTGCCGAAAATCACGCCGGCACCGGTTTTGAAACCCATGGGCATATCGAAAGATTCCGGCTCCAGCTTGCGGAAGCGGATGCCAGCTTCCTGGATCATCCGCGCCAGTTCCTGCGTGGTGATGACATGATCGACATCGGCCACGCCATCGCGGACAAATTCCGGCCGTTTGGCCTCAAACTTCTTGGCCGTGCACGGCATGATGGATACCACCACCACATCCTTGGGCGCCAGATTTTTCTGACCCGGCAAAATTTCCTTGATCAATGACCCAAGCATCTGCTGCGGCGAACGGCAGGTGGACAGATTGGGCAGAATCTCCGGGAAATACTGCTCTGCAAACTTCACCCAGCCGGGGCAGCAACTGGTGAACAGCGGTAGCTTTTCCCCGTTGGCCTTGCGGGCCAAAAATTCATTAGCCTCCTCAATCACTGTGAGGTCGGCGGAATAACTGGTGTCATAAACGATGTCGAAACCCAGCCGTTTCAGCGCGGAGACAATCTGGCCGGTGGTTACCGTGCCCGGTGCATCGCCAAAGGCTTCGCCCAAAGCCACACGCACCGCCGGGGCCACCTGTGCTACCACCACCTTCTTGGGGTCGTTGATGGCCTTCCACACTTCATCCACTTCGGATTTTGGGGACAGCGCGCCCGTGGGGCAGACAGCGGCGCATTGGCCGCAGTTCACGCATTCCACCTCGCCCAGCTTTTTACCGAACGCCGGCAAGACCTGCGTTTGATGGCCGCGGAAGGCAAAATCGATGGCGCCGATGCCCTGGATTTCATCGCAGAAGCGCACGCAGTCGCCGCACAATACGCACTTGTTGGGATCGCGCACCAATGCCAGCGAAGAATCGTCCACCGGCGCGGTTTCATGCACCGGCTTGAAACGCACCTTCTGGATACCCAGCCGGCGGGACAGTTCCTGCAACTGGCAACTGGTGCTCTTGGCACAAGTCGGGCAGGATTGATCGTGATTGGCCAGCAGCAGTTCGACGGCGATCTTGCGAATCTCGCGGATTTCGTCGGTCTGCGTCTTCACCTTCAATCCAGCCTCCGGCGGTGTTGAACACGCCGCTTGAATGCCGCGGCCTTCGATTTGCACCAGACAAAGTCGGCACGCGCCGTATACGCTTAAATCCGAGTGATAGCAGAAGGTCGGCAGGTCGATGTCCGCCTTGCGGATCAATTCCAAAAGATTCCGTTCCTGGTCAATTGGAACCGTCAGACCGTCAATGTTCAGTGTCTTGTTCATGGCTTTTTCTCAAATCGTGTTAGTTAAATCCAATCACTGCTTCAAATTTGCACACCTGGGCACACACGCCGCACTTGATGCACTTTTCCTGGTCGATATGGTGCGGCTGCTTTTTCTCGCCGGTAATGGCGCCGACGGCGCACTTGCGGGCGCACAGGCCGCAGCCCTTGCACTTGCTGGCGTCGATCTCCGGCTTACGCAATGCCTTGCAGCGGCCGGTCGGGCAGCACTTGTGCAGCACATGGGCGTCGTATTCGCCGCGGAAGTGCCGCAACGTAGATAGCACCGGATTGGGCGCGGTCTTGCCCAGGCCGCACAATGATCCCACCTGCACCGCCTTGGCCAGGTGTTCCAGCAGCTTCAGCGTGTCGGGTGTGGCGCGACCTTCCATCACATCATCCAGCAGTGCCAGCATTTGCTTGGTTCCCTCGCGGCACAGCACGCACTTGCCGCAGGATTCACGCTGCGTGAATTCCATGAAAAACCGGGCCATGGCAACCATGCAGGTTTGCTTGTTGACCACCACTAACCCGCCAGAACCGACCATCGCCCCCACGCCGCGCAGGCTGTCGAAATCCAATGGCAGTTCCAGATTGTCCTCGGTCAGGCAGCCGCCGGAGGGTCCGCCGATCTGCACGGCTTTGAAGCATTCACCGGTACGCTCACCGGCGTCATTGGTGACGCCGCCACCGATATTCATAACCACTTCGCGCAGCGTGGTGCCGAAAGGAACTTCGATCAAACCGGTATTGGCCACATGGCCGGTGAGTGCAAAGGTTTTGGTGCCGGGCGAAGTGGCGGTGCCCAGCTTGCGGAAGTTATCGCCGCCATCGCGAAGGATGCGGACTACATGGGCCAGGGTTTCCACGTTGTTGATGACCGTGGGCTTGCCCCATAAGCCGCTTTGCGCCGGGAAGGGCGGCTTGGGCCGCGGCATGCCGCGGTTGCCTTCAATGCTGGCGATCATCGCGGTTTCTTCACCGCACACGAACGCGCCAGCGCCTTCCATCACCTGGCAGCGCACGCTTAGCTTTGAGCCGAACACATTGTCGCCCAATACGCCGCGCGCCGTGGCATCCTCTACCGCTTTTTTCATGCGTTTCACCGCCAGCGGATATTCGCTCCGGACATAGACATAAGTCTGGTCGGCGCCGATAGCCCGCGCGGCAATGATCAGGCCTTCCAGCACGCTGTGCGGATTGCCTTCCATCACCGAACGATTCATAAATGCGCCGGGGTCGCCTTCGTCGGCGTTGCAAATCACGTATTTCTGATCGCTGATTTGGGTGCGAGCCGCTTCCCACTTGCGGCCAGTGGGGAAACCACCACCGCCGCGGCCGCGTAAACCCGATTTGGCCACTTCCTGCACAACTTGCTCAGGTGTCATGCCTAAAGATTTTTCGGCCGCCTCATAGCCGCCATTAGCACAATATTCTTCGATGCTCTCCGGATCTATGGTGCCGCAGTCGCGCAGCACGAAACGCTGCTGTCGCTGGTAAAACGGAATCTCGCCGGTGCCTTTGCAATGGGCTGAAGTGGCGGGATCGACAAACAACAGCCGATCCACCAGTTGACGCTTCAGCAGGGTGGTGTGGATGATTTCATCCACATCGGTTGGGTGAACTTTGTTATACAAGATGCCGTCTGGCAGCACAGTGACCAGCGGCCCCATCTGGCAAAATCCTTGGCAACCGCTCTTGGTGACAGCCAATGAATCGTGATCGGAATCAAGATTGTGATTGTTTTCACAAGTTCCTTCAAACGCCGACTCTGGCCGAAACTCCACGGCTACGGTCACCCCCGTTGCCTTCAGTTGATCCAAAAACGCCTGGTATACCTTGTACGCGCCATTGGCAACGCATCCGGTGCCCGCACACACCACTACGCGGCGTGTGCTGGTGGCGTCACCAGTCGTTAAATCCTTTATCCGATTGGGCAGTATCACTTGGCACCGTCCTTGTCTGCTTGCTCTTGTTTCTGAATGTCTTCAATAATCTTTACTGCGGCTGCCGGCGTAACCTGTCCATGCACTTCATCATTAACCACCATCACCGGCGCCAATCCGCATGCGCCCAGGCACGCCACCGTTTCCACGGTAAAGAGCATGTCCGGGGTCGTTTTCTTCTGCTCGGTGACCTTGAGCTTTTTGCGGATCGCTTCAAGAATGGGGATCGACTGCTTCACATGGCAAGCCGTGCCATCGCACAAACGCACCACGTATTTTCCCTTGGCTTCCAGCGCGAAGTGGGCGTAAAACGTGGCCACGCCAAACACGCGCGCCGGCGGTACGCCCAGCGCGGTGGCGACGTAATTCAGCACGTCTTGTGGCAGATAATGATACTCATCCTGCACCGCCTGTAAGATGGGGATCAACCGCGCCGGTTGATTCCCGTGCTTGGCCAGCGTGGCACAAACCGCCTTGAATTGCCGGCCAACTGATGCGGGCTGTTGCCCCGTCGGCTGCGGCTTAATTTCCAACAGACTCATGGCTTCAATCTCCTGGTGAAAACCCGGCATAAACCCGGGGCTAATGGGTAAAACTATAATTGCTTAACATCATCCGTATTCATGGCGACTTCCATTTCGCTGGCCAACTGGGCCGAGCGGCGCAATGACTGCGCCAGCTTTTGGGATAAACTGGCCAGAGAACAATAAAGGTCTTCGTTGTGAATGATCACATGCTCGGGAAGTTCCAGCCGCAACGGCGCAAAATTCCAAATCGCGCGGATGCCACCGGACACCATCAAGTCGGCCACCATCTGCGCCTGTGCCGCCGGCACGGTGATAATGCCAAGATGCACGTGCATCCGCAGGGCCAGTTCGGGCAATTTGCTAAGCGGCAAAATTTCCTTGTCATGAATCTTGCTTCCAATTTTGGCCAGATCGACATCAAACCCCGCCACAATGGTCAATCCGCAGCGGTTGAAGCGCGAGTATCCCAGCAATGCCGTGCCCAGGCTCCCTGCGCCCACCAAAAACGCATCGTGCGCGTTATCCCAACCCAAAAATGTCTCAATCCCAGCGATAAGTTCAACCAGCCGATAACCAATCCGCGGCCTGCCGGTGATGCCAGCCGCCTCTAAATCCTTACGCACCTGGGTGGGATCAAGACGCAGTTCAAAGCCAATTTCAGGACAAGAAACTGTATCACGTCCATTTTGACGAAGCGTTTCAAGAAACCGGTGATACAGCGGCAATCTCCGTAAACTGGCTTCTGGAATAGACTTATATTCGTTTAGGACCATTGGTAACCTCTCAATCAAAGTCTAACAAAGCAAACTTTATCGAGAAATACTTATCGAGAAATATATCTCTATAATCAAGTTATACCATCTGCTTGGAGGAATGCAAGTGGAAAGAGGAAATTTTTCTTGATTCATCACCGCCTCATCGGTGCCAACCCCCGTTTAACCGGACAGCGGTTGCCGTGCCATAGTCGGGTCGGCTGCCAGTGACTGTGAGGTGTAGAGTGGGTGGAATGGTGGCGATGGGGTGTTTCTTTGGCCTCGTGCGTGTACTGGTAACGTCTTACGTTTCACATCCCATGCTTCGTCTCGTCCGGCACAATAAATGACTCGCTCAGCAGCACTTTGTCGTCGGTGATCAAATCTGGCCAGCGGGTGTTGGGCAGGACTTGTACGCCGAAGATTTCCTGTACGGCATCTGTGAATTTGACGAAGGCGACGATGTTACCGGTGCGGGTATCGATGACCCATACACCGCAGAAACGTTCGGAGGCGGGGCGGTCGGCGATGGCGATGCCGCTGAAGACGGCGGTTTCGCGGACTTGGGACAGGCCGATGAAAGCGTAAGGGCCGGCGAAATCCAGGCCGCGGGTGAAGCCGGGCAGGGTGGCGACGGATTGGTATTTGCCGTCATCGTCGATGAAACCGGCGCTACCGTCGCCGGATTGCAGCAGCCATACTCGGCCATTATGCCAGCGTGGGCTGTGCGGCATGGAAAGGCCGTCGCAAAGGACCTCGTGGTTGGTGATGTCGATGACCACACCGCCGCTCTTTTTGTTGTCGCGCCAGCCGCCGCGGGTGTCGGTGCGGCCCAGGGCGGTGACATAGCGTGGCTTGTTGTCGCGCAGGCTCAGGCCGTTGAGATGGCAGCGATCTTCGGCGGCAAGTTGGGTGATAAATTGCGGCCGCCAGCGCGGGATGAAACTGTACCGTTCATCGCGGGTACACAGGCAGGAAAAGCGCGTGTTGACGAACCACAATTCATCGGTGATCTTGCCGGCCCAGGCCATTTCGTGGATTTGGATGTCGCCGGTGAAACCGAGCGAGCGCGGCATATAGCAGGCATCGTGCTTGATGGTGGGTGGCGCGGCGGTTGGCGCTGTTGGCGGGTTATCGAGTTTTGGGCAGACGCCGGGAACATTATGAAATTCCCAAATCCCGGTGGCGGTGCCCAGAGCCAGTCGGCCACCGGCGGCAGCGATGCCCATGGGCTTGGCAAAGGTGCGGAAATGGGTGTTGAGCGCGGTTTCACCAGCGCGGAGGAAAACCAGCTTGCCGGCCTGGTAGGTGCTGACGGCAACCGTCACGCCCAAGGATCGCAATAATTCAGGGAAGGAAGTGGTGTGAACGCTGCGCAGCGGCGGGGGCGCGACAGCGGGTTTATCGGTGTCGGGGGTGTGCGTGGCATCACTGGGGTATTCGTTGGCCATAAGCTAACAACATCTTAATCTGATTTTCCTTGACTACATACCGGTGGCACGCGGTACATTTATGGTAATATCCTTGGACAGTTGAGCGTTAGCCAAGGGAATACACGGGGCAGGAATTCTACCGGCGGCTTGTGTTGCCGAATTCATCCGGTGAGCGTGAGCGAGAAGGGAAAATGATGCGTTCGACTCATCCTTGTCGGTTGCAGGTTTCCCGTCGATGCAAGCCGCGTCATTTGTTGATCCAATCTTCACTGATTTTCTGTGCCGAACCGCTGGAAGCGCGGCGGATGCTGAGTGGCGTGCTAAACGCGGCGACAACCTTGCTGGATGCGAATATTCCCGCCGGCTGGGAAGCCACGCCGATGATCGACCCGCTTTACCTCGCCAGCCCTGACACCGGCAGCAGCAGCCCATCGGGATATTCGCCCAACCAGGTCCGCGGCGCTTATGGCTTGGGCAGCTATACCGCCGGCAATCTGTCCAACGGGATCAGCTTTGGCGGCATCCAGGGCGATGGCCGCGGCCAGACGATTGCCATTGTGGATGCGTATGATGATCCCTACGCCGCCAGTGATTTGAATGCTTTTTCCAGCCATTACGGCCTGCCTATTTTCGGCGGCACAGGCAATCCGACATTCGAGAAGTTTAACCAGACCGGCGGCACATCGCTGCCAGTTACCGATCCCAGCGGTAAAGACCCGGCGACCGGTAGCTGGGAAGAGGAAGAATCACTGGACATCGAATGGGCGCACGC